>Ga0156242_1307_pt1 | contig 10938 bp, 7 predicted proteins | sample RifCSPlowO2_12_FD_107889 | JGI IMG/M metagenome (GOLD analysis project Ga0156242, IMG submission 107889) | Deltaproteobacteria bacterium RIFCSPLOWO2_12_FULL_57_22 | reverse complement strand
CCTTTCTCCCCCTTTGGTAAAGGGGGATAGAGGGGGATTTAGGAGAGCGAGAGGGGATTTGATGTCAACTTATTTAATTCCGTCACTATAGTCGAAGGGCTTACCCTAATATCTCTTTCCTAAGCTCTGCAACGCCTTCCAGGCGTCGGCGTCGTCAGCATCAAGAGCCAGGACTTCGCGGAATTTCTCCTCGGCTTCCCTGTTTCTTCCCATCTTGGCCAATGCTAGACCCAGGGCCCGTCGCCCGGCGCTGTTTCTTCTACCCAACCTCAAGGCCTGCGAGTAGGCCTCAGCAGCCTCCGCCCAGAAACCGAGTTTGAAATTCGCATCTCCTAACGCGCTGTAAAGCGTAGCGGAGTCTTCCCCTTTCTGCTTGGACTGTTCGAGAAAACTTTTCGCCTCCTTATAAGCCCCCTTGGCGGCCAGCAGCCGTCCAAAGGCCAAGAGCACAGCAGCATGTTCCGGGTTAATTCGCCGGGCCTGCTCAAACCACTTTTCGGCCTCTTTTAAATCGTTCTGGTGTAGGGCGATATTACCCAGGCCCAGATAGGGTAGGATCTCCCGGCTCCCCATCCCGATGATTTTACTGTAGACCGTCTTGGCATCCGGCAAGTAAAACTCCTGGCTCATGCCAAGGATCGGCTTGACCGCCTTCGGCGAACGCTGAAGTGCGAGGAGCGCGGACGCAGCCCCCTCGGCGCTTTTGTCCTCTTCGAGAAGGGTTTTTGTTTTCAGCAGGTAAAAATCGACGTTGGAAGGATCCAGGCGAATCGCCTGATCGACCTCATCGAGGGCGCGACTGTGCCATTCGTTCGCCGCGTAAGCTTCAGCCAAATGATAATGGCGCATCGCCCCGGCTAACGGGTTGGCATCTGAGTTAAGCCAGGGAGCTTCAGTGATAAAAGGCTCCATGAGCTTGCGATTTAGTTCGGAGGTCGTGCGGCGGATATTCTTTGGCGCAGAGAACTCAAGCTGTCCGCCGTCATCCGTGTTGACTTCGGCGCCTTCGCTAAAAGCCAGAACCTCTTTTTTCCCCATCCGGTAGAACCCTAAAATCCCGTAGATGTCCGTTAAACCGAGCTCCCGCAGGTCCTCTTTCAGGGTTCCGTTCTTGGCAACGATCTCTTTCAGGACCGGATACTGGAAGACCTGTTCCCGGCGGCTTCCTAACAGCAGAAAATCGCTCTCTTTCATTCCCCAGACCGTCACGTGGGGAAAAGCCTCAGCGAAGGTGCGAAAGACCATGCGAAAATCATCCGGAGACATGGAATAATTATGAAACCATTGGGCGAAGATCCCGTCTTGCTTGAGTTTGGTCTTCACCACCTCATAGAATTCCCGCGTGTAGAGGTTGGCGATACCGGCGATCCACGGATTGGAAGGCTCGGCCGTGATCACGTCATATTGTCTGGGGGTGGCGAGAATGTAATTCCTTCCATCCGTGGGGATCAGACGGACCCTCTTGTCCTGGAGGATCTTGTTGTTTTTGTCGCTGAAGAAAGCCGCCACCTCAACCATGGCTGGCTCTATCTCGAGCACCTCGATCTCACGCACCGGGAAAACCCCAACGGCTTTGGCCGTCATGCCGGTGCCAAGGCCGATCACGGCGGCGCGCTCCGCAGCCGGGTGGAAGAAAAGCGGCAGATATCCGGTGAGGAGCTGGCTCAGGGTATCGCCGTGGGAGCCATCGATCTTCCCATTGCTCCTGAAGTAAAGGTAATCCTTACCTATGCGATGGACGCTGATGGTGGCCGTCAAACCCTCGCGATACAAGAGCATCTCGTCGCGGCGCATGTCCTCCAGGCGAAGGGAATCCATGGGAAGTTTTTCGTAACGGTCGCTGTAAATCGTGACGCCGCTCGTGAGAATGAAGCGGTCCCAGCGAGGGGTCTTTAGTGGGATGAAAACCACCGCGGCCAGAACCGCCGCGCCCAGAGCGTAGCGCGACACCCTGGACAAGAGAGGATCCACGACGACGAGAAACCCGCCGATCAGGAGGTTAATCGTAACCGCGAACATGATGGTGTTCTGTACGCCGATCCGAGGAATGAAAATGAAGCCGCCAGCAAAGGCTCCCACGATAGCCCCGAGAGTATTGGCCGCGTAGGAAGTCCCCACGCTGCTGCCGACATGGTAAATGGTTTGCGTAAAGAGCCGGGCAACCAAAGGGAACGTCATCCCCAAGAATAGAGTCGGTAATAACATCACGAGGGCCGAGAGAAATACTTGAGCCGAGAGAAAAAGCGAAAAGGAATCGCCAAGAGCCTGGAGCAATCTCAAAAAGAGGAAGGGCAGCTTCTCGAACAACGGGATCGTCGCCAAAGCCGTGAGGCCTACCCAAAGCTCAATAACGCCAAAAGCGCTGACGCGGACCTCACGGCCTCCCATGAGCCGAGCGTAGAGAAACCCACCCAGCGCCAGGCCAACGAGAAACGTGACGAGCATGGTCGTAAAGGAGTAGACGGAGCTCCCGATGACCAGCGTCAAAGCCCGAGTCCAGGCGTTCTCATAGACCAGGGCGGCGAAACCGGAAAGGGCGAAGCAAAAAAGCAGCACCCATCCCAACCGTGAAGGGGTCACCCCCGCAGCGACTTCCGCCTGGGCGGCCTCGGCCGCCGGGGCAAGCGCCTCCGCACTCACCTTTTCCCGTAGCCGGTCCACGATGAAGATCACCAGCGCGATCCCCAAGTTGAGGGCGGCAGCCAGATAAACGGTCTCGCGCATTCCCAAGGCGGGGATGAAATAGTAACCCGCAAGACCGCAACCCAGGACCGCCCCGAACGTGTTGATCGCGTAGAGGTCCCCCACCCGTCGTCCCAAGTGAGCGAAGCTACGGACGAAGAACCGGCTCAGCACCGGCAGGGTCGCTCCCATGAGGACCGTGGGGAGCACGAGCAGCACAAAGCAAAGGAAGAAGAGCAACAGGTTGAAAAGAAACGGATAGGCGTCGTAGAGGCCAAAGAGAGGAATGTAGATCTTCTGTCCGAGATTAAAAAGCCAGGGGATGGCGAATCCGTAGACGCCGACGCCGGCCTCGAGCGCGCCGTAGAGCAAGAAATCATTCTTGCCCCGGTCGGCAATCCGGCCAAAAACATAACTCCCCACGGCCAGCCCTGCCATAAAGGCGGAAAGAACGGTGGCAATGGCGTACGTGGTATTGCCGAAGATCTGCGTGAGCATCCGCGTCCAGACCACCTCATAGACGAGCCCGGCCACGCCGGAGAAAAAGAAACAGAAAAGGGCGACTACCAGCAGTCCGTCCTGCTTTAAGCGGTCCATGGCCATGTTTTTCTCCTAAATCGAACCCCTTCGGGGCCGAAGGAGTGATAGCAAGCAATCGACTGCCTGTAAAGAGCCTCGAAATTCCACGCGCGTTCTCCGGCAGCCCAACGTTGACTTTTCGCTCCCCGTTAGCTAAGGTACCTCCGTGTCGTAATTTCCCGAAAAAAGCGTGCTGTCTATCCCATTCGCAGCTAAAATAAATTCTCTCACCGGAGGCTAAAAGATATGAGCAAGGCGGTAAGGGAGGCACCCGGCAACCATGCGGCGCTGATTGCCGACCTGCGCGGATCCCTCCAGTGGCTCAAAGCCGAAGGGGACCTCATCGAGAGCGACAAAGAGGTCAATCCGGATCTCGAGATCACAGCCATCCAAAAACAGCTGGATGGCGGCTGTCCGATTCTCTTCAACAGCGTTAAGGGCAAACCGAACCACCGGGTCGTCACGAATCTGTTCGGGGACATCAAAGTTATCAACAAGATGTTCGGCTGGAAAGACGACACCGAGCGCACGAAGAAGCTGGCCCACGCCGTCACGCACCCCCTTCCCCCAACTATAGTGGACCAGAAGGACGCCCCCTCCCAGGAAGTCGTTTTTGATAAACCGGCTGACGTGAACCAATTCCTGGTGCCGATTCGCCATACCGAGATCGAGCCGGAGCTGACCGTGGGTTCAGGGAACCGCTTGATCAGCGGGGAGCATTTCGGAGGCGGGAGCGACCTCGGCTACAACCGGATGAACTTCCGCTGGGGCAACGTGGGAACCTTCCAGATTTCCCCGGGCTCCCATATGTGGCAGGTGGTCACCAAATACTACCAGGCTGACAAACCCATACCTCTCACGATGTGCTTCGGGGTTCCGCCGGCCTGCACGTTGCTTGCCGGCGCCGGATTCGACTACGTGATTTTGCCGCAGGGCTGCGATGAGGTGGCCATCGCGGGCGCGGTTCAGGGATTCCCGGTTCGGCTCGTTAAGGCGCGGACCGTGGATGCCCTGGCGCTGGCTGATTGCGAGGTCGTCCTCGAAGGCTATGTCAACCCGCGCGACCGCCGCTACGAAACCGCCGAGGCGGAAAAAGCCGGCGTCCAGGGGCGCTACCACTTCCACCCGGAATGGGCAGGGTATATGGGCAAGGCCTATAAGGCCCCGACTTTCCACGTGACGGCGGTAACCATGCGCAAGCCGGAGTCCAAGCCGATCATCTTCGCCCTGGGGGTTCATACGCTGGACGATCACAATATCGACACCACAATTCGCGAGGCAGCGATTTACGAGCTCTGCGAACGCATTCAGCCGGGACTCATCATGGACGTCAATATCCCCTACTGCATGACCGACTGGGGAGGCGCCATCATCCAAGTGCGCAAGCGCAACAAGATCGACGAGGGCTGGCAACGCAACTTCATGGCGGCGATCATGTCGACCTCCCAGGGCATGCGCCTGTGCATTGCCGTCAGCCAGGATACCGACATCTACGACATGGATGACATCATGTGGTGCCTAACGACCCGCATGAACCCCCATACCGATATCCTGAACCCGATACCGGGCGGACGGGGCCAGACCTTCATGCCGGCGGAGCGCATGACCGCCGGAGAGAGGGAGTGGACAGCCTCCAACACCCGCTTCGAGGGTGGCATGTGCATCGACGCGACCGTGCCGTTCGGTTTCGAGAACGACTTCATGCGGCCGGTCTACGCCGTGGAGAAGGTGACTCTGAAGAACTTCTTCAGCGAGAAGGACATCAGCAACGCCAAGGGGCGCATGCGGGGCTGGGTCCACTCGTTGGCGCGGACGGGGCGGTGATCACGCAACGCTAGTGGCGGTTCGGAACGAAACGTAAGGGCAGGGGCGGCAGGACCCCCTGCCTTTTTTTTAAGGCGAGATGGCAAGCGAGGATAAAAACAAGGGACTTCTGGCTCCTTTCCGTGTCTTGGATCTCACCGACGAGCTCGGTTTTCTCTGCGGCAAGATCCTGGGCGACCTGGGAGCCGATGTCATCAAGATCGAGAAGCCGGGGGGAGATCCGGCCAGGATGATCGGCCCGTTTTACCGCGACGAGCCTCACGTGGAAAAAAGCCTCTACTGGTTCGGTTTTAACAATAATAAGCGGGGTATCACGCTCAACTTAGAATCCAGTCGTGGCCAGGAGCTCTTCCGCCGGTTGGCGACAAGCGCGGAGTTTGTCATCGAGTCCTATATGCCCGGTTATCTGGACCGGTTGGGGCTGGGCTACACCACTTTGAACCAGATCAACCAGCGGCTCATCCTCACCTCCATCACCCCATTCGGCCAGACCGGGCCTTACAGCCGCTTCAGAGCCTCGGATATCGAGGTCATGGCGATGAGTGGCTGCATGTCGCTCACCGGAGATCCGGATCGTCCCCCTCTGCGCGTTTCCTTTCCTCAATCCTATCAGTGGACCGGCTCCTACGCAGCCGTGGGGACGCTCACGGCCCACCTCTACCGCCAGCGCAGCGGGATTGGCCAGCAAGTGGATGTGGCAGCCCAGGCTTGCCTTCTCTGGGCGTTCTCCCACGCCCATACTTTCTGGGACCTCAACCGACATCTGGAGAAGCGGGCCGGCGCCTACATGACCGGGCGCAGCATCACGGGCGCCCGCATGCGGGTCTTCTGGCCTTGCAAAGACGGTTATCTCAATTTCATTATCTATGGAGGGGAGGCCGGGAGAAAGACCAACCAGGCTTTGGTGGAATGGATGGACAGCAAGGGGAGGGCGCCTGAATCCCTGAAGCGGAAAGATTGGAAGTCCTTTAACATCGCCGAAGTCACGCAGGAGGAGATCGACCGGATGGAGGAGCCGATCACGCGCTTTTTTGAGGGGGTGACGAAACGAGAGTTTTTCGAGAATGTGATTCGCCGAGAGATGCTCGGTTACCCGGTAGCCACCGTGGAGGAAATCTCCAGCGACCCGCAGCTCAAGGCACGGGATTTCTGGCAAGAGCTCGCCCATCCTGAACTCAAGGCATCCCTGCCCTACCCTGGAGGCTTCGCCAAATTCTCCCAGGCGCCCTGCAAGATCTGGCGCCGAGCCCCGTTGATCGGCGAGCACAATGAGGAGGTCTACTGCAGGGAGCTGGGATTCAAGAAAGACGAGTTGGAGAAATTTAAGCGGGAAGGGGTTATATAGCCGTTTTGAACAATTTGAACGTTTTGAACCGTTCAAACCGTTTAAGCCGTTCAAGTCGTTCAAACCTCAGCGCTTCGAATACGTTAGCTACGTCGCCATGCATGCCTTAGAGGGGATTAAAGTCGTCGAGTTCGCGGCTTATGCCGCTGGGCCCACCGTGGGAAAACACCTGGCCGACCACGGCGCCACGGTCGTCCACCTGGAATCGAGAAGCCGTCCCGATGGCTTTCGCACCCACTATCCCCCCTACAAAGACAACATTTACGGTCTTAACCGCTCCGGGCTCTTTGCCCTGTGCAATAACGACAAACTGGACGTTACACTGAACCTCAAAAAAGCCCCAAGGGCGACTGAGCTCGCCAAACGGATCGTCGCCTGGTCCGATGTGGTGATTGAAAATTTCAGCCCCGGGACGATGAAGCGGTTGGGGTTGGATTACGAGAGCCTTAGAAAAGTTAAGCCCGACCTGATCATGCTGAGCAGTTCAAACTTGGGGCAGACAGGTCCACACGCTAACCATCCCGGCTTCGGCTCCCAGCTATCGTCGCTCGCCGGTTTTACCAACCTGATCGGCTATGCGGATGGTCCCCCTCAGATGCTCTATGGCCCGTATATCGACTACATCGCCGTGGCTTACGGGGCGGTCGCCATCCTGGCGGCTCTGGATCACCGAGACCGCACGTGCAACGGTCAGCATATCGACCTGGCACAATACGAATCGGGGCTCCAATTTCTTACCCCCCTCCTCCTTGACTACAAGGTGAACGGGAGAGTGGGCGTCCGCAACGGCAACCGCGACCCGGCCGCCGCGCCCCACGGGGCCTATCCCTGTAAGGGGGAAGACTCGTGGTGCGTCATGAGCATCTTCTCCGAGGCGGAGTGGCAAACCCTCTGCCGGGTTATGGAGAATCCCGCCTGGACTCAGGAAAAGCGTTTCGCCACCCTAGAGGCCCGTAAGAAGCACGAAGACGAGCTCGACGGCAGGATCGGGCAGTGGACAGTGCAGTTTACTGCCCGGGACCTTATTGATAGGCTCCAGGACGCCGGCCTCCGGGCCGGGTTAGTAAACACCATGAGGGACCTTTTCAGTGACCCCCAGCTTACCCACCGGACTCAATGGGTCGAACTGGAGCACCCGGAGATCGGGCAAATGCACTATCAGCGACCGCCATTCCTCCTGACCAAAACCCCGCCCGGGCCCAGGAATAGAGACCCTCTCCTCGGCGAGCACAACGAGGTTTTCTATAAGGAAATGTTAAGCTTACCGGAAAAAGATTACCGCGAGCTCGTCGAAGAAGGGGTGATCGACTAGCCCCCAACAAAGCCAGCCTGAGATCGAAACAGACCTCACCAGCCGCGTTCAACTCATCCATTGACCAAAGCCCCCGCCAGGCGGACCCTCGACACGCTCTTTCCGAAGCCAGAGTCTTCTTCTGGTGCAGCCGCTGTCTGATTCCTTACGGTACGAGAGTTCCAACTGGGATCCTCAACGGCCGGTACGTACGTATAGGGGGCTATTGACAAGCTGTCTTCTGCTTGATAAAGGAACCCGACCCTTGAAACAGGCTAAATGGCCACCGTGAGTCTGAGAGACAGAGTTATAAAGCCGTATCAAATATGGGAAAATCGGAAAAAACGCCGTCTTTCCAGATTGTTAGGAGAGCCGCCCCAGCCTCCGTACTGGCCCTGTTGTGCCTCCTTGCCGTGCTGCTTGTGCCGACCCACCCCTTGCGAGAAGGGAGCGGCCACCGGGTGGAGCAGGTCGATGGGTCAAGCGGGAAACAAAACCACGAGCTTTTTAGAATCTATTCGGTAATTAAATCTCACCGGATGGACTTACAAGACGCCTCCGCCTGGGCTATATCCGAAGCGATTTTGACGGAAAGTATAAGGCACTCGCTCGACCCGCTGCTGATCCTAGCGGTCATAAAGGTGGAAAGCCGCTTCCAACACACGGCGGTCTCTAACATGGGCGCGCGGGGACTGATGCAGATCCGCCCGTTAGTGGCCAATGCCCTGGCAAATGAGGTTGACCTGGGGGACAAGTTCGCTTCCGGAGAGCTGGATCCAGAGGCCTTGGATGACCCCATCCTCAATATCAAGTTGGGCGTGTTTTATCTGCAACACTTAAAGAGGAGATTTCGGGACCTAGAGCTTGCCTTAACCGCCTACAATTGGGGACCCACGGAGATCGACAATCGACTGAGCATGGAGGAAGCGGTCCCACTAGAATACGCTATCAAAGTCCTCTCCGCTTACCAAAGCTACCGCCGCCCTGACCGCGACCGCCTGAAGAGACCGTAGAAATCATCGAGCTTCCAAGTTGGAGTTTTCTCGCACGCCGGAAACTAGAACTTCCCGCACCTGCTTGGCGTACAGCCAGCGCTCGCCCTCCTTAAAAGCTCCGGCGGGGATGGGAGTATGGAAGGTCAGCTTGAGGGGAACCGGATTGAGGAGTATTGAGCCCCGCTTGAGCGCGCTGAAAGTCCCCTCGATAAGGACCGGAACTACGGGAACGCCGCTGCGAATGGGCAGCATGAACAGAGTGGCCTTAAACTCGTTAATCCCGCCATTTGAGGTCCGCGTCCCTTCGGGGAAGACTACGATCGAAACACCTTCCCCGACGAGATGGGAAGCCTGCCTCAGACTTTTTAATCCCTTACGTGGATGGGTACGGTTCATTGGTATTTGGCGGGATCTTTTAAGGATCCAGCCTATGAACGGAATTCGAAACATCTCCTCTTTGGTGATCATGCGAAAATTGTAGGGGATACAGGCGAGGGCAAGAAGGATGTCGAGGAAACTTGCGTGGTTGGGCATAAAGATATACGTCCCTCTCGGCTCAAGTCGCTGCAGGCCTTCGATCTGGACTCGCAGCCCAGCCAATGCCAAGTTAACCCTGGCCCAGTAGGTGAGGCAGCGGTGTGCCCTGTCGCCGCTCGCGTCAAACAGGCTCGCGAAAAGGATTCCTAGGCTGCAAAGCAGAAGCAGGGCGAAGAAAACGACGAGAACAAAGAGCTGATAGGGAAAAAGGACCAGCCGGCGCAGGGAACTTGCCGCTTTCACGCAACACAGCTTAACCCATGGCCGAGGAGAGTCAACCCATTCGACACCGCGCCAAAGAGCGGTGCTTGCTCAGGCTTCGTCGTGAGCTCAGCCGAACGGGTTGACGGTGAGCCACATACAACCGTGCCCCTTCGGCTTCTTTACCGACCCCCGGAAAGAATGTGGCTGCACGCCGCTGCAGATTCAGAGATACCGCTCCAGGGTCTCAGGCCCGCTACTCGACCGGATTGACATTCAAGTCGAAGTACCTGCAGTCCGCTACCAGGAGCTGGCAAGCCGAGATGCTGGAGAACCTTCTGCTGTTATCCGGCAAAGGATCAACGGCGCGCGCGCCATCCAACTCAAGCGCTTTGAAAAAAGGGGCATCCATGCCAATGCCCAGATGGGAACAAAAGATATCAAGCGCTTCTGCGTGGTCAAAGAAGGGGGAGAAAAGCTGCTCGAGGTGGCGATCAACAAACTGGGTCTGAGCGCCCGCGCCTACAGCCGCATCCTCAAAGTCAGCCGCACCATCGCCGACCTCGAGGGATCCGAAGAGATCCAACCCGCCCACGTCTCCGAGGCCATACAGTACCGGAGTCTGGATAGGAGATTGTAGAAGGTAAGCCATCGAGCATGAGAATGCGCAAAGATCGTCCAGAAACGAAAGTCTGATCGCAGGTCCACTCTCCCCTTGCCCTGTCACCTGCAAAATCCTGTGGTAGGCCCCAGGTCCCCTTCGTAACATTCATACATCTCGCTGCGGTAGATAAAGATCACAAACTCATGGAGGGTCATAAGGTCCTCCTTTCCCCCTCGTCAGCGCCGGGTCACGTTTAGGGGACTGGCTCGCTTGCGTGCCTGTCCCCGTCTGATCACCTTTGATGGAAAGCAACTACTAGAAAACAACCCCAAGATATAACCAAAAAGTTATAAAGATTATGAAAAAATAACATTGGACATTCCTTCAGGCTAGTTGTAGAAGGCCTCCAGGAATGAAGGTGAACTTTCTCATCATTGAAGTGTGAGCATCTCACCTCAAGGAGGGAAAATTTATGGCGACCCGTCAAAGCTCCACTTATAATGGCTGGCAAAGATCGTTTCTTTTCTGGATTTCGGTTTTCTTCGTGAGCTTTGGGTCTGTCGTTGTCGTTTCAACAAGCTCCTTACAGGCACAGAGCTCACCTCTAACTATCCAGCCTTCGACCGGCAAAGTTGGCGTCGGGACGACATCTCCGAGTGCCAGGCTTGAAGTTTCAGGAAGCAACCCGGACGACGGCTCTACACGTATCCGAGTAACCAACACGGATGCGCCGAGAAGTTTCGAGTTTGCTGCTGGGATCACTGGCGTTACAGGTGGCGGTTTTAGCCTCCGTGACGCGACAGCGAATGCGCATCGGCTGGTCCTCGATAACAGTGGAAACTTCGGTCTCGGGACGACGAGTCCTCCGTCCGGTGGTGGA
>Ga0156242_1078_pt1 | contig 11023 bp, 13 predicted proteins | sample RifCSPlowO2_12_FD_107889 | JGI IMG/M metagenome (GOLD analysis project Ga0156242, IMG submission 107889) | Deltaproteobacteria bacterium RIFCSPLOWO2_12_FULL_57_22 | reverse complement strand
AGCTCACGGGAACTTTGTTGTTACCAGGAAGTAGCTTAAAAGTTACCTTTCCCTTTTTTCTTCCCCATCTGCCTTAAAGAACCTTCGCGCCAATTCTCCTGTTGATTCGCCGGGTTGCTGAACCGAGGTGCGAATTCTTCGGTTTGGCAGCGCACTTGCACCTATGGTTAGGCCAAGGCCAAGCAGGCCTTCGGGCCGACCGGTCCGAATCTCCCATGGACGAGCGATTCATTAGCCGAGTTTTGAACTAAACTGAGAAGGAGAAAAATAACCAAAGCAGAAAGGAGATACGAAGATGAAAGCGTTTCTGATTACGGTGTCGACCCTCTTGGTGGTTTTATCCGGCACGGCCTCGTCCGCAGCTGCGCAAGAGACGCAGGTGTCATTTCAAGAGCTAAGGCGTGGTGGATACGCGATTTTGTTCCGCCATGGGGAGACGGATAGGAGCCTTCTGCCGCGGGAACAAAGGAAGCCCGAGCCCTCGCCAATTGACCTGGCAAATTGCGAAATACAAGCCAAACTCACGGAGAACGGACGCCAGGATGCGCGCGCGATCGGCGCGGCCTTCAAGACGCTTGGCATCCCGGTAGGTCAAGTGCTCGCCAGCGGCTATTGCCGCACGATGGAGACCGCTCGCATCGCCTTCGGCCGCGCTGAGGCTTCAGACAGCTTGCTTCACCCCGCCTACAAGCCTGTGCCGGGAGCCCCGGTGCCGCCCGGCTTTTCGCAGCGAATGCAGGCGCTCAGACAGCTCCTTGCGACTCCCCCTCCGGCCGGGACCAACACGGTTCTCGTAAGCCACGGCGAGAATTTTAGGGATTTAATTGGCTCGGAGGGAAAGACAGGAGAAGCGTTGATCTATAAGCCGGATGGGCAAGGCGGGTTTTCGCTCGTGGGTCGAGTTTTGCCTAAAGGGTGGTCCGTACAGTCCGCGCCGTAGACCGTGATGACGAAGCTCGTCACCAAAACGAAAGGGGGAAGGCTTATGAAAACAATAGCGATAAGCGTGACCCAATGGTTGAGTCTTTTCGCCGCGTTTCTCTGGCTCCTACAATCAGTCGGAACCGCTGCAACGGTCCCTGTCGATTGTTCCTCGGGGAGTCTCCAGGCTGCGGTCGATAAAGCCAGACCCGGAGATACTCTGATGGTGAGCGGCACATGCAATGAGAATGTGCGGATACCGGAGCAATTCGCCAAAATCACTCTCGATGGTGGCAAGGCGGCAACAGTTAACGGCCCCGATCCAAACAGGCATGCCATTGAGGTAAGAGGGAGGGGAATTACCGTAAAAGGATTTACAGTTACCGGGGGTCGAAGTGGGGTAGCAGTGGGCTGGGGCGGGTCAGCACTCATAGACGGAAATACCATCCAGAATACCGGGGCCCATGGGGTCACCGTGCATCATGGTAGCTCTGTTGCAATTGTCAACAACGTGATCCAGCGTAACGCAAGCATCGGCATCGAAGTAACGGAAAACTCCTCTGCCCGCATCGGCATTATGGGACCTCCCGATCGGGTCGCTAGTCCTAACACGATTCAGAACAACGGGCAGGAGGGGATCCACGTATATCGCTCTTCTACCTCGTTTATCGTGGGGAATCAGGTCAACGACAACCGGCGAGCCGGGATCAGAGTCGATCGAGCCTCCCACGCCGAAATCGCTAGCAATACTATTGGCAATAATGCCGAAGATGGGGTCAGTGTTGGCAAGGCTTCCAACGTGGATCTGGGCAGTGATACCGGCACTGGTATCTTGAACCTGCCCAACACCACGGCTGTGCCCAACGGCGGTTTCGGCACCCGCTGCGCTGGCGGTGGATCAGTGAATGGCCGTCTAGGATCTCTCACTGGCAAGAAGGGCCTGAAGGGATTCGATAGTAGCTGCGTTGATGGCTTGATTCCGTGAGTTGGCGGATTTGTTAATGCTCCGCCAGGACCACTCCAATGGCTTGCCTGCCGGTGCCCTGCTCGTACTTTTGTGTGAACGGGCAAAGTGATATTGTCGGCCCTGTGCTGCGTTCGGAGCGAAAGGCTCGGGTTTTGGGTGGGTCGAGTGGGCGAAGGTGGCAACAGAGTCTCGCTGTCGTCGTTTTGGTGGCCAGTATTTGCCTTTTCCCCGCAGGCCTAAATGCAGCGGAGCGTAACGGACCCATCCGGATCGGAGTTTTGACTGAATCCTGGGGACCGACGCCCCACGTCGTTGGTCTACGGGATGCCCTCCTTGAGATGGGATACCGCGAGAACGAGGATTTTGTCATTGGCGTTCGATTCACGCAGGGGGACGTGGCAGAACTCCCCGCGGCCGCTCGAGAGCTTGTCGAGCAGCGGGTGGACCTCATTTTTACCAGAGGAGGGAACTCGGCAAAGGCAGCGCAGGCGGCAACGAGCCAAATCCCGATTGTCTTTACCGGCGGGGGTGATCCGGTGGGGCTAGGACTCATCCGGAGCTTCGCGCGTCCTGGCGGGAACATCACCGGGATCACGGAGCTCGACCTTGAGTTGGGGGCGAAGCGTTTGGAACTGTTCCGAGATATCATTCCGGGTCTGAAGCGGGTTTTGTTCCCCTACGATGCGGCGGACGCCTATGCGAAGCTGGAGGCCAAAGTGTACCGCGACGCAGCCCGCAGGCTAGGGCTTGTGCTTGTCGAAAGAATCGTTCGGACCCAACAAGAGGCTGAGGCCGTCCTGAGCCAGGTCCGTAAGGAAGAGGCGGGGGGGATCCTTTCGCCGCGCTACGTTACCTCTAATATTCCCGGATTTGTCCTCGAGGCCACATCCCGGCGCTCACTGCCGACGATGTTCCATACCCACTATTTCTGGTTGGAGCGTGGCGGTCTGGCCAGTTACGGCGTCAGCACCTACGAGTCCGGTCGTCACGCTGCGCGCCTGGTGGACAAGATCCTTAGAGGAAAGAGGCCGGGTGAGATCCCCGTGGAAGCGAACGTGAGGGCGGAGTTTGCCATCAATTTAAAAGTAGCTCAGACATTGGGTCTCAATATCGTCCCTGAGGTTTTGTATCGCGCGGACAAGATCTTTCGTTGAAACGCAGGATTGTCGCGTCAGAAATCTCAGCCGTGCGCGCAAAGCCTAACCGACGGTGGGGATCGAAGAAAGGAGCGGATGCGATGATTCTCCGGGCTAAGCGAACACGACGTTTCTGTCTGTTTGCTGTGCCGCTCGCGTGGGTTTTGGCTATTGCCCGGGTAGCCACAGCCGTGGAGGTCGGTGACAAGGCGCCGGATTTCACACTCCCCAGCACGACCGGAGGAAATGTCATTCTGAGGCAGTTCCAGGGGAGGAAGCTAGTTCTATTGGAGTTCTACGTCTCCGACTTCCGCCCGACGTGAACGGGAAACCTTGAGGCCAGGAAGGCCGACTACGGAAAATTCAACGAACGGAACGTTCAAATCCTGGGGATCAGTGCCGATCATCCCTTTTCACAAAAGACGTTTGCGGATTCACTCAAGCTTCCGTATCCCCTTCTGAGCGACCATCCAGAATTGAAGGTCATTCGGAGCTACGGCGTCCTCCAGAAGTATAGTAGGGACCCGAGCCGGCTCGTGGCGCGGCGGTCCTTTTTCCTCATTGGTAAGGATGGCATCGTGAGGGGAAAGTGGATCGTGCCGGACGGCGTCCTCTTTTCCAGCGAGGAAATCCTCGCGGTGGTGCGAAACCTGGACGGAAAGCAATAAAAAGGTGCCGCTTGGGAATAGGTACGGCGATGAGCAGTTGGCAAGACAGCCAGGACCGCGGGCAAGGCAAGCGCGGGGGTCGGCTCCTGAGGCGAAGCTTTGCCATTGCTGTATTCCTGGTGAGCGGAGGGTTGGTGACGAGCGGCCTGGTCGAACTCTTCTTCAGGTACCGCGAGAACGTCGAGGCGATCCGGGTCCTGCAGCAAGAAATGGCCAACGGTGCGGCCTTCAAGATCCATCAATTTGTCCGGGACATCGAGAAGACGGTGCGGGTCGCGACCCAAACGCAGTCACTCTTGAACGCTGGGCTAACGAAGGCCTACCGGTTTGACCTGATCAAGCTGCTCAAGAGTACGCCCGCTATCGCTGAAGCGAGCGTGGTGGATCTGAGAGGCCAGGAGCTGATCAAGTTGTCTCGTATCGAGATGGGTCTCCAGGAAAACCTGCAAAATCTTTCATCCGAGGAGGCATTCATTCGGGCCCGTGGGGGTAAGTCGTACTACGGCCAGGTCTTCTTCGTGCGGGATTCCGAACCGTACATGACCCTCGCACTTCCCATTGAACGGTTTGCCGGCGAGGTCGTTGGCGTCTTAATGGCGAAGGTCAATCTCAAGTACATTTGGGACGTTGTTTCGGAGATCAAAGTGGGTCGGGGCGGTTACGCCTACGTGGTTTCCGGCAGCGGGGATCTGATCGCTCATCCGGACATCAGTATCGTTCTGGAAAGGCGCAACCTTAGAACTCTCGACCAGGTCAAAGCAGCCCTCGCGCGCGAAGGGGGACCCTTTGCGCCCCAGCTTAACCTGGTTGGCCAGAGTGTATTCGCCTCCTATGCCCTAATTCCTGACCTCGGGTGGGCTGTCCTGGTGGAACGCCCGGTCGCGGAAGCCTACGCAACTCTCTATGCTTCGTTAATGAGGACTTCTGTTCTCCTGCTCGTCGGCCTTGGGATGGCGATCGTGGCCAGCGTTCTTATTGCCCGCAGGGTAGTCCGTCCGGTGGAGATGCTTCGGCAGGGTGCGGTGCGGATGGGGAGCGGTGACCTCGACTATCACCTGGAAATAAAGACGGGGGACGAACTTCAGGCCTTGGCTGAAGAGTTCAACAAGATGGCGCTCCGGCTCCGAGAATCGTATAGCCAGCTCGAACAAAAGGTCGCGGCTCGGACTCAGGAATTGGCCCTTGCAAATCGAAAACTGGACGAGGCAAGCCGCCATAAGTCCGCGTTCCTGGCCAATATGTCCCATGAATTCCGCACGCCGCTCAACGCGATCATCGGGTTCTCCCAGGTGCTTTTGGACTCTTCGTTGAAGGTCACGGAAGAGGAGCGGAAACAGTTTCTGACTGACATCCTGACCAGCGGCAGGCATCTGCTCAAGCTGATCAATGAGATTCTCGATCTAGCGAAGGTCGAGGCCGGTCAGATGGAGTTGCATCTGGAATCGGTGGCCATCGGTGATCTTCTGGATTCGGTACATAGCACCGTGCGTCCGCTGGCAGCCCAGAAGGCCATCGATCTAGAGGTTGAGAGCGACCACAGGATTCCTCGGCTTCTGATGGATCGGGCCCGTATCTTGCAGGTTTTGCTCAATCTCGTCGGCAACGCGATCAAGTTTACCTCCGAATCGGGACGGATTTGGGTTCGTGCCTCAGCTGAAAACGGGTTACTGCATCTGGAAGTCGGCGACACCGGATGTGGAATCGCAGCAGCCGATCAAGAGCGGATCTTCCTTGAGTTCCAACAATCTAGGGCCGGTATTGGAGCTGACAAGCCTGACGGCACAGGTTTGGGTCTGGCACTGGCTAAGAAATTTGTAGAGATGCACGGGGGAAGGATCTGGGTAGAAAGTGAAATTCGCAAAGGGAGCCGGTTTTACTTTACGCTGCCGATTTCCAATAGGGTTGAAGAGATTAAGGGATAAAGGGTTTCAGGGTTAGAATGGCTCGAGAAAAGATCTTGCTCGTCGAAGATAACCCCGTGAACCGGCGCTTGGCGGAGTTCCTGCTTCGGTCGCATGGCTACCAGGTGCTTGAAGCGGCGACGGCGCAGGAGGCCTTCGAGATCATCAAAACGAACCGCCCGGACCTTATCGTGATGGACATTCAGCTCCCGGTAATAGACGGACTGGAGGCGACCAAGAAATTGAAGGAGGATTCGGCGACTCGGGATATTCCGGTGGTGGCCGTGACCTCATACGCCATGAAGGGCGATCGGGAAAAGGCCCTGGCGGCCGGCTGCGCAGGTTACATTACGAAACCGATCGACAAGGCAACATTCGTGCAAGAGGTAGCCAGCCATCTCGCTCATAAGGGCCGGGGCCCAGAAGCCGGGTAACGAGGAACAAGGATGGAGCCGGCTGGAGCTAGCGTCTTAATCGTGGATGACGACCCTGCATCGCGGCGGCTGCTTGATGTGCGTCTGCGGGCTCTGGGATGTGAGGTGGCCGCGGCCACAGACGGACAGGAGGCCTTGGTTGCTGTCCAGCGCGCGGTGCCGGCGCTGATCCTCCTTGACCTCCAGATGCCTGGCATGAGCGGCATGGATCTGCTGCGGCAGCTACGGCGTGACGGGATTGATATACCTATCATCGTTATTACCGCGCACGGTTCCATCGAAAGGGCCGTCGAGGCGATGAAGGAGGGCGCTTACGATTTTATTCCAAAACCTTTCGATCCTAAGCACCTTGAGATCGCGGTCCGAAAGGCCTTGGAACGAGAAGGCCTCAGAAAAGGCATAGGTATCCTCACCGAAGAAGCCGATAGGCGTTATTATCTGGTGCCAGGCCAGAGTGCCAAGATGAATGAGGCAACAGAGGTTGCGAAGAAGGCCGCGAACAGTAAGGCCACTGTCCTTCTTTTGGGCGAGAGCGGCACCGGCAAAGAGATCTTTGCCCGTGCGATTCACAATTGGAGCGAGAGAAAAGGCAAGCCTTTTATCGCTATTAACTGCGTAGGTCTTTCGAAAGAACTCTTAGAGAGTGAGCTCTTTGGCCACGAAAAGGGCGCTTTTACGGGCGCCCATCAGCTCAAAAAGGGCAAGCTAGAATTGGCTCACGGAGGAACGGTTTTGCTCGATGAAGTAGGCGATATCACTCCTGAGCTTCAAACCAAGCTCCTACGGTTTCTCCAAGAGCGGGAGTTTGAGCGGCTAGGAGGAGTTCAACCCATTCGAGTCGATGTAAGGATCATCGCTGCAACCAATCGGGAGTTGGATGGGGCAGTCAGGCAAGGCCGCTTCCGCGAAGACCTTTACCACCGCCTTAACGTGATTCCCATCATTCTCCCGCCTTTAAGGGAGAGGAAAGAGGATATTCCTGCTCTGGCCCGGCATTTCTTGGGACGGTTTTCTTTCGAGACGAAGAAGGACTTGGCGGAGACAACCCAGGAAGCTCTGGAAAAACTTGTGGCCTATGACTGGCCGGGGAATGTCCGGGAGCTTGCGAACGTCATCGAGCGGGCCGTTGTTCTGGGCCAGGGGCCGAAAGTCACTGTTCAGGATCTTCCTCCCAGAATCGTCGCTCCAAGGTCCGTATTCGTTGCAGACGGGCTTTCCTATCGGGAGGCCATGAAAGCTTACAGACGACAGATGGTCCTAGATGCTCTCGCCCGGTCTAAAGGAAACCGCGCTGCGGCAGCCCAGGCGCTAGGCCTTCATGAGAAATACCTCTTGAGGCTACTCAAGAGCCTTAAAATCCGAAATCTCTAATCTGCATTCTGCGACTGTAATCTGAGATCCCTTATAGGGCGCCCCAGCTTGTTGTGCGAGAAGGCAGGATGCGGATGATGGCGCGCTGGTGGATGGCCATCTTGCGGTACCGAGGATATTTTCGCCGTAGTAGACGAACGGCTTTTTTGTGCCTCGGTCCTCTGGTTAGAATCTTGGCCTTCCCGAAGACCAGCAGGCCAGGCCTGCGCTTTCAATCAGCCTTACGACGTTGGTGCGGGCGAGGGCAGGGGAGGGGCTCTTCTCGATCAGGCCTTCTATCTTTTCCTGCTGCACGAAGGATGAGAGGATTTTGCGCAGCTCATTCACACCTCTAAGCTAATAGTCCTGGAGAAAAGCTGCAAGCGCCTCTCAAGTTCCCCTTCTTCCCTCTTGCCAAGATCCTTTCCTTTCCATAGTATGTCTCCATGATAGCCTCCTTGTGTTAGGTTTTTGTCGCCTGCTCTGCACTGTAAAGTTCCTAACCCTTATCAAGGAGGCCATCAATTAAAAGCCATCATAGTCTCTATCATTTTCCGGCGAGAAGGAGGCTGGCACTCTATGCACCGTGAAACGACTTACGAGAAGTGGATTCGGGCCCAGGGCCTGCCCATCGTGCAGGGCTACGGGATAGAGTGTCTGGTGGATGTGCCGCGCGTCCCGTGGGAACGGATGGGCGGCAGAGGGACCTTCGTCAAGCTGCACGGCATGGAAGGGGTGACGGGACTTTACGTGGCCGAGATCCCGCCAGGAGGGGCGCTCAATCCCGAGAAACATCTGTACGAGGAGATTCTCTACGTGCTCCAGGGGCGCGGTTCCGCGGAAGTGTGGACGCCGGGCTCCGATCGGAAGACCACGTTCGAGTGGCACGAGGGCAGCCTGTTCGCCATGCCGCTGAACGCCTGGCATCGGCTGTACAACGGCTCCGGCAATGAGCCGGCAGTGTTCCTGGGCTTCGGCAACGCGCCCATGATTCTGGACATTTTTCACAACCCGCACTTCGTGTTCAACTCCGATTACGCCTTCGACGACCGCTTCCAGGCCCGTCGGGACTACTTCACCCCACAGGAGCGCATGTGGGATGATCTGGAGCGGCTGTGGCTCTGGAAGGCCAATTTCGTGCCGGACGTCCGCCGCGCAGAGGTGGACTCTCTGGAATCCAAGGGCTCCGGCATGCGCCTCACCCAGTGCGAGCTGGGCGACGGCGTCATGGTTGCTCACATTGCCGATTGGCCCAACGGTCAGTACCAGAAAGCCCACCACCACGGGGCGGGCGCGGTGTTGCTCATCGTGCGTGGCCAGGGCTACACGCTGCTATGGCCTCCGGAGGCAGGCACCCAGCCCTATGCTAGCGGCCACGCGGACAGAGTGATCAAGGTGCCCTGGCGGGAGGGGTCGGTGGTCAGTCCTCCGGCCGGCTGGTTTCACCAGCACATGAGCACCGGCAGGGAGCCGGCGCGGCAGCTCGCCCTGCGCTGGGGCACCCGCGTCTACGGCGTGGAGTGGGTGGACCTGCAGCGTCGCGAGGGCGTGTTCGTCAGTGTCAAGAACGGCGGCACGCTCATCGAATACGAGGACGAGGACCCGGCCATCGGCCGGGAGTTCGCAGAGGAATGCGCGAAGAACGGTGTTGAGGTCCGCATGCCGCACCTGGCCGCGTTGAGTACCAGGTAGCCACCGCGTGGCACAGAGCACCCATGGCTGACACGCTGCCTACCGTGCGGCTGGCGGCGGTCCAGGCGGCGTTGGCTGAAATCGTTCACTCTTCAGAATTTTCCCGAGCTTTTCACGCGGCTCGGCTTGATCTGGATCATCGGCCACGGGTTTGAGCTAATAGTCCTGGAGAAAAGCTGCAAGCGCCTCCCTAATTGACAAGCGCCGACCCTTTTCTTTATCGCCCCTTGCCTACTATTCTTTCCACATTTTACGCCAAACTAACCTCGGCTGGGTCTCCCGATCCGGTCACATTTTTGATCCCTTGTAATTGGTGCATCAATCTTCCAATCGCCCTTGCAGGACTCCCACGTTGATTTTGCCTTACCTTTCAAGGCAGAGTTATCCCGAAATATTTCTTGACTTACCTTTTTATTTTGGGTATACATATATAAAAATGGGCATCCAGGAGGGACTATGGATAGATCAGTTGTAACGGTTAAAGGTCAGGTGGTAATTCCGTCCAGGCTGCGGCGGAAATTCGGCATCAAGAAAGGGACACAGGTTTACCTCTATGAGCGTGACGGTGAGATTGTCATCAAGCCAATCACCGATGAGTACATCCAGAAAATGGCCGGGATGGCTGGCACAAAAGGCAAGCTCCTGAAGGCGCTGATGCAGGAGAAGGCGAAGGAGCGTGAGCTGTGAGGGCCGCTGTCAGGGTATTGGACAGCTACAGCCTTATAGCCTACATCGAGGGCGAGGCTGGCAAAGACACGATGATCGAAATCTTCCGGTCGGCCAGGGATTCGGGGAGAGCTTGTCTCCTGTCCGTAGTGAATTGGGGTGAAGTCTATTACATCACGCTGCGAGAGGCAGGCCAGCAACGGGCGGACGAGGTTGCCCATCTTATCTCGACACTGCCGATTCATCTCGTTCCTGCCGATTTTGAACTCGCCAAACAAGCCGCCATTTTTAAGTCTAGCAAAAAGATGTCCTACGCCGACTGCTTTGCTGCGGCTTTGTCTAAGTTGCGCAAGGCCGAGCTTGTAACCGGTGACAAGGAATTCAAGCAAGTAGAAGGCGAGCTAAAAATTCAATGGTTGTAGTGGGCCTATCTCCTGTTACCTTTTTCCGCTACGCGGAGAAAGTAGAACTAGGGTTATAGGGTTTCAGCAGTGGTGACTTTTCCTAGCCAGGACATCACAAACAAAGATCTCGTCCTATTTGCGCTGTACGAGTCTGGGGGGCGGAGCGACCTGTACTGCCAGATTTGTCTGAACGCGTTCACCCCTTACAGTTTTCCCCAGCTTGTCACGCGGGTCGGTCGGATGTGGATCATCGGCCTGTCCTCGATCGCCATCCGGCGGTACTGGAGGTATTTTCTACGAAGGAGCAGCACGGCCCTCTTGTGCGTTGGCCCTCGGGTGAGAAGCTTCGCCCTTCCGAAAATCAGCACGTAGGCCAGACGCTTCCAGTCTTCGACGTAGCGGTCCACGACCACCGCAACTTTGGGGTTTGAGCCGATGTTTCTTATCCGTTTGAGCCGGAGCGGTGAGGTTCGTTTGGGTTTTTCATCGATTGGGGAGTAGAGGTCTCTACCATCAAAGGCGTAACAGATGGGAATGACGTGCGGCTGACCGCTAGCGTCCGCGGTGGCGAGCCGCGCGACACGCGCGGAGCGCAGAAAGGCTTTTTCCCTTCTTGTCACTCTTTCCGTCTATGTCGTCGCCTGGTCTATTCAGTCTATCTGGTCTATTCGGTCTTTTCGTCGGCGGAACAGAGGGAATGACGGGCCAGACTAAACAGACGAAATGGACGGGATAGACCAAACATACGACAACTAAATTTTAAACTCGCCGAAGGTGTTCGGAACGAAAAGCTCATCCACTTTGACTGGCCGGTCGATGAGCCCCTGCTCCCCCATGTATCGTATCAGAGTTTCCAGGATGTGGCGGTTGGGCTCGATCCCATA
>Ga0156242_1030_pt1 | contig 11103 bp, 8 predicted proteins | sample RifCSPlowO2_12_FD_107889 | JGI IMG/M metagenome (GOLD analysis project Ga0156242, IMG submission 107889) | Deltaproteobacteria bacterium RIFCSPLOWO2_12_FULL_57_22 | reverse complement strand
TAATGCTCGGCTATCTTCGGCTTCGACTTCTCAAGCATCGCCTTCCATACTTTCAAGAACTCTTCCTTCAACTCCGAGACATTCAGGGGGTTAAGAAAAAGCACTTCGGCCTGGTCAACGCCAATTAAAGCATCAATATAGCGAACCGGACTATTCGGCAAGACGTACCGGAAAGACAAATATTGACCGCTCATAGAATTTTGGTTAAATATGATTCCAGTCGATTTTAGATTAAATACCTCGGCAAATCTCGTCGCTAAAGACGCAGCCACCTCAGTAGTGACGATACTATAATTAGGCGGAGCAAAAGTTATTCTATGCCGAACCTGGACGTTAACAGGAGTAACCCGAAGCATTTCCTTCACCCAATTAAAGTGAATCTAGACCCAGTTTAGGTCAGATGCACCCACGGACGCAAGTCCGCTAGGTTCCCGGTAGCTAACACCAGGTGATTGCCAGCTAGAAGGCAGAGCCCTCGTGTATAGACACCCTATAACAATTTTCGCTCAAAATGAGCATCTTTCCGGTCAACGTCCGCGATGTGAACAATGTGACACGATGCCGGATTCACAAACAAAAACGCCAAGTTGAATTAACTCTCTGTTTCACAACGAAATTCTATTTTCGCCGAACCAGATTTTAAGTCCCATGTGTCTACCAATTCCACCATCCGGGCAGAGCGACTAAAGCTTACACAAGTTGGGATAGAATTTAAACAGCTCTTTCCCTCGGTCAGCGTATTGTCACCGAAGCTGTACGGCGCTCGCGCCGTGACATTGACTTGACCGTGAGGGCGTTGCTATAAGACTCACGAACTTCTCAAAGCGGAGGTGCTAGGCATGCGTTATATCGACGTCGACGGTCATGTAGAAGAAAGTCCGGAAACCTTCAGCGACCCATATTTGGACCCGGCCTTCCGAGCGCAGCGTCCCCGGGTGATAGGAATGGACGGGCTGGCCTACTGGATGATTGACGAGCAGCTATATCCCCGGCGCGTGGGCCGAGGCTGCAATAACTTGGGAACGCCGGCGAGGTATGACGGAAAACCAGCCATGCATTCCGTCGGCAAGCCCGACAGCATCGAGAGCATGGAGCTTACGGATATCGGGGCGCGCCTTCGGTCTTTGGACGAGGAGGAAATCGCCGTTCAGGTGGTTTACCCGACTCTTTTCCTCGCTTACCCTCTAAGCTCCAACCCCGCCTTGCTGACTGCGCTCTGCTCGTCTTACAACCGCTGGCTTGGCGACCGCCTCTCCGGCAACGACCGCCTCAAATGGGCGGCGGTGGTCAATCTGGACGATATTCCGAGTTCGGTCCGCGCCGTGCATGAGGCCAAACGCTTGGGTGCGGTGGCCGTGATGGTCCTGGGGACCGCCGGGGACAATCTTCTGGATCACCCGAGCCTTTTCCCCTTTTATGAGGCTGTGGCAGAGGAGAACCTTGCCTTGGCAGTTCACGTCGGATGGGCCTGCCCCGCGATCAATAATCTGTTCACGCATATCTACCCCTCGGGGGTCATCGCTTTTCACATCCCTGTGCTGATGGGGTTCACGACTTTGATCAGCGGCGGGGTATTGGACCGCTTCCCAAATCTCCGCGTAGCCTTTCTGGAGGCGGGCTGCATGTGGGTGCCGTTCATGGTCGACAGGCTGAATCACCGCTTTCAAAATCAGGGCAAAAGCCTGGCCAGGTTTATTCCCCAAACCACCCCTCAAGAAAAACTACCGCCCCTGGAATACGTTCGGAGGGGAAATCTCTATTTCAGCGCCGAAGTCGAAGACTTCCTTTTACCTCAGGTCCTGGAGTTTGTAGGCGAAGCCCAGATCGTGCTCGGCACGGACATGCCTCACGGAGATCGCGAGCGATTCGTCGCGCGTCTGTTGCAAGAAAGAAAAGACATCAGCGCTTCAGCCAAGGCGAGCATCCTGGATAAAAACCCTTCCCGCCTGTACGGCCTTTCCCCTACCTAAGTGACGGAATTAAATAAATTGACATCAAATCCCCCCTTACCCCCCTCGATCCCCCTTTACCAAAGGGGGAGAAAGGGGGATTTGAGGGGGGATGGGGGGATTATGGTAATTTTCTTTTTTCCTTGACTATAATTGAAAGGCCCTTAGAGAAAGAGCGGAGCCAGGACCAAAGTGATCGTGCTGAGGAGTTTGATCAGGACATGGATGCTGGGACCGACCGTGTCTTTGAACGGGTCTCCCACCGTATCCCCCACCACGGCCGCCTTGTGAGATTCCGACCCCTTGCCGCCAAACTGGCCGGTTTCGATATACTTCTTCGCGTTGTCCCAGGCACCGCCGCCGTTGTTGAAGAAGGTCGCCACCAGGATGCCTGCAATGGTCCCAACCATGAGAAATGCCGCCACGGCCTCAGCGCCCAAGCCGAACATGCGGAAGACCAACCCGACGGCGATGGGCATACCCACGGCAAGGAACCCGGGATAAACCATCTCCTTCAAGGCGCCCACGGTTACAATGTCCACGGTGCGGCTGTAATTGGGCCGGACTGTCCCCGCCAGGATCCCGGGATTCTCCCGGAACTGATCCCGCACGTCTTTGATGACGTAAAAAGCCGCCTTACCCACGGCCCGCATCGCCAGAGCGGAAAAAAGAAAAACCAGCATCGCGCCCAGGAGCCCGCCCACGAAGATCTCCGGTTTGACGATGTTGACGACCTGGAGTAGCACACCGTAGTGAGAGACCTCGTCCATGTAGGCGGAAAAGAGGAGAAAGGAGGCCAAGGCCGCTGAACCAATGGCATAACCCTTGGTGAGGGCCTTGGTAGTGTTCCCCACGGCATCCAGCCGGTCGGTTTTTATTCGCACGTCCAAAGGCTGCCCACTCATCTCCACGATTCCTCCGGCATTGTCCGTTATCGGCCCGAACGTATCCATGGCCAGAATATAAGCCGCAGTTCCAAGCATCCCCATCGTGGCCACCGCGGTGCCGAACACCCCGGCATGCGGCAGACCGCTCATTTTTCCCAGATCATAGGCGCCGATCAGTGCGGCGGAGATCACGAGAACGGGGAGCGCCGTGCATTCCATCCCGACGGCGATCCCGGCAATGATGTTGGTCGCCGCGCCGGTTTGAGAGGCCTCGGCAATCGATCTCACCGGACGATATTTGTATTCGGTATAGTACTGCGTGATGTACACGAAGGCCTGACTGGTAAGGATCCCGACCACACCGCAAAGGAAGAAGAAAAACCATGCCGATTCGGCTTCCGGATGAGCGGCCGCGTCGACGCGAAGAAGCCAGCGCGTCGCGACAAAAAACCCCGCCATCGCCAGCAGGCTGGTCACATAATAACCTCGGTTTAGCGCCGCCATCGGATCGCCATTCTCGTCGGTTTTGACCACCAGAATTCCGACTATGGAGGCCACCAGCCCGAAGGCACGCGCCACTAAAGGGAAAAGAATTCCGTTAACCCCGAAGAAGGGGAATAACCCTACCCCCAAAATCATCGCGCCGATGTTTTCCGCCGCGGTCGACTCAAAGAGATCCGCTCCCCGTCCCGCGCAGTCCCCCACGTTGTCCCCCACGAGGTCGGCAATGACCGCGGGATTGCGCGGGTCGTCCTCCGGGATCCCGGCCTCTATCTTGCCCACAAGATCAGCTCCCACATCTGCCGCCTTGGTGAAGATACCCCCACCGAGCTGGGCGAACAGAGCGACGAACGACGCCCCAAATCCGTAGCCGACAATCATAAAGGGGATCTTCTCAGGGCTATAACCCATCAGGTCAAGCAGCGTATAAAGTCCAGCCACCCCAAGAAGGCTCATCGCAACCACAAAGATTCCCGACACCGCGCCTCCCCGGAGCGCAAGGCGCAGGGCCTGGTTCAGACTGCTTCGGACCGCCGCCGCTGTGCGGATGTTGGCGCGGATGGACACCCACATCCCGACATAGCCGGCGATGATGGAACACAATGCCCCCAGCACAAACGCGAGCGTCGTCCAGAGGGCAAGCTGTAGAGGCGGCGCCGGATCGACAGGATGGGGGACGCGCACAAGGTCATAAAGCGAGAAGATCAAGAAGGCCAAAACACAAGAGAAGAAAAGAATCGTCTTGTTCTGGCGCGCCATAAAGGCCTCCGCGCCCTCCTGGATGGCACCGGAGATGTTCTGCATCTCCCGGGTTCCGCTCCCCTGCCGGCAAACATAGCGGGCCAAATACCCGGCGAACCCCAAAGAAGCGAGGCTAATCACGATAACGAAGACGATCAACACAATCTATGACCCCTTTCCCCGGATGGATCTATCGTCGGTCACTTGGGCGCATGAAATGGTCTACCCGTTATTCTTGCCTAAAATCGGCTACCGACAACGAACCGCCCGATCCATTCGGGGACCTCGGTGAACTCGAAGGATAAAGAAGACCACCAGGATAAATAACGATCAACATGCAGATAACCCTCACGGCTTTCTGCGACAGGCATACGCCACCCCGATGCTCAACAGGTAAAGCAAAGTCAAGGGAATCGCCAGAAGGATCTGCGACACCACGTCGGGCCCTGGTGTCAAAATGGCTGCGACGGTAAAGATGATGAGAATGGCGTACCGAAAACAGCGCCACAGGAACCGGTGGTCCCATATCCCCAAGCGGACAAGGAAGAAGGTAAAAACGGGCAATTCAAAAGTGATCCCGAAGGCCAAAACCATGCGGAAAAAAAAAGTGAAATACTCGCCGATGCGGACCTCCGGGGAAACCCCCAAGGAGCGATATTGCTCAACGAAGTAGAGGAACGCGAAGGGCAGGACCACCCGGTAACAAAAATAGGCGCCCCCGACGAAAAAAAGAGTAGTAAAAAACACGAAAGGGACCGCCAGGCGCCGTTCCCGCTCCTGCAGGCCCGGCGCGATGAAGCGCCAAATCTGGTAAAAAATAAACGGCCCGGCAAGAAACAGGCCGGCAACCAAGGCGACCTTCAGTTCGGTAAAGAAGGCCTCCGTCACACCCGTTCCGATCAGCGCCTTTCCAGGCTCAAGAAGCCGTTGGAGAGGCGCCACCATGAAGGCGAAGATCTGCTCGGAAAAGAAATAAGTCAAGGCAAACGCGGCTCCGACGGCTGCCAAGGATTTCAACAAACGCCGGCGGAATTCCTCCAGGTGTTCGACAAAGGTCATGTAGGTGTCGCGCGCCACTTCGTCACTCCAAAAAAAATTAAGAATCCGATCGATCCGGCAATTTCACGATTCACGGATAATCAAAAAGAGGGGAAGGATCGAAACCCTTCCCCTCTTTTGGTCGTTCAAACCCTAATAAGGCTGTTCGGACCTTACTTGGTTTTTGTTCCCTCCGCTTTCTTCTCTTCGGGCTTGCTCTCCGCCGGGGCTCCTGAAGCAGCCGGAGCCGCCTCACCACCTGCAGGTGCAGGGGCCACGGCGCCAGGCGCACCAGGCGCTCCGCCGGCCGGGGCCGCAGGCGCGGCAGGCGCAGGGGCGGGAGCGGTTTGCGCAGGTTCTTCTTTCTTTCCGCAACCCGCTAAAGCTAGAGACACAGTGAAGAGGATTACGGCCGACCACATACCAACCTTCTTTACCATCGCTACTCACCTCCTTTCAGGCTCACCGAGATACCGTTCAGGCTGGCAGATTTATTACATAACTCCGGCTGACTTGCAAGGGAACAGACATTGCCCGGCACCTCGATAACGCAATCGAGGAGCGCTGAAAAGTTTTGCGGCACGATGCGCCAATGCGCCGGAAAAAAGCGGGTTAGCGAAAATACGCAGGCAAAAAAAATTTTCCTTTCACATTACGCCTGAAGAACACTCAGCGACAAAACCTCACAAACCCACAAAAATTGTGCATAACTTGTGGATAAGTGAGTCAGGGGACAACTCGGAAGCTTGAAACTAGCTTGCCCCAGCGGATTGCCTAAATATTTAGCAGCGGAAACATCGCGAATTCATAACCTTAAAAAGATTTGCCAAAAAGTCGCCGCCTTTTCCCGACTCCCAGATCGCGCAGCGCCCGCCACTCCGGGCCGCGCCACAGAAAACTCATGGCAAGGTAAAGCAAGATCCCCAGCCCGAGGAGCGAGATAAAAACGATCCCGTGCACCCACAGGCTCCGATCGTACGCGACCCAGTTCACTCGCCGCACGATCAGCGCAAGAGGGAAGGCCATGACGAGCGCGTTGACAAGATTGCGGCCAAAGGAAAACAGAAAATCGCTCCAAGGGAACTTCCCCAGACGGCGATCCAGGATCACCAGCAAAAGCAGAAAATTGAACGTGGCGGAGATAGAGGTCGCCAGGGCGAGCCCGCCGTGAGAAAGCGAAATCACGGACAACTGGTGGGAGAGAGCGGCGACCGCGAGGCCCACGGAATCGGCATCCGGGCCGGCGGTGACTTCCCCCATGAGCATGAGACTCAAGACGAGGTTCAAGATGAATGACCCCAAGCCTACCCAGACGGGAGTTCGGGTATCCTGCATGGCATAGAATACGGGCAGGACCAGCTTGCTCCCGGAGAAGCCCCACAGGCCGAGCGAGTAGTAAACGAGGGCCTGAGCGGTGCGCAGCGTGGCGTCCGCATCAAAGGCGCCTCTCTGGAACAGGAGGGAAAAGGTTGGAACCGAAACCACGATCAACCCTAAAGTGGCCGGCAGAGCGACGAAATTGACCAGCTGGAGCGAATAGGAAATCCCTGCCCTCAACTCGGTAAAGTCTCTCCTGGCCACAAGGGAGGCAAAGCTGGGCAGCGCCGCAGTACCCAGGGCGATGGCAAAGATCCCCAGGGGAAACTGGAGCAGGCGGTCCGCATAATAAAGGTAGGAGACGCTTCCCTCCGGAAGCATCGAGGCCAGAATCGTGCTGACCAGGACATTGATCTGATAGACGGCGGCGCCGAAGACCGCCGGACCCATAAGAAAGAGGAGCCGCCTTAGGGCAGGATGGCGAAAGTGAAAATCGGGAGAGTACGAGACCCCGTGGCGAGAAAGATAAGGGATTTGCAGCAAGAGCTGCGCCACCCCGCCCAGCAGGACTCCAAAACCCAGACTGACGACCGGCTGATGGAGGAAGGGAGATAGGAGGAGCGCGCAAAAAATAATCGCAAGATTGAGGAGGACCGGAGACAGGGCGGGAGCCATGAAATGGCGCAAAGAGTTGAGCACCCCCATGGCGAGCGCCACCAGACTCACGAACAAGAGATAGGGAAACATCAGGCGAGTTAGAAATACCGTCAGGGTGAACTTCTCCGGATCAGCCAAGAAACCCGGCGCGAAAATACGAGTCAGGGGCGCGGCAAAAAGAATACCCAGAAGCGTGAGCGCTCCTAAGGACAGCGTCGCAAAGGTAAAAACGATCCGAGCTAGCCTTACCGCCTCGTCCTTACCCCGGTGGGTGAGATAATCGGTAAAGAGGGGAACGAATCCCGCGGTAAGCGCCCCTTCGGCGGTCAGGCGGCGCATGAGGTTGGGAATGCGGAACGCGACGAAAAAGGCATCGGCCACCCCATGGGCGCCGAAAAGGTAGCCTACGACCATATCGCGCATTAGCCCCATGATGCGACTGAGGAGGGTAAAAAAACCGATCACCCCCGCCGCTCTTGTCAGCTTTCCGACCTCATCCATTCCATTGACTCCTCAGCGGGCAAATGGTAGACAAACAAAAACGATTTCAGGAGGTGCGGCTTGGCAGTTCATCCATCAGCAATCAAAAGGCATCGACAGAGCTTGAAACGAAGGGCGAGAAATAGAGACACTAAATCCCGAATCAGGACCCTGATGAAAAAGGCCAAGCAGGCGATAGAGATGAAGGATCAGGAGGCGGTCTCCGTCCAGTTGCGGCAGGCCAACCGAGCCCTGGATAAAGCCGTAAGCAAAGGCATCCTCACGCGCAACACCGCCTCGCGCTGGTTCTCCCGGCTCTCGCAATTGGCCAACCGCTCAGCTGCCGGGTCCTAGCCGGCGCCATAAAATTTCTCCCGTCCTCTAAAACATATCGAGAAGCCTCTGCTGCAACTCGCGGGCAAATCTCTCCACCAGCCGCTCTCTCGTGTCGAGGCTCAGTGTCTCGGTAAGCTGAATATCCGTAAAGCGACGCACGTCCGAGGAATTCAGGGTCCCCGATTTGAATTCCGAGGAGGTGGTCACCACGCTGCCTCGCGACGCGCTATAAACCTCGGTGAGCCGAGCACCGCGAGTGCGCCACAAGACCTCGTCCGGGGTGCGCCGGCGAAGATTCATATCCACCACCAGCGTCGCCTCGTATTGCAGAGCTTCATCCTTGCGATTCACCGCCACGACTCGATGATCGAAAGCCCGGATTACCCCGCTCAGGATGGCATCCGCTTGCTCCAACCCGTCGACCACACGCAACCGCCCGAGCCGGTGAAATTCGCTTTTAAGTACCGCGGTGATCTCCCCGTCAATCCCGACATCACGGCTGCGATTGACGAAAGGCTCGATAAAGACCGTACGCACATCCTTGGGGAACGCCTCCCCCGCGCCGGAAAGCTGATACCCGCATCCCACTCCCGTCAGCGCCAAGAATAGGCCGAAAACCGGAAGCCAATTTTGAATTTTGCCTACTGTCTTCCGCCTTTCGCCTTCCGCCTTCATTTTCAGCCCTCCAACACGATGTTGACCAGCCGGCGCGGCACCTGGATCACCCGCCGGACTGATTTGCCCTGAAGATAACCTTGAATCTTCGGATGCGCCAGAGCCTCCGTCTCAATCTGTTCGTCGCTTGCGTCCGCCGACACCGTAATTTTCCCCCTTACCCTGCCGTCCACTTGAACCACGATCAGCAATGCTTCCTCCTGCAAAGCCTCAGCGGAATACTCGGGCCAAGGGATCTCTTCGAGGCTCCGCCGATTGCCCAGGCTCTCCCAGAGTTCGCTCGTCATATGGGGAACAAACGGATACAGGAGAACAAGGATCGCTTCCAAACCTGCGCGGATCAGCGAGGCTCCCTCAGCCGTTGCCGACCCCTCTCTGGCCGCCAGGCTGAGCGCGTTAAAGAGCTCCATGACGCAGGCGATGGCAGTGTTGAAATGAAATCTCTCTTCGATGTCATCGGTGACTTTTTTGATGGTCCGGTGGACCAAGCGACGTAGCGCCGCGAGACCTGGGGGGAGTCCCGGCGGATCGAGGTCCGGGGCCACACCGAGCAGCGCCTGCCGATGTTGACCCGCAAAGCGCCACAGCCGACTTAAAAAGCGGTGCGCCCCTTCCACCCCATGGTCGCTCCAATCCAGATCCTTCTCCGGGGGGGCGGCGAACAGCGTAAAGAGACGGGCCGTATCCGCACCGTAGCGCTCGATCAGAAAATCGGGGTCCACCACGTTTCCCTTGGACTTCGACATCTTGGCCCCATCTTTGATCACCATCCCCTGCGTCAGGAGATTGGTGAAGGGCTCGTCTAATTTGAGCCAGCCCAAATCGCGCAGAGCTTTCGTAAAAAAGCGCGCGTAAAGCAGGTGCAGGACGGCGTGCTCTATCCCTCCTATATATTGGTCGACCGGGAGCCAATAGGCCACCCGGGCTTTATCGAGCGGCCGGCGGTCTTCATCCGGGGAAGCGTAGCGGGCAAAGTACCAGGAGGACTCGACAAAGGTATCCATCGTATCGGTCTCTCTCTCGGCCGGACCGCCGCACTTGGGACAGGTGGTTAGAAAAAACTCCGGGAGTTTGGCAAGGGGGGAGCCGCCTTCGCCGCTAAATTCCACGTCGCGGGGCAAAATCACGGGAAGCTCGGATTCCGGGACCGGCAGCATTCCGCAGGAATCGCAATAAAGTATCGGGATCGGAGCCCCCCAATACCGCTGGCGGGAAATACCCCAATCCCTTAACCGATACCGGATATCCTTCTTCCCCCAACCCTTCTCCTCAAGGTAGTTTGCGATCCGCTCCCTTCCCTCGGCGCTGGGTAAGCCCGAAAAGGGCCCGCTCGCCGCCATCACCCCATCTTCCACATAAGCTTCCGTCATCTCCTCTGGCTTAAGCGTCTGGCCTTGCGGTTGAATAACGACACGGATCGGGAGGTCATACTTACGGGCAAACTCAAAGTCCCTCTGGTCATGAGCCGGAACGGCCATCACCGACCCGGTGCCATACTCCATAAGCACGAAGTTGGCCAGATAGACGGGGATCTTTTCTTGCGTGAAAGGATTCAGGCAATAAGCCCCCGTAAAAACCCCTTCCTTCTCCACCTCCTCCGTTCCCCTGCGCGCCTGACTGACCTTTTTCATCCGCTCGACAAAGCCTCTGACAATGCCCTGCTGCGAAGTCCCCTGGGGGAGCTCCAGCGCCAGCGGATGCTCCACCGCCAGGGAAAGGAAGGTGGCCCCGTAAATCGTGTCCTGGCGCGTGGTAAAGACATTCAGGCTTCCGTCCCGGCCCACAAACGGGAAGATAATCTCGGCGCCCACGGACTTCCCAATCCAGTTGCGCTGCATGGTCCGGACTTTCTCCGGCCAACCTGTGAGCCGATCCAAATCCCGCAGCAGCTCCTCCGCGTAAGCCGTAGTGCGGAAAAACCACTGCTCCAGTTCCCTCACCCCAACCTCCTCTTCGCAACGCCAGCAGCGTCCCCCTTCAACCTGCTCGTTGGCCAGCACGGTTTGACAGCGCTCGCACCAGTTGACCGTCGATAGCTTCTTATAGGCGAGCCCGCGCTGGAACATCTCGATGAAGAAGAGCTGCTCCCAGCGGTAGTAGCTCTCGTCGGAGGTGGCGAACTCGCGCCGCCAATCATAGCTGAAGCCCATCTTTTTGAGCTGGTCCCTCATGTAGGCGATATTCTCCGACGTCCACTTCGCCGGGTGGATGCCGCGCTCGATGGCCGCGTTCTCTGCCGGCAGCCCGAAGGCATCCCAGCCCATGGGGTGAAGCACGTTGTACCCCCTCATTCTCTTGTAGCGGGCGATCACGTCGCCGATGGAATAGTTGCGCACGTGGCCCATGTGGATCCTGCCCGAGGGGTAGGGGAACATCTCCAAAAGGTAGTACTTCGGCAGCTTCGGGTCCTCGCCGACCCGGAAGCTCTCATTCTCCTCCCAGATCCGCTGCCACTTTCCCTCTATCTTTTTCGGTTGGTATCTTTCCTCCATAGACTAACGCAGCGATGCCCAGAGAACATG
>Ga0156242_1096_pt1 | contig 11324 bp, 9 predicted proteins | sample RifCSPlowO2_12_FD_107889 | JGI IMG/M metagenome (GOLD analysis project Ga0156242, IMG submission 107889) | Deltaproteobacteria bacterium RIFCSPLOWO2_12_FULL_57_22 | reverse complement strand
GAGGGGAAGGAAAAGTGGAGGGTTTCCCTGCTCCTGTCAGCCGTCCTTTTTCTTTTCGTGTGGGGCCTGTTCGAGTACGCTTTGGAGATCCGATGGCCGCCGGGACTCCTCTTTCGGTAAACCCCCAACCACGGAGTGACGATGGCCTGTTCGAAGAGGGAGGCTAAATTATGACATCCGAGTGGCTACCGACGGTCTGTGGGATGTGCTATGCGCGATGCGGCATCTTGGTTCGCGTGGAGAACGGCATGGTCACGGGCATTGAAGGCAATCCGAATAATCCCCAGAATCGAGGCAAGATGTGTGCGAAGGGCAAAGCTGGGATAATGAATCTTTGGAACCCGCATCGGATCAAGGTTCCGCTCAAGCGCACAAACCCGGAAAAGGGAATGCATATAGACCCCGGTTGGAAAGAGATTTCGTGGGAGGAAGCGCTTGACACGGTAGTAGCCAAGCTCGAAGAGATTCGAGACGACCCCAAAAAGCTTCATGTCCAAGCTTGGGAGATCACCGGGGATACCATGTACTGGCTGTCGGCTTTCAGTAGCGCTTTTGGTACGCCCCACATTTTGAACGCCGCCTCCGCGACTTGTGGAAAGGTCATCCACCCTGTGGAGTTTTTCTCCGGCGGCGGGTTCCATCAACAGCCTGATCTCCATTATTGCAACTATTGTATCTTGCTCGGAACCCAGTTTGCGATCGCCACGCGAGCCTCGTTCAACCACATTGCCCTGGACATGGCCGAGGCGCGCTCCCGGGGCATGAAGTTGATCGCCGTCGATCCCGTGGGAGGCTTTGCTGCCAGCAAGGCTGACGAGTGGATCCCGATTCGGCCTGGCACCGACTCGGCCTTCGCCTTAAGCATGATTCATGTTCTCTTGAATGAAGTCGGGATCTACGATGAAGAGTTTTTGAAGCACAGAACCAATGCCCCTTACTTGGTGGGTCCTGATGGCCGTTACGTTAGGGAACAGAGTTCTGGCAAGCCCATGGTCTATGACGCCGCAGAGCAAAAGAACAAGCTCTATGACGATCCGACGCTTCAGGAGCCGGCGATCACCGGTTGGGGTGAGGGCGGGCGTCCAGCCTTCGAGCTTTTACGCGAGCATGCCGCCAAGTATCCGCCTGAAAAAACCGAGGAGATAACGACGATTCCGGCAAAGACGTTGCGACGGATCGCACAGGAATTTGGCGCCGCAGCCAATATCGGGGCCACGATAAAAATTGACGGAGTAGAGATTCCCTATCGGCCCGCCTGCGTGGATTGGGCCAAGGGGCCCCAGGGTCACAAGCACGGCTTCCATCAGTCTTGGCCGCTCAAGCTGCTCAATATAATAATGGGAGCGATCAATGTGCCGGGAGGCATCCTGAGCACGTCGTCCGCCGGCAAGAACCCTCACCATTGGTGGCCTAAAGGGGGTACCGACGGCCTCCTGGAAGAGGGAGGGCACATGCTGGGTCTACCCCATCCAAAGGCTTTCCCCGGTCGTACTCCAACTAAGGCCGTCCGAATGGACCTGTTAGAACTCTTCCCTCTTGCCTCGCACTCCCATACCACCTTTCCCATCACAGCCCAGGATCCCGAGCGTTGGGGCCTGAATTACCGGATCAAGGTGTTGCTCCATACCCCCACCAATTCGCTTCTCGGCTCCTTTGGAGATCTTAAGATGGTAGAGAGTTTCTACAAGTCTATACCCTTTATGGCCGGCTTTGCAGTAGAGCTGAACGAGACAAATCTCTTCGACGACATCGTGCTCCCTTTCCCTATTTATTTTGAACGGTTCGATTTTGTCGGCCTTGAGTTTCTCATCCCTCCGTGCGGCAAGGACGATTGGTTTTGGCAGGTGAGGCAGCCCGTCGTGAATCTACCGAAGGGCATCAGGTATCCACAGGAGATCATCCTGGAACTTGCCCAGAGGGTTGGGATCCTGGACGATTTCTACCGCATTCTCAACCATGCCTTTCGTCTCAAAGAGCCCTATGCCTTGCAGCCCGGCCACCGCTATACCGTCACGGAAGTCATAGACAGGATGTCCCGGTCGTGGTTTGGCGACGAGCGTGGCTTAAAGTGGTTCCGAGAAAACGAGGTGATTCGCTATCCCAGGGACGTCGAGGAAGCCTACAGCGGACCTTTTATCGACGCTCGAGTGCCCATTTACTTGGAGCACTTTCTGCAACGGGGCGAGGAGTTGAATAGGGTGATCACTGAGATGGGCATTGATTGGGACTTTTCGGATTACAAGCCTCTTTCCGATTGGCTGCCCTGTCCTTCCTATGAAGCCCTAAAAAGAGGCGAATACGATCTCATCGCGGTTCACTACAAGTTCCCGTACGTTTACGGGGGCTTCGGAAATGAGAACCCATGGATCGATGAGATCTGTGAAGAAACCCGCTCTTACGATGTTCTGGTTAACGCGGATGTGGCCAAGGCAAAAGGAATTAACGACGGGGACGAGGTATGGCTGGAGTCTCCAGTCAGAAAGGTAAAGGTTAAGGTTAAGCTGACCCAGTGCATCCATCCTGAAGTGGTGGGGATCGGAGGACACTTTGGCCACTGGTCCCAGGGCATGCCTATCGCGCGGGGCAAAGGAATCAATTTCAACTCGCTTTTGCCTACGGATCTCGAGCACATCGACAAGATCTCCACCGCTCTGGACCATTGTGTCCAAGTGAGACTCTATAAGTAAGGAAAGGGGATGAAGAGGGTCTACGAGGGGCTGTCCGATCAGAGGCCCGAGACGAGGAATCTCGACCCCCGGGCCTATATATACGATTTAGTTATCAGGAAAATTCACAGAGTGGCTTCCCGAAAGAACTGGATCGTCTTTACCCCGGAACGCGGCAGTAAGCCTATGCTTGAGGGAGAATAACCATGGCGTCAAAGTGGATTCCAACAGCTTGCGGCATGTGCTACGCCAAATGCGGCATCCTGGTTTGCGTGGAAGACGGCGTGGTGACGGCCATCGAAGGCAATCCCAACAATCCGCAGAACCGGGGCAGCATGTGCGCCAAGGGCAAGGCCGGGCCGATGAATCTCTATAATCCCAATCGGGTCAAAGCTCCCTTGAAGCGGACTAATCCAAAGAAGGGGCTCCATGAGGATCCGTTCTGGCGGGAGATCTCGTGGGCGGAGGCGCTGGACACGGTAACGGCCAGGCTCGATGAGATCCGCGACGATCCCAAGAAGCTCCACATCCAGGCTTGGGAGAGCACCGGGGATTTCATGCACTGGCTGTCGGCCTTGGGCAGCGCCTTCGGCACCCCGCACATTCTGCGCGCCGCCTCGCCCACCTGCGGCAAGGTGGTTCATCCGGTGGAGTTTTTCTCCGGCGGCGGCTTTCACCAGCAGCCCGATCTCCATCGCTGCAACTACTGCCTCCTCGTAGGCACCCAGTTCGCCATCGCCGCGCGCGGCTCTTTCAATCACATCGCCCTGGACATGGCCGAGGCGCGGGAGCGAGGGATGAAGCTGGTGGTGGTCGATCCGGTCGGAGGCAACGCGGCCAGCAAGGCTGATGAGTGGGTGCCGATTCGCCCGGGCACCGACTCGGCGTTCGCCTTAAGCCTGCTTCATGTGCTGCTGAACGAGCTCGGGCTTTACGACCGGGAGTTCCTCAAGCGCCGCACCAACGCCCCTTATCTGGTCGGTCATGACGGCCGCTACGTGCGCGAGCCGGGCTCCGGCAAGCCGACGATCTACGACACTGCAGACCGGAAGACCAAGGCCTACGACGACCCGACGCTCAAGGAACCGGCCATCACGGGCGCGGGCGAGGCCGGACGGCCGAGCTTCGAGCTCCTGCGCGAGCATGTGGCGAACTATCCTCCGGAGAAGACGGAAGAGATCACGACCATCCCGGCCGCTACCGCAAGGCGCATCGCGCGCGAGTTCGGCACGGCGGCCAACATAGGAGCCTCGATCACGATCGACGGGGTCGAGCTCCCCTATCGGCCTGTCTGCGCGGATTGGGCCAAAGGGCCGCAGGGCCATAAACACGGATTTCATCAGTGCTGGCCTCTGAAGCTCCTGAACATCGTCGTGGGCGCGGTCAATGTCCCGGGGGGCATCTTAAGCACTGCAGCCGCCGGCAAGAGACCGCACCGCTGGTGGCCGGAAGGGGGAACCGACGGCCTATTGGAGAAAGGGGGCCATATATTACCCCTCCCCCATCCCAAGGCGTTCCCCGGCCGTACCCCCACCAGGCCGGTCCGCATGGACCTGCTGGAGCTCTTTCCCGTGGCCTCCCACTCCCATACCCTTCTGCCCATCGTGGCGCGGAACCCCGAGCGGTACGGCCTATCTCGTGAAATCGAAGTCATGCTCCACAGTCCCGCGAATTCTCTTCTGGGCTCCTTCGGCGACGTAAAGATGGTGGAACAATTCTACCGGTCGATGCGTTTCATCGCCGGGTTCGCCGTGGAGATCAACGAGACCAATCTCTTCGACGACATCGTTCTGCCCTTCCCCAGCTACCTGGAGAGATTCGATTTCATTGGGGCGGATTTTCTCATCCCGCCGTGCGGCCAAGACGACTGGCTCTGGCAGATGAGGCAGCCCGCGGTGGCGGCGCCGCAGGGAATAAGAGCGCCCCACGAGGTCATCATGGAAATGGCCGACAGGCTGGGTATCCTCGATGACCTGTACCGGCTGCTCAATCATACCTTCCGCTTAAAGGCACCGCACGCCCTGGAGTCCGGGCGCCGCTACCCCGTCGCCGAGGTCATGGATCGGATGGCCCGTTCCTGGTTTGGAGAAGAGCGGGGCCTCGACTGGTTCCGGGAGAACGGGGTGATCCGCTTGCCAAGGGATGTGGATGAGGCTTACATCGGCCCGTTTATCGACGCGCGCCTGCCCATCTACCTGGAGCACCTGTTGGCGCGGGGGGACGAGCTGAAAAGGCTCATCGGCGAGATCGGCATGGAATGGGACTTTTCCGATTACCGGCCTCTCTCCGAATGGATGGCCTGCCCCTCCTACGAGGCGATCAAGAGCGGCGGCTATGACTTCATCGCGGTCCACTACAAGCTGCCCTACGTCTACGGCGGCTTCGGCAACGAGAATCCCTGGATCGACGAGATCTGCGAGAAAACGCATTCGTACGACGTGCTTGTGAACGCGGACGCGGCTCAAAAAAAAGGCATCAGGGACGGCGACGAGGTATGGCTGGAATCGCCGGTCAACAAGGTGAGGGTCAAGGCCAAGCTGACGCAGTGTATTCACCCTGAGGCGGTGGGCGTGGCCGGCCACTTCGGCCACTGGTCTCAGGGCATGCCCGTTGCCCGGGGCAAAGGGATCAACTTCAACTCGCTCTTGCCTACGGATCTGGAGCACATCGACAAGATCTCCACGGCCCTGGACCATTGCGTCCAGGTAAGGCTTTATAAATAAGGAGGGTTTTATGTCACGACAGATTATCATGATCTCGCTCTTATGGCTGCTTGCCCTGGCCTCGTCGGCGGCCGGGGCGGAGACGAGAAAAGTCAGGCTGGGAATACTCACCAGCGGCTCCCAGGATCTCATTCACAACGTTATGGAGCAGCAGAACTTCCTGCTTAAGCACAACGTCCCCTACGAGAGAATCAAGGTCCTCAATCCCGCGCCCCTGCACCTCTTTCTCGCGGAAAAGAGGGTCGACATCGGTTACGGCGGCGTCACCGCCATGGCGCGGGCGCGCGCCGAAGGAAAGGACATGATCATCGTCCACGGCGTTTTCGCGCCGGTCAACGTGGTGCTGGTAAAAAAGGACTCTCCGATGAAGTCGTTGGCAGAGCTTAAGGGCAAGAGGGTCGGCAACTTCGGCGGCCCCGGCTCCGCGACCACAGGCATGCTCATGGTGATCGCGAAAAAATGGTACGGTATGGATCTGCAGAGGGAGACGGAGCTGATCACCGCGCCCGGACCTGCGCTGGCGGGCCTTTTGGAAAAGGACCAGCTTGCCGCCGCTCTGGTGGGGAACCTGGAATCGGTGACGCTTCCCTTGACGGGCAAGTACCGCGTTCTCTTGAGCATGAGCGAGGAGTGGGAAAAGAGGGCCGGCAGGGCCCCTGCTACGGTGACGGTAACCACCAACGAGGAGTTCGCCAGGGCCAATCCGGATCTGGTTAGAAGATATCTGGCGGCCTACGAAGAGGCGGTCCGCTATATTCGCTCCCATGGCGACGTATGGGAACGGTATGCCGCGACCATCGGTCTTAGCAGCAGGGAAGGCGCTGAGCTACAGAAGGCTTGGGGGCCGAGGATGTTGGAGAAATGGGACCGTCAGCAGATCGAGGTTCAGGCCGACTTCCTGGAAATAACCAGACAGATTCTGGGCCCCAAGGTGTTAAAAACCGTGCCCAGGGATTGATGACCGATGCATACAACCCTTAGAGCCTACTCCATTCTCGTCCTCTTTGCCGCCTGGCTCGGCCTGTCCTTTGTTTTTTCCCCGCAGGTGCTGCCCGGGCCCGTACCGGTCTTCCAGGCCATCTGGGAAAACATGGCTTCGGGCGAGGGTTTTTACCACGTCTACAAGACCATCTTCCGGGTTCTTTTGGGCCTCTTGATCGCCATGGTCATCGGCGGCGTTTTCGGCGTGATGATGGGGATTTCGCTCAAGGCGGAAAAGTTCTTGGAGAGCTGGGTGATGGTGGGGCTCACCATACCGGCGGTCGTCTATGCGATTATCACGCTCTTGTGGTTCGGGCTCAACGATTCCGCCGCGATCATCGCCATCGGGGTCACCGCCTTTCCGGCAGTCGCCATCAATATGTGGCAGGGCGTCAAAGACATCGACATGCAGGTGATCACTATGGCCAAGGCCTTTCAGATTCCCCGCGCCGATCTCATCCGCAAAGTGGTGCTGCCGCAAACCGTGCCCTACGTGCTTGCGGCGACCCGTTACGCCCTCGGGATCTCCTGGAAAATCGCCACCACGGTGGAGCTGATCGGCATGAGCAGCGGGGTGGGCTATATGCTGAACTACTGGTTCGGCCTTTTCTCCATGACGCAGGTGCTCGCCTGGACGCTCACCTTTACCCTGGTGCTTTTGGCGATCGAATTTCTTTTGATCAACCCGTTTGAAAAGCGGGCTACGGCCTGGCGCGCCGTGGTGCAGGTATGAAAAAGATCGTCGTCAACAATCTCACCAAGCACTTTGTCCTGAAGGACCAGAGCCGCCTCGACGTCATCGGCGGCCTGAACTTCGAGATGGAAGAGGGCGAGTTTCTTTCCATTCTCGGACCGTCGGGCTGCGGCAAATCGACTTTGCTCAGCATCCTGGCGGGCATCGAGGCCCCCTCGGGCGGAGAGATTGAGGTGAGCGGAAGAGCGCTGGCGCCGAGGAACAACGGGATCAGGCTCGGCTTTGTCTTTCAGCAGCCGCGGCTGCTAAACTGGCGCTCGATCCGCGACAACATCAGGCTCCCGCTGGAGCACGGGGCGCTGTCCGGGGAAGAGCAACTCAACGCAGCGCAGCGCTACCTGGAGCTGGCGCGCCTCAAGGGATTCGAGAACTACTTTCCGCTGCAGCTCTCCGGCGGCATGCAGCAGCGGGCGGCGATCGCCCGCGCCCTGGCCATCGAGCCGGAGGTGCTGCTCATGGACGAGCCCTTCAGCAGCCTCGACGAGCTTACGGCGCGGAAGATGAGGGCGGAGCTGATACGCATCTGGCGCGAGACCGGCAAGACCATTATTTTCGTCACCCACGACATCTTCGAGGCGGTCTATCTCTCCCAGAAGCTGCTGGTGGTGACCGAGAGGCCCGCCCGCACCTACGATCGGATCGATGTCGATGTCGGCTACCCGCGCGATTACGACGACGACCGGCTTTTCGAGATAGCGAAAAAGGTAAGCCGGCTCTTTTTAAAGATGGAGGCGAACGATGCAAGTTAACAGCGCCGAAATCCCGCGTCCTTATCAAGCCAAGCTCAAATCCCTGCAAGAGGCCATGAAGAAGGAGGGACTGGGCGCGCTGCTTTTTTATTCCACCGGGCAGTTGAGCATGCTTGAGGTCAATCCGGTATTGTGGATCTCGGGATCGCTTCCCATGGGAAAGGATACCGGGGTTTTGATCACGGCGGCCGGGGACGCGGCGATGGTGATCAGTCTTTCCTGGGACCTCGGCAGGGTGCGGCGGCAAAGCTGGATCGAGGAGATCCGGGTGGCGGATCGTTTCGTCGATGCGGTGCAAGAGCTCGCCCGGCAGAAGGAGATTAAAGAAAAGATCGGCATCGCCGGCTGGGGCTGGATGCCGGCGGCGATTTACCGGGGGCTGGAGCGGGCGCTGCCTGGAAGGGTCGAGGCGGCGGATGCGATATTTCAATCCCTCGCCCGCCATCCCGGCCGCGAGGCCCTTGCCGCGCTGGAGCGCGCCGCGACCATCGCCGACGCCGGTTTTGCCGCTATCCTGGAAAGGGCGAAGATCGGCATGCCCGAGCACGAGCTGGCCGCGGAGGTGGAGTACGCCATGCGAGTCCAAGGGGCGGAGGACAACTTCGGCATGGTGACGGCTTCGGACCACAGCCACTGCACGCATCCTCCGGGCAATCGCAAGATCCAGCCCGGCGACACCATCATTGCGGAGATCACGCCGGCCCTAGGGGGCCATTTCGTCCAGCTCTGCCGCACCGCGGTGATGGGCGCTGTCTCGCCCCTGCTGCGGGAGAAATTTGACATCATGGAGGAGGCGATGGAGAAGAGCCTCGAGCAGGTGCGCGTTGGAAAAAAGGTCGGGGAGATCGCGCGCGTCATGAACCGGGTCTTCACCGCCTACGGCTACGAGAAGTACTGCCGGCCTCCCTATATGCGGGTGCGGGGGCACGGCCTGGGCTTTTTATCCATGCCCTTCCCCGAGATCGTCGATGAGAACGAAGCGGTCATCGAAGAGGGGATGTGCTTCGTCGTCCATCCCAACCAGTATCTGCCGGAGACCGGCTATCTGATGCTCGGGGACACCGTCTGGGTGGAGGCGAACGGCCCGCGGCGGCTGACGCAGACGCCGATGAAACTCTTCGCCATCGAGGATTGAGCCATGGATACGCTTCACACCGTTTTGAATCGCGGCCGCAGCATCTGGGAGCGGGATTCTCTCTCCGAGAGGGAATTTCGCGGACGGCTCGACAATATAAAGGCGGGGATGAAAGAGCGCGGCGTCGATCTCCTGCTCGTCTACGGCGACTCGTGGCGCTACGGCCATCTGGCATTCGTCTCGCATTTCATTCCGAAGAATCGCGGCGCCCTGGCGGCGATTCCCCTCGCAGGAGAGCCGGCGCTCGTCGTCCAGGAGCCGAGCCGCAACAATCCCTTCTCCAAGACGCTCACCTGGATCGACGAGGTGCGCTCGGTGGGGCAATTCGCCCAGGGGCTGGGCGACGCGCTCAAGGCGCGGCAGCTCAAGCCCGGGCGCGTGGGGCTCGTCTCGGTCGAGCAGCAGCTCAACATCCGGGAATGGAACGGCCTGATGAAAACGCTCGAGGGGGCCGAGCTCTCCGATTTGAGCGATCTCCTTATCTCGCTCCGTCTGGTCAAATCGGCCGCCGAGCAGGCGCTGGTGAAAAAGAGCGCCTCGATCCTCGAGCGCGCGCTCGAGTTCTTGCGGCGCGAGCTCAGAGCCGGGCGCAAAGAGCATGAGATCGCCGCCGTCGCCGAGCGCGAGGCGCGGCGCCAGGGGGTTGAGGATTTTAGATGTATGCTCGCCCGCTCCGCCGAGCCCGATATCGGCCTTCGGCCGCCGGGCCCTGCCGCGGTCGACAAGGGAGAGCGCTTGCTCGTGGCCGTGGCCGCCTCCTACCAGCGCTACTGGGCCGAGATCGGCCGCACTTTCTTCCTCGGAAAGCCGTCGCCGGAGTCATCGAAGAGCCATGACCTGGCCAAGGGGCTGTTCCGCAGGCTGGTGGAGGGCGCCAAGGTCGGAAGTTCCTCTGCGGTCGCGGCGAGCATTCTCTCGGAAGTTCCGGTCGCCGCCGGAAACTCGCTCGCGGCCTATGGCTTGGGAAACGGCATCGGCCTGGACATGAGCGAGGCCCCCTTTCTGGGCCGGGAGGATTCTGTGAAACTGCAGCCCGGTATGACGCTTACGCTCAGGGTCTGCTTCTCCGGCAAGGAATGCGGCAGCGCGCTGATCTCCCGGCCGTTCCTGATGAGTGAAAAGGGCTTGCAACCGTTGGTCGGGCCTGTTGAAGATCCGCTTTTGATCGAGGGTTGGAGAAACACGTGAGCGCCTCAGACAGAATGTCCATAGAGCGACGCCAGGCCGAAAAGCTCCGCGTCATGCTCGGCGAGCTTGTTAAGAGCAACGGCTTCTACCGGGCGAAGCTGCCGAAGGACGCCGCCTCGAAGTTGATCTCTCTTAAGGCGCTGCGCGATCTGCCCTTCACGATCAAGCGCGAGCTGGTCGAAGACCAGATTCACCATCCCCCGTTCGGCACCAACCTCACCTACCCGCTGGAGCGCTACATCAAGATCCATCAGACCTCGGGGACCACGGGCAAGCCCATGTACTGCCTCGACACGGAAGAGTCCTGGCAGTGGTGGGCGGGCTGCTGGAAGACGATTTTTGAATCGGCCGGGGTTCACGCGGGGGATCGCATCTATTTCGCCTTTTCGTTCGGACCCTTCATCGGCTTCTGGAGCAGTTGGGAGGGGGCGCGCAGCGTCGGCGCCCTGGCGATCTCGGGCGGCGGCCAGTCCACCGCGCAGCGGCTCAAGGCGATCGTCGACTACCGGGCGACCGTGTTGATCTCAACGCCCACCTATGCGGTTCACCTGGCCTCCGAGGCGAAGAAGGCTGGCATCGATCTGGCGAAGGGATCGGCGGTGCGCATCACCATTCACGCGGGAGAGCCCGGCGCGAGCATTCCCACGACCAAGAAGCTGCTCGAAGAGGCCTGGGGGGCCAAATGCTACGATCACCCGGGCGCGAGCGAAGTCGGCGCTTACGGCTTTGAGTGCGAGCCCCAGCCGGGTGGGGTCCATGTCAACGAAGAGGAATTCATCGCCGAGGTGATCGATCCCGAGAGCGGCGATCCGGTCAAAGAGGGGGAAAAGGGGGAGCTGGTGATGACCAACCTGGGCCGGATCGGCAACCCGGTGATCCGCTACCGCACCGGGGATCTGGTCGAGCCGGGCTACGAGCCCTGCCGGTGCGGCCGCTCTTTGATGCTCCTCAAGGGTGGAGTCTTGGGGCGGATCGATGATATGATTATTGTTCGCGGCGTGAACATCTTTCCCAGCGCCATCGAGAGCATCGTGCGGGAGTTCGCCGATATCGAGGAGTTCCGGGTCGAGGTCTTTCGGCGCGAGGCGCTGCCCGAGCTCAAGCTGATCCTGGAGCCGAGGGCGGGCT
>Ga0156242_1041_pt1 | contig 11457 bp, 10 predicted proteins | sample RifCSPlowO2_12_FD_107889 | JGI IMG/M metagenome (GOLD analysis project Ga0156242, IMG submission 107889) | Deltaproteobacteria bacterium RIFCSPLOWO2_12_FULL_57_22 | reverse complement strand
CTGCTTGCGCGTACACGCAGGCAAGTAGAAGCGGTAAGTCATGTCGCGCCGTCCTCGCATTCTCGCCCCTTCGATACGCCCCTTCGGGCCTACTCAGGACAGGCGGTGGGTCACCAAGACGCCACGAGCGAGCCTGGCACCCGCGTTGCGGAACATTGTCTGGTGATCAATCGGTGGCATCTGCTTTTATGGCCGCGGGGAGATACACAGCGCTCCGAGGTCATGCTGTGGGTTACGTGAAAGGGCCCCTTTAAATTTCCTGCAAAGGGTGGTGGAGAAGTTGAGCAATGCGCTCAGAGAAGGGCGACGGCCCAAAAAGTCAAAAAGGTCCGCCTGACCCCGTCGCTACGCCTCGCCTCTAGCCTCTCGCCTTTTTTTCGTTTGACGCTCCGATTTATGCGAGTAAAATAAGCGGCTAATTAGCTCGGTTCTAGGGCCAGGGGGTGATTTGCGGTTGAGTCTTTACACGATCACGAGCCATGAACACGATTCTCGACCCCACGCCTACGAACCACGGCTGGGTCTCCCGATCCGGTCACATCTTGGATTTACCCATCTTTGCCCGGACTGGCTCACTCCAGCCAGGCTATTTACTTTGTCCGAGAGTGAAAACGAGGGGAGTAAAAGAAAGACTTTGGGGACGGGAGCAGGCGGGACGAACATTCCGGGATGAGCCAAGAGCAGACTTGACCCCTCACCGCCTGGCCCAAAGATCGTCCTCATGACAGGGTTCAACCCTAGGCCAAGCGTTACCAGAGCCCTTACCTTTTCTCGATACATCATCAGGCCTTTGATCACTTCCGGCTTGCCCGCAAGCTACCGAGCAGGATTGGGGCCGCGGATGTGCCCGAGCATGATAGCTTCCGTGACCATCAGCCGGTGAATGGTTTCTTGCCACACGGGTTGGGGCAACACTCCGGTTATTTCGGGTTCTTCAATGCGGCGCAGGAGGCGCTGAGCTTGTAGGGAGGCCCGTTGTTCTGCCTAGAATTGGTGTCGAGCACATAAAGGCTCCGGCTTGGGATATAATCCAGGTTCATAGATCCCACAGATTTTCTTCGAGCACGTAGCGAAGTTGTTTCGCGGGGATCTTCATGGGTCGTTCGCAAAAAACGCGGTACGCCATCTTCCGTTCCTTGGGTGTCGCCGCGTCTTTGCGGAGATATCGCACAAGCGCGTCCTGGATCAGATCGCTGAGGGGCCGTCCCTCTTCGGCAGCCCGCCGTTTGGCCCGCCGCACAATCTCGTCCTCAAGAAGAGTGCCGATTTTTTGTTTCATATTCCCGCCTCCTTTGTCCTAGGTTTGGGGAAGAAACTGGGAAGGGTCTCGCTCGTTACCCCTTTGGCCAGGAGCGAATCTCCATCTCCCGGCGCAACTTCTTGGGATCATAGAATTCATAGTGTGTGAAGTCGGAGACCCGGCGTCTCGGTTTGGCTTTAGGCCAGCTGCGGGCGTGGCCGATGGGAACGACCCACAGCAGGCGAAGGGGCCGGGGAACCCGGAAGATCTCTCTCAGCTCCGGTTCGACCTCTTCGCGCACGGAAACCCAGACGGTTCCCAGGCCCAGGCTCGCTGCCATGAGCATCATGTGCTCAACCGCGTTGGCGACGCTCGCCTGGAACAGCTTCTCCCGGTCCCCTGGTTGGCGGGTGGTCAAATAGACTCCCATGGTCCGCGGTTCGCCGCAGGCAAGAACCAGGACGCTCACGTCTCCCACGTAGTCTTTCTTGAGCCCTTTGTAATGCACCGGATCTTCGCGCTTGTGCCGCTTCCATTCGTTGTCGTAAATCTCCCGCACGCGCTTCATCTTGGCGCGGTCGCGAGTCGCCACGAACTCCCAGGGCTGCGTATTCGCCCCCGAGGGGGCCCAGCGAGCCGCTTCCAGGATCATCTCCAATTGCCGATCGCTTACCTTGCCGGACCGGTAAACCCGCACACTGCGCCGCTTCCGTATGGTGTCCAAGAGTTTTTTGCCGTCCATAATGCCACTGGGCTATAACATCCTGGCCAGGCGAGCGCAAAGCGCGTGCGGCTTGAAGGCCCGTCCAAATACCTATAATATTTTTTGATCCGGGTGGTCATAGGAAGCAATGGTGGTAGAAACCGAGCGCACACTTCGCCAACTCTTTACGGAAAGGATCCTGCTTTTGGACGGGGCCATGGGGACGATGATTCAGTCCCTCAAGCTCGACGAGAAGGATTTCCGTGGCAAGCGCTTTGCCGATCACCCGCGTCCGCTGAAGGGGTGCAACGACCTTCTTTGTTTGACTCAACCCGGCGCGTTGGCGCGCATTTACCGGGAGTACCTCGAGGCGGGAGCAGATATAATTGAAACCAATTCCTTCAACGCCAACGCCATCTCCCTTTCCGACTACGGCCTGGAGGGGGAGGTCTATGACCTCAATTTGGCCGCAGCCCAGATCGCGCGCCGGGCCGCCGACCTCGTGAGCCGGAAGAGTCCTGAGAGACCTCGCTTTGTCGCGGGCGCTATCGGCCCCACGAACCGGACCGCTTCGCTCTCGCCGGACGTCAACAACCCGGCCTACCGGGCGGTGACCTTCGATCAACTCGTGCAGGCTTACTATGAGCAGGCTCGTGGTCTGATCGATGGCGGCGTGGATTTGTTGCTCCCCGAGACGACCTTCGACACGCTCAATCTAAAGGCCTGCCTCTTTGCCATCGACAAGCTCTTCGAGGAGCGCGGCAGTCGACTGCCAGTCCTCGCCTCGGTGACGATCACCGACCGCAGCGGCCGCACCCTTTCCGGCCAGACCCTGGAGGCCTTTCTCACATCCATCTCGCAGGGCGAGCTTTCCGCGGTGGGGATCAACTGCGCGCTGGGGCCGCACCAAATGAGCCCGTTCGTGGGAGAGCTCTCCCGGCTTTCCCCTCTCCCTACCTTTGCTTATCCCAACGCTGGCTTGCCCAACGAGTTCGGCGCCTACGACATGGGACCCGAGGAGTTTGCCGGGGCATTGGCAGAGTGGGCCGAACAAGGATGGCTCAATTTGGTCGGGGGCTGCTGCGGAACGACGCCGGACCACATTGCCACCCTCGCCGAGGCAATTCGAGGAGCGCGGCCGCGCATTCCCCCCGAGCCCGACGGTCTTACCCACCTGAGCGGCCTTGAGCGGCTCACCATCAGGCCCGATTCGAACTTCATCATGATCGGGGAGCGGGCCAATGTCGCCGGTTCCCGCAGGTTCGCCAGGCTGATCCGCGAAGGGAAATATGAAGAGGCTCTGGAGATCGCTCGGGCGCAGGTGGACGGCGGGGCCAATATCATCGATGTCAACATGGACGAGGGGATGCTCGATTCCGCCAGGGCGATGACGGAATTTTTGCATCACGTGGCGGCCAATCCGGAGATCACCCGAGTGCCCATCATGATCGACAGCTCCAACTTCGACGTCATTGAAGCCGGCCTCAAATGCGTTCAGGGAAAACCGGTGGTCAACTCGCTGTCGCTGAAGGAGGGAGAAGAAGAGTTCAAACGCCGCGCGCGTCTCGTGAAGCGCTACGGAGCGGCGGTGGTCGTCATGGCCTTTGACGAGGAAAAGCAGGCGACGCGCGTGGAGGAGCGGGTGCGGGTTTGTAAGCGGGCCCATCGGATCCTCACCGAAGAGATCGGCTTCGACGAAAGCGACGTTATCTTCGACACGAACGTCCTGGTGGTCGCCACCGGGATCGAAGAGCACAACGACTATGCCGTCAACTTCATCGAGGCCACCAAGGAACTGAGGCGGCTCTTTCCCCGCTGTCACATCTCCGGCGGGGTGAGCAACCTCTCGTTCTCCTTTCGCGGCAACGATGCGGTTCGAGAATCGATGCACGCGGCCTTTCTGTATCACGCGATTCAGGCCGGCATGGACATGGGCATCGTGAATGCGGGACAGCTCACGCTGTACGAAGAGATTCCGAAAGACTTTCTGGAGCGGATCGAGGATGTCCTGTTTAACCGAAGACCGGACGCTACCGAGCGGCTGCTGGAGTTTGCCGAGCAGGTCAAGGGAACGGGCAAAGTCAAAGATGAGGAGGAGAGCTGGCGCGGCGAGGCCGTTGAGCACCGGCTTTCCCACGGCGTGATCAAGGGGATCTCCGATTACATCGATGAAGATTTGGCGGAGGCGCTGCCGAAGTACAACCGTCCTCTGCAGATCATCGAGGGACCTCTGATGGAGGGGATGAACGTCGTCGGGGATCTGTTTGGCGAGGGCAAGATGTTTCTCCCGCAGGTGGTCAAGAGCGCCCGGGTGATGAAAAAGGCAGTGGCTTACCTGACGCCGTACATGGAGGGGGAAAGAAAGGCTTCATCAGAGAGCAATTATCGGGCGAAGCTCGTCTTTGCGACCGTCAAGGGGGACGTTCACGACATCGGCAAGAACATCGTCGGCGTGGTGCTGGGCTGCAACAATTACAAGGTGATCGACCTTGGCGTGATGGTCCCGGCCGATAAAATCATCGAGACCGCGATCCAGGAAAAGGCCGACATCATCGGCTTGAGCGGGCTCATCACGCCTTCTTTAGACGAGATGGTCCATGTCGCCAGGGAAATGGACCGGCGGGGGCTCACCGTGCCGCTCCTGATCGGCGGGGCGACCACGAGCAAAAGGCACACAGCCGTAAAAATCGCTCCCGTCTACCGTCACGAAGTCATTCATGTCATCGATGCTACGCGGGCGGTACCGGTGGTGGGAAGCTTGATGAGCCCGGATGCTCGAAAAGCGCTGGATGCAAAGAACAGGGCAGAGCAACAGGTGATCCTGGAGCAATACCAGAGTCGAGCCGCGACGGATCTGCTCACCTATGAGGAGGCAAGGCGCCGCAAGGTCCATATCAAATGGGATGAGTCGCAAATAGCGGTTCCCGATTTTACCGGACGGAAGAGCCTGGCGGATTTTCCCCTGTCCGAGCTGGTTCCGTATATCGACTGGTCCCCTTTCTTTCACACCTGGGAGATGAGAGGGCGCTACCCCGAGCTGCTCGATGATCCCGTCAGGGGGCCTGCGGCCAGGGAACTGTTTGCCAACGCGCAGGAACTGCTCCGTGAAATCGTCGGGAAAAAACTCCTCGTCGCCCGGGCTATCTATGGTTTTTATCCCGCGAACAGTGAAGGGGACGACATCGTTCTTTATGCGGACCAAGCCCGCTCGAGCGAGATCATCCGATTTCACACCCTTCGTCAGCAAAAAGAAAGCCAGAGAGGGAAGCCTCAATATGCCCTGGCAGATTTCATAGCCCCTCGTGAGTCAGGGCTCGTGGATTACGTCGGCGCCTTCGCCGTAACGGCGGGTCATGGAATCGAGGATCTGGTCCTTCGGTATGAGCGAGAGCATGATCAGTATAATGCCATCATGGTTAAGGCCCTGGCCGATCGGCTGGCAGAGGCGTTCGCGGAAAATTTGCATAAGCGGGTCCGCGCCGAATGGGGCTATGGAAAGGACGAGCGCTTGACCCACGAGGATTTGATCGCGGAGATGTACCGGGGGATCCGTCCCGCTCCTGGTTATCCTGCCTGTCCGGACCACACCGAGAAACGCATCCTCTTCGACCTGCTGGGAGTGGAGCAAGCGACGGGGATTGTCCTGACGGAAAATTTCGCCATGCTGCCGGCCGCCTCGGTGTGCGGGCTCTATTTCGCCAACAAGGAGGCCCGCTATTTCGCCGTGAGCGCGATCGGGAGGGACCAAGTCGACTCTTACGCTGCACGCAAAGGCTGGCCCATCGCCGAGGTGGAGCGCTGGCTCTCGCCCGTTCTCGCCTATGACCCGGCCCGGCTCTCGGGCGCGGTCATAAAACCAGCTAACTCGTAAAACATCCTGAGTAACAAAGAACAGGCGCCTGGGGGTGTTGCATGCTTCGTTTCAGCGTTTCAGCGTTTTCGACACTGGCTTGACCTACCTCCGGTTATGAGATAGTGTCCGGCTCGGATCGAGAAAGGGTCTTAGACTAACACTTCTGTCGCAGAAAAAATCGTGCAGCTCGTTTGACTTTCCTTCCGGTGGATTTCTGACGATGCTTCTGATCAAGGGTGTCAATAAAATCTTCGGTGCCCTTGAAGATGGCTCCCAACCCGTCGAAGCCTTGGAAAATGTGTCCCTGGATGTCCTTGAAGGGGAATTCTATTCGATCATCGGGCCGTCCGGATGCGGGAAGTCTACGCTTCTAAGAATCATCGGCGGCTTGATTCCTAGCTATGAAGGGGAGGTCTGGGTGGGGAACGAGCGCATCCAGAGTCCGCATCCCTGGTTAGGGATGGTGTTCCAGGAGGAGTCTACCTTCCCGTGGCGGACGACCCTGGCGAATGTGGAGTTCGGTCTCGAGATGCGCGGGGCTAAGAATAACGAGCGAAAGCAGAAGGCCCTGGAGATGATTCGGCTCATGGGGCTTCGGGGCTTTGAGGGACGATACCCATCGGAGCTTTCGGGCGGCATGAGGCAGAGAGTGGCTATTGCCAGGGCGCTGGTGATGGAGCCCAAGATTCTCCTTATGGACGAACCTTTCGGTGCGCTGGATGAGCAAACCCGCATCATCCTGGGAGAAGAGCTCTTAAGGATCAGGGACAAACTGGGCCAGACAATTCTCTTTGTAACTCACAATATCAATGAGTCGGTTCAGCTTTCGGATCGTGTCATGGTCATGACCGCCCGGCCGGGTCGGGTTAAAGCGGTGTTTAAGATTGACCTGCCACATCCCAGAGACTCGTCTATCATTGCTTCTGAACGATTTGGCCGGCTCGTTGGCCAGGTCTGGGGAACGCTCAGGGAGGAATCTTTAAAAGGGTTTCAGCAGATGGAAGAAAGAGATTAAGGAGGTGTGTCCATGAAAGGTATAGGCTTTGGGTCCAAATGGTTTAAGTTTTTGACGCTCATGGCTTTTTGGCTCTGCGTTTTTAGCGTCTCCGCAGCTTCCGTTTTAGCAGCTCCGCTGAAGGTCGTCGTGGGCCTGCCTCACCGGGTGCTCTTTAGCGTCGCCGTCGCGGTTTACGTCGCTGAAGAAAGGGGCTTCTTTAAAGAGGCTGGTATTGAGATTGATCCGGTATTCACGAAAGGCGGTGGAGAGACTGTGCAGGGGGTGGTGTCCGGAGATATCAATGTCGCGATGGCAACCGGCTTGTTTGCCGTGCTGGGTGCCTTCGAGAAGGGGGCGCCCGTCATGATCGTCGCCGCGGAGATTACCGGTATGGATACCTTCTGGTACGCGCTCTCGAACTCCCCGATCCGTAAGTTGGAAGACGTGGCGGGGAAGAAAGTTGCCTTTAGTACCCCCGGGTCATCCAGCCATTTGGCAGTTCTCGCTCTTGCGGATCAGCTCAAGGCGATGGGGCTTAAGCCCTCTGTGTCTGTCTCGCTCGGAGGGCTTCCCGACGCCTTTACCGGCGTCAAGACCGGCCAGGCTGATCTCGGGTGGTCGGTGCCGCCCTTTATGCTCGACCGAGTGGAAAAGGGTGAGCTTCGAATTGTCGTACGGGGGTCCGATATCATTGCGCTTAGGGATTTGACTATGCGGGTGCACTTTGCCAATGCCAATTTTGCGAAAAAAAACCCTGAGGCGCTCAAGGGGTTCCTGCGGGCTCAGCAGAAGGGACTGGATTTTATGTTCGCTAACCCCAAGGAGACGACTAAGATTTGGATGAAACGGGCCGACCTTAAATTGCCTGAGGCTACTGTGCTTAAGACCTGGGATTTCTACACCAGGTCGGCTATGGCGGCTAAGCCCATCAAAGGGATCGAAACGACCATGAAGGATGCCGTACAGTTTAAATTTTTGAAGGCACCGTTGGGTCAGGCGGAGGTCGCCAAGTTGATCGATCTCAGCTATCTCCCTTGAGCTTTGTGACGTAGCAACGGTCGTCGGAAGAAATTGGGGGGCGCCTTGCGCGAAGATACGAGGCTAATGCTCTGGAGAGGGTTCCTCATTCTGGGAAGCCTCTCCCTGGTCGAAGCGGCCGTGAGGCGTCGGTGGATCGACCCGTTTTTTCTGGCTTCCCCTCTCCAGGCGCTGGAAGTTTTATGGTCGCAATTAACGACCGGGAACGCATTCTTTTTAATGTTAGTGACTCTTTACGAGATCGCCTCTGCCCTGTTGATCTCAACCCTAGTGGGACTGATGGTCGGCTTTTTGCTATGGCGATACCAATTGATAGGCGCAAGCTATGAAATGCTCCTGGCCGCTCTATTCTCGTCTCCCATCATCCTCGCCTATCCGATCTTTCTCGTAAGCTTCGGCCGGACCAGCGCCGCCATAATCGCGCTTTCCTCCATCTTTGGTTTGATTCCCGTTGTCATCAACACGAAGAGCGCATTCCAACACGTCAATCCTATCCTGCTGCAAGTCGGCGCGAGCATGAACCTGACGCGCCGACAGATGTTCCGCCACATCCTCCTCCCGGCGGTCGCCCCTCCCATTTTTAGTGGCTTTCGCCTCGGCCTCACCTACATTCTGAAATCGGTCCTCGGTCTCGAGTACGTCGTTCAAGTCGGAGGAGTCGGGATGTGGCTATCCGAGGCCGCGTTTCGCTTTGAGGTGGGAGAGGTTTACGCGGGATTGGTCGGGACGGTCCTGCTTTCGGTCGTGTTCTTGTACATGATCAGCCGGGCCGAGGCCTTGGTGCGGAGGTAGATGTGAACGAACTCAGACAAGTCGGTGTTGCTGCCGCGCAACGTATTCAAACACCGGCGGGAGTGCAGACGCTCACCGTGATCGCGCTCGTGGTCGTGTGGGAGATGATCGGGAGAACCGGCCTGCTTTTCGCCGAACTCTTTCCCTCCGTTACCGGGATCCTTGGATCTTTGTGGGTCTACGTAAGCACGCCGGTTCTTATCCCCCATCTCAAGGCGAGTCTCTATGAAGTAGGGGGAGGGCTTCTCCTCGGGGCTCTGTGCGGGATTCCCCTGGGCGTCATTTTCGGCAGCCGGCGAAGTTTCATGGAGGTCATGGAGCCGATCATTCTTTATCTGGCTGTCGTCCCGAAGATCATCATCTTCCCAATCTTCATCTTGTTCCTGGGAATCGGCACAGGATCGAAGTTAGCCGTAGGCGCTCTTGCAGCCTTCTTTCCAATTGTGCTTCTCACAATTGCTGGCATGCGGGAAGTCCGGCCGGTCTATCTCGATGTGGCGACAACGTTGGGTGCGGGTCCCTGGCAACTGGCTACCAAAGTCTATTTACCGGCGATTACGGGATATGTCTTCACTGGAATGCGAATCGGAATGGGCGCATCGGTGACCGGAGCCCTGCTGGCGGAAACCAAGATCGCCAAGGCAGGGCTCGGTTTTATGATCGTGGAATACTACAGCCAGTTTCGGATGGCCGACATGTACTCGCTTCTCCTCTTCATTTTTATCCTCGCGGCGGCGGCGAACTGGGCGATGAAGCGTGTGTTTTCCCTTCTCTTGCCGCTCCCGCGCAGCACCGAAGACGCGGGAGTCTTCTTCTGATGTTTCACGAGAACTCGTGGCGAGTTTTTACCGGTGCAAGGGAACTCGGCGATTGTAGAGCAGACCGGGTCGAAGCCTAGCGGCAAAGGTGGAAGCGTCGCCTCACGCCTGATGCCTTATGTTTGCTCTTCTATGCACTGCGGCAGGTCGTTGCGCGGGGAGTTGACCAGGGTTGGAGACATCGTAGGCTTCCATCAGCCTGGGTGGGTAGGGTCTGAGAAGCGATAGGAGCTTGGCCGGCTCCTTCAGCTCTAAGTCGAGCCATCGCTCCTCGTCTTCCTGTGTCAAGATGACGGGCATCCGGTCGTGAATCGGGCGAATGAATTCGTTGGCACCTGTCGTGATGATGGTGAAAGATTGAAGCTCGTTGCCGTCGGGCCTGCGCCAGCTGTCCCACAGGCCGGCAAAGCCGAACGGCTCGCCGGTTTTGAGCCTGAACCGCATGGGCACCTTGCGCTTTCCTTCCTTCCGCCACTCGTAGAAGCCGTCGGCCGGAACCACGCAGCGCCGCTTTCCGATCAGCCGCTTGAAGGCCGGCTTCTCAGCCAGCGTCTCCGCCCGCGCGTTGATCATCCTGTTGTCGATCGCCGGGTCCTTCACCCAGGCGGGAACCAGCCCCCACTGCATCATCGCGAGGCCGCGCGCGCCGTCCCGGTTGAAGATAACCGCCACCTCCTGTCCCGGAGCGATGTTGTAGCGAGGGCGGAACAGGGGAATGTCCCTGTCCAGGTTAAAGCGAATCCTGAGTTCCCGGAATTCTTTGGCGTAGGTAAACCGGCCGCACATAGCATGTTCACTAGGCGGAGATAGTCAAGATGTCAACCCAGGCACCGTCGCACGAGGCTGGCCTTGTCGCGGGCGATGAGCCTTTCCATCGACTCAAACGTCGCGCCTTGTACCGCGCAAAGCATGGAAATCGAAAAATCAGAATGTCCCCTTTTCTCCCCCCCTTCTTGCGATTTTAGCGATTCAGAAGAAATTTTCCTTGCCGGCTCATTTCTGTCGTGTTACAATGCCCTGAATGGTTCCCAAGAAAGTCTTTCTCACCAAAGGGGTCGGGGTTCACAAGGAGAAACTGGCCTCTTTTGAGATGGCGCTGAGGGTTGCCGGCTTGGCCCACTGCAATTTGGTTCTCGTCTCCAGCATCTATCCCCCAGGCTGCAAGATTATTTCCAAGGAGGAAGGATTAAAGCTCTTAGGGCCCGGTGAGATTGTGTTTGCGGTTTACGACCGAGAAAGCAACAACGAGCCGAATCGTCTCATCGCAGCGTCCGTCGGCCTGGCGATCCCGGCGGATTCTTCCATGCACGGTTATCTCTCCGAGCATCATTCCTTTGGAGAGACAGATGAAAGAGCAGGGGAATATGCCGAAGACCTTGCCGCCAGCATGCTCGCCACCACCTTGGGAATTGAATTTGACCCTGAATTGGATTGGGATGAGCGAGAGCAGCTTTTTAAAATGTCAGGGAAGATCGTTCGTACCACCAATATCACTCAGTCCGCCGTCGGCAATAAAGATGGGCTCTGGACGACTGTCTTCGCAGCCGCAGTTTTTATCAACGACGACAACTTGCCTGTTGAGGCCGTGAAGTCCGCAGCCGGGAATAACAAAGGTTCGGTGCAAGAGGAGGTTTTACAGCAAGTAGTGGAAGGCCCCCTCAAAGATACCGAACATCACGAGCCTGCAGCTCACCTCAATAAAGAAGAGACCAAACAAGGCCTAGGACGCGTCAGACTTCCAAAGCCTCTTTAACGTTTTGTTTCCCTACCTTTGGTCCGAGCGTCACCTCCCGACGGATCTGACTCGCGTGGCCACCGAGTATTTACTTTGATCTCTGAAAGGTCGCGGGAATTCAATATTCAAGACCAGCCCCATTCTCCCACCGGATATTTTCGCAATTGCGCAAACGTGAAAGTGAGACATTGCGACGTTTCGAGAATTCTCAATACGTGGAAGTGTCGGAAAATGAAAGCCTCGCACGGCGACCCCAGCGCTTCTTGATCAATGGAGAGGGG
>Ga0156242_1068_pt1 | contig 11486 bp, 12 predicted proteins | sample RifCSPlowO2_12_FD_107889 | JGI IMG/M metagenome (GOLD analysis project Ga0156242, IMG submission 107889) | Deltaproteobacteria bacterium RIFCSPLOWO2_12_FULL_57_22 | reverse complement strand
CCAACCCGCGGGAAAGCATCTGCACGTTGTGGATGTGGGCGTCCACTAGCCCGGGCATGATGATCCGGTCTTTGGCATCGAATACCTTGTCGGCCTGAAACGTCTTCAGGGCCTCGGTTTTCCCGACATCGACAATGCGGTCGTTCTCGATGGCAACAGCGCCGTTCTTGATAATGCGCCGGCGCGGGTCCATAGTGATCACCGTACCATTTTTGATTAAAATCCGTCCCATGAAATATCCTCCTATCCTAAGCGACTATCATAGAAAAAACTTCGATGTCAAACTGAAATCTTCAGCGATCAACTTACAGCCTGTTTAGGTCGGAGTTGACAGTTGCCCTCTTTTAGGGATAGCTAACTCCCGTATTCCGGCAGGGAGAAAGGAGACGGAGATGAAGAGACGGATCTTTGGAATAATCCTAGGGTTGCTTCTTGTCGGAGGTGCGGTCAGGCCTACCGATGCCAGAGACCGATTAGCGGCGGGATACACGAGTGCGAGCGGGGTTTTTGCGGGTCTTTGGGTAGCCCAGGAGGGAAAGGTCTTCGAAAAATATGATATCGATTCCCATTTGGTGCTGATCGCCTCGGCCTCATTGATGGTCCAGGCCATGTTGGGGGGTGATGTCCCCTTTGCGGCTGCAGGTGGGAGCGCCGCAGTGGATGCGAATCTAGGTGGGGCGGACATAGTCATGGTAGGGGCGTTGGTCAAGGTTCCTGCCTTCTATATTATGGCGCTTCCTGAGATCCAGTCGATTGAGGATCTACGTGGAAAACCGGTCGGTGTGACACGCTTTGGCTCTTCAACCGATTTCACAATGCGTTATGTCTTGCGCAAGTACGGGCTCGAGCCCGGACGCGACGTGACGATGATTCAGACAGGGGATCTCTTCGCGGCGGCTGCAATGTTGCGCACTCGCGCAATCGTGGCTGCCCCCTTTTCCAGTCCAACCAATCTGCGCGCACAAGAGGCAGGCGCGCGGGTTCTTCTCAACATGGGGAAGGCCGGTGTCTATTTCCCCCATGACGCGTGGATGGCGCGCAGGTCGTTTATTGGTGCCAACGAGGATCTGGTGCGGCGATTCCTCAGGGCCTACTCCGAAGGGGTTTATCGCCTCTATACCGATCCAGAGCTCAGCCGCCGCGCGATCAGGAGGTATGCGCGTGCGGTCGATCCCAAGGTTATCGACGCGGTCTATCAGTACGCCCTGGATTACGTGGAGAAAATCCCGTACAACACGCGCGAAGGAATTCAGGAGGTATTGAATCAAGCCGCGGCGCGTAATCCAAAGGCCAAAACTGCCAACCCGGACGTCTTCTACGACGATCGCTTCGTGAAAGAGCTGGAGGGTGCGGGGTTTTACAGGCAGCTTTGGGGGAAATAGTCGCTGACGCCCGGGAGTTGAAAGCCCGCGGAGAACCCCTTAAGCTAGGAGGGACGGTAAAAGTCGCTTCATAAGCACAGGCTATAGCGAAGGAAAAAAGAAAATTACCATAATCCCCCCATCCCCCCTTTACAAAAGGGGGGTAAGGGGGGATTTGATGTCAATTTATTTAATTCCGCCACTATAGTAAGGAGTCGTAAATGGCAAGGGTGGGTTTTGCGCTCGGATACGGTAAGTTCACAAACGTTCGCGAAATCGCGACCTTAATGCAACAGGCCGAAGAGCGCGGTTATGAGATGGCCTTCTTCTCGGAGACTATCGAGCTCATGCGCGATTCTGTGACTTCGCTCGCCGCGATCGGTCTCGCAACCCGGCGGTTGATCTTGGGCACCACGCAGATCGTGCGCCTGCGCAGCGCCGTCTGTATGGCGCAAACGCTGGCCACGCTGGACGAGTTGACTGAAGGGCGAATGACGCTCGCGCCCGGGGCCTGCACGAAGAGTCATGCGAGAGTGCACGCGGTGGAGCCGACTGAGCCCGCGCTGACGTTGAAGGAGTACATTGAAGCCATCCGGCTTCTGCTATCGGGAGAGAAGGTCTCCTATCACGGCCAGTTCGTTAAGTTCGACAATGTTGGCTTGGGGTGGAAGCCTATTCGCAGAGATATTCCCATTTACGTTCCCGCCACCAGCCGCACGGGGCTGCGACTCGCCGGGCAGGTCGCGGATGGCGTGGTCTTGAACGCAGTCTGTTCACCGGAATATACGGTCAACGCGCTCAGGATCATCAAAGAGGCGGCCGAAGAGGCGGGCAGAGATTTCTCCAAGTTCGAGGTGGCCCAGCTCATCAACTGCTCTATCGAAGATACCCACAAGAAGGCCCTGGACGAGGTCCGCTGGGAAGTCGCCACGAAGCTCGATCCTGTCCAGCTACCTTTTATTGCCGGTCCCAAGATGCGCGTCGGGGAGCCTTACATCCGAAAAGAGGATATCCCGCTTTTCGAAAAGGCTTTCGCCAGCGGGGGAATGCAGGGGCTGATCAAGGCGGTCCCAGATTCCTATGTCGAAGGGATGACGGCGAGCGGAACCCCCGATGAGGTGCAGAAGCGCGTTCAGCAATACCGGGACGCGGGAGTCAAGATACCTCTGTTGCGTCCGGCGGCGATGCACCAAACCCAGCGGCTCCTGGAGCTGTTCACGCAAAAGTAGAAAGGCGATAGGCGTTAGGCGTGAGGCCCTTGAACCATTTGAACGTTTTGAACGAATGGGTTCAAGCCGTTCAACCGCTTTGCTCCGTTCAACGACTATTGCCTGTTGCCTCATGCCTCTAGCCTGAATCTATATGTATCGTGTTGGCGTAGATATCGGCGGGACCTTCACCGACCTCCTGCTCGCGGGCGAGGACCGGCGCGCCGTTATCCATAAAACCCTGACGACGCCGGGCGACCCAAGCCAGGCCGTCGAGACAGCTCTCAGCCAAGCGCTGGGGGAGGGCATGGCCGAGGCCCGTGGGCGAGGGACCCTGGTTCACGGCACGACCCTCGTTACCAATGCCATCATCGAGCGCACAGGGGCCCCGACCGCGCTCCTGACTACCGCCGGCTTTCGCGACGCGCTGGAGATCGGGCGAGAGCATCGGTATGAACTCTACGACCTCAATCTGGAATTTCCCAAGCCTTTAGTGCCGCGCTATTTGCGCTTGGATGTTCCGGAACGCGTGGCCGCCGACGGCAGCGTGCTTCGCCCTCTAGACGAAGGCTTTGTTCGCCGCTTGGTGTCGGAACTGCAAGCAAAAGGTATCAGGGCGATTGCCGTATCCTATTTGAACAGCTTCCGAAATCCTGTCCACGAGCGGCGGACTGCGGAGATCATCGCGGAAGTGGCGCCCGAGATCCGTATCTCCTTGAGCTCGGAGGTGGTTGCCGAGATCCGCGAGTTTCAGCGCACGAGCACGACGGCTGCCAACGTGTATGTACAAGAGCGGGTTTCCAACTATCTCCGGGAGCTGAGCCACCGATTCGACCGCATCGGTTTTCAGGGAAGCTTTTTCGTCATGCTCTCGAGTGGCGGCATCGCCACGGCCGAGACCGCAGCGCGATTCCCGGTGCGTCTGCTGGAATCCGGGCCGGCGGCGGGGGCGCTGGCGGCTGCTCATCTGGGGGCGCGGGCCGGTTATCCGGACCTTCTCTCCTTCGATATGGGAGGGACCACCGCCAAACTCTGTGCGGTCGAGGACGGTCGTCCCCTGAAAACGCACGAGTTCGAGGTAGACCGAGTCTACCGTTTCAGGCGCGGCAGCGGGCTTCCGATCAAAATCCCCGTCATCGACATGATCGAAATCGGCGCCGGTGGCGGAAGCATGGCCCGCGTGGACGCGCTCGGGCTATTAAAAGTCGGTCCCCAAAGCGCCGGGGCGGAGCCTGGCCCGGCCTGCTACGGCAGGGGAGGAGATGAGCCGACCGTGACCGATGCCGACCTCGTCCTGGGTTACCTGGATCCGTCCTATTTCCTCGGCGGGAGAATGCGGCTCGATGTAGAGGCCGCGCGCTCGGCTCTCTCACGGCTGGCCGGAACTCTGGGCCTTACGGTGGAGGAGGTGGCGTGGGGCATCTACCAGATCGTGAATGAAAATATGGCCAACGCCGCGCGGACCCACATGGGAGAGCGCGGCAAAGATCCCCGGCGTCTTCCCCTTTATGCCTTCGGGGGGGCCGGTCCGGTTCATGGTTACCGGGTGGCGGAGATTCTCCATCTGCCCGCCCTGATCTCACCTTTCGGTGCCGGTGTGGGATCGACCTTTGGTCTTCTGGCGGCTCCGCTGGCCTTTGACTTTGTGCGCAGCGCCTACAGCCGTCTCGATGGTCTGCAGTGGGGAAGCGTGAACGGTCTCTTGGACGAGATGGCCCGCGACGGGCGAGCCATTCTCGAGGGCTCTGGTCTTGCCGGCGCGGATATCTCCTACGAGCGCAGCGCCGACATGCGCTTCGTCGGCCAGGGCCACGAAGTTTCGGTCCCGCTGCCGGATGGCGTTCTCGGCGAACATCATCTCCCGGAGGTCGCGGCGAGCTTTGAGCAGGTCTACCGCGCTCTATACGGTCGCAAGGGTCCGGACGTTCCCCTGGAGGTCATCAACTGGCGCGTCGTTGCGACCGGCCCGCATCCGGACAGCGATTTCCGGCTGCCCCAGGACTCCGCCGACCCGGACCGGGCGCTCAAGGGAAAACGCCCCGCCTACTTCCCGGAGTTTGGCCGGTACATTGAAACCCCGGTTTACGACCGCTATGCCTTGAAGCCAGGCGAGGTCTTCGAAGGCCCCGCCATCGTAGAAGAACGAGAGTCGACCTTGGTGGTCGGAGCGCGTGGGCGGGCTCAGGTGGATGAATGGCTGAACGTTATCGTGAGGTTTAACCATGAGTGATGCCCTTCGACAACGGTCAGGGCAGGCCATCGATCCGGTAACGCTCGAGGTGGTCTGGAATCGGCTCCTGTCCGTAGCCAATGAACAACAGGATACGCTGATGCGGACGGCCTTCAGCACGATCGTCCGGGAGAGCCAGGATCTAGCCTGCGGCGTGTTCGACGCCCAGGGGCGGATGATCGCGCAGTCGATCAGCGGGACGCCCGGGCACATCAATGCCATGGCTACTTCCATGCGCCACTTTCTCGCGGCCTTTCCCGCGCGCGCCCTGGCTCCCGGGGATGTGCTCATTACCAATGATCCCTGGATGACAGCGGGCCAGATCAACGATATCACCATCACGACGCCGATTTTTAGGGATGGGCGCATGGTGGCCTTGTTTGCCAACACCTGCCACGCCGCGGATATCGGCGGCCGGATTCTTTCAGCGGAGGCGCGGGAGGTTTACGAAGAGGGGCTTCGTCTGCCGATTATGAAGCTGTTTGACCGGGGGGAGCCGAACCGCATCCTGCTGCAGATTATGCGCGCCAACGTGCGCCAGCCCGACGAAGTGGTCGGTGACCTGCATGCCCAGGCCGCCTGCAACGACGCGGGCGGGCGCGCGTTGCTGGAGATGATGGATGAATTCGGTCTGGAGAGCATCGAGCAGGTGGCCGAGGAGATCGTGCGGCGCTCCGAAACGGCTGTGAGAGCCAAGATCCGCGAGCTTCCCGAGGGGGAGTGGGAGAGCGAAACCTGGGGCGACGGCTTCGAGGAGCCCATCGTCATTCGTTGCTCCGTGCGGATCGCGGGCGACGAGATCTTCATCGATTTTACCGGCTCCTCGCCTCAGAGCACGCGCGGGATCAATGTGGTCCTGAACTATACGCACGCCTACGCAAGTTTCGCGGTTAAGGCGGCTATCTACCCTGATGTCCCCCATAACGAAGGGAGCTTTCGACCGGTTCGCGTGACCGCGCCGCCGGGGAGCATTCTGAATGCGCTGGATCCTGCCCCGGTGGCGAGCCGGCAGGCCGTCGGCCATTTCGTGCCCAGCGCGATCTTCGCGGCCCTGGCCGGCGCGCTCCCCGGGCGGTTGATGGCTCCGGGCGCCGATCCCATCTGGCTCAGCGTGTGGCGCGGACAGAATCCTTCTTTTACGATCACGATTTTTCAGGTGGGGGGAACGGGCGCCCGTCCCACGAAGGATGGCTTGAGCGCGGTAGGTTTTCCTAGCGGCGTGGCCGGTGTCCCAGCGGAGGTTATCGAGAGCCTCTCGCCGCTTGTGATGCGTCGGCGCGAGCTGCGCGCGGACTCTGGTGGGGCCGGCGCGTGGCGCGGCGGATTGGGACAGCTCACGGAGTTCGCGCGTTGCGGTGAGGGGCGTTGGAGCGTGAGCTGCATCGTCGATCGGACCAAGTACGCAGCTACCGGTCTCCTGGGCGGTAAGGCCGGCATGGCCGGGGAGCTCGTGCTGGACAACGGCGAACGGCCGAACCCCAAAATGCTCCTCGACTTAAGGCCCGACCAGTATATTTGCCTGAATACTCCCGGAGGGGGCGGCTACGGGGATCCCTTCCAGCGCGATCCGGAGCTTGTGCGCCAGGATGTCATCGCCGGCTACGTTAGCCCCGAGGCCGCGGTAAAGGACTACGGTGTGGCGGTCCGCTTTACCGGAGGCCAGTCGGAGTTGATCCGACTGCCAGAGCAGTGGGTGATCGATGAGGCGGCCACCGCCGCCCTACGGCGGAATCTCAGATGACAGATCTCAAATTTCAGATGATCTGAGATATGAAATCTGAGATTTGAAATTCTGAGCGAAGCGAAGAGATGAGCAAAGCGAAGACTTGAGCGAAGCGAAAAGATGGATCTCAAGGATAGAGTCGGGCTCGTAACCGGGGCGGCCACGGGCATCGGCCGCGCAACGGTGCTTCGTCTGGCCCAAAGCGGGCTGAGGGGCGTCGCAATCAATTATCGCACTGCCCGAGACGATGCCGAGCGGCTCGCGGCGGAGGTCCGCGCGATCGGAGCGATGCCTCTTTGTGTCTGCGCCGATGTCCGGAACGATGGCGAGGTGCGCGCGATGGTGCAGCGCGTCGGGGAGCATTTTGGGCGTCTGGATGTGCTCGTCAACAATGCCGGAATGACTCAATGGGTTCCGCTTTCCGACCTCGAGGGTTTGACGGATCAGGTCTGGGATGAAATCTTGGATGTCAATTTGAAGGGGGCCTTCCGCTGCACGCGCGCCGCCGCGCCGCTCCTCTCGGAGACGAGGGGAATGGTGGTGAACGTCTCTTCGATCTCGGGCGTGCTTGCCCCTACCACGATCTCTTCGCTCGCTTACGGAGCGGCCAAGGCGGCGTTGATCTACCTCACGCGCGGCCTGGCGGTCGCCCTTGCCCCGAACGTTCGCGTCAACGCGGTGGCGCCGGCTTTTACGGACACGAAATGGATGCGGGAGCACTTCGGGGACGAATATGAGCGATTAGTGTCTCGGGCTGCGGAGAGTTTTCCCCTGCGCCGCATCGCCACGCCGGAAGACATCGCGGGAGCGATCGTTGGTCTCATCACCGGCGGGGATTTTGTCACCGGGCAGACGTTGATCGTCGATGGGGGGTTGAGCCTCAGCTAAGCTTTGAGGAGACGGCGATGGAAAAAGCTGAAGTCGTCCGTGAAATGGAGCGCACTCGACTCGTCGCGGTGGTGCGCTCGAAAAGCTCGGAGGAGGCCCTCGCCACAGTGCGGGGGGTCACCGAGGCGGGAGTCAGGTTCGTAGAGATCACGCTCACCGTGCCGGGGGCTTTGGGGCTCATCAAAGATTTGGCGCGGCAGGAAGGATTTTGCGTGGGGGCCGGAACCGTGCTCGCCAAGGACGATGCGGAGCAAGCGATTAACAACGGTGCCCGCTTCGTGGTCTCTCCGACGCTGGAGCTCGATCTCATTCCGGTCTGCCGCGAGGCCGGGGTCATATGCGTCAGCGGCGCCGCCACTCCGACCGAGATCCTGACGGCGATCAGGGCTCAGGCCGACATGGTGAAGATCTTTCCCGCTGATTGTCTCGGGGGACCGCACTTCGTACGCCAGATGGTGAGCCCGCTCCCTAAAGTGCGCTTTGTGGTTTCTGGAGGGGTGAACCGAGGCAATGTCGAAGAGTACGTGCAGCTCGGTGTCACCGGTCTCGCTCTGGGAAGCGCTTTCCTGGCTGATGTCTTGGCAAAGCGGGGGCACAACGGCTTGGTGAGCGAGGTGGGCGAGTTTGTAAAACTGGTCGAGAAAACCCTCATAAAATCCAATGCTTAATCGTTAATTTTAAGGTTTTAATTCAAAATAAGAAATTCCTAATTGAAAATTTGTCTATGGATTTAAGACTGACATTAGCTTGCGAAGACTATGATCGTACCCGGGCTTTGCGCGACGGCTCGGTGAAGCCTGAGGGGATCGAGATCAATTATCTGGCGCTTCCCGTCGAGGAGATCTTCTGGCGCATGCTCCGCTATCAGGAATTCGATGTGGCGGAGCTTTCCATGGGCGCTTTCCTCGTCGCTGCCGCGCGCGGATACCGGCCGTTCATAGCCATCCCGGTCTTTCCCTCGCGCACCTTCCGCCACCGCTGCATCTTTGTCAACACCGCTTCCGGGGTCGAGAAGCCCGAGGATCTCAAGGGGAAAAGAGTCGGGGTCCCCGAGTACACCATGACTGCCGCCGTGTGGCTGCGGGGGCTTCTCCAGCACGAGTATGGTGTGGCGCCGGAGGAAATCCGTTGGTTTCAGGGGGGAGAGGAGCAGCCCGGACGAAAGGATCGCGTCGATTTCGATCTCCCTGCGGGGATTCGCTTAGAGGTCATCCAGCAGGACCGGACTTTGAACGAAATGATCGAGAGCGGGGAGATAGATGTTTTGATGTCTCCCCGCATGCCGCATTGCTTTCTCAGGGGATCGCCGCGCGTGCGCAGGCTGTTTCCCGATTTTAAACGGGTCGAGATGGACTACTTTCGCCGCACGGGCATCTTTCCCATCATGCACGGGATCGCGATCCGCATGGAACTCTACGAGAAGCATCCATGGGTAGCTCAGAACCTGTTTAAAGCTTTCTGTGAGGCGAAAGAACTCTGCTTCAGTCAAATCTACGATACCAATGTGCTGCGCCGGAGCCTTCCCTGGGAGGCCGCGGAATACGAAGAGACCGCGCAGCTCATGGGCCGGGACTACTGGCCCTACGGCTTTGCGGCCAACCGGGATAACCTGGAAACCCTTCATTCGTATCTGCTGGAGCAGGGCCTGATCAAGCAGAAGCTGGATTTGGAAAAGCTTTTCGCCCCGAATACGCTGGAAGCATTTAAGATTTAGCATCGCCAAGCCCGGACTTCCGCTGGTTTTGAGCTTAGTCGCTGCCGCGGCTGTAAACTCTTAGCCCCCGCCACGGCTTCGCAGCCGAAAGATCACTGTTCCAACCCGTTAATATTTGCCCTCCGCAAACGTCTAATATGGGTGAGCAGGGGAGTAGAAGTTCTACCCTGTCTGTTCAGGCATTTACCTGATGTTTCATGGAGAGGACTCTCCTCCAGATCCTGGGGATGACGACCTCGTGGCCATGTGCCACAGGGGGGAGCGTCAAGCGTTTGACGTTCTTGTGCGGCGCTATATGCACAGGGCCTATCAAATCGCATTGGATTTCACCCACGATGGCGAGGAGGCGAAGGACCTGTCCCAAGAGGCCTTTCTACGGGCGTTCATGCAGATCAAGCATTTTGACCGGAGATCGAGCTTTTATACCTGGTTCTATCGGATTGTCGTAAATCTCTGTCTGGACCATCACCGGCGCAGGGGACGGTTCTTGCGGGAACGGCTCGATGGGAGAAATACGGAACCCGCTGAGGAAAAGGAAATGGCCGGCGCGCCTTCTACCCCGGACCAGGAAGCAATGGCAGGGGAGGTGAGACGTCGGTTGGGGACGGCTCTGGACGGGCTGCCAAAAAATCAGCGCACCGCTTTTCTCTTGAGAAATCATCAGGGGTTATCGATCCCTGAGATCGCCAAGGTGATGGAGACTACGGAGGGGACCGTCAGGGTGCATCTGCACCGTGCCGTGGCGGCCTTGAGGCAGAGTTTAACGGAATTCGCTTAGGGAGGAATCCAATGGTACAGCAGAGCCATTCTCTACGACCGGCCTGTAAAGATTTTGAGGAGCACTTGGTCCTCTACTACTACGGGGATTGCCCGGCACCGGAAAGGGATAAGCTGGAAGAGCATCTCAAGGAGTGCGCTTCCTGTTCCCGGTTCCTGGAAGACCTGCGCGCCTATCTTCCCCTGATGGTAAGGCCGAAAAATCTGCCTCAAGCCTTTTGGGACAGTTATTACAGAGAGCTGCAGAAAAAGCTTGCCGCCTTGGAAGAAAAAGGCGCCTGGTGGAGGGAGTTGCGCTCCTTTGTCCGTCCTTGGGCCGTTCCGGCCCTGGGAGCGGCCTTGGGTCTTGTCCTGGCTCTGGGTGTCACTTTTACCAGAGGCACATGGCGCTTGTGGGAGCGCTCGAACAGGGAAGAAATTCCCCAGGAGATCCGGGTTGCGGCAAACGATATAGATTTCTTCGAAGTCATGGATTTGCTCGATTCCATCGATTTGCTTGAGGCGTTGGAGAAGACGAAATCCGCAAGCACGGGGTCCCAAAGGTTATGAAGAGCCGCGGGGTAATCAAATATTTTAGTCTTTTTCTGTTCTTACTTTTGCCCCTTTTGGCAAGGGCGCAGGAACCGTCGCAGCGCTGGCGCCGTTTGGGTCCGGACGAGAAGGCGACTATCTGGCGCAACTATCAGCGCTGGCAGACTCTCCCTCCGCGAGATAAAGAGCATCTTCGCGAAGAATGGAACTATTGGCAGAGTCTCCCCCAGGATCGGCGGGAGAGACTCAAACAGCGCTATGAGGAGCTGCGTCAACTCCCACCGGAAGAGCGCTCGCAGTGGCACCAGAAGTATGAAGAGCAGCGTAAATTTTCGCCGCGGGAGGAGCGGGCGCCGCGTGACCGGCTGAATGAGAAGAAACGACGTGGACCAAAGGGAAAAGACCGGGACTGACCCTATCCCTACTTCATGAACCAACGGCTCGTCGGCTGGACCCTCCGTTAACATTCGGAAATGGAAAACGTCTAACAGGCAGAACGAATGGAGGGAAATCAGATGAAAAAGGTCGTAGCGGTGGTTTCACTGGCATTGCTGCTAACCCCGTCGGCGGCATTTGCCGATAGCTGGAAGCATCGGCGCCCCTGGCATCATCCCAGGACTGTCGTGATCCGGGAGCGGCATCACTATGACGGGGCCGCCATTGCGGCTGGAGTCCTGGGAGGTCTTGTCACGGGTGTCATTCTCGATCGAGTTTTAGTTTCCGCTCCGCCTCCCCCGCAACCGGTCTATTATCCGCCGCCTCCCCGTCCGGCCCCGCGCGACCCCTACGATGAGGGATATTCGGACGGGTATGGTCAAGGTGTCGATCGTGGCCGCCGTGAGCGTTACGAGCAGGGACGAAGACGGGGGTATGAAGAGGGCTATGAAGACTCGAGGGCCGGTCGGGGCTTTTAAAGCGCAACGAACTTCCGCAGAACAGATCTCGATACTATAGCACTTCTTCAAATGCCCGGCCCTGCCGGCCGCGGCAAAACCTTTCGGTTGATTTCACCGGTAAAATTTGAAAAAAGATGATGGCTACGGTTGGCTATGAG
>Ga0156242_1119_pt2 | contig 11553 bp, 10 predicted proteins | sample RifCSPlowO2_12_FD_107889 | JGI IMG/M metagenome (GOLD analysis project Ga0156242, IMG submission 107889) | Deltaproteobacteria bacterium RIFCSPLOWO2_12_FULL_57_22 | reverse complement strand
CCTGCTGTGAAACTCTGCGTTGGCGTTACGGATAACGACTGGTATCGCTTCCTAAGCCAACTGCCCAACGTTGGCGAGGTCAATTTCTGGCAGCCCGGCGGGAGCAGTCAATTTCGCGCTCTCCAACCTGGCGAGCTTTTTTTGTTCAAGCTCCAAGCGGGGAGGCTCCAGGGTCGGGTCTTGGATCTTGAATTGCTCAAAAGGAGGCCGAGATCGACCAGCTTGTCTATTCCCTTTATGCCCTCACGCGCGAAGAGATCGCCATTATCGAAGAGAGCCTGCAAGCAAAAGCAGCCAATGGCAAAGTGGCCGATAATGCAGAGCTTGACCAGGAAGTGTGATCGACCCTATATAGGCAAGGGCAGACAGTTGGAGCCGGGGTTTGGATATCTCAGATCTAAGGGAACTTCACTACATTACGCCAATTGCCAATATCCCTTCGATAATGAAGTTGGGCACTTTGTCGAACCGGGAGATTGCACGAAGGGGAATCAAAGCTTCTTCTGTAGCGTCCCAGGGAGTTCAAGGACGGAGAGCTTCGAAAGCCATACCCGGGGGTAGACCCCTTCACGACTACGTGAACCTCTACATATGCGCGCAATCCCATGATGTATCTCCGCCGCTCTCACCATCAGGATCTCTGCGTTCTTCAGGTGAGGCCAACGGTTCTTCATTTACCAGGGGTCGTCATTGCGGACGGAAACGCAGCCAGTGGTCCGACAGCTTTCTGGCCGTCTCCTTCAGGACTTGCTAAAGTTGATAAGGATACTGTTTTCGCTGAATGGTGGACGGATCCAGACCCTTTCACATTGTGGGAGAACAGGAGAGTTAAGTGCGCCGAGGTATTGGTGCCGGACAAGTTGGATGCCCGATTCATTTCGGGGGCCTATGTCTCATGCCCGGAGGCAGAATCCAGGTTGAGAGCGCTGGCTTCGAATCTCACGATTATCATTGACCCGCACCTGTTCTTTAGGGCATAACGAAAGAACAATGGTTAAGGTCTTAACCGGCAACCTCTTTGAATCTAACGCCCAAACGCTCGTCAACACCGTCAACTGCGTGGGGGTGATGGGCAAGGGTGTAGCCCTAGAATTTAAAAAGCGTTTCCCTGACATGTTCGATGACTACGAGAAACGATGCCAGCGCCACGAGGTCAAGTTAGGACGCCCATATCTTTATAAGAGACTCGTACCTCCTTGGATCCTGAACTTTCCCACCAAAGACCACTGGCGCTCTGTTGCGAGCCTGGAGGCTATCGTCGAAGGTCTCAAGTATCTGCTCCAACACCACAAAGAATGGGGTATTACGTCAATGGCTGTCCCTCCGCTAGGCTGTGGCCAAGGACAGTTAGAGTGGCGCGTAGTGGGACCCACTCTTTATCGTTATTTAAGGAAGATGAATATTCCCATCGAACTTTATGCTCCGTACGGAACACCACATGAGGAGCTGCAACCGGAATTTCTCGAAGGAGCGAGTGGCGCTGGCAATCAGAAAACCTCAATGCCAGCGCCTCAGTGGATCAAAGGCTCATGGGTTGGGTTGGTCGAGATACTCCACCGCCTGGAGCAGCAACCATACCACCCTCCAGTGGGGCGTACGACGTTTCAAAAGATCGCCTATGTCGCCACAGAAGAGGGATTACCCACCGAACTGCACCATCAAAAAGGCAGCTACGGACCTTATTCCCAAGAATTGAAAAGCCTGACTGCTCGCTTGATTAACAATAGCTTGATACGGGAGGAAAAACTGGGCCGGATGTTAGCGGTTAAAGTCGGCCCGACCTTCAAGGACGCCCGAAAAGCCTACGAGCAAGATCTCAAGCAGTGGGAATCAATTATAGAAAAGACGACTGATCTCTTTATGCGCCTTGACACCAAGCAGGCCGAGGTCGTTGCCACGGTTCTGTACGCTGCCCAAACCTTACGAAAGACCACAGAAGGGAAACCATCAGAGCGTGATGTTCTCAACGCGGTCATGGAGTGGAAGCAGCGCCGACGGCCCCCGCTCGATGAACCCGAAGTCGCTTTGACCGTGCGTAATCTTGCGGCTTTGAAGTGGCTTCAAGTTAAACCCAGCCCAAACCTGCCCCTCCCCGAGGAAATCACCACCGACCTTTGATGAAGCTTTACTGGGGGTGGCTGAGGGTCAGGCTGGGGTTCAGGCCTGACTTTTGACTTATTGCGACGAAGGCTCCGCATCACAAGAATTCCGGGGACACAATACCTAATTTTCTCGCTCGAACGTAGCAACCGGGAGAAGGGCTGGTACTTCGGTTTCGGGTCTTGGAATACTACAACTGGGATGGTGGAACAAGAGGTTGCAGGGTCGGGTCTTGGATCTTGTATTTCACCTATCACTCTCAACTTTCACCCCAGGCATGAGGCAACAGGCAGTAGGCAACAGTGAAGTAATCCGTAATCGTGACTCTTGACGAGTGTTCGCAATAATGCGAACATACCATGAAGTGTCATGCCCAAGATTGCTGTCGTTTTCTACCAAGAGGTCGCGGGGACCGTTCCGGTGCTCGATTGGCTGACCGTCTCCCCGCCAAAGCGCAAGATAAGTGCCGGTTGCGCATCGAGCGGCTGCGGGATCTGGGCCATAAGCTTCGCCGCCCGGAAGCGGATTATTTGCGGGACGGCATTTACGAGCTACGTGTCGGATTTCGGGGCATGAATTATCGCATGCTCTATTTCTTTCACGGGCGGGTTGCCGCGGTTCTTGCCCATGGCCTCGTCAAGGAGCGCAAAGTGCCGCCGCGCGAGATCGAAGAGGCGATCCGGAGAAAGCGCAAGTTCGAACTGGACCCCGAGCGGCATACTTACAAGGAGGGTTGATCATGCCAAAAAAGAAGAGAAGAGCGACCACGGATGCAGTGGAAATCCTCCATCGTCGCTATTATAAAGGTAAGCCGGAACGGCTTGCCGGCCTGGAGAGAGCGCGGGCCAACGATCAGGTTGCGCGCAAAATCGCCGCCCTGCGTACCCACGCCGGTCTCAGCCAACGGCAACTGGCAAAAATTATCGGCACCACCGCCTCGGTCATCTGCCGTTTGGAAGACGCCGATTATGAGGGCCACTCGCTGGTAATGCTTAACCGCATCGCTGCGGCTTTGAACCGCCGCGTCGAGATTCGTTTCGTCCCAGCCGAACCCCGGCTTCGGTCAGCGTGATGCCCAAGTCAAGGCAGGACATGCAGGGTGCTGGGGTTCAGGCCTGACTTTTCACTTATTGCGACGAAGGCTCCGCCAAAATCCGGTGCGCGCGCGGCCTCCGGCTCTTCTTTGCTGACAATTCCACCTTATAAAGTAAAAAGGTAAAAGTAAAAAGGTAAAAATTGAATCCAGTAAGCGAATCGGGTAAAAGTGCAATCGATATGACCGCTAGAGACAAGCCGAGGGATATCAAGGAACGGACGTTTTCCTTTGCTCTGGACGTCGTGAAGTTTTGCCGCACGTTGGATACCAAGCCTGGTTGAGGGGTCAAGTCTTTTGTTGACAATTGGCGGAGACAAAAAGGAGGCTGGTTACTTTTCGCGGTAGGCTGCTGTGAAACTCTACGTTGGCGTCACGGATAACGACTGGTACCGGTTCCTCCGGTCACGGCCGGAGCTGGACGAGGTCAACTTCTGGCAGCCGGGCGGACCTTATCCGTTTTAACCCCGTCGGACGTGGGGCTGTTTATGAAGCGTCGGACTAGGCATTTTCCCGTACTTTATTCTCGACGGCGACTTGACGTTTAACGCGATTTCGGTACTTATCCTAAAAAGAGTTCTACTGAGTAAAGTTCTTATCAAGGGAGGTCTAATATGATTGAAAATATTCTAAAGAGAGAAGATCACCGGAAATATTCGCTACCTCAGAATGAGCTTGAGAGGAGGTGGAAGGCGGTACGTGATCGGATGGCTGAGAGGAAGATAGATTTCCTCGTTATGGAGAGTCAGCAAAGATACTGCGGTTCGTACGTCCGCTACTTCATCGATTTACCGGGCTCAAATTATCCCATCACCGCCATCTTCCCACTAGAAGGCGAGATTACGATCGTAGGACACGGTGCGCCGCCACCAGCACGGCCAATGGTACCGCCGGCATGGGCATTGAGAGGTGCGTGGGAGAGGCTCGCCACGGAGGCCATGCCAAATATATACTGGGAGAACGCTTTCAATGCAGAAAGGGCCGTGGAAGCGATGATGAAAAAGAAGCCGAAAACTGTCGGTCTTGTGGGGCTGGGAATTATGTCAGCGGCGCTATATGAAAACCTAAAGAAGGGGCTGCAAGGTGTGAATGTCATCGACGCTACCGATCTTGTTGACGAAGTAAAGATGGTAAAGAGCGAAGAGGAACTCAAGCTTCTTAGGGAAGCTGCATACATGCATGAGATGAGCTATGAAGTTTTGAAGAAGGCGCTCAGACCAGGCAGGTTGGCGATTGAAGTCATCCGGGAAGTTCGGCTGGCCCAGATGCAGTTTGGGAGCGAGGAGCAACAGGTGTTTATCCAGTTCGGCCCACCAGGCCATCTAGAATATATGCAGATGTATCCGGGTAACGGCTTTGAGCGACGGACACTCAAGGATGGCGACGTAGTCAACGCGTTGATAGAATCGAACGCAACGGGCGGGTACTGGTACGACCTCAGGAGGTTCCTGCGTATAGGCAGTGCTGCTCCAAATGAGCTTAAAGAGGCATATGACATCGCCAAAGAAGCGAAAGCCATAATAGCAGCGAACTTGAAGCCCGGCTCGCCAACAAGTGTTGCCTTGGAAGCAAGCGACCAATTCCTGAAAAGTAAAGGCTGCCCACCGGAGTCCCGAGTGGCAGGACATGGCCAAGGTGTCGATCTCGTGGAGAGACCTATAATTCATCGAAAAGAGCCAGCGAAACTCGAAGCTGGCATGGTGCTCTCATTTCACCCCACGGCGATAACAAAGTCCGCTGTGGCATCTATCGCGGATACCTACGTCGTCACAGATTCTGGTGCCGTCCCCATGCACGAGAACCTGTTCAATGACAACGAAATCCCGGTAGTGGGCTGAAAACAGCGAACTGAATACTCAGTGGGTAGGGGAGGCTGTGTCGCGAAGCCGTTACCCTTGTGTGGGCGTGCTAGGGTCAGGCCTGATTTTTGACTTATTGCAATGAAGGCTCCGCCAAAATCCGGTGCGCACGCGGCCCCCGGTCCTTCTTTTCTGACATTTCCACGTTTCGACAATTCTCGAAACGTCGAAATGACCGGGCAAGAAAAAGAAGCTGCTTGCCAGCTCTTTAGGCGGAGAGCTTGATCTCGATCTCCGCTCCGAGCGCCCGAGCCACTTTCTTAAGTGTAGGCAGGGAAACCCGATCATAATTTCCGCCTTCGAGACGAGCGATGTTGGGCTGTTGCATGCCGGCCCGCCGTGCCAGTTCCGCCTGCGTCCATCCCTTCTTCAGCCTGGCTCTGATTAAACTCTGCGCCAGGTGGAATTCTGGGCCCAGCCTTTCGTACTCTTTGCGGACCTTGGAGTTCTTTAGAAGCCTTTCCTTGTGCTGGCGAAAATTAATAGTTTACCTCTGCTCTCTCAGCTTTGGGACATTCGGGATGTTCTTAACCCAAGGTTCCCGGAGAAGCAGGCCGTGCTGCTCCAACAGCTCCAAAGAACGAATGTATTTCGCTTTGGCTTGAGGTGAAAGGCTGTCGACGAATTCGGCGACAGGGACCGACCCGGCGGCGGTCTGATAGTACTCAATCTCCCACGACCTCAAGCTCTCCACTAGTCGTTTATATCATATATGATATGCCCTGGCAAGGACGCCTGCGATTAAGGGAGAAAATTTCCTGAATAACCATAAGATTGTAAAAGCTGCGCAGGCATGATAATCGAAGGCCGGCTCAAAAGGTGAGATTGTTTTGCAATTTTTTCAGCCCTTCAGTTTATGGCTGCACGTTTGTTCCTTGGTCGTATGGATCGGTGCGATGGGATTTTTCCTCTTCGTGTTCGCGCCCGCAGTCCATGACCTCGCGCCGGGGTCGGGAGTCCAGGCCCTGAATAAAGGACGAAAGTCCTTTGAGACCATCTCCTGGATTGTCATCACCCTCGTCCTGATCACGGGGCTTTTTAACCTGATCGTCCGTGGCATGGAGGTTAGATTCCACTTCGGTTATGGTTATGATCTAGTTCTGGCTATTAAAGTTCTCCTCTTTCTGGCAATGCTTTTTCATTCCTCTCTGCAGGTTTTTAAATATGGCCCCAAAATCGCCTCCCTCACCGTCCAGACCGCACAAGATACTCCGTCGTGGCCCGAGCCTCTTTCGTCCCATTGGAAGAGGTGGTTTATCCTGTTGAAAATAAACGCCGCCCTCGGTCCCGTGGTCATCCTCTTGGGTTTGGGGTTAGCCCGGGGCTAGGAGCAGCCTCGGCCGATGAGGTGGAGGGAATACCTCGGGATCCGCAGGCCCGGATAAAGCGACCCGCTACCGATATATCTTAGCGCGCAGGATAGAGACGTTTGATGAAGCCGCTATCATCAAGCTGCTTGACAAAGCGCACATCCATGAAGGCTTCGGGATTCACATTTTTTGCTCTCGGGTCCCGAGCGGCAATCTGCTCCAGAACAAAGCGGATTCCGCCTATCGTGGGGTAAGGAACGCGGGCAAGCTTGGGCGCGTAAAAATCGACCGTGGAGGAAAGAATCGCCGCATCTTTGATGCCGGTATATTTTTGTGTGACCTTGATGGCCAGCTCGCGGTTGTTCTTGTAAAGCGCGATCGCCTCAGTATAAGCGCGGACGAAACGCTGCACGGTATCGGGGTGATCACGAAGATATGATTTCTTAGCTGTTAAGCTGACAAAGGGAAACTCCAAACCTAATGAGGCGACGTCGGCGATTTCCTTGTAGCCCAGCTTCTTGGCATGGTCCGTGAACGGGTCTGCTAAGGCGCCAGCCGCGATCCTGCCAGACTGAATCCCCCCCATAATTCCCGGATAGTCCTCTAACTGGACAAGCGCCACATCCTTGTCAGGCTGGAGACCGAATTTCCTCAGGGCGAAGCGGGCCGAGATGTCGGTATTGGACCCGTAGCGCGTTACTCCAACGGCCTTTCCTTTCAGTTCCTCGATGCGGGAAACGGTTCCCATGAGAACGATGGGTGTCGTGTTGAGCGCGACCGCGATGATGACGAAGTCTGCGCCCCCCACTGCCGCTGCCAGAACACCGGGACCTCCAGTCTGAGCGATCTGCAGCTCCTCTGCCAACAACGCTTGAGCCATGGTGGAGCCGCTCCGAATATAGGCGACATCTACCTTAAGACCGCTCTTCTCAAACAGGCCTGCCTCACGGGCAGTCCACAAAACCGCATGCGGCCCGGAGATCGCGCTGTAACCGGACATCACCCGACTCGGTCCTTGAGCGAACAGAGCGCCACTGGAGAACAACAGAGCAAGTACGACAACAAAAAGTCGGCTTAACATAGCTTTTCCTCGAGATTCATTTAACAAAGATTGGACGGTAGATACGCAAGTGAAGGGAGCTTTTAACATGGGCCTGGACCCCCGTCAAGGCGGCCCTCCGCCCCCGATCCTACGGCTCGGCGTGCGTCTAGGCCAGTTCTAGCGCGGCGTTGCGGGCCTGGACCTTAAGCGTGAGAAAAAAGCGTTGAAAGGCTGGGGCTCGAGGACCATCCCTTGCCAAATCTTTTCAATCTGCCTTTCGGCGTGCTCCTTCGCCAACCCCTCGACCACGATGACTCGGCGGTCACGCTGCTCGACAAAGGAATCCGCGGAAGCCGCATCGCGGCCGGCGTATTTTTGCGCGAGCATTTCCTGGTAGCGCCGGTAGAACTTCCCAGCATCCTCAACCGAATCCCACACGGTCGCCCAGATGAAAGAGACCTCATCGCCGCGACGGAAGGCCACCAGGCGATCGCCGTCCCAACCCTCCGCCACTGCCGCCGCCTCTTCCGCGGCAAAAAACCTTTGAAAGAGGGCCCGAACCATCAGCTCTCCCAGGACGTTGTTCTCTATCTCTTTCCAGTCCTGGGGAAAAAGAAAAGAGAGACTCTTGAGAGCGATCTCCGTAGGCGGATCGGGCTCATCAAAATACCGCTCCGGGTGGAGGATCTGTTCAGTGGAAAGGGGTGGATAGCGATAGAGCAGGCTAACTCCGAGCCAACCCCTTTCTTGAAGGACTCGGGATACAAACGACACCCCGCCGTAATATTGAAACAAAAGCTCTTCCAGGATGGCTCCCGGAATATCGGAAAGAAGCGAGCGGGCCTCTTGAATGCTCTCCTGAACCGCTTTTTTCACCTGGGCAAGCGAGGTCTCATCCAGGTCGCCCAGCAAGTATTCAAACCCGCTCAGGGTCGCATCGCCTTCCGCAACCGCGCGCAGGGCCAAGATCTGATCGCTGTTGCCCGACGGCCCCAGCCGTTCCTCCAACGAGAAGTGCTGGTCCTGTAGGGCATGGGTCAGCTCGTGCGCCAGCACCATCTCGCCCATAATGTCTCTCTGGGCGAAAAACTGAACGGCGGCCAGCGCAATTCCCCCTCCCAGATCTTCCGGTAGATAAAGCTTCTTGGCCCTGGGATCATAGAAGGCGGCCACCTGGGAGCTGTAAAACTCGACCAGCGCGCTCCTCAGATCGAACCCCACAGGCAAAAGGCCCAGTTTGCCGTAAAGGAGCGCGAGATTTTTGAGCCGCTCCTCGCCGTACTCTCGATCGAGCTCGGCAATGAAATAGCGCTTCATCCCGGCGGGATCTTTCACCTCAATGGGAACTGCGGCTTTGAACTCGAGGGCCCGCAGCGCCGCAACCCCGCTCTTGATCTCTTGGAGTTTTTGGAGATTGACCACGCCCCCGCGCACCACCAGGTAAGGGGCACACCCGGAGGTAAGGAGGATAAACCCGAGAAGAGAAAGTCGCAGCGCCTGACCCATGTCTTCTGCTTGATTTTGCCTGCTGGCAGCAGTATATGCGTAGACGGCACGAGAGACAAACCTCACTTCCCTAATGGAAACATCCGGGGCGTCGGTGCAAAAATCCTGCGGGGCCTGATCGGCCGCAGGAAGAGGCGAAAGGGGGATTTATGGCGGCAACAAGTCGGGGGGCGACGTTAGTCGAGCCGAACAGGATCGAGATCCGCGAATATCCCCTTCCCGATATCCCTTCGGAGGGCGGGCTCTTGGCGATCGAGATGGGCGGGGTGTGCGGCACGGATTTCAAATATTACCGCGGCAAGCTGCAGCTCCCTCTTCCCATCATCTTGGGCCACGAGATCCTCGGCCGTATCGCCAAGCTCGGCCGCCAGGCGGCTTCCATCCACGGATTAAAAGAAGGAGATCGCGTCATCCTCAAAGGGGCATTGGGCTGTGGCCGATGTCCCGATTGCCGGCGTGGCGCTGCGCGGTTTTGCAAAAAGCGGACAAGCTACGGTGGCCGGACTTCCTCGGCCAACCCGCCGCACCTTTTCGGGGGCTTCGCTGATTACCTCTATCTGGCACCCGACGCTCTGGCCACCAAAATCAGCGATGATCTCCCCGCGGAGGCGGCTGTCCTCGTCGGTTCCGTCATGGCGAACGGCTTTCAGTGGGCGGTGCGCCAGGGGGGCGTCAAGATGGGAGATTTCGTCCTGATCCAGGGTCCGGGACAGCAGGGCTTGGCCTGCGCGTTCGCAGCCCGGAATTCCGGGGCCGCGCGCGTGTTTATCACCGGGATCGGTCGAGATGCAAAGCGGCTGGAGTTGGCCAAACGCTTTGGCGCCCACCGAACTATCAACGTGGAGAAGGAAAATCTGATCGAAGTCATCAGGGACGAAACCGGTGGAGCGATGGCCGATGTCGTGGTGGATGTCTCCGGCAGCCCGCAGGCGATCAAGACTTCGGTCGAGTGCCTGCGGCGCCAGGGAACGTTGGTGGTCGCGGGTCTGACCGGAGATACGACGGTGACCCCATTGCTAATGGACAAGATCGTTTGGGGCGAGATTCGCCTGCAGGGCTGCTATACCGGGGATAACGACGCCGTCGACGCGACCTTGCGTCTGATCGAGGCCAACAAGTTCCCGGTTCAAGAAATGGTGAGCCATGTCTTTCCGCTGGAGGAGACCGAGCGCTGCATTCAGGCCGTTGGCGGGGAGTTTGCGGACCTGTACCCGATCAAAGCGCTGATCAAGCCGTGAACACCCATGTCGCCGGGAGACAACGAAAGCGAAAAATAGGTTCAACGCAAAAGCAAAGGAGATTTTATGGTTATCGAAGGCATTAAGGATAAGGTGGTGATCGTTACGGGAGGAGGGCACGGTATCGGTAAGGCCTACTGTCTGGCTTTCGGCGGCGCCGGAGCCCGCGTGGTCGCGGCCGACATCGACGAGCCCGCGGCGGTGAAAGTCGCCGCTCAGGTGGCCGCGGATACGGGGGCCACCGCGCTGGGACTGCACGTGGACGTGGCCAACGAGGAATCGACGAAGCGCATGGCCAAGGCTACCCTCGAGCGCTTCGGGCGGGTCGACGTTCTGGTAAACAACGCCGCGATCTTTGCCACGATCCCCATGAATCGGGGCGGAATCGAGACGATTGACCCGGCCGAGTGGGATCGCCTCATGGCGGTAAACCTCAAAGGCCTCTTTTTCTGCAGCCGGGCGGTGCTGCCGACGATGCGCGCGCAAAAATCCGGAAAGATCATCAATATCGCCTCTGGGACCGTCTTCTCGGGTAGCGCCGGGAGAATTCATTACGTTACCTCCAAGGCCGGGGTCATCGGCTTCACCCGCACGCTGGCGCGCGAAGCCGGAGACGACAACATTCAGGTGAACTGTCTGGCGCCGGGTTCCACTTTATCGGAGGAGAATCCCACCGAAGAGGTCCTTCGCTTCCGCCAGTCCGCAGTCCAGCAGCGCGCCCTCAAGCGCGTGCAGAGGCCCCAGGATCTGGTGGGCACGATGCTTTTTCTAGCTTCTAGCCTGAGCGACTTCGTGACCGGGCAAACGGTCTGTGTGGACGGTGGCCAGAACTTTCTCGGATGAGCTGAAACTCCAGGGCTCAAGCAGAAGGAGGTCCTTATGATCGAGGGAGTCTTCGACGGCGATGGCCATATCGTGGAGCAGGATCGGGAACTGCTGGACTATTTCGATCCACCGTACCGCGGCAAGGCCGAACTTTTAGGCAGTCCCTTCTTTCCCACGCTCGATGGCTGGCACCGGCAGGCGATGAGCCTCGCCGACGGCACCGAGCCAGGAGTCGACGAGGATGACGCGGCGGCGTGGCTGAGCCTCATGGATCGAACCGGGATCGAGCAAACCGTCCTCTATCCCACAGCGGGATTGGCCGAGGGGCTCATCAAGGACCCGGTCTGGGCCGTCGCCCTCTGCCGCGCCTACAACAATTTCCTCTCCGAGAGCTACCTGAAGGTAAGCCCGCGAATCCACGCCGTCGCGCTCCTCCCGATGCAGGACGTGAGTGAAGCCGTTAAGGAGCTGCGCCGGGCCGTGCAAGAGCTCAAGATGCTGGGCGGCGTGATCGCTCCGGTCGGCCTGCCCTTCCCCGCTGGCCATCCGAACTACCACCCGGTCTACGCCGAGGCCGAGA
>Ga0156242_1012_pt1 | contig 11576 bp, 15 predicted proteins | sample RifCSPlowO2_12_FD_107889 | JGI IMG/M metagenome (GOLD analysis project Ga0156242, IMG submission 107889) | Deltaproteobacteria bacterium RIFCSPLOWO2_12_FULL_57_22 | reverse complement strand
GGCCGGTCACCAGACTCGGGAGGTCGGCTGAGTGGTGCGCAAACACAAAATCCTTGCCGCCCGTCTCCCCTACAATGCGGGGATACGACTTGTAGTGCGCAATGTTTGCCCCAATGTGTTGCCACATCCCCTGCCACACTGCGGTTGACCCGGTAAAGTGGACCCCAGCCATCTCAGGGTACGCCAGCACCGGGTTGCCCACCTGGCCTCCACGGCCGGGCAGGAAGTTGATCACACCCGGTGGCAGACCGGCCTCTGCGAGCAGTTGCATGAGGTAATAGGCCGGCAGGAGTGCTGACGAGGCGGGTTTCCACAGCACCGTGTTGCCCATGAGGGCGGGTGCGGTCGGCAGGTTCCCGGCAATAGAAGTAAAGTTGAACGGGGTAACGGCAAAAATAAACCCTTCCAGTGGCCGGTACTCGGCGTAATCCCAGATGCCCCGCATCGAGCTCGGCTGCTCAGCGTACATCTGCCACATGTAGTAGGGATTGAAGCGCCAGAAGTCGATCAGCTCGCAGGCCGAGTCAATCTCCGCCTGGAACACTGTTTTTGATTGGTTGAGCATGGTGGCCGCGTTGAGCGTGTCGCGCCACGGCCCTGCCAGCAGCTCGGCCGCCTTGAGAAACACCGCCGCGCGGGCCTCCCAGGCCATCTCGGACCAGGTCTGCCACGCCGCACGGGCAGCCAGGACCGCCTGCTGCACCTCGGCGGCGCCAGCCTGGTGGGCTATGGCCAGGACGTGGCCGTGGTCGTGGGGACAGACCACCGACGTGGTCACCCCTGTGTAGAGCGTCTTGCCACCGATAATCACAGGAATCTCAACCTGTTCGCCAAGCATCTGCTGCAGCCGGTGCTTGAGGGCGGTGCGTTCGGCCGCCCCCGGCGCGTAAGCGTGAATCGGCTCGTTGATGGGTGCGGGAATGCGCATGATGCCATTTGCCATAATCGCTTCCTCCTCTTAGGGGGTTGACGCCTTCTGCCTGAGGGTGCGCAGCTGCTCGTAGAGCTTGTGCTCTTGGGCCGTCGTCCTTCTCTGAGCGCATCGCTCAACTTCTCCACTACCCTTTGCAGCAAACTTAACGGGGAGTTTTTTCACGTCACCGATAGCATGACCGCGGAGCGTTGTCTATTTCCCCGACGCCGTAAAGGCAGATGCCACTGATTGATCATCAGACAATTTGCTTTTGGGGCTTCGAGACGTCGCGCGGGCCTATGGCTTTACCCACATCGCTGAATCTACGGGCCTCAATCGGGAAAGCCTTTATAAAGCGCTTTCAAAGGGAAGGAATCCAAGAATCGGGACCGTCATGGACATTTTGTCCGCGCTGGGGTGCAGGATCAGGTTAGAGTCAACCAAGAGAGCAAGACGCAAAGCGGCCTGAACTTGCTCCAGCGTGAAGTTCGCATTTCAATTAGGAAAAAGGAAGGGTCAGGACATTAGCCTGAAAGCGCTCTTGCCGGCGTAGACGGCCCTTTTCCCAAGCTCCTCCTCGATCCGCAAAAGCTGGTTGTATTTCGCGGTCCTCTCGCCCCGGCAGGGAGCCCCGGTCTTGATCTGTCCGGCGTTGGTTGCAACGGCGAGATCGGCGATAGTGGCGTCCTCGGTCTCGCCCGAGCGGTGCGAGATACCGTCGTGTAACCGGACTTTTTCGCGAGTTCCATCGTCTCCAGAGTTTCGGTCAGCGTGCCGATCTGGTTGACCTTGATCAGGATCGAGTTGGCCACCCCCAACTCTATCCCCCGCTGGAGCCTGTCTTTATTGGTGACGAAAATGTCGTCGCCGACGATCTGCACTTTGTTTCCCAGCGCCTCCGTCAGCGTTCTCCAGCCCTTCCAATCGTCTTCGGCCAGCGGGTCTTCAATCGAGATGATCGGATACTGACGCACCCAATTCTCGTAGAGACGGAGCATCTCGTCTGCGCCTTTTCGGGTCCCGTCGGATTTCTTGAATACGTAATAGCCGTCCTTCCAGAGCTCGCTCGCAGCCACGTCCAGCCCCAGGGCCACCTGGGTCCCGGGGCGGTAGCCTGCCTGGGCGACGGCTTCCAGAACGAGTTCGATCGCCTCTTCGTTGCCCTTCAGTCGCGGAGCGTATCCCCCTTCGTCTCCCACGCTGGTGGAGTAACCGCGCTTCTGCAAGACCTTTTTCAGGGCTTGAAAGATCTCGGCTGCTGCCCTTAGCGCCGCGGCGAAGTTCTCCATGCCGCAAGGGATGACCATGAACTCCTGAACATCCACGTTGTTGTCCGCGTGGACTCCCCCGTTCACCACGTTCAATTGCGGGACCGGCAGGGTCTTGGCACGGGTACCGCCCAAGTAGCGGTAGAGCGGCAGCTTTTCGGCTTGCGCTTGGGCCTTCGCAACCGCGAGGGAAACAGCCAGGATCGCATTGGCGCCTAGCTTGCTCTTGTTCGAGGTGCCGTCCAGCTCGATCATCAGCCGGTCGATGCCTTTTTGATCTTTGGCATCCCTGCCGCGCAGGCGCGGCGCCAGGATGCGATTGACGTTGGCCACGGCCCGCTCAACTCCTTTGCCGCCGAAGCGCTCGCCCCCGTCCCGCAGCTCGACGGCTTCGTGTTCCCCGGTTGAGGCCCCGGAGGGCACCGTGGCCCGGCCCAGCACGCCTTTTAGCGCCACGTCCGCCTCCACCGTGGGCTGGCCGCGCGAGTCGAGAACCTCTCGGGCGCGTACTCGTTGAATCTTCATCTCTCACCTCCAATAAATTTTTTGCTCTCGGTCCTCGATCCTTGTCCTGCGGTGCGCCTCGCCTTCAAGAGGAGCACCGACCGACAAGGAGCAGAGAAGGATAAAGTGTGCTATAAATAATTCTTCGTGCCAACTTTCATCTATGGCTCGATCTAAGAGACCGAAGCGCGGGCTTGTTTATTTTGTTTCCGCCCTTCTCGTTACCCTATCCCTCTTTACGGTCTTTGGCGAAAGAGGGGCGCTCCACCTCTGGCGTCTGGGGCAAGAGAAGACGCGGCTGGAGGAGAGGAACTTCGTCCTGCAGAAGGAGAACGAAATCCTGCGGGAACGCATCTACCGCCTCCGCCATGATGATCGGTACCTGGAGAGGATCGCCCGCGAAGAACTCAACCTGGTCCGACCCGGAGAGATTATCTACCGCTTCGCCGACACCGAGTCAAAGCGAGATCGAAACAAACCGGTCACGGGCGGGCTTTCTCAATCGCCCCCTTCATGGGAACGAAAAGCACGTCGGTGACCTCCTCGATGCGAAGGCGCCCGTCGATTTTTCTTACACGGACCAATTTTTGCGGTTGACCTTCCGCGCCCAGCGGCATGACCAGACGCCCTCTTTCGCTCAGTTGCTGCCACAGCGGCTCGGGAACTCTCGGCGCTGAAGCGGTGATCAAGATCGCGTCAAAAGGCCCCTTCTCCTCCCAGCCAAAGAATCCGTCGCCGGCCTTGACCCGGACCTGGGCGTAACCGAGCCGGAGGAGATTTTCCCGCGCCTTTTCGGCCAAAGCGGGGAGAATTTCAATCGTGTAGACCTCCTTTGCCAGATGGCTGAGGACGGCGGCTTGATAGCCGGAGCCTGTGCCGACCTCCAGCACCTTCTCGTTTCCTTGGAGCTGCAATAGCTCGGTCATGAGCGCAACCATATAGGGTTGGGAGATGGTTTGTTCTTCGCCGATGGAGAGGGGGCGGTCCTCGTAAGCGAATGCTCGCAATCCCTCCGGGACAAAGAGGTGGCGCGGCACCTGGCTCATCGCCTGAAGGACTCTTAGGTTCCTGATGCCGCGCCCGCGCAGGTCCTGTTCGACCATTCTCTGCCGGGCATGGGCGGGATCGACTTGTCTGCCTTGGGCCCGCGCCCCTGGCGGGTTCAGAGCAAACCCGGAGAGCAGCGCACAGGACAGAAAGAAAAGAGCGGCAAGAAGAAGCTTACCGCGGCTGGCCTTTGAAGACGAAGTGATAATATTCATCCATATCCATCAGGGAACCAATCTCCGCGGCGTCTTTCAGCTTCACTTCGACCAACCAACCCTCGCTGTACGGCTCTTCATTGATGATGGAGGGATGATACTCCAGATCGCTGTTGACCGCGAGAATCGTCCCTGACACCGGCGCGATCAATTCCGAGACCGTAGAGACGGATTCCAGTTCCACGAATGGCTCTCCCTTTTCCAGCTCATCGCCTACTTCTGGGAGCTCCACGGAGAGGATCTGCCCGAGCTCGGTTTGTCCGTAGTTAGTGAGACCTAGATAGACATGTCGGTCGTCAACGCCGACCCAAACATGCTCCTCGCTAACTTTCAGCATCCTCTCCGCATCGATATTTGACCGGCGACCAGAAGTCACTTCCTCACTATATGGCGTAGCTGTTCTCTGTCAAGACTGCCGCGGCTTGACAACCCAAGCTCTTTCGAAGTAATCGAAGGTACTCGTATCTCTGAGCACGAACGGAGCGGGCGCGCGCCCGGTATCAGCGTCAGGTGGATCCATGCAGCCGAAAATCGCCGCAGAAATCGTAAGCGCGCTCAAGGAGGCCGGCGTCGATTTCGTCGCCACGCTCACGGAGGCGAATCTTCATGAGTTGGTCATGGCCCTGGCGGAGGAAAGGGGAATTCTCCATGTGCCGGTGACACGCGAAGAGGAGGGAATCGGGATATGCGCCGGGGCCTACCTGGGCGGCAAACGGCCTGCTATGGTGATGATGAACGCTGGATTCCTGCTGTCGGCGAACGCCCTGGCGACCGTCTGCCTCCATCCCGGGATCCCTGTCTTGATGCTCATCGGTCATAGCGGCGGTCTGGGCGAGGAAAATCCCAGTCATGGCACCGTGGGGATGCTGACCGAGCCGGTCCTGCAGGCTCTCCATATCGTGTACGATAGGCTAGGCCGCTCGGAGGAGATCCGCCGTGCGGTTCTCGACGCCCATACCCTCGCTCGATCCTCCAGGAGACCGGTGGCGCTTCTGCTGAATAAAGAGGCCCTGAGGTAAGTTCATGAAGCGCTATGATTGTCTTAAGGCGATCGCCCCCTACTTTCAGGACGAACTGGTGGTGACCAATCTGGGCGGGGTCCGGCACGAATGGCACGCCCTTCGTCCCCATCCTGGGAATTACCATCTGCAAAATTTGGGACTGACGTCGTCCGTCGGCCTTGGCTTGGCCTTGGCCCTGCCGCACCGCAAGGTGGTGATTTTCGACGGAGATGGGTCTCTGCTTTTGAACCTCGGCAGCCTGGCTACGATGGCGAACCGAAATCCCGGGAACCTGATTCATGTTGTTTTTGATAATAGCTGTTATGAGTCTTCGCGCGGGGCGCCGACGGCAACGGCCGGGGTGACTGATTTGGCGGCTGTGGCTAAGGGGGCAGGCTTCGTCAACGCAACCACCGCAACCACCGCGGAAGACTTTGAAGAGAAGTTTCTTCAGGCGCTAAGGAGTGCGGAGCTCCATTTTATTGTCGCCAAGGTTGAGCCGGGTGTGGGAGACGTACCGCCTGCTCCTCTGGATTCACAGGAGAACAAGTATACTTTCGTCCGTTACGTTGAAAAGGCGGAAAAGATCAGCATCCTGGGTTCCCCCCACTCCAGGGCTTACGATCGCAAGAGTTAGCAAGCCAGCCCCGAAAGCCGGGTTTCGAGAAGCGATTTCTTGTGCGATCGGCAGGGTCGGAGAGGATCCTTTCCTCTACCCCTCGGATTATCCCCATGAGCCGGATTTAGCGGAGGCCGTCCGGGATTTTGAGGCTCGCAAAGAACTCTCCGAGTCGGCGAAGAGAAAGATCCTCTCCGGTGCCGGTAAGCGCTTCTATAACCTGGAAGCGTAGAATCAGGTCATTCGCTGGGAAAGTGGATTACCAGCGGTCGCGACCGCCGCCGCCGCTACGGGGCCGGCGCCCGCCGCCGCCGCCGCCGGGTCCGCCCTGGGTTCTTTCCTGCGGCCTGGCCTCGTTGACGACCAGGGTTCTTCCCTCCAATTCGGTCCCGTTTAAGGCTTCGATCGCTTTTTGCGCTTCCGCATCGGAGCCCATCTCGACGAAGCCGAATCCCCGGGACCTGCCGGTGAACTTGTCCGAGATCACCCGGGCTGATTGGACGGTGCCATGCTTGGAGAAAATCTCCTCCAGCTGTCCTTCCGTCACGGAATAGGGCAAACCGCCCACGTATAGTTTGTTTCCCATATTTTCCTCCTATTTAGAGAATGTTTCGGGTCTCGCCCATCGAACAGGCGCGGATAGGAGAAGAACATGAGAGCTGCTTAAGGGGAGAGCTCCTCTCAGGCAGGAATGCTCTAATCACTGATCGCGTCTCCAGGGTGAGAAGACAAAGGCCTGTTTCCTTTCCACAAGTTTCGCTCGGAAGGCCAAATACCGAACAACAAGTGCGAAGTTTATGGCGCTTTTAACCGCGTGTCAATACCGGCCTTAAGTTTTTTGCGGAAGGCTTCGCGGCGCCCCGGCGATGGCCTCCGCCCCCCGGGAGCCGGGCTTTCATTGACAAGGGGGCATTATTGCAATATAAGTTTCCTTGTCGATTCACCCTGGGCGGGCGTAATTCAGCGGTAGAATGCCAGCTTCCCAAGCTGGACGTCGCCGGTTCGATCCCGGTCGCCCGCTCCAAAATTCCTCTTGAAAATTAGCTACTTCTAATTGCCACTTTTTGGTCTTTTTAGCCAAAAAAGCGAAAAGTTCCCAAAACGTTCCCATCGCAAAAGTAATAGCAAAAAAACACGGGGCCGCTGTATCCGCCAACAGTCCTGAATCTCGATGGTCAGAGGCTCTGATTCGTCGTAGCTCTGGTTCGAAAAATCGATGTTGTTCTAACTGCTGAGACTTGAAACTAATTTTTCGCAGTCATGGGGATGCGAGGAGGCGTAAACGATTCTGAGCGCTGAAGCGCTGTTACCCGGGACAGGTACCAACGCCACCATCACAAAACGGCTCGTTTCCCGCCTAAATTTTAGGAGGGCTCTTTAATGACTCTCGTATAAATAATGGATATCCATTCAATAATCGTTTATGCTATGGGGCATGCGACCCCATGGAACCCCTCAACAGCTAGAAGCACGAAGACGTCGGGCCGTAGCGCTGCTGCGGGCTGGCAAGACGTACCAGTCTGTGGCCGCGACGCTGAACGCTTCGATAAGCTCCGTGGTGCGTTGGGCCCAGGGCTTTCGCCGGGGTGGAACCGCAGCCCTGCGGGCCAAACCAGCGCCCGGGCGCCCGCCACGGTTGTCCCACTCGCAAAAGCGCAGGCTCCTGCAACTGTTGGAGCGAGGCGCTGGCGCCGCCGGCTATACGACAGAGCTGTGGACTCTACCGCGAATTGCCAAGCTGATCGAGAAACATTTCGGGATTTTCTATCACTCCGGTCATGTGTGGCGAGTGATGACGGGTCTAAAATGGACGTGGCAGAAGCCGGAGCGCCGGGCCACCCAGAGAGACGAGCAAGCCATCGTACGCTGGAAGAAGCAACAGTGGCCCGGGGTAAAAAAAAGCCCAAAGACTTGGGGCCCATCTCGTATTCCTCGACGAAAGCGGATTCCTCCTCATCCCTAACGTGCGCAAGACCTGGGCGCCGGTGGAGAAGGCTTACGGCATCCCGCCCGAGCAGGTCGTCGGCAGCAGCATCGTAACCAAGTTCGAGATGCGCGGCAGCAAGCCCGTGCTGGTGCGCTTGCCCGAGGTCAACTTCATTGACGACAAGGCCGGCAAGCCCGTCGCCATCAACCAGCACATCGGCCGACGACCCATCGCCACTTTCGGCAATTCCGACGGCGATCTGCAAATGCTTCAGTGGACCGCCGCTGGCAGCGGCGCGCGCTTCATGGGCCTCGTCCACCACACCGACGCCAAGCGGGAATGGGCCTACGACCGAAAATCCAGCATCGGGCGGCTGGACAAGGCGATTGACGAAGCCGAGCAGCGCGGCTGGACGGTCGTGGACATGAAACGGGACTGGAAGCGAGTGTTTTCGTTTGAAGAAGAGAAGAAATGACGTCCCTTCCAGACTTATGACAACCGGAGAATATCAACGAGAAGCCGGCTGAGGGCTACCGCTTGGGCGCGCTCGGCTAAGGGGAATGTGTGATCGCCAGCGTGAACAATGTAAAGATGTTTGAGTTTGAGGTCCTGCAACGCGACGTGTGCGGACCGTGTCATGGCGGGTGCCGTGGTTCGCTTGATTTCGAAGCCCAGGCGGGTTTTGCCCCGAACAAGCAGCAAATCCAGTTCGGCCCCGGCGTGAGTCGCCCAGAAAAAACACTCGTTCGCCTCGACGCCGAGTCGGCGGATCAATTGGTCGATGACGAAGCCCTCCCACGAGGCACCGACCTTCGGATGAGCTTCCAGGTCCGCCGGGGTCGGCAGATTCAGCAGCGCGTGAAGAATTCCGCTGTCCGCCACGTAGACTTTCGGCGAGCGCACCTGGCGTTTCGCGATGTTCTCGTGCCAGGGGGCGAGTTGTCTGACCACCAGAGCGGAGGTCAGCCGATCGAGATAGCCCCGAACGGTGGTGTCGGCCACGCCAAACGAACGCCCAAACTCCGAAGCGTTCCACACCTGGCCGTGATAATGGGCCAGCATGGTCCAGAAGCGCTGCATGGTCGCCGAGCTGACGTTCACGCCCAGTTGAGGAAGATCGCGCTCGACAAAGGTCTGAACGAACCCACGCCGCCATGCGAAGCTCTCGTGCTCCGAGCGCGCCAGGTAGGAAAGCGGCAGCCCGCCCCGCCGCCACAGCCGGAGACGGTTGCGGGTTCCGACTTCATCCAGCGCGAAGCCTCCCAATTCGTGGTAGGCGATGCGTCCGGCCAGCGTCTCAGACGTCTGTTTCAGAAGGTCCGGCGAAGCGCTCCCCAGGATCAAAAAGCGACATGGGCGCCGGGGACGATCGGCCAGCACGCGGAGCACCGGGAAGAGTTCAGGGTGACGCTGAATCTCGTCAATGACCACGAGTCCTTTCAGCGGTTGGAGCGCCAGCATGGGTTCGGCCAGGCGAGCCGCGTCCTCGGGGTTCTCGAGATCAAACGTGTGCATAGGCCCAGGCATGCCGGCCAGAAGCACGCGCGCGAGCGTGGTCTTGCCGACTTGCCGCGCTCCGATAATGCCGACCACCGGGTGTCTACGCAGCAGGTCACGCAGCGTGCTCAATTCCCGTTTGCGTTGAATCATGCCGGATACCGTACATTGAAATTTCGGTGTATGCAACCGAATATTCAAGCTTGCGAGTCGCGCGCCTAAATGGAGGCGAAGGTTCCGTGCAACTGGACTGTCGTGCACATGAAAAAAGACTCGAAGCGAGTGTTCAGTTTCGAATGACGAGGGACAAGTGTCGGGTGTCGAGGAAAAAGGGTCGAGTGTCAAGTGACGGATGTCGAGTGAAAAGCAATTCAGTTCAACAGGAGCAAACAGGGTTCACGGAGGTTTTTAAAAAATCTCTGTTTCCTCCGTTGCCTCCTGTTAAAACGTGACGAGGTACAAAGGGCTTGTCGAGCAGCGAGTAATCAAGATGGCATCATACAGGGAATCATCTGCCGGCTATGCCGGCGATAGATGCGGAAGTCGGAATCTGTCGTGAGAATGACCGGATTAGGAAGCGTTTCGGTCATGCGCACAAGGCAGGCGTCGGCGAGGCTCATGGGCACGTCTACGTATTTCTGCAAGAGCTTGAGTACTGACTCCACGTCGTTGTCCAGGTCGAAAGCGACAATCAGGGCCCGGCGGCGAAGCAGCGCGCTGAGTCCAGGCGCCCCCCGCGCGCCCAGAAGGTGGAAGGCCTCAGACAGGACGGCTTCGCAGGTGCGCCAGGGTGGAGCGTGGCCAGGCGCTTGCGTCACCGCCCACGGGTGGTGGGAGTCGCGGCGGCTAAGCAGAGCCACTAGAAAGCCCGCGTCAACGAGCACGTTTCTGGCCATAGCCCGTGGCTTTCAAGTATCGCTTCTTTCGTGCGCTCAGGTCGGCCGGCAAGCCTTCGACCGAGCCAATGAGATCGGCAATGGCATCAAGCGGCGTGGACTGACGCCGTGTGGGTCGAGCGGGGCGCTGCAAGCGCTCGCGAACTATGTCGGACTTCGAACACCTGCGCCCGCGCGATTCCACCTCGATCTCGGCTACGAGCGGCTCGGGCAGTCGTACGGTTAAAGTTTTCATATGATCAGTGTATTACGGTGCTGCCAGGGATGCAAGACCGAGCGAGGGACGAGTGACGCGTTGGGGTGTCGAGGGTGGAGTGACGGGAAAGATGAGACAGAGGCGTCTTGAGCAGTTTGGAGCGAATCAGAAATCGCGCCGGCTGTTCGATATCGTAGTGGCGGATATGGAAATCCTCACCGACCGTCTAGACGCTGCCGGATCCCAAGAAGGTAAAATGAGGGATGCCGCACCCAGCTTGTGAATCAGTCATGCAGATGCCGCAAAAAACCGCAATGTTACCCTTACGAGAAATTCAGCTCCACCACATCGCCGGGACGGAGCGCGCTGACAGCGGCGACAACTTCCGCCTCGTGAGCCCGAATCTTCGGCCAGCTCGTCGTGGGCAGCACCAAAATCGCCAGCCGTTGTCCGGTAAGGTTCTGTTGGTAGCGCAGGTTCTGGTCGGTAGTAATGAGGGCTTCGAACTCCGTCTCAGCCGCCTTGAGGAGGGCGCCGTTGTCGAGTTCGGTCCAGCCCATCTCATAGGCCGTGGAGAGGGTGTGGCCAGTCAATGCGCGACGCAGTGGCGCGGGAGTTCCATGGTCAAAGAGAATTTTCATGCTTGCCCGACGGTAGGCCCAGCACGGTCACGCCACCGCCAGACTTCGTTCCGCGTGCCGCAGCACAAGCTCCACCTGTTCGCGCGTCACGCCGGGAAACCACTCCAGGAAATCATCGACTCGCGCGCCGTCTTCGAGGTTCTCGAACAGTGCCCTGACCGGCACGCGTGTGCCTTTGAACAGCCATTCGCCACTGACTTTTCCTGCCACGCGTTCAACGGCCGGACACTGATTCCAGTCAAGCATGACGTAATCCTCGAAAGGGGTCAAGTCCGCTCTTGGCTCTTCTGTAGCTCTTCCTCAATCTTCCGCGCCCTGCGAGTTATCCTTCTCTCCGCTCCCACTTTCGCCTTCACCGATGAGGTCTTCTCTAACCCCAACACCTTACCAATCTCGCCGTGCTCGTGTCCCCCCAACATCCGACACATGTACATGGCCATTGACCGTGCCTCGTTCTCCTCCCCTCGGCGCTTTCTCCTTAGCTCCTCCAGCCGCTTACCGTACACCCTGGCCGTTGCCCGAGCAATCTCCTCAATCCCTAGCCCAAATACCCTCCGGGACTCGGGCTTTTCCTCCTCCACTCTGGCCCTGTCACCAAGCCTCTCCCTCACCCACTCGATAAACCCCTTATCCCCTAAGATCGGCTTCTGATACGGCCCTTTGTAAAAATCCACTACCTCCTTCTCCATCTCAGAGTGCATAAACTCTTGGTACTCCCGAAGTCGATCAAACCGGGACCGCACCGCGTCTGTATTGAGCCACACTGGACGCTCGCTCTTATACAGATACCCCCGATGGCTGCTCCAACGGTAGCGATCCATGTCCGATACAACCCCTGCCGCCACGGGGTTC
>Ga0156242_1286_pt1 | contig 11700 bp, 10 predicted proteins | sample RifCSPlowO2_12_FD_107889 | JGI IMG/M metagenome (GOLD analysis project Ga0156242, IMG submission 107889) | Deltaproteobacteria bacterium RIFCSPLOWO2_12_FULL_57_22 | reverse complement strand
TAGCCTTCAAACAAATTTTTTCACTTGAAGCCGGGCCGCGGCCACCGGGGAATCATACAAGTGCCGATCGAGGATGAACTGTTGGAACGCATCGACGCCACCGCGGGTGTAGTCGCCGAGAGTCGCGCCGCCTTTATTCAGGAGGCCTGCAAACAGCGCTTGAAAAGCCTCAAGGCCAAAGAGCTAGACCGTCGATACACGGAAGGGTATCGGAAGAAACCGGAAGAACTGCACTGGGCTGAAACTTCGGTTAAACTACTTTCCAGACGGTTGCCAAGAGAAAAGTGGTAGATGAAGCGCGGCGGCAAATCTCTTGTCAAGCAGCGAATCACGTCGTTGTCGCCAGAGAAAATCCACCAAATCGAGGAGGCTATCCGCTTCGCTTTAGACGTGGGCTAGCCTATTTTGTCCCTTTCATCCTACAGCCTTCCCCGCCAGCACGCTCCACGGTCTTTCCTCCGCCTATTGCCTAATGCCTTCTGCCTGTTTTATATTTTACGCGAAACGAACTTCGGCTGGGTCACCCGATCCGGCCTGCCTGCCTGTGCAACGGCAGACAGGCCTGCCGCCAGGCAAGTCACATCTTCGATTCCACATCATCGCCCGGGCTGGAAAGATTGTTTAGACCGTCGTGTCTGACCCCGCTGATGCCACTGATATTTGCCATTCAATGGCCCGGGGTTTCGCTTAGCTTTAGAAAGCCTTTGCGACTGGGGCCAGATGCAAACTTTGCGGAGATCGGCGCTGCGGTGAGTATACGAACGGCCTTGAAATCTTTATACCGCTAGGACGCGCAAGGAGAAGTCCTTGTGGCGATGGATGAGCTGGAAGTCATCCTTGTTATAGGTCAGGACCGTTGCCCCGATTCTCCGCGCGCAGAGAGAGATCAAAACATCGTTGAGCAGGGCAGAGAGCTTGGATCGCCAGCTCCTTTCTTTCTCTTCAATGGCCGTTATGATCGCAGCCGCTTCTACCCAGTCATCAAAAGTGGGGTTCACTATCCGCCCGGTACGCTCCATCGGACGGATAAATTCGGCCAGCAAATTACGGGTGCGGCCATCCCTGGCATTAACGTAGAGCTCGTACGCTACAACGGAAGACAAATAGGTGGCGGGCAGCAGAGGAAAAAAGGTCTGTCGAAATCGATTTCTTTCCGCCTCAGACCTGGCGGCTCCGAGGTAGACATTAGTATCGAGAAGGTACTTCACCGATAAACGGTCCGGAAGCGGCCTTCCTTGATCAGCCTGTCGAGAGACTCTTCAACCTCTCGGTCGTCAATGGTTTTTTGCAGCGCCCTTTGGATAGCTTCCGTATCCGTCTTTACATTAAACAGGCGACGGGCCTTTTCGATCATGCCTTCATCCAAATTGTAGGTTTTCTTTTTTACTGTGGCTTTCATGGGACCTCCTGTACGTAAGATACAGATATGTTATCAGGTTGGTCCATATCGGTCAATTGGTCCGATTTTCTCAAGACAGCCCGAGCCAGGTGAGCGGGAAACGGTGGGCACGGGGGCGGGCCTGATATTTGCCATTCGATGGCCCAGGGTTTTGCTTGGCTTTAGAAAGCCTTTTACGACTTGGGCCAAATGTGAAAGCCATTTTTTCCCTCTACTTCCTCTCCCACACCGAATTTACACACAGACTGATACATCACCGCCGTCGGCATGGTCGGCTATTCCAACGGCGTGGCCCATCACCGGGCCGCCGTGGTGACCGGGACCCTGATTGTCCTGTTCGCTCTCACTATCCTCGTCATCGTGGACCTCGACAGGCCGCGCCGCGGGCTCATCAGGGTCAGTCAGATCAGCATGACCGAACTCAAGAAAAGCTTGGACAAGCCGCTGCCCTAAGCGCTTTCCACGGTTCTGACGAGCTGACCGCTCGCCCTCTCCAATTCAAATGGTTTGCGGTCCAGGCACCCTCTTCCCTATGGCGCGCGGTTCGACCGTGTCCTCGACCCTGAGTGCTCGGACCGAAGGGAACTCACCGCCGAACGTCTACTTGCTGGCAAAGCCGACCTGCCGACCTGCTTGCGCGCATCGCGCAGGCAAGCCCGGTAGACAGGGATCGGGCTAAAACACTCTGGTGTCCTGAGATTATATCCGGGAGCCATACTCTATCCCTCAACTGCAGCATACTGTCCCCGGAGATCCCCTCGTCGCAGTTACTGAGCAGGGCGTGGTTCGATGGATAGGACTTGAACGGTACCATTTGTATGATAGTTGTATGATATATGTATGACGGAGAAACACATGAGAACAACGGTTGTACTCAGAGACGATCTTGTCAAAAAAGCAAAAAAGCTTTCAGACGAAACAACTTTGAGCGGTTTACTGAACGCTTGTTTGGCCGATTGGATAGCCCAGCATAGCCGAAGAGAACTGAAGGCTCGGTTGGTAGAGGAGTATCGTTCCGGACGGCAAGAGTCGCATCGATTAAGTCGCGAATTTGCTCACGTAGATAGAGAGGGCTGGCCCTCGTAGTAAGAGGCTCCTTAATCTGGGTAAGCCTTGATCCCGCACGTGGGGCTGAGGTTCCCAGGACCCGCCCGTGCATTGTTGTTTCTAGGACAGAAGCAAATGACATTTCTTCCACGATAACCGTTGTTCCACTTTCGTCGGTGAAGGGAGGAGCGGCGGACCGTTTGGTCCAACCCTTACCATCCGGGAAAGAAACTTATCTGCCTAAAGATTCACGCGCTCTTTGCGACCAGGTGAGAACCATAGACAAAGGACGCATCCGAGAATCCGTTGGAGTGCTAAGTGGCGAGTTGCTGGGGAAAATAGATCGCGGCCTAATACTCCACCTGGAACTCGAAGATTATGTAAAGCTGTAGCGAAGGATACGAGGTGAGATCCCGTCGGAAAGCCGAGATCGGGCTACGACACTCCGGTATGCCAGGATTGGATCGTAGGAGCCCTACTCTATCCTTACAATTGCAGCACACTGTCCCCGGAAATCCTCCCTAGTTCACGCTGGTCACCCCGAAGTCCGGTTCGTGGTTGGCAATGTGCGGGTCTTGTTCTTGGCTGCGCAATAACGTTGGCAAATCGCGTGCAATCCGCAACTCTCTGAACCGTATGCCAGACAAGGCCTTGGCGCGATTGCACTGCCCCGCATTGCACGTGGATTGCACCTTTGCATTATTTCGCGTGCAATCCGTTGTCTGCCCGGATCGGTCGATTCCGGGATTTCGTCGGTCGATTATCGGTCGATTGGCTGAGTCGGTCGGATGATTTCTCCGTTTCGTCGGATGATTATCGGATGATTCCCTGAACCCGGAACCGGTCGAATCGGCAAATTCCCAAAAGTCATCGGCAAATTGTCCTGAGCCACGGTGAAAGCTTCGCCGCGAACGAACCGGCCGGAATCGGCAAATTGCGGTGAATCATCGTGAAATTATCGGCAAATTCAGTCATGAGATTGTTTCTCAGGCAAAATGTACTTCGACCCTTTCCTATGTCCTGTACGGACAAGAAGTTTCATGTTGGCCAGCGCCTTGAGATCGCGACTTGCGGTGTCATACGCGATGCCGAACTCCTTACCGCACCAACCGCTGGTCACTTCACAACCTCAAGCACGCGCGCAAGAATACGCTTCTGCCGTTCGTTGAGCTGGGCCTCCACCGCCTGCGTCACCAACAGACGGGTTTCTGGGACCCGGATGCGGTCGATGTCGTCGCCGAGCGATCGGGGTCTTGGTTTTTGTGAGCTACGCCGCTTTTGTCTCTTCCTCTCTGATTATCAATGTCCAGACATGACCTTCTTTTTTAAACAAGTCGGGAAATCGTTTTAAGCTGCTATAAATAATAGTGGTGACGTTCGGCCCGTGCATCCTCTTGCCGCGCTTTGAAATTTCCTCCGCAATTTCTCTCGTGGTCATTCCTCTAGCGGTATCCTTGAGAACGATTTCAGCGGCGCGGTGAACGGGAAGATCGGCAAATTTGTGGGGAGCTATTTTTGTTTCAGGAGTTAGTGGAGCGCCTTCTTGGCTTTCATTCTCAAGAGTATATCTATAAGAATCGAAAGCTCTTGCGACCATCTCTCTTTCTTTGGTGAGCTTACTTATCTGCGAATCAAGGTCCTTTAACTTATTTTCGAGCTCTTTTACTTTTCCAAGCAAGTACTTGATTACTTCCTCTTTGCTCATGGCATCCTCCTTGATTGTCTATAAACTAACCAAAGAAACATAATTTGTCAATAGCTTAGTTTGCTTGATTAGTTTACGATTCATTCCCTGTGAAGATACTTGGCATTTCAGCCTTGAGGTAAGACATGTGAGGATGTAATCTACCCATTGTAGGTATGTGGGTAAATGGGCTTTTCTACATGGGGAGGAAATAAGGACATGTCATCCACAAATACAGCTATACTAGATGAGGAGTTTGAGTTTTACGGCCAGACTAGCCTTGACGACCGAAAGCGGATCACTCTTACAAGGGCTGTCGATGCTTTGCGGGATCTGTTCCAAGAGGAACCCGCAAAACTTCGCTTCGCTATATATGTCAACAAGGCCGGGCAAATACTGCTTTCCCCTGAAACTACCATTCCACTCCATGAAGCCTGGCTCTTCAAGAATCCAGGTGCACTCCACAGTGTATTACGTGGCATAGAACAAGCCAAGGCTGGAAATCTTAAAGACCTTGGCTCATTCGCTGAGGACGCGAAAGAGGATTAATCCAGGTCTTGCCGCAATTCACTCTTAGATTCACTGAAGAAGCAGACGAACAGCTTAAACGGCTGCAAGCCGATAAGTCCCTTGAAAAGCAATATAAGGCGGTTCGAAGGGCTCTCGGTTTTATGGAGGTTAATCTTCGTCACCCAAGCTTAAGGACTCATGAATATGAAAGTCTAAGTCGAATTATGGGAGAAAAAGTGTTTGAAGCCTACGCAGAGACCAATACCCCTGCCGCTTATCGCATTTTCTGGAAGTATGGCCCTAACACGGAAGAAATCACGATTATCTCTATAACTCCCCACCCGTAGCTATTTCCTGTCCGGTTCCCGGACAGCCCGTACTACATTCAGAGGCTTTCCGAATGGAGCGCGGCAGTGCGGACAGCGTCAAAGGAGAAGTCCTCGAAATATACATGGGTGAGGGGAATTTCAGCCTTGGATCGTTCAAGGTTAGCGATGGCACGGTTGAGCCACTCGACAGGATCGTCCGAGGGCCTTCGCTTAGGCGGCATACAGGAGTTTTCCTTCTTTGAGCGCGGGCTCAATGACCAGCGCGGGACAGTTGCCGTAGCGTTTGATGTCCTCGGGCCTGACGACGACCACGTCTACCGGGCAGCCAACGCCACCCAAGCTTCCGTAGATCTTCATTGCCAACTTTCGGCGATGCACCCCTGACTTTATGACCAGCAAATCCACATCGCTATTGGGTCCCATCTCGCCGCGGGCGGCGGAGCCAAACATGATGATTTTTCCCGGCTTGGCTACCTTCACAATGCGCCGGACGATTTTATCAAGCATCTTTCGATTTACTTTTGCCATTACCTTTCTCCTGACACACCGATCATAACATACCTGGACCTTGTTATCGCTCTATCGCCTGTTCGGTCGATTATCAGTCGATTCCCGAAGTCGGTCGGATGATTTTCCGGGTTGATCGGACGATTGTTGGATGATCCCAAGAATCGAATTTTAAGCTACCTCCAGGCTAGGTGATAGATTCCGAGGTTTTGTTGATGGATTGTTGATAGATTCAAAGCGGCCGAGTTTACGATTACGGGAAATCGGTTGACGATTGGTTGATGATTCCGCAGACCGCTTGGCCGATCCACGGGCGAGTCAATCTGATGATTGCGTGACGCTTCGACGCTCCGAATCCGGCAGCCGGATCGGTCGATTCGGATATTCCGTCTGTCGATTATCGGTCGATTATTCACTGAGTAACCCAAGAGCATTGGTAAATTACTGGAGAAAATCGGTAGATTATCGGTAGATTCGGTGAGCACGGAACCGGCTGACTCGGCAAATTCCGAAAAGCAGTCGGTAAATTGTCGGTAAATTGGCCTACCACACGGCGAATCCTCTGAGTAACCAGCCAAAGCGTACGATGGCGCGACGTAACGGCATTGGGTTGCAATTGGGTTTTAATTGGGTCGAATTGGGTTTTTGGCCTGCTAGGAAAGTCTTTGTCAGTCAGGCATTTAACGCCCGCATTGCGTCGGAATTGCGTCTTCATTGCGTCGAATTGCGTTTTAGGTTCGCATGAAACCAGCGCGCCGCCCTGGTTGTCCCATGGACGCCCCGTCAATTGCCTGCTCCCCATTCCCCGCTTGCTGCCAGACGCCCATTTGCACTGAGAGTTCCAGCAGCGTGCAAAAGGCCTAATCATGTAAGTCCTTTATTTTCCATAAATTTCAGCGGGTATGATGGCGGATTTGCACCAGGATTGCACTAGATTTGCACCTATTCCTTCTCTGGATGCAAAGGGCTTTGCCATGGAAAATCATCATTTCGGGAGCCACTTCGCCCCCTTCTTGGCGCCCTTCAATACGATGAGACCCTCGCATCTGAGTTCCTGTAGCAGTCCTTGAATCTGCCTGCGCGAAAGGGCGGGTAATACTTGGGCGAATTCCGTAAACTGAGACCCTGCTGAGCCTGAATCACGGACATGCTTGAGCAGTAACGCTTTGTTGGTTTCCCGGTCCAGCCCGCGTTTACGCGTGTAGAGTCCGGGCCTGCCGAGAAAACGATAGAATCGCTGAGACAGAAGGTGCCGAACTCCGCGCCCACGGCCTACACGCTCGATTACGCCTTGTTCCAGGCTTTCAATCGAAACCAAGACCTCCATTGGAATCTCGTCAATATAAACGGTCACCGTGACGCGCTTCGTCTTGCGAGAAAAACGAGGGTTAATGCGCTTCGGTTCGGCACGGCGACTATTCGTGAGCGCCTCGAGTAAATCAGACATGCTCTAACATTCAAATCCGAAAAGCCGTGGCCTAAAACGAGAGTAGGAAGCCATTCCTGACATACTCTAACGCGGCGCTATTGGCATCCGTTAGTTCAAACTCATCGCCTTCCGTATCCTCTTCAGCGAGTGGAGATCGTGTATGCCAGATACGGCTATATAGACGGTACTCATCACCATACGCAGCTTTGAGGCAACCGTAGATTTCTTTCCGTTGGTTATCCGTCACCGCAGTCAACGCGGCTTGGTGAAGTTCGTAGTCCTCGACGGCTTCTTCGAGTTCATCGCATTCTGCTGAGGCAGCCAGCACTCCTATCGCCACCGGGTCAATGTGAAGATGTTCCGCAAGATAGTCTATTGGCCTGTCCGGATTCTCATCCCAGGCAAGGCCACAAAACTCCTCATAGATCCTGGCCAGCGTCACCAGACGTAGCTTGGCCGCGGTTTCGTCGAGAAAGGTTTGCCTGCTGGTCAAGCCGGCAGCACACAGATGACCCCAAGCCTCCTTGGCCCAGTCCAATTCATACACAGCGCCCCAAACGTTAAACATCTTCGAGGCTGCGTCTTCGACTTCGTCCCAGTCTATTTGTTCCGAATCACTCATCGTACGGCTTTCGAATCGATTACTTTTTCGAATATCCATTTGGCCTGGCAGCTCAGTTCGAAAATTTCCCAGAACTCCGCGTCCATCTCGTTGCGTCGACTGTCCGGCAGGGCCAACCATGCCGCGAACAACTCGTCCGGCTGCGTCTCCTTCATCGCCGAGAAATCCAGATCGTCGAATAGCCCCCGCCCGTGGAAGTAGCGGGCGAGCAGGGCATTCGGTATTTGCCGGAAGAAGTCTTTGGTTGAGTAGTGCCGGGCCACGTGTTCCCTCCTCGATTGCTTTCATGTCAATTCTTTGGATCATATGTGACGTTACAGCATTGCCACATTCATCTCATTCCTCGGAGATCAGGGGACAGTGTGACCCCGAATACTTACCGAAAACTTACAGATGTGAAAGCCCCAATACTTATGCCCGACAATTAGTGCACTACTCAATCCGCGCAATCTTTCCACTTGAATTTGCATCAATAAATTCCAGGAACTCTGCTGCGAGTTTCTGGCGGTCAGCAGCATCCCAGATCACCGCCTGTTTCGGCTTGAAATCGGATATTCGGATGACCACGAAGTCTGTGCCTTTAAGAACCGCCTCCAGGACTTTGGCAAGTTCGTCCAGTTCCGAGTCTTTCAGCGATGAGAGTTTTTCGGCGATCTGGATTGAGTCGGGACCCGCGAGCAACTTCTTGACTGTGGCGGTGTCCAGGTACGCCTCCAGTTTGGAGCGCATGGCTTTGTCGTTAAGGAAGTTAGAGACTTTCGCTAATGCAGCCCTCGGGGCAGCCGAGACCCGTTCCACCAAGCCTCGCAGTCGCTCGGCGGTGTCCGCGAGATCGGTGAAGCGCAGTTCAACATCTCCGCTGGTCTTGATTGAGGCGCGTTGCCGAAGTGCCTTCTTCAAGTCCTCACCCTCCGGTAACTGCTTAAAGATGCGCTTCTTGGCCTCGGCGATGATTCTCTGTGCCTCTTGAACTGCGATGGTGGCATCTGGCAGGGCTGATGACAGTTTCTGAAGCACATGAAGTTCCTTCGCGTCAGACGCAAGCTTTATGGTGTCACCTAGGTCAGACAAGGCGGCGTTGATTTCCCCGATGCCGTGTTGGTACGGGCCATCGTATTCTTTCCACACATCCCCCAAGGCAGGTTTCAGTTCTGCGTTGGCGCGGTCAGGATCGATGACAAAATCCTTGGCGCGTTCAACTAAAGGACTCAGTTTCTTCACCGCCTTCTCCAAGGACCGGTAGCTCTTATCGTCGGGGACTTCGATTTTCGCGTATGAGCCGGCGCATCGCACCAGGTCCGATAGATCATCAAAATGCTCTTGAAGCGCCTGTAATTGTTTCCAGTACTGATCGAATCGCTTCAAGTCTGCGGCTATTAGGTCCTCAGCGGCTTCTTTTTCAAGAGCTTTCAGAAGATGACCTTTGAAGTCCTCGTAGAGTTCCTGATCGCCTTGCCCATCCAGTGACTGCGCGAAGAACTCCATCCAGAATGAGAGCAGATCATCGTAGGGGTCGGTTTGGCCGAGGTCGCGGAACAATGCGCTGACCCGATTCAACAGGCTATCGACCTTTTCCCCGCTGACCCAAGCGTCTTTGACTCGTGTGATGGCCTCATGGGCCGCGACTTGATCGTATTTCGGGCCGTACTTGGACGGTGACTCTTGCACCATGGTCGCTAGATAGGGTGCGACCTGTTCCCAGTTCACAAGCGGTTTCGGCAGTTCAATCGAATCAAAGTTCCGGAGCGCCTCTGGCTTGAAATCGAACTCCGCAACGGTGGTTCGGTCAATTGGTGGGCCTTTTTTCAGGTTGATGCGAATCACCCCCTGCTGCGCCATCACCAACAAATAAATGTCCACCATCCGGCGGGTCAGCCCCCATGACTGCTTGCCGTTCTCTGGCAACCAGCCAGTGAACTTGTTGTAGAACACCGTCGGCGGAATTGGATGCCCAGCCTTGCTCTCGGCGAAGTCGCGGATTTCCTTGTAGGCTTCCGAGTTGCTTGGATCGAGTTTGTCAGGGTCGCTGGAACGCACCAGCTTGAGCGGCTTGGCGAAGTTTTCAACGGCGCTGTAGAGCTTGTCACTGGCCGGCACGGCTTTGCCGAGTTTGACCAAGCCGTTGATCAGTTTGATGGCCTCCTCGGTCTTGAAGACGCGCTTGCCCATGTCAATGGCAGCAGCCTTGTAACAGTCGTCCAGCGCCTCACCGGCCATCCGTTCCCATGCACCCTCCAAGCCACCGGTCCAGTCCACCGCCAAGGTCTTGGGGGTCGTCCGCGCCTTGCCCTGCTGGTAAAGCTGCTTCAGCAGGTCGAACGCACGGTCACAGTGCAGTTGGAAATTGCCCCGCGCTTCTTTCTCATGCTTCGTGCCCCGGTAATCGTCCACAACCTTCAGGTACGCGAGAACCGAGATCAGATGCGCCTTCTGGTCGTCAGTCAAAACAGCCGGTGTCCACACGATAACCCGTGGATCGGGATTCTTGTCATCCGTCTTCAGGTACGCCTTTGCTTCCTTATCGGAAATAGCTCGCCGACTGAGGATGATTACGAAATCGTGTTCCGAGGATGCCGTATCCGGAACCGGCGCGTGCCCTTTGATGGTCAGATCACGGAATCCAACCTGTCCGCTTCGCTGTTGGCCGTGCCAAATAACGTCCGTGCTGACCAGGGCGTTGCCCCGGTAGGCGCTGAATGGCGAAGACGGTCCTTCACTGTAATCCAACAGTTTATCGAAGTAGTTCCAGAACACCGTCGAATCTTTCCGCAACGATTCGACGGCTTGGTTCAGGATGTCGTCAAACTCTCCGGTCTCCTTGGGCACGAACTCATACCGGCCATCACGCAATCGCACCTGCGCGCCAAGAGCACCCTTCATCTCCTCCAAGATTTGCTCATAATGGGCGACCTGAATGTCTACGCCGTCGTCGCTCTTGAGATCACAGACCGCATCGAGAATCTGTTCTGCGGTAAGCCCGCCAAATCCGGCAACGTGATAGAGGAAAATCGTGTTGAGAATCCGCTCCGCCCGGCGCTTTCCAGCCTTCTTGCCGAGATAACCCGTCTCGATTTTGCCGAGCTTCTTCTGAGCGGATTCCAACGCCAATACGGATTCCCGGAACATGGCTTTCACGGACAAATTACCGCTGGCCGCGTTGGACTTACTCTCCTGATAGGTCATCAGGTCGTCAAATACGCGCCACAATGGGATCAACTCGTTCCAGTTCGGGTCACGCTTGAGCGTGCTGAGCAACGCGGAGTGTAGAAACCCGATGGTGCTTCGCGTGCCGGTCAGCTTGCGCGAGATGGATTGGATAACCTCGACCGCTTCTGGCGGGAACGGGAAGCAATCCTGGAACGTTTCCTCATCCACCTTTTTCACCCACGGGATCGTCCCCTTGTAACCCATGTAATGGTTGTGGGTCGCGCTCACCATAGATTTTCCGCCGACCACCTTGTATTGGCGGCAACGGTTGATCACGAGATGCCGGTACTTCTCGGGCTTGTGGTCCAGCGGTTCTTCCCGCATCCGGTCCGCGCCGACGATCTTGTCCCGCTTCTGATACGCCGCTTGCGCCGCCACCACTATCCAGATGGGCAGCCGTTTGCCTTTGGCCAGCACACTGGAGAGTGTCAACAGGCAATCCTCGTCCTCCGTGGCGAACTTGGTGCGGGCCATGTACTCCGACATTTCATCAATCACTACCAGAATGCCGTCGTAGCCGGACTTGAGAATGTGAGTGAAGGCGTTCTCCAGCAAATCAACAGCCTCTTGTGATGTCTCGACCTTCACTTTCTTCTGTCGGAGGAATGCCCGCAGAACAGTAGCCGCATCTTCTACGGAAGCCGGATTTTGCAGCGCGCTAACCAGATCCCTGTAGCCGTCGAACTTCGGTAGCTTGTCCATCAACCGCTTGTTGCCGACGAACTCCTTCAATGAGTTCTCGTAATCCTTGATGCCCTCTTTGAGATACCATTCCGACAAATGATGCGCCGACGTGACCGCCAACGGCTTACCGGTCCGTTCCTCGTACACCGCTTGCGCTTCAGCGAGAACGAAGTCCACCAAACGATTTTCGCTGCCAGCCCCGCCCTTGCCTTCCAGTGTGAAAATGACCGGGAAAATCTTCTTCTTGGCGATCTTGTTGCGAAACCGGTCGAGCCGGGCCGC
>Ga0156242_1310_pt2 | contig 11840 bp, 13 predicted proteins | sample RifCSPlowO2_12_FD_107889 | JGI IMG/M metagenome (GOLD analysis project Ga0156242, IMG submission 107889) | Deltaproteobacteria bacterium RIFCSPLOWO2_12_FULL_57_22 | reverse complement strand
AACATCTACTCCTCGGTCGTCAAGCTCAACACTCAATACATGCATCTGATCTATTTTGACCTCCAGCTCAAGCGAGGGTTAAAAATGGACGAGGTCATGCGGCGCATTCAGTCCAACGGAAGGATCGCGCTCACGAACAAAAAGTCTTCCGCGTCCGTCTTCTCCTTCGGCCGGGACCACGGGCTGTTCGGGCGGATTCTCAACCAGACCGTCATCGTCACGCAGAGCCTGGCCTTAAAAGGGGATCGCGAGGTCGTCGGGATGTGCTTTACCCCCCAGGATGGCAATTCGCTCTTGAGCAGCCTGGCCGCAAGCCTGTGGTTTCTCTACCCAGATTCGTATGAAGAGCGCCTGAGCCCGCTGAAGCCTTACTTCTTCCAAGAGATCTAAACAACGATCCAGGGTTCAAGGGTTTAAGGGTTCCCTTTATCCTTCTCCTTTTAAGTCCCAATGGAGAAGGCGGAAAACACGCTGTTTCGCCGGCACATCCAGATCTTTAATTCGTTTTGTCGCGCCCGCGAGAGTAGCCCCAATATTATATTTGCCGGCAGGAATAAAAATCGTATGCTCAAATCTACGAGCTCTCTCATGGACCCTGACCTCCTTCGATCGCGGGTTTAAGCAAGTCCAGCCGCCCTTGCGGCTTCCTTTTGATCCGGACCGGGACGAACGGATAGGACAGGACAGGGTGCGGTGCGGACCACCTTCTCCGTGACGCTTCCCACAAACGCATGAGATAACCCCGTCCTTCCATGCGTCGAGATAACAATGAGATCCGAGCCATCCTTCCTGGCTTGCTCCACGATGCTCTCAGCGGGCCTTCCGATCTCTACCTTCTCCCGGACAGTTACAAACGGCAGAAGATCGCCGAAACGGTCTCCTAGAAACTGCGCCAGAGCGATTTGGAACCGCTCCATGATATCGGCGGGTGGAGGGAAGGACCTGAGAGCCGTCGCTCCCGGTCTCAATTCTTTGCTGTATTGCTGAATCTCGGCAAAGTCCACGACATGGTACGCGAGGACCTCAGCTCCCAGCTCTTTGGCCATTTTGAGGGCGTAGCGGACTCCCACCTCTGAGAGGTTGGAAAGGTCGGTCGTCGCGAGAATTTTTTTTATCTTGCCCATATTGCCTCCTGTGACGAGCGGCGAATCAATCTCATCCATAAGAGCCGTTACGCACAAAACGTGCCAAGCAACGCTGCGGCGCCGGCCACTTGCAAGAGCCATCTTTCCCGTTCGCTTCGCACGGCTGAGATTTTTCGCCGAGCTTATTTCTCAGCTGTGCGAAGGAATTCGGCTTGGCGCCTTAACCACGGGCCGGTTTCACGCTGAAGCGAATCAAATAATTTCTTGGCATAAGCATTGCTAAACTTTTTCTGCCGGGAGGTGAGCCATGATTGATGTTTGTCGCAAGCCGCTCCGGTGCGGCGTCGTTCTGGCTGCCGGAGAAGGCCAGCGACTCCAATCCTTTATCCGACGATTACGGGGAGATTCGTTACCAAAGCAGTTCGTCAATTTCATCGGCGCCCGCTCCCTGCTTGAACATACCTTTTCGCGCGCGGAGATGCTGATCCCTCCCGAGCGGCTTTATACCGTGGTGAGCGGGAATCATCTCTCCCATCCTGAGGTCAGAAGCCAGCTCTCCGGCCGCCCCGAAGGAACCGTGATCGAGCAACCGGAGAACAAAGAGACCGCGCCCGGACTTCTTCTGCCCCTGATGCACCTGGCCCGGCGTTACCCTGAATCGGTGGTGGCGATTTTCCCTTCCGACCATTTCATTGTGGAAGAGGCGCTCTTCATGAGCTACGTGGATCTAGCGCTGCGCATCGTAGAACGGTATTCCTCTTTCATTGTTTTACTCGGGATCGAGCCCGATGAGCCGGAGTCGGAATATGGCTATATTTTGCCGGACAAAGAGGAGGGCTATCTGGCTCCCTTGAGGGCCCGAAGGGTGTCGCGCTTCATAGAAAAGCCCGACGCGACGATGGTCCACGAACTCTTGATGGGGGGCGCCTTGTGGAACACCATGGTTATGGCTTTTAAGGTGAAGACCCTGCTCCGCCTGGTCCGCCAGACGCTCCCCTCGCTCTACGCCGCCTTTCAAAGGATCCGAGTGGCCATCGGCACCCGCGCCGAACAGGAAGTCGTCAAAGCCGTCTATCGGCGCATGGAAGTCGTCAACTTCTCCCGCGGCCTCCTTGAGGCCCATCCCCAAGACCACGCCATGCGGCTTTGGGTTCTCCCGGTCCGCGGCGTGCGCTGGAGTGACTGGGGATCGGAGGGGCGTGTGGTGGGCATGCTGAGAAGGCTCGGCTATTTAGAGCGGTTACAGCAGAGGCCGTTTGCAGACCGGGTTATCCCTAGTCTTTCTGAGAGGAGTGTGGCATGAACCAGGAGCTGAAAAAAAGCGCCGAGATGAATTCATCTTTGGAGAGTTATCCGTACGAATCCACAATCGGCAACCAGAGCAAGCGCCGAAGCCGCACAGCGCCGGAAACGGTCGACTCCCCGATGCCGGCCCGGTCCGCGGTAACGGGTACGTCGCTGCGCGAACGGATCGCGAAGAAGGCCTACGAGATCTACGAGAGACGGGGCGGCCAACCTGGGGACGAGGTCGCCGACTGGCTCGAGGCCGAGCGACTGGTCCAAGCTGAAACGAAAGCCGAAAACCAGGCGCCCAAGAACCAAAGTGTTCGAAAGCGCGCGCCGCGGAGGAAAAAAAAATAGGAACGGGCCCATGTCCAAGCAAGACAAGCCGGTCGCCTTTCCGCTACGCATTTCGCAGGAGGTCGAACGCCTTTTCGATGAAATCATCCATCGGCCGTGGGGATTTGCCCGCGAACTAGTGGGTTGGAATCCCTCGGTCGATCTCTACGAAACGCCGGACGCCATTATTCTAACAGCCGACCTCCCCGGCGTGAGGGGAGAGGACGTCAAGGTCGAGGTGGAGGGGAACAACCTCATCTTACAGGGCCGGCGCGCGCTCGAGCGGACCGAGAGCGACGGGAAATTCTTCTATCAGGAGCGCAGCTTCGGGGATTTCGCGCGCCGCATGGCGCTCCCGGAATCTGTCGACAAAGACAAGATCAGCGCCGAGTTTCGCGACGGCGTGCTGCGAGTGACGCTGCCGAAGATTAAGGGAAAGGAAAAGAAGCCATGAGCGCCGTTGCGCCGTCGAGAAGCGAGAAGCCACCGCGTGGAGAGCTGGAGGAAGCCTTGGCCCCGAAGGAGCTCAGCGCCGAGGATTTGCGCTTCTCCGTGTCTCTGGACGGCGGTTTTAAGAGCACTGCCGAGCTGGCCCAAGTCGAGGACTTTGTCGGACAAGAGCGCGCCGTCGCCGCGCTGGAGCTGGGGCTGGGCGTGGCCGGCGGCGGCTTCAACATTTTCGTATCGGGCCTGGCCGGGGCAGAAAAGCTCGAGGGCTTGCGCCGGTGGGTAGCCGAGCGAGCTTCCAGATCGCCCACCCCGGGAGACTGGGTCTACGTCCACAACTTCAAGTATCCGGATGCTCCGCATGCCCTCTACCTCAAGGCCGGAAAAGGAGGCCGCCTGCGGGATCTCATGCGCGATCTGGTGAAAGCCTTGAGAGAAGAGCTTCCCAAGGCTTTTCGCCAGGAGGCTTTCGACAAGGAAAAGACGCTGCTCCGAGAAAAGTATAACAAACGGGCTCAGGAGCTGAACGCGCAGTTTGATAAGGCGGCGCGGGAAAAAGGGTTCCTGCTTCAAATCGGGCCGCGAGGCAACGTCATGTTTATCCCGCTAATCAACGGCAAGCCACTGCAGAGCCCTGAGGAGTTTTCTCAGCTACAGGAGGCGAAGCGCCAAGAAATCGAAAAGCGCCAGGAGGAATTGGTGGAGGAGATGGAGGAGGTGGCAGCCAGACAGCGGGAGGTCATGCGGGAGCTGGAGGCGGATATTCGCCTGGTCGAGCGCCGTTTCTGCGAGCAGCTCCTCACGCCTCTCATCGGCGCCATCGAGCGGGAGATGGAGAATGAAAAGGTCAGCTCTTATCTCCCGGAGGTGCGAGAACACATCCTCGAAAACCTCGACAATTTCAAAGAAAGTCCGGCCATGGCCCCCGGCTTTCCCTTCATCCTCCACGGGCGGGAGCACCGCGACACGTTTCTGGAGTACGACGTGAATGTGGTAGTGGACAACTCCGTGATCGAGGGGGCCCCGGTCATCATTGAAAGCTCGCCCACTTATCTGAACCTCTTCGGCAGCATCGAGCGCGTAGTCGACCGCTTCGGCCGCGTGGTAACGAATTTCACCCGGATCAAATCCGGCTCGCTCCTGCGCGCTCACGGCGGTTATCTCATTTTCAGCCTGGAAGACGCCGTGACCGAACCGGCGGTCTGGAAGGTGCTGCGCCGCACGCTGAGGAGCCGGCGCATTGAAATGGAGACCTACGAGCCTTTTGCCCTCTTCTCCGCCTCGGGACTCAGGCCGGAGCCGGTGGAGATCAACACCAAAGTGATCGTAGTCGGGAGCCCTTTTCTTTATCACCTCCTCTACACCTGGGACGAAGAGTTTCGCGAGATCTTCAAGGTCCGCGCCGACTTTCGCGAGGTGATGGAGATGGAAGAGAATCACCGGGCGGCTTACGCCCAGTGGGTAACCAAGCTCTGCAAGGAAGAGGGACTCCCCCCGTTTGACCGTGAAGCGGTCGAGCGGCTTCTCGAGTTCGGAGCCCGACAAGCGGGAGACCGGGAGAAGATCTCAGCCTCCCACGCCGAAGTGTGCGACCTGGTGCGTGAGGCGGATTACTGGGCGCGCAAGGAGGATGCCCAGCTCGTCCTGGGACGCCACGTCCAGCAGGCCCTGGAAAACCGGATCTTCCGCTCGAACCGGATTGAGGGAGAGATTCGCGAACTCATCGCCAACGGCACGATCCTCATCGACATCGCGGGGAGAAAAGTTGGACAGGTCAACGGCCTCTCGGTCCTGGACATCGGGGGCTATACGTTCGGACGGCCGACGCGCGTCACGGCCAGTGTCGCCATGGGCCAGGCCGGCATTATCAACATCGAGCGGGAGTCCCGCTTGAGCGGGAGCATCCACGACAAGGGAGTTCTCATCCTCTCCGGTTATCTCCGCAATCGCTACGGCCAAGATAAGCCGCTGGCGATCTCCGCAAGCCTCTGCTTCGAGCAATCCTACTCCGGTGTGGAGGGTGACAGCGCTTCATCCGCCGAGCTCTACGCGCTCCTTTCCCGCATCTCCGATATTCCGCTGCGTCAAGACATTGCCGTGACAGGTGCGGTCAATCAGTGGGGGGAGATCCAGGCCATCGGCGGGATCAATGAGAAGATCGAAGGATTCTTCGATGTCTGCAGAGTCATGGGCCTGACCGGACGCCAAGGGGTCATGATCCCAGCCGCCAACCTGCGTAACCTCATCCTCCGGTCAGATGTCGTCGAGGCCGTCGCGCAAAAGAAATTCCACATTTATCCCGTGCGCACGGTCGACGAGGGTTTGGAGATCCTGACCGGCATGCGGGCCGGGGGGGTAGAAGAAGAAGGAACGGCCAACCAGGCGGTAAGCGGTAGGCTGAGAGAATTCGCGGTGAGGCTTAAGGAGTTTTCCGGGGGCAACCACCGTCAGGAACCTCCGGCGCCTGCTTGAACGGAAGCGCCGAGTTGAATTCAAGTCAGGAGGCATACCATGAATCAGGCCGTGATCGAGGTTTTCAACAAAACTCTGGAAAAGACACACATTTGGCTCGTGGATCTTATGCAAGAGCTGGATTGGCAAGACGAGCACAAGGCCTATCTGGCCTTACGCGCCGTGCTCCACGTGCTGCGCGACCGGATCACGGTCGAGGAGGCTGTGCAGCTCGGCGCGCAGCTGCCCATGCTGGTGCGCGGGTTCTATTATGAAGGCTGGCATCCCGCAGGAAAGCCCGTCAAGGAACGCCACCAGGAGCTTTTTCTCTCTCACGTCAAGGACGCCTTCAAAGGCGACGAGCGGGTGAACCCGGAAAGGGTGGTCCGCGCCGTGTTCAAAGTCCTCGCTAACCACGTCACCAAGGGCGAGATCGAAGACATCAAGCATGTCCTGCCGAAGGAGTTCGAAGGCCTCTGGCCGTAGTCATTGAAGCAATCGTCCGGAGGCAATAACCCCTGAGGGTCCAATGGAACTGACGAGACGGAGGATATTTATCTTTGGCGTCGCCGTCGGATTAGTGCTGGCGGTTTTAAGCTTTGACGCCTTGGCGGGAGAAGCGGACCGCGGCCGCGAGCTTTATTTGCAATATTGCAGCGCCTGCCACGGCAAGGACGGCAGAGGCGACGGGCCGGTCAGTCCATATCTCCAGCTCAAGCCCACCGACCTGACTCGGCTCAAGAAAGAAAATCGGGGGATCTACCCGTTAAGCAAAGTCATGTCGTCGATTGACGGTACCCGTGATGTCCGCGGCCACGGGGACGCCAAGATGCCGGTATGGGGCGAGGTCTTCGAGAAAGAGGCGGAAGGAAAGAAATACCCAACGCTTACCTCCCTGCTGAAGGTCAAGGTCATCGCCGAATATATCTCCGCGCTCCAGCGCTAGACCCGCCAGGCCCAAGCCGCCATATCCTGACTGTTGTCTTTAGCCTGTCGAGGCGCTCTTGGGCTCGAATTTAGTAATATGTCCCCAGAATTCCAGAATTCTTGCCTACGTTAGCGAGTTCATCGAAGAGGCCAAGGCTTCAGGTTTAGTGAAGCGGGCAATCGAGGCCGCCAGCTTGCGAGGGGTTCAGGTAGCACCCGCCGGAAATCCAAGCACTCAATAAAGGGGGAGGCGGCAGGCGCGGCCCTAGGAATGGGAAATTTCTTTATGTGCAGGCCGCTCGTGTTCCAACGACAACGCTAACCCGTCAATCCAGCGGACGGGCCGCAAGCGCTGTGCTTTTGATAAGGCCCGCTCCGGGCCCGCCGCTGATTTCCGCGTTGAGCCTGTAGAAAAAGGTAGAGCGAAACATTTACAAGAAAAACGGCCTCCGTATTTGGCCTATAAGCAACGATCTCAGGTGGGGAGACTATTTCAGGTCCCCCAATTTGAAATTTTTTTCGTTGTTGGGACTTTTTCTACAGCCCCGTTATGTGGTCATCGAACCTTTCCAGGTTAGACACGAGTAAGGGCTTGCCTTTTTGCTACTTACAGTCAAACCGGGATATAGCGACATCGTGGCAAGAAAACCTCGGGTTCATTTTCCAATCGATTAGGGTCTGATCTTGAATTTTGCTGTTATGCAAATAAAAGTTCAACGGTCTGTTTCATGAGTGACCGCCAAAGGATGCTGGAGCTTCCGATTGCGGGTTAGCACGTCGACGCGGAAATGATTCTCAAATTCTTGGCGGCTCACTCCGGAAAGGAACTTCCTATCATTGGGCTTTTTTGGGTGGCTGCGTGGACCACTCCGGTTTGATATTCAGTGCCTGCTTGCCCTTCCCGGGGGCCGCTCGAAGCAACCTAATTCTATGTTTGACCTGTCGCAAAATTCAGGGAGAATGTAAGGAGCAAGGGGTCGGCGACCGAGTGCCAGGGAGGGCAACCCGATAGCACTCATGCGGGGTCACTCGAACGGAACGCTCGTAGGAGCGGCGTTAACGCAATCAGTCCGAGTGCGGGGCCAAGCCCGAGCGGCAAGAAAAGGTAATCGGCGCTCACGAACTTCGCCAGGTAATTGATCAGTTGGATGCTGACGATGGTGATCGAAAAGCCAATACAATTGGCAATGGTCAGTGCCGAACCCACGAGTTCTCTGGGCGCGTTGTGGGCGTTCAAGGCGGAGAATTGCGGTGAGTCGCCGACAACAGTAATCCCCCAGAACAGCAGGAACGCCAGAAAGACCGGCGTGGACGCGTTGAAAAAGAGCGGCGAGACTGCGCAACAGATGCCGGAGGCGAGTAGTTGCATGAACGCGACGCGCGCGCTTCCCGCCCTCAGAGAGATCAAGCCGCCTCCAGCACAGCCGATACTGCCCGCCGCAATGATGCCGAATGCCCAGAACGGAATGTTGAACGCGCCCTCGCCCATATTGGCGACATGGGCACTGAGGACGACCGGGACAAACGCCCAGAACGCGTAAAGCTCCCACATGTGGCCGAAGTAGCCGAAGGCGGAGGCGCGAAAAGGCCGTGACCGGAAGATTACGGCGAGCGCCCTGGGGTCAAACTGCGCTCCCTTTGTCAGATGCGGTCCGTCGGGAACCAGCAGCATGATTAGCCCGCCGACGGCAGCGATGCCGGAGACCGAGATCGTAACCGCCGCCCACGGAAGGCTTTGGCCAATGCCCTTGAGCAGATGCGGAAAGGCGGTGCCCAGCACTAGTGCTGCCACGAGAAAGCCGATCGCGTTGCCCAGGTCTCGCTGATACCACCCTGCGGCGATCTTCATCCCTACCGGGTAAATGCCTGCAAGAAAGAATCCCGTCATGAACCGGAAACCCAGCAGCGACGTGAATCCGTCGGCCAGCAGATAAATGCCCAGATTCGACAGCGCGCCCAGTAGCGAGCAGAGAAAAAACACCCCGCGCGGCGAGAACTGGTCGGAGATGGCAAAAAAAGCGAAGCTCAGCGTGCCGACGATGAAGCCAAGCTGTACGGCAGAAGTCACGTAGCCGAGCGCATCGGCTGCGAACCCCCACTGCCGTTGCAGATCGCCTAGCACAGCGTTGCCGGCAAACCACAGCGAGGTACCCGTAAACTGGGAGAAGGTAATGATGAGCAGTATCCAGAATGGCCGTTCTTTCACCTACTCCTCGTGCGGGCTCTCACTGATCAAACGCGAAGCGGTCAGGCACGCGCGCTACTAAGCGCGCTCATGTTCGCGACCGCGTTGAGCGGTTTTATGCCGCCGGCCGAGGAGCTTCTTTATCGCCGTCGCGGCGAAGAAGCCTAAAAACACAAGTGTACCAACGGCCAGGAACTGCCACAGCGACAGCTCGCTTATTATGTCACCGGGGTGATGGGCGTGGGCGATACGAGCACCCGCGATGACAACGCTGAGCACGATAGCGGACGCTGCCCGCTTCATGGCGCAGTTCCTCCGGTCTGGAGGCCCGTTACCTCTGCCATGACCAAGGATGGTTGAACACGATCAGAACCCCCCACGCCAGCAGCGCGGCGCCGAGCGGGGCGCTCAGCTTCCGGCCCCAGGGCATGTTCTTCTCGATTGCCATGACGGCGCCGAGAGCGAGCATCCAACCAACGTTACCCGCACCGACGGCGAACATCAGCAGCATCAGCGCCCAGCAGCAGCCTACGCAGAACATGCCGTGATGCGCGCCGAGCACCAAGGCCTGCGCGCGGGAATCCCCACCACGCCAGTGCTGCACGACGAAGCTCAACGGGGCACGGCACTTGTCCAGGCAGCGGTACTTGAGCCGGGAAAACTGGAAGGCGCCGGCCGCAAGCAGCGGTCCGGCACCGAACACCCAGGTGTTCGCCTGCAGCCAGGAACTGCGGTCGAACGCCTTGTGCAGGCCCAGATCGAACAGGTGCGCGCCGAAGCCGAACGCCAGCCAAATGCCCAAGTAGCCCATGATGACCAGAAGGAGCAACTGGGTGCGGTCGAGCCGCCGGCGCGTCAGCCGCCGGAACGTCTCGATGAGCGGCAGCGTGGTCGGCAGCATCATCGCCACTGTCATAAGCGTCCACCCCGCTGCATACAGCCCTGCCTGCCATAGCACCGCTCGCAGCCCGCCCGCCAGATCGATATGCCCAAACTCCGCGTGACTAAGGTAGCGCCCATAAGGCGAGCGCTCCCAGATCCATAGCGTCACCCAGGCCAGCGTGATCAGACTGACCACAAGCGGCACGAAGAGACTGCGGTGGCCGAGCGGCTTCACGAGAGCGGCTGATTGCTCAACGGCTCGCGCGGATCAAGCGGCTGTTCGCCCCTCGGTCCGCCGCAAGCCGGACAAAGTCTATTGACCGGCGCAGAGGTCAGCTCGTGAAGCGGAACGACCCCTGGACCGCGTTATGGCCCTGCAGATTGATGTTGAGACCGAGCGCCGGGGCGTTCGCCTTGTACATCGAGGCCTTACCCACATACGCGGGCGAGCCAGGAATCGTGGAGAAGATGGTGTCGGTCAACGCGGTGGGCTTGCCGCCTGCGCCCTTGAACGGTTCCAGGTCCGCCGCAACGGTCTTACCGATGCGCACCTGTCCCTTGCCCTGCTCCACGTCAAACGTGAACGGCACGCGCTCGACAGCGACCACCTCGCCGACGAGCTGCGCGAGATCAGCGACGGGCCCGCCCTTCTTGCCGGTGTAGACGGCAAGTATCCCTTCTTCCTGCGCTTTCGACGCCTTCTCGTCGACGTATGCGATCGCGCGCCAGTTCCCTTTCAGGATGTTGCCGGGAATGTGAGCCAGCAGCGCGAACGTCAGGCCCGAGACATCGACGCCGTCGATATTGCCCCGGTCGAAATGCCACGCGAGCATGCCGTCACAGGTACCGGAATCGGGATCCTCGCCGACCCAGCAGGGGCACAGCGTGTTGCAGGTGCAAACCTCCAGCAGACGCCCTTCGAGTGTATAGGCCATAGCTATTCCCTCCTTCATCAGTTTTATTGACCAGCCCGAGCTGATTGAAAAAATTCTTCAACATTCGGAAGAGTCCCATGCTCCACTAAACGGTTCCATATCTCAACGCAAAGGAAATGTCCATCCCTGCCTGCAAGCCGGTCTCAGGCCGACATAACGTGTGATTATCGGATACTTTCCGGGTTCAAATACTGAATGGGGGCGAGTTGAATCCCCCTCATAGGCGCGTGAGACTTTCGAATGCGTGCTGGCACATCGCCGTGGAACTGGCCTTTCTCATTTACTGGGGAGACTTCATTGCCAGCGCCGGCTCTCTGGTCCCGTTCTTTCTTTACGCCTTCTTCGGCCTAGCCATTATGGTCCTGTTCGTAGCAGCCTCGTTTTACGAAAAACCGCGGCAAAAAACCGGACCGTAATATCAGAAGAACTGGCAGGCAGACTAACAGCAGTCAGTTGGTGGGAAGAACCAGAACGACATCGTCAGAGTCGTAGGTGTTTCGGCAGCACTTGTTGGGGCCGAAGGAACCCAGGGCAGGGTATTGTACCCCGCCGATGTAATAATCTGGGTCGAAAAAGTAATTGGAGCCCCAGGGATCTTTGGGCACCGATTTCAGGTACGGCCCGTTCCAATTCGGAAAGTTGCCGTTGGTCTTCACCAACCCCGCGCTGGATGTGCTGAGATCCCAGATCTCCTGGTCCGCGGTGACCCCGACACTTTGAGGACCTGGCCAGCGGTTGGTGTCGATGGCCAGCGCCTCGATGGCCAGTTGGATGTTCTTAAGCTCCGACTTGGCCTGCGTAATCTTGGCCTTCTCCCTAAAGGAGAAGTAAGCGGGTATAGCGATTGCGGCCAGGATCCCGATAGTCGCCATGTTTACGATCAGCTCAAGCAGGGTAAAGCCCGCGCTGTTTCGCCCCACCCCCAACCAATGATGACGTTGCCACATAGGTGAATTATATCATGTTAAGCCGGCCGGGTCAAACGATTTTATGAACGAAATCAATGGGTTTCATGAGTGACCGAGACTTTTACGGTGAGCATCCTGTTCTCTTAGCGCCCTCTCGATGTCGATATTGGTCACGGAGCCAAATAGTCTTTTACCTGCCCGAAGTGTCAGGGAGACCTGTCTGCCGTCGCATGCATAGGGGGTCAGGTCTTGTATCTTGCTATCCGCCACCTATTGTGATAGTTCGATAAGTCATGGCTCGTCCTCTCAGAGTGGAATTTGACGGTGCGACCTACCATGTGACCTCCCGAGGCAACGCCCGAGAGGACATATTCGATGACGATGGGGATCGCAAAGCCTT
>Ga0156242_1277_pt1 | contig 12522 bp, 11 predicted proteins | sample RifCSPlowO2_12_FD_107889 | JGI IMG/M metagenome (GOLD analysis project Ga0156242, IMG submission 107889) | Deltaproteobacteria bacterium RIFCSPLOWO2_12_FULL_57_22 | reverse complement strand
CAAGCCTTCTCTGAATTCAATCCCCGAGAACTACCGCCCTCGGGTTTCGAAAGCCAAAAGCTGAAGGCTTCGCCATCACCGTATGCAGAACCTCGGGGGATCGCGCAGGGAAGGGCGGGGCCCAGTCCCCGCGACACCTTCGCGATGGAGAAGCCGGCAGATTCAAAAGTTTTCTCGGACCTTTCCACGCTGAGATTTATGGGGTGAAGGGCGGTAATATAATCGTGACAATCAAACGATAAGAACGCCGGGGCGCCCGGTTTTAGATAGAAGTAGATGTTGTCAATGATGGCCTCAAACTCATAGGCATGATCCAGGACGTTGATGCTTATCGCGAAGTCGGCTGCGGATTTTAGATCCTCGATGCGCGTTTCAGCGGGGCAAGAGTATATCTTGTGTGCCTTACGCAGTCCGCAGGAAGGAATTTCTTTCAGGTACCGGTTGGCCAGAGGGTCAATCGCAACGATCTTGGCATCTTGGAAGAAGCTAGTTATGAGGTGGCTTTCGGCGCCAATGTCAACAACCGTTTTGTTGGCGAACTGGTCGGGGGAGAACCCAAAGTATTCGAATAAGCTTGCGATTTCTTTCCTGAACTGCTCCGAATCGCCGCGGGGCGCGTCGTAGACGTGAAACCGAAGCTCCCTTGACTGAGTAATGTACTTCCAGATGAGGGGTTTCAGAATTTTGCAGCGATAGCCGCGGGTTATCACCTTGATCGCTACATTTCTAAGCCGTTCCCTCATCTTGCTACCGGTGGAGCCCCAATTCGTCAACCTCATATCGCGGCTGCTGGCCGTTTCATCCAGCGGCAAATTCTATTGCGATTCCCGTGGGCTGGCAAGAACATTTTTAAAACTTCTGAAAAGCAAGATTTAGATTTATGGCTGCCGTGCCGGTCTTCGTTGGGGAGCGAGCTTGACCAGTCCTGTTGTCAGCGCTGTGCCGAAGAGAATAATGGTCGTCGCCGCCAGCATGTGACTCGTGATGGGTTCGTTCAAAAACAGCCAACCCCACAGCATGCCGAAGACCGGGATGAGAAAGGTCACCGCAATGGCGCCCGTGGCGCCCAAGCTTCCGATCAAGCGGAAGTACAGGGGGTAAGCGAGTCCCGTGCACAGGATGCCGAGGGCTGCGGCGGCAATCCAGGCTCCGACAGTTGGCAGAGTTGAAGGCATGGCCCAAAAAGCGAACGGCAGTAAGAACACAGCGGCACTGATTTGGCTTCCGGTCGCGACGACCAATGTTCGGACAGCCCTGAGCCGCTGATTACTGTAATTGGCCCCGATGCCGTAAAACAGCGCCGCGGTCAACGCCGCAGCCACCGCCATGTCGCTGCCGCCGGCGTTGAACGCTGCTTTGTCCCATAAGAGGACGATCACGCCTGCAAAGCCGAGGAAAAGTCCGACAACCCGGGTCCCGCCGAGCCGATCTTTCAGCCATAGCCAGCCGACGATCGCGGCGAAGAGCGGCGAAGTGGAGTTGAGGATCGAGGTAAATCCCGCAGTTAAACTCAGTGTGGAGTAGGCGAGGAGCGAGAACGGAATAGCCGAGTGGATGATGCTCAGGATGAAGATCTCCCTCGCATTCCCCCTGAGCTCAACCACGCCGTATCGCAGCCATAGTGCCGGGAGGAGAAAGAGACCTCCGACAGCGACCCGAAGCTCGACGAGCGGAAGCGGGCCGAATTCGGGGACGGCGATGCGCAAAAAGAGAAATGATCCGCCCCACAGGGCGGCGAGGATGAGCAGGTCGATGAGATTGCGGAGCATCAGAAACTAGGCCGGGCTGAGCCTTCGCTCCAGATAGCGGGCGTAGCGGGACATCCCATAGGCACAGAGCCAGTAGATGACCGCGATGAAGAGGTAGAGCTCGAAAGGACGGATCTCGCGGTTGTTGACGATTTGGGCCGCCTTGGTGAGATCGACATAACCGATGATCGAGGCGAGCGAGGTGTCCTTGAGGAGCACGATGAATTGAGTCACCAGCGCCGGGATCATGTTCTTTAGGGCCTGGGGGAGAACGACGCAGCGCATGGTTTGCGCGTGCGTCAGCCCAGTGGCGGTTGCCGCCTCGACTTGTCCCTTGGGAACGGACTGGATCCCGGCGCGGACGATCTCCCCGAGGTAGGCCGCCTCGAAGATCACGAAAGCCGCCAGCGCGACGCCGTATTCCGGCAAAGGGAGCCGCAAAAGCACCGGGATGATGAACCAAAACCAGAAGATTACCATGACGAGCGGCACGCCGCGGAAAAACTCGACGTAGAGGGAGGCGGGAATCCGGATCCACGGAGCGCGCGCCAGCCGCCCCAGGCCGATCAGGATGCCCAAGACAAAACCCAGAATGATAGCGGGGACCGCGAGTCGGAGCGTGCCGCCGGTGAAATTCCCGAAGCCCAGGAATCCCTGCACGATAAGAAACTTAAAATTTCTCAGGATGACGCTGAAGTCCATACTCAGTGCTCCGCGCCGCTGACGCGCGCGATCATGCCTGGAATGGCGACTCGGCGCTCGACCCGCGCCATGATGGCGGCAATACAGAGGCAAAGGATGAGGTAGATCAGGGTTCCGGCCGTGAGCGCCTCGAACGCCCGGGCTGTGTAGGCCTCGATCTGGCGCGTCTGAAAGGTGAGCTCGGCGACGCTGATGGTGAGCGCTATGGATGAGTTTTTCAGCAGATTGAGAGATTCATTGGTGGCCGGCGGGATGATCAGTCGGAGCGCGATCGGAATGATGATGAGCCGGTAGGTCTGGCCGGTCGTGAGCCCGGTAGAAAGGGCCGCCTCGAACTGTGTCTTGGGGATCGATTGAATTCCCGAGCGGATCACCTCCGAGAAGCGGGCGCCGTGGTAGACGCCCAGGGAGAGCGTCCCGGCCAGAAACTCGATGCCGTGGGCGAAGAGCCAGTCCTGGAAAGCTCGCGGCAGGAGAGGGGGGACCCCGAAGTACCAGAAGAACATCCAGACAAGGAGCGGCACGTTGCGGAAAAACTCGACGTAAAAGGCCGCCAGGAGGGCTGCCGGCTTGAACGTGACGGTTCGAAGCGCCCCCGAGAGGATCCCCAGCGCAGCCGCGAGCAGCCAGGCGAGGGCTGAGAGCTCGAGCGTGGTGAGGAGGCCGTGGAGGAGCCACTGCCCAGACTGCCCGGTCCAGAGGACCCTCCAGTCGAAGTCGTAGTTCATTTTAGAAAACAGGCGCGAAGCAAGAGGCTTTAGGCAACAGCCATACGGAGAGAAGAGCGGGTTTACTGTTGCCTGTTGCCTGATGCCTCATGCCTTTTTTATTTCGGCACCACCTGCATCTGGAGGAAGCGCCGGTTTTCCGGCGTCAGCGGATAGGGCACTTCCCCTTTCGGGCCGAACCACTTGTCGTAGAGCTCAAAATACTTCCCCGACTCGATCGCTTCCATCAGCCCGACATTGACGAGGTGGCGGAAATCGGATTCGTTTTTTCTCATCGCCATACCGTAGGGCTCGTACGAGTAGAAGTCTCCGACGATCTGCCACTGCGCCGGGTTCGGGGCCTTGGCCTTGAGCCCTGCCAATTGGATGCCATCGTTGGTGTAGACATCGACCTGGCCCTGGGCGAGGGCTTGAAAGGCGGTGGGCTGATCGGGGAACTCGCGCAACACGGCCTTCGGGACGCGCTCCCGGATGATTCTCGCGTTGGTCGAGCCCTGCTGGGCGGCCACGCGCTTGCCGGCGATGTCCTGGATCTCTTTGATGCGGATTCCCTTTTTAACGAGAAACTGGGCGCCGGTGGCGAAGAACGTGAGGCTGAAATCCACGCTCTCACGCCGCGAGCGCGTATCGGTCATGGTCCCTGCGATCAGGTCCACGGCATTCGACGTCAACAGCGGGATGCGGGTCTGAGGGGTAGATTCCTTCTTCTCCACCTTGATCGGCTTGCCGAGCTTGTGGGCGACGAGCGGAACGATGGCCTGCTCGACCAGATCGATGGAGAAGCCGACCCATTCATTCTGCTTGTTGATGAAGGCAAACGGAGGGGAGCCGGTGCGCGTGCCGATCGTGAGGACGCCTGTACGCGAAATCTTTTCCGGCGTTGTCTCCGCCTCGGCTGAGACCAGACCTGCGAGCATGACAGCGAGCGCCAACAAAAAACGCATCAGAGATTTCATGTTTCCTCCTTAGTGAGAAAGAATTTTGCTTAGAAACTGCTTTGTTCTCTCGGATTTCGGGGACGTGAAGAATGACTCCGGGCTTCCCTCCTCGACCAACTGCCCTTCGTCCATAAAGACCATCCGGTGCGCCACCCGGCGGGCAAATCCCATCTCGTGGGTGACAACCACCATGGTCATACCCTCCCTGGCGAGGTCGGACATGACCTCGAGGACCTCATTGATCATCTCCGGGTCGAGCGCGGAGGTCGGCTCGTCGAATAGCATAATCTTGGGCTGCATCGCGAGCGCGCGGGCGATGGCGACCCGCTGCTGCTGACCGCCGGAGAGGCGAGCGGGGTAGTCGGCGGCCTTGTCCGGGATTCCCACCCGTTCCAGGAGTTCCATGGCGAGCTTTTCTGCCTCTCGCCGTGATCGATTTCTGACTTTGACCGGGGCCAGCGCGATGTTCTCCATCACCTTGAGATGAGGGTATAGATTGAATTGCTGGAAGACGAAACCGATTTCCGCCCTGAGCGCTCTAAGGTCGAGCCCGGCGTCGGACAGCCGCTTACCATCGACCCAAATCTCTCCGGATTGAATGGGTTCGAGCCGGTTGATGCAGCGGATCAGGGTGCTCTTGCCACTGCCGCTCGGGCCACAAACCACCACGACCTCGCCCTTGTCGATCTTGAGGTTGATCTCCTTCAGGACGTGCAGCGCCCCGTACCACTTGTGGACATGCTGAAATTCAACCACCGTTGTGAGATCTCATCGGTTCGCGGATTGCAAATTACCGGAACGCATACTATATGATCACTGACATTTTGCAAGTTTCAGCGGCGTATGGATTTTTATCTAGTGCGGCATGCTCAGGCGAAGTCGGAAGCGGAAGATCCGCGGCGCCCATTGAGCGATGAGGGGCGAACGGAGGCGGAGAGGGTGGCGCGCGCCGCCGTTGCCAGAGGAGTGCGGGTTTCCGCCATCCTTCATTCGGACAAGCTCCGGTCACGGCAGACGGCGGAGATCTTCCGGCAATTGCTCGCTCCAGCGGGAGGGATCCGGGAGACCCGGGGGCTCGCGCCTGAAGACGACCCCATGGTGGCCAAGGCCGAGCTGGAGGAGGCCGGGGAGCCGTTAATGCTGGTGGGGCATCTGCCTCATCTGGAGCGGCTGGTCTCTCTTCTAGTGGCGGGAGATCCGGAAAGAGCCGTGTTCGAGTTTCCGAGCGCGGGGCTCGTTTGCGTCTCTCGCCTTCAGGGCCGATGGGAGATCCCATGGACTCTCACGCCACAAACCGCGTGAGCCGGAGTTGACCTCGGTGGGAGGATGTTTTAATAAGAAGGTAAGCTTAACAGCAACGCGCATAGTCCTGCTCACAGGGCGGAGAGAAGGTAATCCTGATGGCTTCCGAGACTCTGACAATCACCGATAATCGTACCGGTAAGAAATATGAAATCCCGATCCATGACGGGGCGATCAATGCCACCGATCTGCGCCAGATCAGCATCGGCGAGGACGACGTCGGTCTGGTGAGCTACGACCCGGCCTTCATGAACACGGCGTCCTGCCAAAGCAAGATCACGTTCATCGACGGCGACCGGGGGATTCTGCGCTACCGCGGCTATCCGATCGAGCAGTTGGCCGAGAAGAGCACCTATCTGGAGACCGCCTATCTGGTCCTCTATGGCGAGCTTCCCACCAAGTCCCAGCTGGAGGAGTGGTCCTACAATATCACCCATCATTCCATCCTCCATGAGAACATCAAGAAGTTTATCGACGGGTTTCACCATGACGCTCATCCCATGGGGATGCTCGTGAGCGCTGTCGGGGCGCTCTCGACCTTCTATCTTGACGCCAAGAACATCTTCGACGCCGAATCGCGCAAGAAGCAAACCTATCGCTTGATTGCCAAGATGCCGACCCTGGCGGCTTTTGCGTATCGCCACAGCATCGGCATGCCCGATGCTTACCCGGATAACGACCTGAGCTACACGGGAAATTTCCTCAACATGCTGTTCAAGATGACCGAGCTCAAGTACAAGCCCGATCCGGTTTTGGAAAAGGCCATGGACGTGCTCTTCATCCTGCACGCGGACCACGAGCAGAATTGCAGCACCAATGCGATGCGGAGCGTGGGGAGCTCGCACGCGGATCCCTACTGCGCGGTCGCGGCCGCGACCGCGGCGCTCTATGGCCCGCTGCACGGGGGGGCCAACGAGGCCGTGTTGCGGATGCTCATGGAAATCGGCTCCACGAGCAAGGTCCCTGAATTCATTAAGAAGGTTAAGGAAGGGCAGGGGCGGCTGATGGGCTTCGGGCACCGGATATACAAGAATTACGATCCGCGGGCCAAGATCATCAAGCGAATCGCCGACCAGGTCTTCGAGGCCAGAGGAAGAAACCCCTTATTGGATATCGCGCTCGAACTCGAGCGCATCGCTCTGGAGGACGACTACTTCATCAAGCGAAAGCTCTATCCCAACGTCGATTTCTATACCGGGCTGATCTATCAGTCCATCGGTTTTCCCACCGATATGTTCGCCGTCCTGTTCGCGATCCCTCGGACATCCGGCTGGGTGGCCCAGTGGGAGGAGATGCTGCTCGATTCCGATCAGAAAATCGCGCGCCCCCGCCAGCTCTATAAGGGCGCGGAGAAGCGCGATTACGTGCCGATGGAGAAAAGGAGGTAAGCCGCGCCCCGACGGCGCTTTCGCAACGGGCCGGCGGGTTTTGACGAGCGGGGGCCGCGCGGGGCGGCATCAGGTTTTGAAGTCCGGATAGCCTGCCTTTGCAGCTTTTTCTTTGTAATCCTTGACCAGCTCTTCCCTGGGCACCTCGTGCGCCCACACGGCTTCGGTGAAGCTCCACAGCATGAACGGGTGCGCGCCCAGGGCGTAGAGCTTGGCATAATCCCGCTTGGCCAGCGCCTCTCGTTCCTCCGGGGTGAGCTTCAGCTTCTGCTCCTTCTCCCACTTTTCGACGAAACCCGCAGGATTACTTTTATACTCTTTTTCCGCCGCCTCGTTCATGTTGACGAGATGGATGAGCTTGTTCATCAGGTATTTGCTCATGGTGCCTCCTGCTGGTTAGGCTCTACGCGATACCTTGTGCTTTGCAATCAGTTCTCGAATTTCTGGAAGCAATTCTTTGGGGACCTCGATCACGGCTTGAGTCGAGTCCTCGAAAGCTGCCTCATCTTCCGCGACCGATTCTTCTTCAGTCTGCCCCTCGTAATGCGTGAGCACTCGCTGTACTCGCTCCTCGTTCCAGCCCGGTGGGAATCTATTCTTTTTCATCTTTTTCCTCTCTGACGGCGACGCCGTCGATATGCTATCAAAGGTTTTCCCTGCAAATCATACGCGGTAATCACGAAGGCTCCACTTGGTTCCGGCACGTAGATAACCCGCAAATAGCGTCCAGCTTGGGTCTGCCCGATGGCGACTCGAGCACCCTCTTGACCAGGGCGGTCTTCACCGGGATTTTTGAGGACATCTTCGACTTCATCCTCTGTAACTCCGTGGCGGTAGGTATGTGGTCCCCCAGTTTCCGAATCAACATAAAAGCGAATGTTCATTCACGATGCCTATTATACACGTCCGGATACTGCCTGCCTACCGCCTAGACCTAAGCCGGTGTCAGTCTCCTTTTCTCCTACGTGTCGCTTGGCAAGTCAACTGCACACACAGGCTTAGGCGTTTCCTCCACGCCTCCTGACCCAGCGACTACGATACGGAGAGAGCCGTCTAAGCTTGCCGCCCTTTATGGTGTACTTCACGATTGAGCTCCCTCTGCCAAGGACTTTCTTTACAGCTTCGGCAGCCTCGCGGCGCTTGAAAAGCGTCCCTCCACTTGGGTCGTTCATGGCGAACATGCCGCTCGATACATTGTAGTACAGAATGAAACGCCGGCTGAACTCGGAGACCAACATATACCGCACCGGATCCCGCGAGTCTCGAACGCGACGTTTCAGTTCTCTGATTAAAGCCGGTGACAGAGGTTCTTCATCTTTCGCGGAATGTGGTTTAGCCGACGCTGACGATGCTTTGGATCTTTTCATGTTTGATGCCGGCTAACGAGGTTGTAGAAAAAGTTCCAACTACCAAAAAAGTGTCCAAATTGGGAGTGCCTATGGTACCTCGATCCGAGATCGTCGCTTAAACGCTAAATGCGGAGGTCGGTTTTTTGTAAAATTTTTGATCCGCCTTTTTCTACAGCCTCAACGCCAAGCTCAGGCGTCGCTATTAGCGATCGGTCTGAAGCTGAGAGTTAGGCCAGAAATTCAGAATGTCCCCTCTTTTGCCTCCCAGTTACTCAAGAGTTACTGAACTTGTCTTGCTTTCGGGTCGTTTTCGTCGAACACCCAAACTTGCTGCAGATTGGGGGGTAAATTTCCGCGTTGTCGTTTGGTTTCGAGAATTTTCCCAACCAGGAGCGCCAACTCATCAAGATTCGGTTTGGACACCCCATGCTCGTTATCCCAGATGACGAGCCAGTACGGTGGATAGTCATCTCTAAGATGCATCTCAATAACGCGCTTCAACGTGCTGTATGGTTGATTTTTTGGCCGTTGATTGATGTCTATGTGGGCAATCGTCGGGTCCGAAGGATCCCGGTAGATAGGATACGGGCTGAAGTCTTCGTACCCTTTTGGGTTCTTAACCGTAGGCTTGGACCAGACACTTGTGACCTCGATATCGCAAACGAGAGAGCGATCGCGACCATAAACGGAGAAGTCCGCTCTCTTCGTGTTCGGTGGGTGGTGGAAAGCCCAAATGAGCTGCGTGGCATAGTACTTGTTGAATCGCGTGGCGAATGAGCCCAAGATCCATTGCTCTTTGATGCGAGTTAGTTCCAGGGTCGGCTTACCAGAATAGAATCGATCAATGAGTGTAGTGGCACCGATCGCATCCATTGATCGCGAAACTGTTCGAATTTCTCTTCTTGCGACGCAGCCCACGATTTGAGTTTCGCAGCGGCGTCAGCCGAATTTGAAGCCTCTAGTGAAGAAGATCGCTGTACTTCAATATCTAGAATCTTGGCTTCCCATCGAATCTGTTCAATCAACGCGAGTCCTTCTTCAGCAAGTGAGCGCGAAAGAAGGAACACTGGCAGTCCGTCGGCCATCTCCGTCGCAGTTGTCTCGAGGTCTCCGGTCTCGTCCACTGGTTTCCCAAATTCTTCAACTAAGCTGTGGACAGATCGTACTACTTCGTCCAGGCGTTGTGCTGCTTCCTTGAGTCGCCGGCGCGAGTTCTCAATGCTAAAGGCTTCAAATCGACTCATAGCGTAACTTCTTGCGGCGCTAACGGGGATCGCGGCTGAGCTGCGAGCCGAAGGCCCGTCGGATCTAGCCGCGTGTTCGGCCGCCGCAGGCGGCCCAACGCGCGGCGCGAAGCCGCGATCCCCGTTCGCACGACCGTCTGCGGTCGGGCGAACTATGACTATCTTGTTCCGTGTAGCACCGCCTTACTTCCGTATAGCACGCTTTGGATACACGCCCGTGTGATCGATTTCTATAATGGTCCCGCCGAATTGTAAAGAATCGCCCAATTGTGGATAAAGACAAAGGCTGAAAGCTACTTCCGCATATTCCGTCTCACGGGGCTAGGGAATCGGCCCTACTTAGAAGCATCCCAACTAAAGAATGGAACGGCGGGGAATCCCGCATCGACGCCCTCCGCATGCGAGGCGCGGGTCGCGTTCGCCAGGCCCATCATCATGATAAAGTTCAAAAACCCGTGGGTCATGTTCCCGGATTTTTTGAGCTGGTCGAAAGAGCAATTGTTCACCGCCCCCTCGGCGTCTCCGTTGGCGATCCAGCCCACGGCCTTGGCGTCGAAATCCGGATCCATCAACCGTCCCTCGAACTGTTTCGGTCCGCCAATCTCGAGCGAGAGATGGCCGCTAACCACGACCCCGATCCGCTTGTCTGTCGGGATTTCATCGATGACGGCGCGGATAGCCCGCCCAACCTCATAGTACCGTTTGGGTCGAGGCAGCGGCGGGGCGATGCAGTTGGTCAGGATCGGCACGATCGGGAGGTCCATCTCGGGCCGCACGAACATGAGCGGGACGATAATCGAGTGATCGATCGTGAGTTCGTTGGAATAAGCAAAGTCGACGCCTTGATCAAAGGCCCCTTCCATGATTTGATCCGACAGCTCCAGATCGCCCGGGATGCGGCACGCGGGAATACCGAACTCCCGGGTCTCATCGTGAAAGGTTCCGTCGTAAGAGTCCATTTTTCCTATCATGAAGGCGGGCATATTATCCATAAAAAACTGATGCAGGTGATCGTTGCCGATGGTGACGAGCACGTCCGGCTTCGCCTGGCGGAGTTTTTCGCGCAGCATGTCTATTCTCTCGATGACCTTGGCACAACCCGGGGGACGATTCGGACGGCTGAAAAGCCGCGGCATGAAGGGATTATGGGTGGTGCCGATGATGCTGACGATGCGTGCCATGCGGTTTCCTCCTTGCTCGACTCTGCCGCTCGATCGCTCACGATCTATCCGGCATGATAAGGGCTAGTACCAGTAGCAAAGCGGATGGCCTTTTGCAACTCTTAAGACCGCCCACCCGGCGCACGTAGCGCTGCTTGGAATCAGCGGTGACTTACCCGCTAGCTTCCCGAGCCCCGAACGATGCTTTTATGGTGTGCGCATGTATGCCGTAGGCACGCCTAATGAAAAAAAAATGGGAGGAACGAAGGTTGCTTGACAGATCACGTTTACGCTGGTATGAAAAGGTCCTTTTTCGCGTTTCCAAGCGAAACGGGCAGACATGGCGAGTTGAGCGCGAGTGTGACTCTCAGGGTTTCGAGGATTGGCCGGTGTTTTTGGGTTTAGAGGTCGGAGACGGGAGGGATCATGAGCGGGATGGATGAAATCAAGGACCGTGTGCAGGGCGAGATTCGTGCGGAGAAGCTGGTGGAGTATGCGCGGGCGGTGTGCGACGTGCACTCTCCGACGGGGCAAGAGGCGGAGGTGGCGCGCTTGCTTCAGTCTTTGATGAAGGGGCTGGGGATGCGGGCGGAGCTTCAGGAGGTGGAGGATGGGCGATTCAACGTGATTGGGGTGTTGGAGGGTCGTGGAGGTGGGCGGTCGTTGATGTTCAATGGTCACATGGACACCTCGTACCCGTTCATGCTGGGGGTATCTGGGCGGTCGGGGATGTTGGAGCGGCCGTTGCCGAGCAAGGTGGTAGGGGAGTGGGTGTACGGGACGGGCGTGGACAACATGAAATCGGCGTTTGCGTGTTATTTGGGTGCGGTCGAGGCGCTGCGGCGGGCCGGGGCGTCGCTTGCCGGGGACATTATCATTACGGGAGTCGTGGGTGAGGTGGAGGGAAGCCAGGTCAGTCAGTATCACGGATCAGCTTACAGAGGGTTTGGGCACGGGACTCGGTATTTGATCGCTCATGGTGGGCTGGCGGACTATTGCGTGGTTGGGGAGCCGAGCAATTTGATGCTGGTTTACGGCAATTGTGGGGCGGTATGGACGAAGATCACCACACACGGGCCGGTGATGGGCAGTTATCGTTCGAGTTGGGACAACAGCGCGATCAAGCGTGCGGTAGGCGTGATGGAAGCTCTGCAATCCTGGCGGACCGCGTATTTGTCGCGCCATCAACATCCTGACGTGGAGCTGGCCGTTGCGATATCGGCCATTGAGGGCGGGTGGCCGTGGCGGGTGTCCCGCTCTGCGGGTCACTGCTCGGTGTATGTGGATGTGCGGACGCTGCCGGATCAGCCGCTCTTTCCGGTGATGCGGGAGTTGAAGGGGTTGGTTCGATCCCTTGATCCGCAGGACAGCGATTTCCATTCGGAAGTTGATTTTTATGCGACTATCCCAGGCTCGGAGGTCGGCATGGAGGCGGAGGTGGTACAGGCCGTCAAGCAGGCTCACGTGACTGTGCGCGGTCAGGAGCCCGGAAAGCGGTTCTCCCAGGCCACTAACGACGCCGCTCACCTGCGCCGCTACGGCGTGCAGACCTTGATCTACGGGCCCGGCGATGTGAAGCCGCCGGAAAATCAGCAGGAGATCGGGGAGTGCGTGCGGATCGGCAACCTGGTGGACTGCGCCAAGGTCTACGCGCTCACCGCCCTCGACCTCTGCAATCGGCCCGCTTGAAGAAACAAAGCCGCTTCAGGTCGAGAGAGTGGTCCTTCCCCCCAACTGCGTTCCGATAAAGCGGACGGCCTGGTGTGTCCTTTCCTCGCTCGTGTAGGTCTTGTCCAGTTTGTTGACGGTGAGCATAGAGTTATCCGCCTCGGGGGGATGGGGGGCGGAATTCGGGGGCGATTAAAAACCAAGTATCTTGTTGAAGATCCGGTTCCGCCTCTCGTCCTCTTCCAGGTCGCCGAAAGTTACCATCCGCGCGCCCTTTGCCTCCATCTCATGCTGT
>Ga0156242_1299_pt1 | contig 12895 bp, 11 predicted proteins | sample RifCSPlowO2_12_FD_107889 | JGI IMG/M metagenome (GOLD analysis project Ga0156242, IMG submission 107889) | Deltaproteobacteria bacterium RIFCSPLOWO2_12_FULL_57_22 | reverse complement strand
CCCCCTATGCCAAAGCGTGCTCAAAGTTTCTGCTGGGCCATCCTGACACGCAGGATTTTGGTCGGAAGTTCAAGATCGCGTTTTCCGGGTGCGGGCAGCACCCTTGCGGTCTTACTAATGTGCACGACTTGGGTGCCATAGCGAGAACAAAAATCGTAGATGGTGCGGAGCGGCGTGGTTTTGAGTTTTACGTGGGCGGGGGTCTCGGGGCCGTGCCGTATAAGGCGCAGCTCTTCGACGATTTTCTGCCCGAGGAAGAGCTGCTGCCGACGGCGCAGGCGATTTCGCGCGTCTTCGCTCGATTGGGAGAGAAACGGAATCGGGCTCGCGCCCGGATCAAGTTTCTCGTGGCACATCTGGGGATCGAGGAGTTCCGAAGGGCCGTCCTGGAGGAGCGCCAAAAACTTGCACAGGACCCGCGCTGGAGCGAATTTCTTTCCACAGTCGACGCATGGACAGAGGCGCCCCTGAAGCCTGGGGCGGGATTGAGCGGAGCCGGGCGTCCGGACGGGGTCGACACCTGGTACACGACGAACGTCTATCATCAAAAACAGCCGGGTTACGTCGCTGCGACAGTAACGCTGCCTCTCGGGGATATCGCCGCACAGCAATTTCGTGCGCTTGCACAGATTGCGCGGCGATTCCTCAAGGATACGGTTCGAACCACGGTGGAGCAGAACATCGTGTTTCGATGGGTCAGCGAAGCTGATCTGCCTGAGTTGTATCTGGCGCTTCGCGAGATTGGCCTCGAGGAGCCCGATGCAGGGACCATCGTGGATGTTACCGCCTGCCCGGGAACGGACACGTGCAAGCTAGGCATCGCGTCATCTCGCGGACTTGCTAGAGAGCTAAGGGCTCGTCTTAGCGAAAAGAGCCTTCAGTTAGACGAAGCGGTCAAAGGACTCCGTATTAAGGTGAGCGGTTGCTTCAATTCCTGTGGCCAGCACCACATAGCCGATCTTGGGTTTTACGGTATTAGCAGGAACATCAACGGGTACACGGTGCCTCATTTCCAGGTCATGCTCGGGGGAAAATTGAAAGAAAATGCGGGAGCTTATGGTCTCGCGGTCGGAGCGATCCCTTCCAAAGGGATACCGGAAGTCGTCATGCGCGTAACGGATCGCTACGTCAGGGATCGGCGCAAGGGGGAGAGTTTTCAGGATTTCATCAACCGAATCGGGAAAAAGGAGATCAAGGCTATGCTGGAAGATCTCACCCAAATCCCCTCCCATGATGTGGACCCCTCTCCCTATAGCGACTGGGGCGACCCGCGGGAGTTCACGTTGACCGACATGGGCATTGGGGAGTGTGCGGGGGAAGTCGTTTCTCAGGCGCAGTTTACACTGGCGGCGAGCGAGCGGGAGTTATTCGAAGCGCATATATTTTTCGATTCAGGGGACTATAAGAGGGCCGTGCTGACTGCCTACGGGGCCATGGTGCAGGCGGCGCAGGGGCTTGTGAAAACCGAAAACTACGATATCTCGAACGATGAAGAGGCGATTCTCACCGAGTTTCGACAGCGATTTTGCGATACGGAGTTGTTTTACCACAAGTATGCGGGCCGGCAATTCGCTGATTACCTGTTTAAAGCAAAGGAGGCGCTCAAGAGCGGAGGGAAGGAAGATAAGGACTCGGCGCTCCAGCGTCTTCAGGAAGCACAGCTTTTTATCGACGCTGCGCATAGCTGCTACAAGAAATTGAGCGAGATGAAGATCGTCCACCGTGCCGGCGCGTCTGCGGCGGCTAGCCCTGGTGAAGGGTAGGGACGGTCCATCGTGGATCTTCAGAAAATCAACGTGAAGTTTTTCGCGCGGGATTCGAATGCGATCCCGCTGGAGAGGTTTATTGACGTGTTTCATTCCTGGGTCCAGGCGTCGGACGGCGAATACTATGACGTAGCTGATTATAGCCACGTGCATGGGGGCCCCGGCATTCTACTCATAGCACACGAAGCCAACATCAGCATCGACAACACGCATAGGCGTCTGGGCCTCCTGTACAATCGAAAGCAGCCTCTTCAGGGTTCAAACGGTGAGAAACTCCGGTGCGTTTTCCGGTCGGCGCTGGAGTATTGCCGGCGAATAGAGACGGAGGCGGCGCTTCAGGGGGAGATTAAGTTTCTGGGGAACGAGGCGCTCTTTATCATCAACGATCGGCTCATGGCGCCCAACAGTGACGAAACATTTCATGCCGTCAGGGCCGAGTTGGAGGATCTGGCCCGATCATTGTACGGAGGGGCTGCGTTTACTCTTGATCACGAGACGGATGCCAGGAAGCGGTTCAGCGTGACGATAACGACGCCTGTACTCTTCGACATCAGGACACTCCTGACAAATCTGCTTGAGAGTACGAGGCGGCGGACCACAAACTGTTAGTGGAGACGGATCATCGTGGGTTATTACCCGATCCTTTTAGATCTGGCTCAGCGGCCCTGCCTTGTTATTGGCGGAGGCTCAGTGGCCGAACGCAAGGTGGAGGCGCTTCTCCAGGCTGGGGCCGCTGTCACTGTCATCAGCCCAACACTCACCGAGCGCCTTGACGGCTGGGTTAATGAAGGCAGAGTTCGACACGAGACGCGCCGTTATCAGAAGGGTGACTTGCCGGGCTATCAGCTCGCCTTTGTTGCCACCGACGATCCCCAAGTGAATGCGGCTGTCTATGAGGAGGGACGGGAGCAAGGTGTTTGGGTCAATTCTGCCGACGATCCGGTCCATTGCGATTTTATTGTCCCAGCGGTCCTGCGGCGTGGTGAGCTTGTGCTAGCGGTAGCCACTGGAGGCTTGAGCCCGGCGCTCTCCAGGGCGATCAGAGAAGAACTTGAGACTTACTTCACTGAGGACTATGGAACTCTGGCTGAAATTGTCGGCGAGGTCAGGCGGGAGCTTAGAGAGCGCTCTTCATTCCCGAGTGCCGAGAGGTGGCGCAAGGCTCTGGACGGTGAGCTTCGTCGGCTCGTCGCCGAGAAGAGGCATGACGAGGCTAAGAATCATCTCCTGAAACGGTTAGGAGCAGATATATGCGCATAGGGAAGGTCTATCTTGTTGGTGCAGGTCCCGGTGACCCGGGCCTCCTCACAGTGCGCGGGCTGGAACTTCTACGGAAAGCGGAAGTGGTTGTCTATGACCGCCTCGTAAACCCCGTTCTGTTGGAGTATGCGGCGCCTGAGGCGACACGCATATTCGCCGGTAAGCTCATGGGAAGTCACAGTCTTTCGCAAGAAGAGATTAATAGGCTTCTCATCAACCACGCAAGGCGAGGGAAACAGGTAATAAGGTTGAAAGGGGGCGACCCGTTCGTATTTGGTAGGGGAGGAGAGGAGGCTGAAGTTCTGGCAGAGGCAGGAATTCCGTTCGAGATTGTGCCCGGAGTCAGTTCTGCCGTAGCGGTGCCTGCTTACGCGGGGATACCTCTCACTCACCGGCGCCTATCCTCCTCCTTCGCCGTCATTACCGGACACGAGTGCAGTAAAGCCGAGCCTTCAGTGGATTGGGGACGGCTGGCTACCGCCGTAGACACTTTGGTTGTCCTGATGGGGCTCAAGAATCTTCCCAGGATTGTGGCCAATCTTCTCGCCCATGGTCGTTCTCCACAGACGCCCGTGGCCGTAATCCGGTGGGGGACAACTGATTTACAGGAGACGGTTACAGGCACCCTTGGCGATATCGTCGATAAGGCCGTGACTGTACGCCCTCCGGTGGTGTTGGTCATCGGTGAAGTCGTAAGCCTGAGAGAAAAACTCCGGTGGTTCGAGGAGGGATCGCTATTCACCGAACTGGGCGCCTCCATCTACAGCGATGAGTTTACGACCCGTCTTTAAAGTTTGCCATCCGGATTCAGAGCATGGAAACGACAAGACGATGCATATGTGGAGCTAAAACGTCTCTCGCTTAACGGGATAAAACAGGAAGGAGCGTGATTGGAATGAGTGAGGATTGGTTGTCAGTTGCCGTCGGGTTTACTTTATTGGCTTTGGTGTACCTGGAAGTGATCACAAAAATACCTTGGTAAGCCTGCGATCTCTTCATATGAAAAGGTGATCTTATGGCAGAAGAAAGCGCTAATCGACCTTTGAATATCTTGCTGGGACTGCTGATCGTCGCGGTTTCAGCTTGGTTCGCCAATTATCTTGTCCACTGGAGCCCCAGGGCGATGGGCAATGTCGGCAGGGCCTTGGAATACCCGATCTGGGCGGCCGGAGTTGGGATCATCATGAATCTGATCCTTACACCTGCCGGGATCTGGGACAGGGTGAACGGTGCGTTCAGAACTGAATTATTTCTGAAAACTGGGCTTGTAACGCTGGGGGCAGGCCTAAATTTTTTCGAGATCATGAGGATCGGAGCTAAGGGAGTCATACAAGCAGTTGTTGGGGTGACCCTGGTGTGGTTCTTCGCCTGGTGGCTCGGTGGGAAAATGAAACTGAACGATAAGCTACGTGCGGTAATGGCAACCTCCGTCTCCATCTGCGGTGTCTCAGCAGCGATTGCGGCTACAGGCGCCGTGCTAGCAAAAAAAGAGGACCTCTCGTATACCGTAGCCCTGGTTCTCCTTTTCTCACTTCCGCTCATGGTACTGATGCCCTGGGCCGCCACTTTATTAGGCCTGCCAGTTTCAGTGGCCGGAGCATGGATCGGCAATAATATTGACACCACCGCTGCCGTCGTGGGGGCTGCGACCCTTGCCGGCGCAGATGCGCTGAAGTTCGCTACCGTGGTGAAGCTCTCACAGAACGCGATCATCGGCGTTGCAGCCTTCCTCCTGACCCTTTACTGGGTTGTGAAAGTAGAGCGTAAGCCCGGCGAGCGACCGTCTGCGTGGGTTATCTGGCACCGCTTTCCGAAGTTCGTCATTGGTTTTCTCGTGGCCTCCATTTTGGCCACCTCGGGGCTCTTTGGAAAAGCAGAACTTGCGGTGATTAAGAACTTTACCAACTGGGCGTTGCTTCTGGCCTTCGTCAGCATCGGCCTGGAGTTCCCGTTTAAGTCATTAGCGGGAATGGGGCTAAAGCCGCTTGCTGTTTACGCTACTGCCACGCTGTTCAACCTCTTTGCCGGTTTGCTGCTCGCTTATTTGCTCTTCGGCGGATTGCTTGGGATTTGAAGGCGTGGAGACAGACTGGGAAGCCAACCCTTTGCTGCCGTGGCCCGGCACGGGCGAGCCTTTTTAGCGGCGACACGAGGAGCGGAGCCAAAGATAAGCGCTGGACCTTGAGAGACCCGGGGGTTAGGGTATAATGAGCGTATTTTATGGAAGTGACCCTGCTCAAGGTTACCGTGGTCGTTTACCTTTTGGCGACCGCAAGCTTTATCGTCTATGTGGTGCTTCTAAAAGAGTTTTTTGCCCGCCTCTCTCCGCTCATTCTCCTGGGTGGTTTTATCATCCACACGTCCGCCCTGGCGGTCCATTTTATTCAGACCGGGTATCCCGCGATCATGCAGTTCCGCGAAGCGCTCTCTTTTTACACCTGGCTCATGGTGGGGATTTATCTCCTGGTTCAGTTGAAATACCGGCTTGCCGTCCTGGGCTGTTTTATCGGGCCGTTGGCCTTTATCATGTCGTTGGCCGCGTTCGCTTTCGCGGCCGGCCGTGAAGAGATCCCCCCGGCGCTTAAAACCTACTGGTTACCGCTCCACGTCACGCTCGCTTTCCTAGGCAATGCCGTTTTTGCCTTGGCCTTCGGCGTGAGCTTGATGTACTTACTTCAGGAATATCAATTGAAGAGCAAAAAGATGCCTAGCCTCTACGAGCGGTTTCCTTCTCTGGAGACTTTGGATCGGCTTAACTATCTTTTTCTTGTCTGGGGTTTCCCCCTCATGACCCTGGGCATCATTACGGGAAGCATGTGGGCGGGAGTCCATTGGGGAAAGTACTGGTCCTGGGATCCGCGCCAGATCTCCTCCGCAGTCACCTGGCTGCTCTACGGGACGTTGCTTCAAGGACGGATCGCCGCCGGCTGGCACGGCAAAAAGGCAGCGGTTTTGACTATTGTCGGGTTTGCAGTGGTTCTGGGTTATTTTCTATGGGGGGATTATCTCTTCCCCAGCCGGCACGGGGGCCGGTTTGAATAGGCCGTGCAAAAAGAGATTATCATCGTGGGCCTCAATCACCGCACCGCTCCTGTGGAAGTGCGGGAAAAGGTCGCCTTCGAGAGCTCCCTACTGGCCGATTCTTTAAAGCGTGTTTGTTCCCTGCCATCGATACAGGAGGGCGTCATCGTTTCTACTTGCAACCGGGTGGAAGTGATCGTGGCGGCCTCCGACGGGGAAACCGCCGCGCGCGAGCTTAAGGGCTTTCTCGCCGAGCAGGAATACCCGGAAGGCCACGGCGGATTGGACAGCCACCTTTATACGTATACCGCCGACGCGGCTGTGCGGCATCTGTTCAGGGTGGCGGCCAGCCTGGATTCCATGGTCGTGGGCGAACCTCAAATCCTGGGCCAGATCAAGGATTACTATTTCGCGGCCCATGAAGCGGGTACGGTGGGGACGATTCTTCATCGGCTGTTTCACCGCTCTTTTACCGTTGCCAAGAGAGTGCGCACCGAGACCGGAATCGCGAGCCGGGCAGTCTCCGTGAGCTCGGTTGCCGTAGACCTCGCCCGGCGCATCTTCGACAGGCTGGATGATAAGACCGTCATGCTCATCGGCGCGGGAAAGATGGGCGGGCTCGTGGCCCGCCATCTGCAAGGTAGCGGGGTCAGCAGTCTCATGGTGACCAACCGGACTTTCGAGCGCGCGGTCGAGCTGGCGGCGGAGTTCCGCGGCAACCCGATTCGCTTCGAAGATTATCCCCGCTACCTGACGTTGGCTGACTTGATCATCGGCTGCACCTCGGCTCCCGAGATGCTGTTAGAACGGGAATCCGTCGAGCGGGTACTCAAGGAGAGAAAACGAAAAGCGATGTTCTTCATCGATCTCGGGGACCGGCGCAACTTCGATCCACGAATCCATGAGCTCGACAACGCTTACCTCTACAACCTTGATGACCTCGAAGGGGTAGCCAGGGAGAATCTCAAGGGGAGAAAGGCCGAAGTTCATAAGGCGGAAGAGATCGTCGGCGAGGAAGTCACAGCTTTTCTTCGCTGGCTGGAGTCGCTGGACCAGGTGCCGACGATTATCGCTTTGAGGCAGAGATTGGAGGAAATCAGAAAGCGGGAGATGGAAAAGTCTCTCGGCACAGGTCTCAAGGAGCTTTCGGAGAGGCAAAGAGAAGCGCTGGAGGATATGACTGCGGCGATGATCAACAAGATCCTGCATGCCCCGATCACGCACCTAAAGAGACAGGGCAGGGACGAGGACGAGGCCGTGTACATCGAGGCGCTGAAGAAACTTTTTGATTTAGGGGAAAAATGACTAGCTATCAGCTACTAGCTTTCAGCTCTCAGACACAAGGCAAAAGATGGTCGAAGGGAGTCTTAAGTTAGCTGAGGGCTGACTGCTGAAGGCTTTCTTGTCATGAATCTGATTCGAATCGGCACGCGTGGAAGTAAGCTTGCGCTCGCGCAAGCGCAGTGGGTGAAGGCCCGCCTCGAAGAAAAATATCCGGGCCTCGATGTCCGGACCGTCATTATCAAAACGAGCGGGGACCGTTTTCTTCATACGCCTATCCAGGCGATTGGGGGAAAGGGCATCTTCGTCAAGGAGATCGAAGAGGCTCTATTGAGAGAAGAGATCGATCTGGCGGTTCATTCGCTGAAAGATTTACCGACCGAGATCCCGTCAGGCCTGGCGATCGCCGCGATTCCCGAGCGGGAGGATTCGCGCGATGTCGTGGTGAGCCGCGCTCGTCAGGCCCTGAAGGATCTGCCTCGTGGCTCTAAAATCGGCACGGGAAGCCTGCGGCGGCGGGCCCAGCTTCTCAACTTTCGGCCTGATCTCGTGGTTGTGCCGATCCGGGGAAACGTCGATACCCGGCTGAGCAAACTCGATCGGAGGGAAATAGACGCGCTGGTGATGGCGGCCGCGGGTTTGATACGGCTCGGCTGCGCCGATCGGATCGGCGAGTTCCTTGGTCCTGAGATTTGCCTGGGCGCTGTGGCCCAGGGGGCCCTGGGGCTGGAAACGCGGGATGTTGACGCTGCCGCGGATCTGGTCGTTTTCATGCACTACACTGCGACCGCCGTGGAAGTTGCTGCGGAAAGGGCTTTTCTCAGGCGCTTGGGGGGAGGATGCCAGATACCGGTTGGGGCTCGCGCGTCGGTGGCTGGACCAGATCTGGAGATGACGGGAGTGGTTGCAGACCCTGACGGTCGAAAGCTGTTTCGGGGACAGATCAAAGGTCCCGCCCAGGATGGCGAGAAGCTGGGACAGGAACTCGCCGAGAGGCTCCTGAGGGAAGGTGCCGAGGAAGTTTTGGTTACGAAGGAGAAGATTCGCGCTCATGGCCTCCAGTAGAGCCGCTTCAAGCTGGGCTCGCCGGGCCAGACCGCTTCATGGTCGCCGGATCGTGGTGACCCGAGCGCGCTCGCAAGGTGAGTTGTTCGCTCGGAAGATCGGAGAGCTGGGAGGCGAACCCGTCGGATTTCCCACGATCGAGATCGTCGCGCCGCCGAGCTATGAGCCCCTGGACAGGGCGATCCAAGCGCTCGGTTCCTATCACTGGATCATTTTCACCAGCGCAAACGCGGTCGCGCACTTCTGGGCCCGTTTCCGGAAGCTCGAGCAGGAGATGCGGCTGCTCCAACGAGTCCGGATCGCAGCTATTGGCCCGAAGACGGCCAAGGCTCTCGCCAATGTCGGACTGAAAGCGGATCTGGTGCCGCGGGAATACCGTGCCGAGGCGATTCTAGAGGAACTGCAGCCGGAGGAGATCCGAGCCAGGCGCATTCTGCTGCCGCGGGCCGCAGAGGCGCGCGATATCCTGCCAAACACCCTGCGCCAGTGGGGCGCAGTGGTGGATGAGATCGCGGCCTATCGAACCGTGGCAGCGAAGGGGGATGGTGCCGACCTTCGTGCCGAGCTGCTCGATCGGAAAATCGACATGGTCACGTTTACCAGTTCAAGTACCGTGAATCATTTTGTCACCCTTTTTCCAGCGGACGTGGTGGGCGAGCTTTTGGCTAAGACGGCGGTGGCATGTATCGGCCCGATCACGCAGAAAACGGCAGAGGATAGAGGGATTCGTGTGGATGTGGTCGCGCGCGACTATACGATCGCCGGCTTGACGCAAGCGATCGTGAAGTATTTCAACAGGCAATAGGCAATAGAATTTTTCTCTCTGCTGTTGCCTGATGCCTGTTACCTCGTGCCTATTGTGGAGGCTTTATGGAATTCCCCATCTACCGAGCGAGAAGGCTGCGCCGCAGCGAGCGGCTGCGGGAGATGGTGCGGGAGACCGCGCTCAGCGCCAAGGACCTGATTTATCCTCTTTTTGTGGTGCCCGGGAAAGACACCTTTCAGCCGGTCTCATCGATGCCGGGGGTCGCGCAGCTCTCTGTGGATCGGGCGGTCAAGGAATGCCAGGAGGCAAGCTCTTTGGGTATCCCCGCAGTGATACTATTCGGCATCCCGGAGCGAAAAGACCCTTTGGGCTCGGAGGCGTATTCGGACAGCGGGGTTGTGCAGCAGGCGATCCGCGCCATTAAAGAGAAAGCCCCAGAGATTTTGGTGATCACCGATGTCTGCCTGTGTGAATATACCGACCATGGGCACTGCGGGGTGATCAAAAACGGCGATGTCGATAATGACAGTACGCTCGAGCTGTTGGTCAAGGAGGCCCTCTCTCACGCTCGAGCCGGAGCCGATATCGTGGGCCCATCGGATATGATGGACGGAAGGGTAGGGGCGATTCGCAAGGCGCTTGATCAGAACGGTTTCCAACAGGTCGCCATCTTAGCTTATGCGGCCAAGTTCGCCTCCGCCTTCTATGGTCCATTCCGCGAAGCCGCCGAATCCACGCCCCAGTTCGGCGACCGGCGCTCCTACCAGATGGACCCGGGAAACGCCGACGAAGCTTTGAGGGAGGTGGAGCTGGATATCCGCGAGGGGGCCGATATCGTAATGGTGAAGCCGGCGATGGCTTATCTGGATCTCGTCTACCGCGTGAAGCAGAAATTCGGCTATCCGGTGGCAGCCTACAACGTGAGCGGGGAGTACTCCATGATCAAGGCCGCCGGGCACAACGGCTGGATCGACGAGAAACGGATCATGATGGAGGTCCTGCTCTGTATCAAGCGCGCCGGCGCCGACATGATCCTCACCTATTTTGCCAAAGATGTGGCGCGCGAGTTGACTCCCGGGAAATGATCGGCAACTAATCCCTCCCTTTTCCTATCGGTCAGCAAAAAAGACCTTATGAGGACTTAGGAAGGCTTTTCAGGGTTTTCAGCCTGCACGTGCTCTTGACCGGCGGCGGCAACTAGCTTGTCATCAGTAGATAGAAAGATCAGTGGAGGTGCTCTCCGAGGGAGACTGGCGCGGAGCTGTAGGGCGCTTGCCAGTTGAATCGCGTCAAGGGCTCGCAGGGAGATTCTGGGGACATAATACGAATTTTACTTCCGGACCGGTATCTGGCTGCCAGGCGCCCCGGCAGGCGGGCACGCAGACAGGCAGCTCCACCGTTCACGGCATGCTTCATAAACGGCTCCCAACTCAAAATGTTGATCCTTGCGTGGAAACCGCCGGTTGACGTAACACCTCGTTATCAGATACTGTCTTTCCCTACCATTATTTGACCAACCGAGAGGAGGAGCGATATGAACAAGGGTCTGGCTACTACGCGATTGTGCGGACTGATCGTAGCCCTGCTTCCCCTGGCCGCCTGGGCAGCCGCGTCGAGCCCGACTCCCGAGCCCGTCAAGCCTGCCGTGGACAGGCCGGCGCTCTTCGACGAGAGGGCGGTGGCCGACTTCTACCAGGGGAAGACCATTCAAATCATCGTTGGCCACGGCGCGGGCGGTGGGTTCGATGTCTACTCCCGCGCGATCGCGCGGCATCTGGGCAAGCACATCCCCGGGAAACCGACCATCATCGTAGATAACATGCCTGCCGCTGGCGGCCTGGTTGCCGCGAGCCACATTTACAACCGGGCGCCCAAGGACGGCACGGTGATGGGCAATATCATCGGCGGAATCGTGAGATCCCAGTTGCTAGGCCACCAGGGCGTCCAGTTCGACGCGGGCAAGTTCCACTACCTCGGCGCGCCGAACGGCGAGAACTCGGTGCTGATAATGACCAAGGCCTCTGGAATCACCAGATTCGAGCAACTGCTGGAGTCGGGTGGCAGGGTGGCGACTCTCGGAGACGCGGGTGCCGCCACCACCAATCATACGGCCTCGTTGCTGACTCGCGATGTCCTGGGTGCCAACGTCAAGGTAGTGACCGGGTACAAGACCACCGCCGGGGTGGAGCTGGCGATGGAGCAGGGGGAGGTGGGTGGCCAGTACAACGACTGGGCCTCGAACAAGGCGCGGACGCTAGCGAAATTCGGGAGCGGAGAGTGGCTGCTCATCGGGCAACTCACTGACAAGCCGCTCCAGGGCCTGCCGCGGCAGAACGTCCCGCTGATCCTGAACTACGCGAAGACTGACGAACAGCGGGAGTTGCTCCGCTTCGGGATCATCGTCCCCAACCAGTTCACGCGGCCGTATTTTCTGCCGCCCGGGGTGCCCGCCGATCGCGTGGCGGCCTTGAGGGCCGCTTTCGCCAAGACCATATCGGACAAGGAGTTTCTGGCCGAGGCCGAGAAGGTGAAGCTGGACATCAATCCCACGGGTGCCCGGGAACTCCAGAAACTCATCACCGACTACCTGGCCATACCGGCTGACCTCAAAGACAGGCTGGTGAAGGTCCTGCCGAAGGGCTAGCGCAATAGGGCCCCTAAACCATTTTCGGAGGCAGTGATGATCAAGCATGTTGTCCTCGTCAAGGTCAAGCCCGGCACCTCCCAGGAGCAGATTGACGCTATGGTGGCGGGCTACAACTCCATGAAAGACGCCATACCGGAGCTGGTGAGCTGGTCGATGGGGCCGAACCTGCGCGGCGACGGCGAGTTCTCCCATGCCATGGTCGCCGTAGTCGAGAACCTGGAAACCTTGAAACGCTACGTGGACCACCCCCTCCACCAGCGGGTGTCGGCGGAGCTTGGGCGCCCGATTTTTGAGAAGCGGGTTATCGCCGACTACGAGTTCGACCCGGAAGCCGAGCCGTGGGAGCCCCAGGTCAAGGAGGTGTGGACCGAGTTAGTAGAGGCGGTGCGGCCGGAGCACACGGCGCTCATCGTCATCGACGTGCAGAACGACTTCTCCGCTCCAGGCGGCGCCAGGATGAAGGGGGACCTTACCACAATCGAGGCAATGAAGGAGCCCACGCAACGGATGGTGGAGGCCGCCAGGGCAATCGGTGTGCCCGTCGTCTACACTCAGGCCCAGACCGACGCGGAGCACGACAACGGGCCGATCCTGGCGCGGCGTCAGCGGGTTGGGCTCGGCGGAGCCAAGTACACTATCCCGGGGACCTGGGGGTGGGAAATCTGCGATTTTGTCGCGCCACGTTCCGGGGAGGTGACGATCCCGAAGTGGCACCATAGCGCCTTCACCAACCCGAAGATGGACGCCACGCTGCGGATACTGGGCGCCAAGACGCTGCTGTTCACTGGCATCGCCACCAACGGCTGTGTGGAGGCCACTGTGCGGGACGCTTTCGCACGCGGGTACTACACGGTGGTGCTGGCGGACTGCGTAGGTGCCTACGACCTGGACCTTCAGCGCTACTCGCTCAAGAACATGGCCACCCACTTTGCGCTGATCAGTTCGAGCCAGGAGGTGCAGAACGCTTGGGCCCAGGTAGGGGCCGTCGCTCGTTAGCGGGAGGGCCGGAGGAAGCCGATGGGAGCGATTGACGCTGACGCTCATGTGATCGAGACGGTGCAGACCTGGAGTTATCTGGAAGGGTATGAA
>Ga0156242_1238_pt2 | contig 12928 bp, 13 predicted proteins | sample RifCSPlowO2_12_FD_107889 | JGI IMG/M metagenome (GOLD analysis project Ga0156242, IMG submission 107889) | Deltaproteobacteria bacterium RIFCSPLOWO2_12_FULL_57_22 | reverse complement strand
GGCCTTACAGCTCGCATTCAAAAGGGCGAAGCCGCGGATGTGGCAATTTCGGCGCGGCAGCAGATTGCCAATCTCGAAAAGCAGGGTAGGATCGCCAAAGGCAGCTCTGTTGAGGTCGCGAAGTTCGGCGTCGGAGTATTTGTCCGCAAAGGCGCTCAGAAGCCCGACATCAGCTCGGTTGAGGCCTTCAAGCGCACCCTGCTGGCTGCAAAATCGATCGCCCATGCCGACCCCGCCCGCGGCGGTGTCACCGCCGTCTATGTAGCCGGCTTGCTCAGCCGTCTGGACATCGCCGCGGATATCAAGCCTAAGATCACAATTTTCCCGCCGGGTGTCTACGACACCATCGCCAGGGGCGACGTCGAGATCGGATTTGGAGGAACCACCGAAATCCTGGCTGATCCTCGAGTCGAGTTGGTGGGTCCGCTGCCAGCGGCGATTCAGAATTACACGGCCTTTGCGGCCGGCATCCTCGCGAGCAGCAAGGAACAGGACGCGGGAAAGGCGCTGATTCAATTCTTTACCTCGCCAGCCGCCGTAACGATCATGCACGCCAAAGGCTTTGAGCGGGATTAACGCAAAAGAAGTCAACACAGTGTGGCATTCTTCTTGTCCACCGGCGCGCACGCGGGCGAACCCCACGGCGCTTCCTCCCTTGTCGGCTTGACAAAAAGCAAGTAGGGTGAGCGTACCTCAACAGTCCCGAGCAGGTAGTCCAGTGAAAGCAGCCGGGCTCATCCTTACGCTCATTCTCGGCATTCTCGCAGCGCCGCTCGCCGCCGAGGCGCAGCGACAGGCAAAGGTCCCTCGGATAGGATATTTGTCAGGCAGTGGCGATCCCTCGGCACCGGGACATCAGGTCGAAGCATTCCGCCAAGGGCTGCGGGACCGCAGCTATATCGAGGGGAAAAACATCCTGGTTGAGTATCGCTACGTTGAGGGAAAGCTCGACCGGGTCCCGGGCCTCGTGGCCGAACTCGTGCAACTCAAGGTCGATGCGCTCGTCATTGGGCTTCTGCTACCGGGGGTCCGCGCCGCCAAGGAGGCGACCAAGGCGATTCCAATTGTCATGGTGAGTGCTGTCGATCCGGTAGCGACCGGGATCGTCAGTAGCCTGGCGCGCCCCGGCGGAAACATCACCGGGCTCGCCACGCTTCAGCGAGACTTAAGCGGAAAGCGGCTGGAGTTGCTTAAGGAGGTGGTTCCGGGGATGTCCCGCGTCGGAGTCCTCTGGGATGCAAACGCACCAGGACCGGTAATCGCCTTTAAAGAGTATGAGGCTGCGGCGCGCATTCTAAAAGCAGAGCTTCAATCCCTAGAGGTGCGAGGTCCGAACCCTGATTTGGAGGGTGCATTTCAAGCTGCGGCCAAAGGGCGCGCGAGCGCGCTCATCACGATTAGGAATCCCGTGCTCCGGCGTTACCCAAAGCGCATCGCAGAGCTTGCGATTAAGAACCGACTGCCTTCAATGTACGAGGGAAGTGATTATGTAGAGGCGGGTGGTCTCATGTACTATGGTGCGAATGATGCGGAAATGTTCCGACGGGCCGCCATCTATGTGGACAGGATCCTCAAAGGGGCCAAGCCGGCCGAACTCCCTGTCGAGCAGCCGACAAAGTTCGATCTGGTCATCAATCTCAAGACGGCGAAAGCGCTCGGCCTCAGGATCCCGCAATCCATCCTGCTCCGGGTGGACGAGGTGATTGAATGATTTTGGATTTTCGATTGCCGATTTTGGATTGGAGGAAAGTGACAAACGATAGCCGAGTTCAGACCTCGTCGGGCGAAATTGGTTGAAAAGTTACCCGGTGGGTTCGATCATTGAGGCAAAGCTGGAATTCTTTGAGGACGTTAGTGCCTCTACAAAGATTAAACCCGATCTGCGGGTTTGAACACATCAAGGCCCTCAATATGATCAAAGTCGTCATCACGGGTGGCAAGAGCAGGCAGATTGTGGCGCCTAATAAGAGCAGCGTCTATGGCGTCAGCGGGAAGCAATTGGTAGCGGGTCATCAAGTCATAAGAGGTCTCGAGGACAGCCTTGTTAAGGGGAAGGATCCGCAAAAGGGCGAGCAGGGCAAGTGGCTTATCAAAGTCCACTTCCTCCAGCACCGCACGGTGGCGCTTGAGGTACCGCAGCACCCGTTTGGGAGCAATCTTTTTGTTTTTGATGATCCAGGTGCGAAGATAAATGAACAGAGTTTCTGAAACAACGACAGGCGAAGTAAAAGCTACGACTGAGCGGGTTTCCACTCGCTTGAGAAAGTCGCGGCAGGAAGCCCCGTACAGCTCATCTTCAAGCAAGTGATAGACGAGAATATTGGTATCAACGAAAATGAGTAAGCCACCAGAGACATCCCTTAGCGGCCTAATCGCCATATTTTGTTTGCTCGATAAGCTGCTCAATCTGGGAGTGTTTCCTGATGGCGAGCGCAGCGAAGGTATCATCTACAACGCTATGGGCCTTCCTGTGGCGACGCGCAGCAAAATGTTTGAGGCCCAATCTTACAACTTCCCTTATCTCCTCTTGCTTCTTAGGGAGCCGGCGCAGCAGAATATCCGGCACACGTATTTTGAGTTCTTTCATAGAGAAAACCTCCTACGAAGGGATTCTAAGGGCACCGGAGGTGTGGGTCAAGTGATTGGAAAGCCAACGGAAGGGTTACCCCTTCCCATAAAGGCTCTGAAAGCGTCGTCGACGTACTCTTGCCAGGTTCTTCAGAGCCTGCCCGACCGAGATCCCTCGGCCCGTCAGTGCCTCCTGGATGCGCTCACAAAGATGACCAAAGGTCAGGTCAGAGGGCACAACCATCAGTGTCTCACCGAGCTGGATGAGCAGGGCCTCACTCCCCTTCGAGAGCTTGTGCAGCTTACGGTATTCGGGAGGGACCACAATTCGTCCTTTCTCCTCCACTCGGATCGCTTCAAACGGCCGGACCGCTCCTTCTGGCATGTGATGGATTTCTCCTTTGTGAATATCTCAAAGATGAAAATAGCTTGTCCTCAAGTAGGTTACAAGTGGTTTAGTCCCGGCCTGCTGATGCCGCCCAACGTACTCGCGCGAGCGGATAGGGTGATCCAGTGACCATCCCAGGATACAATAAAGAGCCGACCACGCGCAGCCCCCGGGGCCGGCTCTTCAGGAAGTACGTGATCCTCTTCGCCAGCCTGGTCAGCGGCGCGTTACTCGCGAGCGGGCTCATCGAGGTCTATTTCTCGTACCAGGATCACAAGGCGGCTCTCGTCGCCGTCCAGCGTGAGAAGGCGCTGGCCGCGGCGTCGAAGATCGAACAGTTCATCAAGGATATCGAGCGACAGGTCGGTTTGGCCAGCCAGCCCCAGATCGGTGCACGCATCCCGCTCGAAGAGCGCCGTCTTGAGTACCTCCGGCTCTTTCGGCAGGCTCCCCCTGTCACGGAAATCAGCCAGCTCGACGCCTCCGGCCGCGAGCTGCTCAAGGTTTCCCGCCTCACCATGGACGTAGTGGGGAGCCAGACAGACTTCTCGGCTGATCCGAAGTTCCGCGAGACCAAGCCGGGGAAAACATACTTTGGTCCTGTCTACTTCCGAAGAGAGTCTGAACCGTACATGGCGATCGCGATCCGAGGGAAGGGACGAGAAGCAGGTGTGACGGTGGCCGATGTGAACCTGAAGTTCATCTGGGATGTCGTTTCACAGATCACCATCGGTAAGGCCGGGCACGCGTACGTGGTGGACGCGCGCGGGCAGCTCATCGCCCATCCGGATATCGGCCTGGTGCTCCAAAAAACCGATCTCTCCTCATTTCGACAGGTGCGGACGGCGCGGACGACTCTCGGTAAACCGGGCCAAGACACAACAGAAACGCCGATCGTGCAGGATTTTCAGGGGCGCCAGGTCCTCACGGCGTCCGCTCCAATCGCGCCGTTGGGCTGGCTCGTGTTCGTTGATCTGCCGCTGGAGGAGGCTTTCGCGCCGCTCTACGCCTCAATCTATCGCACGGCCCTGCTCGCGCTGCTTGGTATCGGGTTGTCAGTCGTCGCCAGCCTCTTTCTTGCCAGAAAAATGGTCACGCCTATCCGCGCCATCCAAGCGGGGGCGGCCCGAATCGGCGCGGGAGCGCTCGAGCAGCGGATCGATATCCGGACCAGCGACGAGCTGGAGGCCCTGGCAGATGAGTTCAACAACATGGCAGCGCAACTGCAGGAATCCTATGCCGACTTGGAGCGGAAGGTGGCAGATCGAACTCACCAACTTGCGACAGCTAACGAGAGACTGGACGACGCCAGCCGACACAAGTCGCAGTTCCTGGCGAATATGTCCCACGAGCTGCGCACTCCGCTGAACGCCATCCTGGGCCTTACCGAAATGATCCTGGACAAGATCTACGGTGAGGTTCCCGAAAGGATCCGGAGCGCTCTCGAGGACGTTCAGGCAAGTGGACGTCACCTCCTCGGCCTCATCAATGACGTTCTTGATCTCTCGAAGATCGAAGCGGGCCAGATGACCCTTGCTCTCCACGAATACTCCATGCGGGAGGTCGTTCAGGCAGTCTCTACCGCAATGCAGCCTCTGGCGGCAGCGAAGAATCTCACGCTGAAGGTCACGATCCCGCCGGACCTGCCGCCCGGAAAGGGAGATCAGCGACGGATCGCCCAAGTGCTCATGAACCTGGTCGGCAACGCTATTAAATTCGCCGAGGCAGGCGAGGTCCGGGTGGAAGTGGGGATCTCTGACGGGTCTTTTTTGGTCTCGGTTTCAGACACCGGTCCGGGAATCGCTCCAGCCGATCAGCAGAGAATCTTTGAAGAGTTCCAGCAGGTCGATGGCTCCAGCTCCCGGTCCAAGGGCGGCACTGGCCTCGGGCTCACGATTGCGAAGCGGATCATTGAGATGCATGGTGGACGCATCTGGGTGGAGTCGAAAATTGGAGTGGGCTCGACGTTCATGTTCACGTTGCCGCTGCAAGTCGAGCGTCAACTGGAGGCTAGATGAGTAAGCGGATCTTAGTCGTTGAAGACCACGAGACCAACCGTCGCATCCTGCGCGACCTTCTCACGAGCGCGGGCTATGAGCTAATCGAGGCAGCCACAGGGGAAGAAGGGGTGACTTTGGCCGAGACGCATCGCCCCGATCTGATCCTCATGGATATCCAGCTCCCTGGCCTCGACGGCTACGAGGCGACACGTAGGATCAAAGAGAATCCCGCGCTCCGCCAAATCCCCATCATCGCGGTAACGTCCTACGCGTTAAGCGGGGACGAGGAAAAGGCGCTCGTGGCCGGGTGCGTCGCTTATCTCTCTAAACCGTTCAGCCCCCGGGCGGTCCGAGCGATGATTGAAGAATACCTGCGATAACAGCGCGGTGATCTCACCGCTGTTCCAGCGACTTTGAGATTTTCTCCTGCACGCCGTCGAAGCCGCCGTTGGACATGACCAGGACGCGAAGTTCCGTTAAACCTCTTTGCTGATTACCGTAAATTTCCCCGCCTAGCTTCGCTCACAATATAGTCACAGACGCGAAAGGCGTTGGCCTCGATCGTCAATGCGGGATTGAGGCCGGCGCCGGTCACAAAGACGCTGGCGTCAATGATAAACAGGTTCGGCACGTCATGGGAGCGGCACCACCTGTCGACCACCGACCGCTCGGGATCATTCCCCATGCGGCATGTGCCCATCTGGTGATTGTGGAGCTTGCGCAAACGTGGCGCGGAGACATAAACCTTCGTAGCACCCGCGGCTTCAAAGATGTCCTTTGAGCGTTCGCCCAAATAGACGGCAAGCCGCACGTCGTTCTCATGGTTGGTGTGGGTAATGCGCGCAACCGACAAACCGAAGCGATCCTTGACCTCGGGGTCCAGGTCCACGGTGTTGCTCTCCACCGGCAAGCTCTCCCCGGTACAATGGCTGTGAAGATAGTAGCGCCAGGTGGCACGCATGGAGTCTTTGTGTTTGAGACCCCAACGGGCCCCGTGGATCGGCTGGAGGGCATAGTCGATCAGATCGCCGCCATGCGCCCTTGGATGCATAAAACCGCCGCGGATGAAGCCCCTTCGGCTGTCGGTCTTGTAAAAGTCCTGGGCAACCCGGGTGCTGGCTGACCCCTTGTGTCCATCCAACGGCTCGGGAAATATGGCGTAGACGACAGGCCCGGGGGCGTGGAGCATCAGGTTTTTCCCCACAAGCCCGCTGCAGTTCGCAAGCCCGTGAGGAAATCGCGACGACTGTGAGAGGAGAAGCAACCTCGGAGTTTCGACTCCGCCCGCGGCCAAAACCACTAGCCGCGCAGGCTGAAACTGCTCTTTACCCGCCGCGTCGAAGTAGACTACGCCCGTAACACGCCCCTGGGAGTCCAGTGGAAACTCACGCACCATCGAATGCGGCCGGAGATCGCATTTGCCGGTGGCCAGAGCTTTGGGCAGGAGGGCTTCCAGCGTGCTGGATTTAGCGCCAACCGGACACCCGTAGCCGGAGCAGAAGCCCTTGTTGATGCATCCTGGCCGGCCATCATAGGGCTGGGAAAGGATCGCAACCGGAGTGGGAAAGGCATGGAACCCGAGTGACCGGCAACCTTTTTCCGTGATTGCCCCGGCGCTATTGCGCGCCACAGGAGGCAGAGGATATTCGCGCTTGCGTGGCGGATCGAACGGGTTGGACCAGCCCTTGCCCGACACTCCGATCGTCCACTCAGCCTTTTCGTAGTAGGGCTCCATTTCTTCATAACCTATGGGCCAGTCTTCGATGGAGGTGCCCGCCACCGGCCCGTCGATCGACTTCACCCGAAAATCCGACTCGTGAAAGCGCCAGGAGATCGCGCTGTAGTGAATCGTGCCCGCGCCGACGCACATCGCGTTCGAGAAAATCTGCACTTCTGGCGAGAGCTTTTCGCTCGCCGTCTGCGCGTTCGGGCGCCAGGTACGGGGTTCCTCCTCTACCGTAGGCCACAAGAAATGGCGCCGTTTAAAGCCAATCTCATCCTCGGTAAAGTCGCCGCGCTTGTACCACGGCCCCCGCTCCAGGACGACCACCGACATTCCCGCCTCGCTCAATTCTTTCGCCGCAACGAGGCCTGAAGCCCCCGCGCCTACGATGCAAACATCCACAGGTTCAGTTTTGGACATCTTTAACGCTTCTTTGCGGACCCGAACTCGTCCAGTTCGTTGGCGTCGTACCAGCCCAGGGGCGGCTCGTACCCTTTTGGGAAGGAAGGGCCGGGAAATCCGATCATCTTCCACCCGACTCGATTCTTGTTCCCGCCATGCCGTGGATCACCGTAAAATCCCTCCATGGTGTGCTCAAGTAGCACGGCAAAGAACCGACTCGCTCCCTGTTCCAAGGAACGCAAAATCTCGTCCTGCTCCGCCGGTCCGAGTGCGGCAAACGCCTCAACACCGAACTGCTCCAGCGTCAACCTGTCGAGTTCGACGACACCATCGAGGTAAAGCTGCGCTGACCGCTTCGCGTGGCCGGACAGCGCGCGCTCGATGTAGTCGATGACGCCCGCTTCCAACGCTCCGGGATCATGGTCGGTGGGGATGATCCGGGCGGTTGCCGCCTGAATCGTTGCTCTCTGATGGGAATCAAAAACCGAAGACATAGGCTAACGGCCTTCCGTCTCCACCACGCGGCTCCCGTTCGCACCTGCGGCCACTTTGAAACAATGGCAAACGAATCAAAGGCAAACCCATAGCTATAGCAGGACCTCTCCCCTGTCAAGTCGGACCCGGTACGTTGACATCCTAACCCCGCATCGGATAGTCTCTGCCAAAAAGCTTCCCAACAGGAGCTGAGGGGGGAGTTATATGAAAACGCTTTTACGCTTTGTAGCCGTCCTCCTTCTTTCTTCGGTAGCCTCCGGCCCAGCCAACACCCTAGCCGAGGACAAAGTCACTGTAGGCATCATCACCCTTACCCTTAACAACCTGCCCATATTCGTCGCGGAGGATAAAAGATTCTTCAGAGAGGAGAACCTTTTCGTTGAGGCGGTTGTCCTTAACGCCAGCACCCGGGCCATTCCCGCGCTCGTCGGCGGCTCGATTCACCTATCGGCATCATCGGCAATGACTACGATAAGAGCCATAGAAAAAGGCGCCGCCCTGAAGATTGTTGGCGGTCTGGTTAATGGTCCCACTTACGACCTCATGGCCCTCCCCAAGTACAAATCCATAAAGGATCTCAAGGGGACGACGATTGGCGTAACCGGGTTGATCACGAGCGACACGATTGTCATGAAAGAGATGCTAAAGGCCAACGGGCTCGAATATCCCAGGGACTACGGGATGCTCGCGATGGGGGGAGGTGCAGACCGATGGATCGCTCTCCAGACTGGCAATATCGCCGCAACCATCCTCAACCCGCCTTATACCTTTGCTGCGGAAGAGGCCCGTTTTAACAACTTAGGCTCCACAGTGAAATATCTGCCCGATTTCACCCAAACCGTTCTTAACGTGCGAACAGGTTGGGCGAGCGAAAAAAAGCCGGTGCTGGTGAGATTTATGAAGTCCATTCTTAGGGCCGAGCGCTGGATCTACAGCCAGAAGGAAGACACGGCGAGAATTATCGCCAAGAAGCTTAAATTCAGCGAGAAGCATTCAGAGGGCAGTTGGCGCTATTTCACCGAAAACAATATTGTCCCCAGAGAAGGAGAGGTAAATCTCAAAGGGATGGACAAGGTGATCCAACTCCTGGTTGAAGATGGCACCTTGAAACCTCCCTTGCCGCGCCATGACAAGTACATCGATGAAAGCTATCTTGAAGAGGCGAGACGCCTGCTTCGATAGACGACTGAGGAGAACTTTCTACCGGGAGGACTATTTATGAAGGCCATCCGCATCCACCAATTCGGTCCGACAGAAGACGTTCTGCAATACGAGGAGGTGGCGACTCCGACGCCAGGCACGCAGGAATTGCTTGTCAAAGTGGAGGCTGCCTCCTTGAACCGAGCGGACCTGACCCTGCGGCGGGGAGGCTACCGCGTCAAGCCTGAAGACCTGCCTCTCACCCCGGGCAGGGAGTTCGCGGGGACCGTGGCTTCGGTCGGATCCGAGGTCAGGGAATTTCAGGTCGGTCAGCGCGTCGTATCACAGCCCGCACTGGGTGGCTATGCCGAATACGCCATCGCCAAGCCGGCACATACGCGCCCGCTTCCTGAGGGAATGGATTCGGTGACTGCCGCTGCTATGCCGACGGTTTTTTTAACCGCCTGGTTCGCCTTGCACGAGGATGGGCAAATCAAATCAGGCGAGCACGTGCTCATTCAAGCGGGCGCGAGTGGAGTGGGCACGGCGGCTATTCAGATCGCGAAGCATGTCGGGGCGCGTGTCATAACCACGGCGGGGACCGAAGAAAAGTGCCGCCGGCTTCGCGCTTTGGGAGCCGACGAAGCCATTGACTATACTGCGAAAGATTTTAAAGCGGAGGTGCTGCGGCTCACCACCGGTCGCGGAGTGGATGTGGTGCTGGAAATCGCCGGAGGAGAGATTTACCAAAAGAGCCTGGAGGTCTTGGCTCCCGGCGGTCGTCTGGTTGCGATCGGAGGCCCCGCGGGCGCTATTCCCGACGCGCCCCCACCCTTAAAAGAAGGCCGAAGGGCAACCCGGTTTTCCATCACCAACTACCTGGCTTCACATCCTGATAAGTTTAGCCAGCTCGATTCTTTTCTCGCGCTCGTTCAAGAGAAGAAGTTCAAGGTCGTCATCGATCGCACGTTTCCTCTCAAAGAGGCCCGGGCCGCCCAGCGCTACTTGGAAGGGCGGGAACATTTCGGCAAAATCGTTCTGACCATGACGGGATAGGAGAGAGAAACTCCTCTCTTTCGGGCGCGCCCCAGACACCGCTCTTTGGGTCGAAGGAGGCGGCTTCTCCAGACCGTCACCACGTATTCTCCAGCATCACAGAATTGTCCGCGCTGTGGCTGAATTTGTCCCTCCGATACTACGATTTATCACCAACAATTAGTGCCCCCTATCTCCGTGATCTACCGTATGCAGCCCCTCTGCCCGTTTGTTCAATATTTTCAGCCGGTTCAACTTTCCGCCGCGAGGCTTAGCGACCCGGGCAAACCCAACATACCCGGTTTTTCTCAATGGCACACCAATTGCGATTTACCCAAGAGCTTGAGGTTTTCGCTTCAATGGGCAAAAAGGCCAACATTCTCGTCATCGACGATGAGCTGGGACCGAGGGAGTCTCTCAAGATGATCCTGAAGCCCTATTACAACGTCTATGCGGTCGAGAAAGGGGAAGAGGCGACCGAGATTCTCCGCCAAGTCCCTATCGATGTGGTCACCGTGGATCTCAAAATGCCCGGGCTGCACGGCACCAAGGTCCTCGAGAGGGTCAAGCAGCACGACCCCGACATCGAAGCCATCATCATCACCGGTTACGGCTCCATGGACTCTGCCATTGACGGACTGAGGTTGGGTGCCTTCGACTACGTTTCGAAACCCTTTGATGTCGCACAGATCCTGGCTTTGATTCGCCGCGCGCTCGAGCGTCGCAAAGCGAAACTACAACTCAAAGACCTGGGCAAGACGGAGCGGACTCGCGCGCAAAAAGCTGAAGAGGCGGGCCGGGTCAAGCGTCAGCTCGCTTCCGCCCTCGCGCACGACATCAAGAATCCCCTTGGACTCATCACCGGCTACGCTGAGTTCCTGAGCAGCCACCTGGAAAGTTTACCGGAGGCCAAGGAGGACCTCGAATTCCTGTCGCACATCCAAAGCAGCGCCCAGCGCATCACCAAGCTGGTGACGGGATTCCTCGATGTGGCCAAATTGGAAGCGGGCCATAACATCATCTCCAGGCCTGTCCATCTGAATCAGTTGATCCGCGAGGCCGCACAGCAGCAGATCCTGGGCCTGCGCGAAAAAGATTTAACTCTGACCCTGGACCTAGATGACCAGCTTCCCCAGATCATGGGAGATGAAGACCAACTCGGGCGCGTGCTCTGGAATCTCCTGGACAACGCGATCAAGTTTACCCCTCCCGGAGGCAAAATTGCCGTGGTCTCGAGGTTGGAAGGCAACCAGGTCGTTATCGACGTCAAAGACACGGGGATGGGGATTCCCGAAAACGAGTTGCCCTCGCTGTTTTCAGAATTTCGCCGTCTCAGAGGCGCGGGAAAAATCGAAGGGACCGGTCTGGGCTTGTTCATCGTGAAGACGATCGTTGAAGCCCACGGGGGAAAGGTGGCCGCGGAAAGCCAAGAGGGTCAGGGAGCAACCTTCAGCCTACAGTTCCCCCTCGCGACTTGACTGCAAAGACTGACAGGTTCCGAGAACTAAGCAACCGTCGATTCAGGCTGTGACGGAGTCCGTGAATAATCCGACGAATTCAGCGACCGGGGTTCTCTGCAACCTGCCCAGGTCTAAGCACAGCTCCATGATCCTCCGGCAACGCTCCGAAGGGAAGCGGGTGGCCAGGTTGGCGGCGAATTTTTGGATGAGCAGGGGGATTCCTTCGGCGCGCCTGCGGGGGTGACCCAGAGGATATTCAACCGCAATTTTCTCCGTCGTGGAGCCGTCTCGGAAGCGGATCTGGAGAGCGTTGGCAATCGAGCGCTTTTCCGGATCCAGGTAGTCTTGGCTGTACCGGGGATCCTCGACGACCACCATTTTTGCCCGCAGGTCATCGATGCGCGGGTCGGCGGCAACGGCATCGCCGTAATACTCGGCCGTCAATGCGCCGAAGAGCAAACCCACGGCGACCACATACTGAAGGCAATGGTCCCGGTCTGCGGGGTTATAGAGCGGCCCGGTCTTGTCGATAATGCGCATGGCGGATTCGTTGGTGCTAATCGTTATCTGTTCCACCTGATCGAGACGACCCTGGATCTCCTGATGCAACTTGAAGGCGCACTCGACCGCGGTCTGAGCGTGAAACTCGGCCGGAAACGCGATCTTGAAGAGCACGTTCTCCATGACATAGGAGCCGAAGGGTCGGGGGAGAGAAATCGATTTTCCCCGAAGCAGGGCGTCATGAAAGCCCCAAGTCGAGGCCGACAAGGCCGAGGGATATCCCATCTCCCCTTTCAGCGCCAAGAGTGCCAGGCTCACCCCGCGGCTCGTCGCATCCCCAGCGGCCCAGGATTTGCGCGAGCCGGTGTTGGGAGCATGGCGATAGAGGCGCAAACTGCCGCCGTCGACCCAGGCATTGGAAACCGCATCGATGATCTGCTCCTGTGTCCCGCCCAAGAGCGCCGTGACCACCGCCGCGGTCGCCACCCTGACGAGCAGAACATGGTCGAGACCGACACGATTGAAGCTGTTCTCAAGCGAGAGCACGCCTTGAATCTCATGCGCCTTGATCATCGCCGCCAGCACATCCCGCACCGTCAACGGGGACCCGCCGCCTGCCTTCGCGGCCCGGCTAACGTAATCGGCCACGGCCAGGATCCCGCCCAGATTGTCGGACGGATGCCCCCACTCAGCCGCAAGCCAGGTGTCATTAAAGTCCAACCAGCGGACCATGCAGCCGATATTGAATGCGGCCTGGACTGGATCCAACTCCCACATGGTCCCCGGCACGCGGGCTCCCCCGGGCAGCTCCGCGCCGGGAACCACCGGCCCGAGCAGCTTGGCGCAATCGGGATAACCGAGGGCAAGCAGGCCGCAACCCAGAGTGTCCATCAAACAGTAGCGCGCCGTGTCATAGGCCTTATCGCTTTCGACGACATAGTCGGCAACGTAAGCGGCGATGTCTTTCAGCAACGAATCGGGTGGAGGCCGAATGTTAGAGAACGGTGGGCCCATCGAAAACGATCAAGCAGTGCGTCGAGTGACCGGCACAAATGGCCTGGGTGCGGGCCCGACATATTCCGCCGTAGGACGGATCAACCGGTTATCGCCGCGCTGCTCGATGATGTGGGCAGCCCAGCCGGTGATCCGCGATGCGACGAACAGGGGCGTAAACATCGATGTCGGTATGCCGCAGAAATGGAACGCTGTCGCGCTG
>Ga0156242_1267_pt1 | contig 13569 bp, 11 predicted proteins | sample RifCSPlowO2_12_FD_107889 | JGI IMG/M metagenome (GOLD analysis project Ga0156242, IMG submission 107889) | Deltaproteobacteria bacterium RIFCSPLOWO2_12_FULL_57_22 | reverse complement strand
CCTGAGTAATCAGGTCAATCGCCTTCCTATGCTGCTGGTAGCTTTTATGCGGACCCAGACCTACGGAAAAAACCTTTTCCATCTGCCAAACGTATTCGTGGCCTTGCGGCGGCAGGGCCGCTGCAGTTTTATTCAGAGCCGAAGCCAGGGAAGCCTGGATCTCTGTACCCTCCAGTGGCTTCAGAAGATTACGACTGAAAAGGAGGGCCATGAGCTCGGTAGCTGAAAAACCGAGAGCTGGGATATCGCGGAAGCCCTCCATAAGCTTTCATCGGGTTTGACCGTCTGAGGGTTCAGCGACGAGAGGGAACCCTACGCTCTCCAGGGCCTCGAGGTCTCTTCGGATGGTCCGGGCGTTTTTTGGGAAATCGTCAGGAACGGAACCGACAAGCTCCTGTAAGGTTGCGCCCCGTGAGCTTTCCAAACGGCGCAACAGATACCACTGGCGGGTGACCTGATCGTTTCGAGGCATGCCGCTCTTCCACCATTACAGGCAATAGGAAGGCGCCTTAACGCAGCAGGAACCTTCCTGCCTCTCCAGAGCCCGATCTCGCAGCGCATATTAGTCCAAGGTAAATCTGGATTCAACGAGGCTTTCGTCCAACCGATAGCCAGAACCCGGCCAGCAGCCCGGTTGATTCGGCGCAAGGCCGCAGGGAAAAATTGACCGCCCACGGGATCACCGGGCTGGCTGCTAGCGTCTTATTCCGGGGCTCTGCAACCGACGGCGTTTTCACGGCCATAGTCCCCTATATCAGACTCAGGAGAATGATAAATAATCCCAACCCGGCTATGATCGCCCCGGAGATCCTTTCCACCCACTGCAGACCGGAGTAAGCAAAACTTTTGCGAAAAGCCAAAAGACCGCCACTCAGCAGAATCCACCAGGAAGCCGAGCCCACAAAAACCCCCGCCGTCAGCACTGCCGCGGAGACATAGTGACCGCTCAGGCTTTCCACGCCCCAGCCGGCATAAATCGCGACGAAAGAGAGGATGGTCGCCGGGTTGGAAAACGTGAGAAAAAACGTCGAGCCATAAGCCCCGCCCAAGCCACTGGCCACGCCCGACACGGTCTGCACACGTGGTCCGGTCAGGAAAGTCTTGATGCCAAGATAGCAGAGAAAAATGCCGCCAATAAGGCGAAGCCATGACTGCTGGCTCAATAAGAAACCGGAGATCATGGTTAACCCCAGGGCCGCTATCCCTGCCCAGACGGCGTCGCCGGTCGCCACGCCCAGACCGGAAAAAAGACCGTAGACCGGACCGCCCGAGAGCGCGCGGCTGACGCACAACACGCCCATCGGTCCGATCGGGACAGCAACCACAAAACCGATGAGGATCCCTTTTAGAAATAGCCCTAGTTGCATCTGACAGCCTCGGATGAATGGGATCGGCGCGACTGGCTCATGGTCACTCCGGCCTCAATCATCCCTAACGGGCGCAACGAAAGCCGATATTGTGGTGGCCGGAGCGGAAATTCCGCGAAAGGTTCCGTCCGCGCTGCGTGGTGGTGAGCTCCGCAGGCGGAGAGTCGTGGCCCCCGCCTCTCGTCCCGCGCACAGGGCCGGGCTTGAGATCTTCGCGTCCGTCCGCATTGTTGTAAGGATAAGGGAGATAGGCGCTGCTCACCCATTCCCAGGCATTTCCAGCAAGATCAAGGAGACCGTAAGGGCTGGCTCCTTTCGCAAAACTATCTACCGGAGCCGTTTGGTTGTACGCCGCATGGAATCGGGCTTTTGTTTTGTCGGGCGGGCTGTTTCCCCACGGATACTTGCGGCCATCCGTGCCGCGCGCCGCCTTCTCCCATTCCGCTTCCGTCGGCAGACGCTTGCCAGCCCAAGCACAGTAGTCGCGCGCACCGAACCAGGAGGCTTCAACCACCGGGTGATTCTCAAAGCCGATATCGGCAATCCACTTGTCTCCCCTTTCGTGGATGCGCGCGTCATTGTCATCAAAATCGAAAAGCCTCTCCTTCTTTGAATTAACAGGTCCCATGGCATTCAAGAAAGCAGCAAACTCGGCGTTGGTCACCGGAGTCCGATCAATGGAAAAAGCTGGAAGGTCCACCCGATGCGCCGGACGCTCATCCGCCGGCCCATCATCGCTGCCCATAATGAACGGCCCAGCGGGAATCGGCACCATCTCGGGGAATGCAGCGCCCCCGGCAACCCCGAATCGATGAGACACGATAAGCTCCAATCCAAAGAGCAGAAGCCCGCCAATGGCCCCAATCCAAATTCCTGAATACGCCGGCATAAGAGACGCCCCATGGTACGGAAAGGCCTGGCGGTTAGCAACAAGAAAGTGGTCGGATCTTGATCCTCGTCTCGACTTATGCGACAGGTAGGTTTTGTGTTGATCAGATAGCCTCATGCCTGCCTCCACGACCTTTCAGCGGCGCGGCATCGTCGAGGGATTCTTCGGCCCTCCGTGGAGCATGTCCCATCGCGCCGCTATGTTCGAATTCGCCGCGAAGAGAGGTATGAACACCTACCTCTACGCCCCCAAGGATGATCCGTATCATCGCGAACGCTGGAGGGAGCGGTATCCGGAGAGTGAATGGAAAGAGCTACTCAAGCTGATTCGTCTGGCCCGGGAGCGCCGGATTGACTTTGTTTACGGGTTCCATCCGGGGAAAGGTCTCCACTTCGCCGCTGCAGAACCTGTTGATATCTTGCTCACCAAGGCGCAGCGCTTTTACGATGCCGGCGTCCGGACGTTCGCAATCCTTTTCGATGACATCCCCTCGCGCTTGCAGCACGCCGAGGATCAGAAAACTTATGGCGGGAGTCTCGCTAAAGCCGAAGGCCTCTGGCTCGAGCGGGTTATAGAACGCCAGCCGGGGGTCTGGAAGAATGTCGAGTGGTGGATATGTCCCTCTTACTACACGCCGGATCCGCTGCTCACCCGGATGTTCGGCGCCTTCGAGCCGCGCTTTCTCGAAACCCTGGCCGACCATCTACCGCAGGAAGTGGCATGTTTTTGGACCGGCCCGCGCGTAGTCTGCAAAAAAATTACCTTGGCTCATGCACGTGGTGCCGCCGAACGGATCAAGCGCCGTCTGATGCTATGGGACAACTACCCTGTGAATGATCTGAGTATGAGCGGCGAAATGCATTTAGGCCCGCTCACCGGAAGAGATCCTCGTTTGCCCGAATCGGTTTACGGCTATCTCAATAATCCCCTGCTGCAAGAAGAGCTGAGCTTCATCCCCCTCGCCACCTGCTTCGATTACGCCGCGAATCCATCCGCCTACGACCCAGAGGAGAGCTGGAACAGTGTCATCGAGGAGCGCTTCGGACGCGGAGCGCTGGACCACTGGAAAGCTATCCGCGCGTATTGCGAGCGGGGCACCCGGCAGAAGCACAAGAACCGCCCTTTAACCCTACCGTCAAAGCACCGAAGCGCCCTCGAAGCGGCCCATCGCTACATCCTCAAGCAACGAGAGCAAGGTTGGGTCGCAGAGTTTCGCCCCTGGCTCGAACTCATAGAGCGATCGCTCAGAGCGCAACGGAAAGCTTAGTCTCGCGACCATCGCTTGGCAAAATGGAGCGGAAAAATTTTCCCCGCTTCTTCTTGAACCTTGACGGCGAGTGGCGTAAAAAATAGTTTCCGTTATGAGCCGAGCCAATAAAAACTCCACCGGCGGGTTTGCCGATCCCTCGAACCTGACCGCCGCCGAGGTGGTCCAGCTCCTGAGAGAGGGCCGCAGCCGGACACTCGCGTTGGTCGCGGATCTTGACGACGAGCAGATGATCGGCCCGCGCCTCACGATCGTCAACCCGCCGCTGTGGGAGATCGGGCACGTGGCCTGGTTTCAGGAGTTCTGGGTCGGTCGCCACCTGCGCAAGCAGAGACCTCTGCTCGAGGGCGCTGACGCGATGTACAATTCCACCGATGTCGTCCACGATACCCGCTGGGACCTGCGCCTGCCTTCCCGAGAGAAGACTCTGGGTTACATGCAGGCGGCTCTCGACCGCGCCATCGAAAGCCTCGGGACGGGTGCCCTTGCCCCAGAGGAAATCTATTTCCATTTCCTCGCGATCTTCCACGAGGACATGCACGATGAAGCCATCGCCTATACCCGGCAGACGCTGGGGTACCCGCCGCCGAAGTTTGACACCGGGGAAAGGGGACTGGCTCCGAAGGTGCCTGTCCCCTTAAGCGGAGGGGCGCTCCCGGGGGACGTCGAAATTCCCGGCGGCACGTTCATGCTGGGTGCATCACCGGATCTTCCTTTTGTCTTCGACAATGAGAAATGGGCGCATCCGATCGTCGTGAAACCTTTCCGGATGGCCCGCGCGCCGGTCACGAACGCGGAGTTCGCGGAATTCGTCGAGAACGGAGGATACCGGAGAGAAGAATTTTGGAGCGAAGCGGGATGGCACTGGCTCCAGACCGGCATCGCTGCGGACCTCGAGAAATCCTTCTCAAAGTTTTGGAACAAGAAGGAAGGGCTCAAATCCGCCATGCCTCCCGTCTCCGAGAGGATCGAGCATCCGGTTTATTGGAACCGCGAAACCGGCGGTCGCTGGTCGCAGCGCGTCTTTGACACCTGGGCCCCACTCAAAGAGCATCTACCGGTCCTCCACGTGAACTGGTACGAGGCCGAGGCCTACTGCAACTGGGCCGGCCGGAGACTCCCCACCGAGGCCGAGTGGGAGCTGGCGGCATCGGCTGAACCAAACCCGGATTGGACCGCCGTCGCCGCGCGCAAACGCCGCTTCCCATGGGGCGATGAGCCTCCTACTATTGAGCGAGCCAACCTCGATTGGGAAGCCGCGGGCTGCATCGAAGTGGGAGCTTTACCTGCCGGGGACAGCGCCTTCGGCTGCCGCCAGATGATCGGCAATGTATGGGAGTGGACCGCGAGCGACTTTCAGGCCTATCCAGGCTTCGTCACCGATCCCTACAAGGAGTATTCCGAGCCCTGGTTCGGCACGCACAAGGTCCTGCGAGGCGGCTGCTGGACGACCCGTTCTCGCCTGATCCGCAACACCTGGCGCAACTTCTACACTCCGGACCGTCGGGACGTGTGGGCGGGCTTTCGCACCTGCGCCAGGTAAAGTGCAAATGAAGATTAAACTGATCACGCCGGCCTCGCCCGGAGCCCGCAACGGTAATCGAATCACCGCCGTGCGGTGGGCGCGCATCCTCAAGCGGCTGGGCCATCAGGTGACGACGACGCAGCGCTATGACGGCGCACCCTGTGATCTCATGATCGCTCTGCATGCGCGGCGGAGCTTTGATTCCATCCGGCGCTTTCGCGACAAACATCCCCAACTTCCCCTGATCGTCGCCCTCACCGGAACCGACCTTTATCACGATATCCGAACCGACCGCCACGCGCGCGAATCGCTCGAGCTCGCCACTCGCCTGATTGTGCTGCAAGCCAAGGCCTTGGCCGACCTTCCCAAACGGCTGCATCCAAAGACCCGGGTAATCTACCAGTCCGCAGCAACTCGCAAAGGCCGTCCGCCGGCGGTAAGAGACGGCTTCAGGGTCTGCGTCATCGGCCACCTGCGTCCGGAGAAAGATCCCATGCGCACCGCGCTGGCGGCCAGGCGGCTTCCCGCATCGTCGCGCGTGCGTGTCCTGCATATCGGGCGCGCCCTAACTCGGGAGATGAAAAAGCTGGCGCGGGTGGAGGCCGCGCGCAACGAGCGCTACCGCTGGGTCGGGGAACTCCCCCACTGGAAAACGCGCCGATTCCTGGCCGGCTGCCAGCTTCTATCTCTCACTTCCCGTATGGAAGGGAGTTCCAACGCCCTGTGTGAGGCGATCGTTTCGTCAGTGCCGGTGGTGGCCTCGAAGATTCCGGGCTTGATCGGAACCCTGGGGGAAAACTACCCGGGCTACTTTCCTGTGGGAAACACGCGGGCGCTGGCCCGGCTCTTGCTCAGAGCCGAATCCGATCCACAATTTTACCGCAGGCTCAAGGCCCACTGCGCCAAACTGCGTTCCTTCGTCGATCCCGCCCGCGAGCGCGCAGCCTGGAAAAAACTGCTAGCCGAACTGGACTGAGGTCAAACTATAGTGAAGGAAAAAAGAAAATTACCATAATTCCCCCATCCCCTCTCAAATCCCCCTTTCTCCCCCTTTGATAAAGGGGGATCGAGGGGGATTTAGGGGGGGCGAGGGGGGATTTGATGTCAACTTATTTAATTCCGTCACTATAGTCGGGGTCGCTCCGGGCGGCGCGCCAAATAGATCAGAAAGGCCGCCACGAGAAACATCCCGATGAAGATGAGAAAGATTCCCTGATAGCTGCCTGTCCGATCGAAGACCGCAGCGGCGATGAGCGGCCCGAGCCCCAGGCCCGCCTTGGTGAACGGGTCAACGAAACCGCTGATCGCCCCGAAAGAACGCCGGCCGAAGTAGCGGGCCAGCATGATCTGAGGGAAAACGGACCCGCCTCGAGCCGTCACTCCGAAAAGCGCGGCGACCAGGAAAGCGATAGGAGGAGTACGAGCCTGGATCAAAAGCGCCACCGCGGCACCCGAGAGCAGCATGACCGTCGCGCTCAGCCGGCGCAGCTCCACCCGCTCTCCCGCCCAACCCCAGAGCAAGTTGCCGAAAGCGCCGGAAAAGGCAAAAAGACTGAGCGCACCCGCCGCCAGAGCGGGAGCGATTCCCACATCAGTCAAATAGGCCGAGAGATGGAATGCGATGCCGCCGGAGGCAATGACCCACAGTGTGAAGGTGCCGATGATCAACCAGAGGCTCGCGGTTCGGATGGCATCGCGAAGTTGCCAACTATATTCCGGGCCGTGGTCCTGAATGCCGGGCGCCCTGGATGGGGTATTTCCATCTCGGGTAAGCTCACCCCCGCCATCCGGGATCAAACCCAGGTCCTCCGGCTGGCGGCGCAAAAACACGACCCCCGGAATCACGACCAGTAACCAGAGTAAGACTCCCAGGGCGAGAAACGTAGCGCGCCACCCCGACCTGAGGATCAAATACTGGTAGAAAAGAGCGAGAACCGAAGAACCCAAGGGGATCGCCATCACGACCATCCCGATCGCGCGGGGGCGCTTCTTATGAAACCAGTTGGCCACCGCGGTGATCGGCACGACGCCCGCCATCAAGGTCTCTGAAAGGGCCCGTGCCGGCACATAAGCGGCATAGAATTGCCAAGGCTCGGAGATTTTACTCGCGATGACTGCCAAGAGGCCCACGCAGGCGGCGCCCGCGGGAATCAGCAGGCGCGGACCGAAGCGGTCAGCGAGATGGCCGAACAGCGGCGCCAGAAGGCCGGCTGCGATTGTGCCAGCGGTAATCGCCGCCGCCGTGACGGTCCGGCTCCAGCCCAAATCCAGGCTCAGAGGCTTGAGGACAACGCCCATGGAGATATTGTTCAAGCCAGCTCCGAGAGAGGCCGAGAGCATGGCAATGGCCACGACCAACCAGCCATAAAAAAAGGGCAACCTCCGCACCCAGGGAAGCATGAGAAATCCTTTCCTAAGACCAATCGGGTGTCAGAGACACAGCGCCCGCGCCCCTCCCGGGGCGGCGCGGGCGCCCGAGCCGAAGAAAGCTAAAGGGATTGGAGCTTGACAAAAAAGAAGAGCGCCGGGCAGGACGACAGCGCGGCGCCGCGGGTCGGCGGTCAGACCGCCTTTCTCGCCCCCTGCCTCGAAAAATTGGATTTCACCTCTTCCAGGTGCAGCACGTCGGCATATTTGTGGTGCAGATCGAAGAGGTTTACCTTGTGGGAAAGAATGCTCCGATCGAAGCAGCACTCCTCCACGACCACCGTATGGAAACCATAAGAATACGCGTCGACGACGCTGGCGCGGACGCAGCCACTGGTGCTCTCGCCACAGACAATCAGGCTGTCCACCCCGAGCCGGTGCAAGTGCGCGACCAAAGGCGTGCCGAAGAATCCGCTCGCCCTCTCCTTGTAGATGACGAGATCGCCGCTTTGCGGTTTGAACTCTTCGCGGATCTCGAATGCCTTTTTGTCCAGCTTTTGCGCCCGGCGGTTCGTGGCAGATACGCCTTTGGGATCGACCTCCTCGCGAGTCTCCGTCGTCGTATAGATCACCGGGAGACCGTTCGCGCGCGCCAGGGTGAACAGCTCCTGAATGGGCTTGATCGCGTTATAGGCGTAAAGGCCGCACGCGCTCTTGTGCTCCTTCACCACCTCCCGGACCGGACGGGGCCCGCCCTCAAAAACCAAGTTGTAAAGATCGATCGCCAGCAAGGCAGGTCTCTGGCCGATATACGTCTCCCTTTGATAAGCCTGGTAGATCTCCAAGATCTCCTCGCTCACGATATCCTTCCAGCAATGATCTTCGAACTTTTCTATCATGCTCGTCCTCCTATGGTCATTTGGCCGGCCCGGGTCAGGGGCTTGGAATCTCCCCCTCGAACCGGCCCGGATTCTCGTAATAATGCTGATAGTACCAATCCGCAATTTCCCAAGCGGTCGCCTTCCACACGCCCTCATGGGAGCAGATATACTCCAACGCGCGATCGAGATACTTGATGCGGAACGGAAGTCCCGTGATGAAGGGATGAAGCGGGATCGCCATCACCTTTCCGCTCTTCGCCCCTTCCTCGTACAGGACGTCGAATTGGTCGCAGACGATGCGCAGGTACTGCTCCGGCGTATGGTTCGCCTCGATGTACATGGAGATGTCGTTGATGCCCTGCTGGTAGGGCACGACGATCATCCGCCCGCTGCGGACCCGCATCGCGACGGGTTGATCATCACAGCCCCAGTCGCACAGATATTCGAATCCTTCGGCAGCCAGATGGTCGGGGGTGTTAAAAGTCTCGGCCAGGCCAGGTCCCAGCCACCCTTTAGGGGCTTTTCCGGTGGCCGTGGTGATGATCTCTTTGACCTCGTGGATAACTTTCCGTTCCTCCTCCGGCGGATATTGGTTCATGCGCAGGTTATTGGTGATCCCATGGCCGAGCCACTCCCAGCTTCGCTTATTCCCTTCCTCGATAATCGCGGGCTGGTATTGGCACACATCGGCGTTGAGCAGGACGCTCGCCCGGACTCCGTGCTTATCCAGCACGTCCATCAAGCGGAAAACTCCGATCCTCGAACCGTAGTCGCGCAGCGTATAGGCCATGACGTCGGGGAGATGGCCCCCGGAGAAGCGTGGCAAGGGCTTATCGATATGAAAAAACTCGATGTTGGGACAAACCCACAGCGCCACTCGCGCCCCGTTGGGCCACTTCAGCGGCTTGCGCCTGATGATGGGGAGAAAATCGTAGCGGCGGTTTTCCATACTTAATCTCCTGAAAGTGAACGATTGCTTTTACCTCTGTGAAACCCTTCGTGTCAAGTTGCCTCAACAGGCATCAGGTTCCCGCCTCTGGCCTCACGCCTTCCGGTCCTCCACCTGGATCCACCCTTTTACCCACGGAAGGAACAGGTAGGCTGGAAGCGCCAGGAGAAACGTCAGCGCAAAGTAGTTCCCGTATCCGAACCGCTCCGCGCCAAGCCCGCTGATCCCACCGATCAAGCGCCCGGTCAAGGAAAAGACCGAAGATAAAAAGGCATACTGGATCGTCGCGTGCTCTTTCTGGCACACGTTCATCAGGAAGGCGAGAAAGGCTGCCGTTCCAAGCCCGCCGCTGAAAGACTCGAAGACCGACGCGCCGTAGAGGCCGAATCGCCCGAGATCCGTCCAGGCGACCAGGGCATAACCGAGATTGGAAACCGCTTGCAGCAGGCCGAGCGCCCAAATCCCGCAGAAAACCCCTTTTCGAGAGATGAAAGCCCCCCCCACCAGGGCACCGGCGACGCTGAGAACGATGCCGAAGGTGGTGGGCACCAGACCGATCTGAAACATCAACTCCTGCCGGCTCGGCCATATCGCTCCGCCGTAGTCGACCCAAAAGGGCTTCACCATCGGACCGATGGCGAACTCGCCCAGTTTGTAAGTCAGGACGAAAATGACCAGCGGTATGGCTCGCCATGTTCCGATCCAGCCGACAAACCCGGTGAGCCATCGCTCGCGCGACTCCGGGGAAAGTTCGAGCCGGGGAACCCGGAAAGCCGATAGTGCCAGGAGAGCGAGAAGAGTTCCGGCCCCGAGAAACAACCAGGTCCAATCAAATACAGCGGCGAGAAAAACCATCCCTCCGCCCACCAATACCAGCGCCACCCGGTAGGCGGAGGCGCGCACGCCATTGGCCGCCCCCTCTTCGTCGCGGCTCACCAACCCGACGGTGTAGGAGTCGATCGCGATATCCTGTGTGGCGGAAAAAGTGGTTAGAGCGAGGAGAAGAATCAGAACGAGCCACCCGAGGCGGGCGACATCCAGGAAAGGAAGCGCCGCCACCAGAACCGCGATCACGAGCATAGACGCTACCACCCATATCCTGCGATCGCCGTAGCGGTGGACCACGGGGGACCAAAAAATTTTTAGGGAGTAAGGAAGCTCCAGAAGCCGCAGACCGCCGATCGACCTCAGCGAAACCCCTTGGAGGCGGAAATACACGGGGACGACTTCCCACAGAAAGGCCGGCGGGCTTCCCTGAATAAAGTAAAGCAAGGCCACAATCCCCAGTTTTCCCCTCGACTCCTTCGGAAGTCGTTCTGCACCCAGAAGAGTCCAGACAGTGAATTTCATACCAATCTGCTTTCTTGAAAAAATATTTGAATGACCCCTAGCAGATGTTAAGGCGCATATAAAGAGAAAAGGCCCTCTTTTTCACCGTTTTTTAACATCCCCTTCATCATCCCGTCAGATTTGGGTTTTATCTTCAGTGTCCTAACCACAAGCGGCCCTTTCTGCGAAGGAGGTAAAACTATAATGTTCTACTGCCGCAGTCCGTGTAACGAAAGGTTCTTTCTTATGTAACATTCCCGTAACAATTTGCTAATAATAGAGAGGGAAATTTATATGACAAAGAAAATAGTCTTAACGGCACTGGTGGCTTGTGTTTCGCTAACGGGTACTTTAGCCAATGCGCAGATAATTAAAATTGATGGTTCCAGCACCGTCTATCCGGTTACTGAGGCGGTGGCTGAGGAGTTCCAGAAGGCTAAGAGGGGCAAAATAAAGGTCACGGTGGGCATCTCCGGAACCGGCGGCGGTTTTAAGAAATTCTGCCGCGGCGAGACCGATATCAGCGATGCGTCTCGGCCTATTTTGAAGCAGGAAATGGAAGCCTGCAAAGGCGCCGGCATCCAGTACGTGGAGCTTCCAGTCGCTTTTGACGCCTTGACTGTGATGGTCAATCCCAAAAACGATTGGGCCCCTTCCATGACAGTGGCGGAGCTTAAGAAGATCTGGGAGCCCGCTGCTCAGGGCAAGATTACTAAGTGGAACCAGGTTCGCTCTAGTTGGCCTAACGCGCCCCTAAAGCTGTTCGGCGCAGGAGCTGACTCGGGTACATTCGACTACTTCACAGAAGCCATCACGGGCAAGGCCAAATCCAGCCGCGGCGATTTTACCGCCAGCGAAGATGACAACGTGCTGGTTCAAGGCATTGCCAATGATAGGAATGCGCTCGGGTTCTTCGGCTTTGCCTATTACGTGGAAAACCAGGACAAGCTCAAGGCAGTGGCGATTGACGACGGCAAAGGACCTGTCCTGCCATCGGTAAAGACGGTGGAGGACGGCAGCTATCAACCCCTGGCCAGGCCCATCTTCATCTACGTCAGCAAAGGGTCGCTTGGAAAGCCTGAGGTCAAGGAGTTCGTGGAGTTTTACCTGAAGAACGCGCCCAAGCTCGTTAAGCAGGTGAAATATGTAGCGCTTCCGGCCAAAGCCTACACGGTGGGGTTGGGGCGCGTTAAGGCAGTCAAAGTCGGAACTGCCTTCGGTGGCGAGGCGGAAGTGGGAGTTAGGATCGATGACTTGCTCAAGCGCGAACCTAAGCTCTAAAAAGTGAGGTCAGAAACAAGGAGGGTGTCCCCTTGGGCATCCTCCTCTCATCCTTTGTGTAACGTCAACCCTTTTTGACCAAGCCCTAAGCACGATGGCAAAACATATCCCAGCAACTGAGAGTGACTATTCAGAGAATAAGAACCTGACGACCCTGGTCCGGTCCATTCTCTCACCCCGGACCCTTCGCCGAACCAGCGAGCGTCTCATCGAGTTCATGCTGTTTTTAGCAGCCCTCTCATCCATCGCCGTGACTTTAGGCATTGTTGGTATACTAGTCTTGGAGTCATTCCAGTTTTTCGCACACGTTTCGTTCATCGAGTTCCTCACCGACACCCAGTGGACGGTTCTCTTCGTCAATCCGCGCTACGGGATCATGCCCCTGGTAACTGGGACCTTAGTAACTTCGGCCGTGGCCTTACTGGTCGCTCTGCCCTTGGGCACTATCATAGCTATCTACTTGAGTGAGTATGCCAATCACCGGCTGCGTGAAATGATAAAACCCGTGCTTGAGTTGCTGAGCGCAGTGCCTACGGTGGTCTTTGGCTACTTTGCGTTACTGTTTGTGACTCCGCTGCTGCAAAAGATTCTACCCAACCTCCCTGGCTTTAACATGCTAAGCGCGGGAATGGTTATCGGCATCATGATTATTCCTTACGTAAGCTCCTTGAGCGAAGACGCGATGAAGGCTGTACCCGTGCATATTCGCGAGGGCTCCTATGCCATGGGCGCGACCCGTTTGCAGACGGCGCTCCGGGTGATCGTTCCCTCGGCCTTTTCCGGGATCGCATCGGCTTACGTTCTCGGCTTTTCGCGAGCCGTCGGCGAAACCATGGTTGTCGCCATTGCCGCCGGGCAGCAGCCAAACCTCACGCTAAATCCCATGGAGGGAGCCGCGACCATCACCGCTTACATCGTTCAGGTGAGCTTGGGTGACCTGCCGCACGGTAGCATCGCCTATCAGAGCATCTTTGCAGCAGGCCTTACTCTGATGCTGATGACTCTAGCCTTTAATATAGCTGGCTATCTGCTCCGTAAACACTACCGGGAGATTTACTGAAGACAGTTTCGAGTTTGGAGTTTCAAGTAACGGGCTGAAACCCAGGGAATAGAAAAGAAATGGAAGGTACGCAAAACATTGCGCGTCGCAAGAGTCTCGACGCCCTTTTCGCCATCATCGGCTTGTTGGCTATGTTGGTGGGGCTGGTGACGCTCCTGGCCCTGCTGATGGACCTGGCTTTGGAAGGAGCCGGGCGGATATCCTGGCAATTTTTCACCTCGTATCCCTCACGCTTCGCCTCTCAGGCCGGAATACTCTCGGCCTGGGTAGGCACGACGCTGGTGATGCTGGTGACCGTAGCCACTGCCGTGCCCCTGGGCGTCGCTGCGGGGGTCTATTTGGAAGAGTACGCCCCCAAGAATTGGCTCACCGCCTTGATCGAGATCAACATCGCGAATCTGGCCGGGGTCCCGTCCATCGTCTACGGTCTCATGGCCCTGGGCCTCTTTGTCTACCAATTCCGCCTGGGACAGAGCATCTTGACGGCGGGACTGACCCTCGCCCTGCTTATCCTGCCCATAGTCATCGTCGCGACCCGCGAATCTATCCGAGCGGTTCCAGGGAGCATCCGAGAGGCGGCCTATGCCTTAGGGGCCACGAAGTGGCAGACTGTCAAAGACCACGTGCTACCCTACTCCACCGGCGGCATCTTGA
>Ga0156242_1087_pt1 | contig 13576 bp, 11 predicted proteins | sample RifCSPlowO2_12_FD_107889 | JGI IMG/M metagenome (GOLD analysis project Ga0156242, IMG submission 107889) | Deltaproteobacteria bacterium RIFCSPLOWO2_12_FULL_57_22 | reverse complement strand
TGCTGTAATATATACGCGATGCTACGGTTAGTCCGCTGGCGACACCAGCTCCACCCGCAAGAGCGCGCGCGTGCCAGGGCTCACCGCCGCCACGGCGCTCCTACCATAGCCGGGAATCCAGAGGATTTCCTCTCCCGCCAGAACCAAGGGATAAGCGGAGCGCGCCGACAAAGGGACCCGTTTCTCAATAAACAGCTCTTTCACCTTCTTGCGCCCGCCCATCCCCAGCGGGCGGAAGCGATCCCCGGGGCGGAAGTTACGCACCTCCAGGAACTCCGGGAGGAGGGCCAGATCGAAGACAGCCTCGAGGTTGTTCCTCGGCCGGGCCGGAGGAGTGCAGGGATGGCACGAACTCTTAAGCTTCACGCCGGCCTCGGGGATCACGAGCTCCCCTTGATGCGGCAATGGATAGCTGTAACTGAGCCGCTCCGGCTTGTGCCGTTTTTTTTCCAGGCGAAGCACGGCGTACTCTTTTACGAAATCCCACCCGCCCGGAATGGAAAGGCGGCCCTGCGATGGGCCATCAGCGATGAAGCGGAGGATTTTTTCGACATGGTAAAAGCCGATCCCCTTGAGATTCCCTGCCGTGCGCTCGAGCCAGAGGCGGATGAGTCGGCGCTGCACGGCCTTGCTCTCGCGCAAGACCGCATCGCGCAGGAGATCTCCTGCGCGCGCCGCTTGTTCAAGCCGCTCTTCGGTCAGGAGGTTTAAGACCTCTTCTTCTTCGCGCAAGAGGTCGGCCGCCTGGGCCAGACGCGCATCGAGGCGGGGGTCCAACCTGGCTCTGAGCTGGGGCAACAGCTCAAGCCGAATCCAATTGCGCAGGCGGGTGCGATCGAGATTGGTGCGATCGGTGCGATAGGAAAACCCCTGCGCCGTGAGATAACCGATAACCTCCTGCCTGGATGTTTCGATCATCGGCCGGACCAGCCAGAGGCCCTCTCCTTTGGCATCCAATCTCCGGATCGGAGGAATCGCGCCCAATCCCCGCCCTCCGCTTCCCCGCAGCAGCCACATGAGAAGGGTCTCCACCTGATCGTCCCGAGTATGCGCTGTCGCTACTTGCCGAATCCCGCGCTCTCGAGCCAGAGCGCCGAAAAAGTCGTACCGCTCCTTTCTCGCCATGGCCTCGAGATTCCCCCCGCCGCTGGTTTTTCTGATCCGCGGCAGATCCACCTTGCGGAAATGAAACGGAAGCGAAAATTCTTCCGCCAGCCGGGCTACAAAGAGAGCATCCTCGCGGGCCTCGTCGCCGCGAATCCCATGCTCGAGATGGGCAACTTCCAGAGCGAGACCCAACTCTTCCCTCAGGTCAGCCAAGAGACGGAGCAGCGCGACCGAATCCGCCCCCCCGGAGACCGCCACCAAAACCTTGTCTCCGCGCTGAAACATGCCGTACTTTCGAATCGTATCTCCTACTTTGGCACTGAGAGTCATGTGGGATACGAAAATTCTGCGCGCTTTACCGCGCCAAATCAAGCCGCACCACGACTTTACAGCGAAACCCCATCCTGATATGAGCTAGGCCAAAGTTGGTCATGAGACTTGCCATATTCTGCGACTTTGATGATACTATAACCCGGGTCAACGTTACGGATACCGTGCTGGAGCGGTTTGCTGATTCGCGATGGCTTTCCATTCAGGCAGACTGGTTGGCGGGAAAGCTCAGTGCCAGGGAAGTTCTGGAAAAACAAATGCCTCTGCTTCGCACGAGCCCCCAGGAGCTGGATGCCTTGGTCGACTCTATTGAAGTGGATCCCCACTTTGCCGACTTCGCTTTATATTGCGCCGGGGAGGGGCATGCTCTCTTCATTTTGAGCGACGGGTTTGACTATTGGATCGAGAAGATTCTTCGCCGCGCGCTATCGAAACATTACGACGCGGTGAAAATCCCCGTCTATGCCTGTCGCTTGAGATGGCAGGGAAGCCGGGTAGCCATCTCCTTTCCCTACTTTGCCGAAGGCTGCACCCATGGTTGCGCCACCTGCAAGCCCGTGCTTTTTGACCGGTTAAAAGCAGGGAAGGGAAAAGCCGTAGTCATTGGGGACGGGGTCTCCGATCTGCTGCTCGCCAGAAGAGCGGATGCGGTTCTGGCGAAAAACGGGCTCCGGCAGTTTTGTCAGAGAGAAGGCATCGACTGCTACGCTTTTAACGACTTTCGTGATGTGCTTCGAATCATCAGTGGCCTAAGGAGTTAAACGAATGACCGAAGATCAACTGCGAAAATTGGAGGGCGAGTACTGCTCATGGGGAGATGCGGTTCACTCCGCTGAACCGCCCAAGATATTCGAGCGCTGCGAAGGTTGCTTCCTTTATGACTCCCAGGGAACGCCGTTTCTCGATCTCCAGATGGCCTCGGCGACTGCGGGCTTCGGATACAGGAACAAGCGACTCAACCAAGCCCTTAAGGACCAACTCGAACGTCTTCCCCAGCTCGGCAGTCACTATCTCCACTCTGAGAAGATCGAGGTTTCCGCGCGCATCGCCCAACTGTGCGAAAAAATCTTTCATAGAAAGGGCAGGATCCACTTTAACGTGGGGGGTGCCGTAGCCGTCGAGGACGCCGTCAAGCTGGTGCGCAACTATACCCATAAAAACGCCGGATTCGCCTTCATGGGAGGCTATCACGGGCGGACTCTGGGGACCACGGCGATCACCTCAAGCTACCGCTACCGGCGCCGCTATGGGCATTTCGGTGACCGGGCCCAGTTCGTTCCTTACCCCTACTGCTTCCGCTGTTTCTATGGTCTCAAGCGGGAGGATTGCGGCCTTTATTGCCTGAAGCAATTCGAGCAACTCTTTGACTCCGAATACTACTCGTTTTGGGACTCCCGGGCTGAAGAGTGCGAGTTCGGTGCCTTTTACATTGAACCGCTCCAGGGAACCGGTGGCTATGTCATCCCGCCGAAGGAATACTTCGTCGGGCTGAAAAAAATCCTCGAACAGCGCAAGATCCTGCTCGTCGATGACGAAGTCCAGATGGGTTTCTTCCGCACGGGAAAGTTCTGGGCCGTTCAGCACCTGGATACCGTCCCGGACATCATTGTTTTCGGCAAGGCATTGACCAACGGCCTCAATCCCCTTTCGGGGGTATGGGCCGCCGAAGAAATCATCAATCCCAAAATTTTTCCACCCGGTTCGACCCACTCCACCTACGCGGCGAATCCGCAGGGAACAGCCCTCGCGCTCGAAGTGCTGAAGCTACTGGAAGAACAGGACTACGAGCGGAAGGTTACGGAAAAGGGACAGTACTTTTTGGCGCAACTGAAAGAGCTGCAAAAAAAATACCCGAAGATCATGGGTGATGTGGACGGGCTGGGGCTCGCCCTACGCATCGAGCTGTGCAAAGAGGACGGCATCACGCCGAATCCGGAACTGACCCAGAGGATTTTCTTGGAGGGGATGAAAGGCGACCTCAAGAAAAACGGTAAGAGCTACGGTCTGGTCCTGAACGTCGGAGGTTACTTTAAGAACGTCTTTAGCCTCTCACCCTCTTTTGAAATAACCAACGAAGAGATCGACACGGCGGTGGAGTTCTTCGATCGCCTCATGCAACGGTGCTTGAAATAAAGGGACCTTCCCTTTCTCCCAAACCACACAGGGGGTTCGCCTTGCGCGTCCTATCTTGTTAAACTGTACGGAGAGTATGGCCAGGCTAGGAGCCCACTCGGCTCCCAGGCTGGAGACTGGAACGCATAGCTGTTAGCGGCGGCGAACCCTATCCCGAACGGCATCTGCCGCACGCCGGCCAAGAACACCGGTCGTATAGCCGATTGTGCGCGCGCCCTCTTCCGCCGAGATCACTTCGGGTTTCTGCCAGTTCTGATAAGTGGCTCCCTGTTTGACTCCTTTCGTGAAACCCGCGGCCGCGCGACCAAGCTGATAGCCAGTAATGAGCGGATTGGGCTTCGGGACCGTACCAATTACGTGGGTGGACACATCGAAGGATGCTTTTCCGACGTTGTAAAACGACCGAGCGTCCTTTACTCCCCTTGATCCCCCGGCAAAGGCTATGCCAGGAATCATGCTTCCTGCCATGAGTGAAGCAACTAACACCTATACCCCCCAGGGACATATCCGGTTATCGAAAGGCTGTCAATTATGGGAAATCTATCCCCGATAAAACAAGCTGACGAAAGTAATCCTGTCCGCCTCTTCATCGACTGCAAACTCTATTAGAAACGGATCTGTCCGTACAAGGAAAGTCGGATGCTGTGGATCATAAAAAGCGGGGAAACGCTCTGGTAGATAAGGGTCGCGTACGATGCGAGCTAAGGTTCTGTCGAGCAGCTCCAGCTCGGTCGTCGAAGCGATCTTTTCGACCACAATGGTGCGGCGCAGAAAAGCTCGAGTGAAAGCAGGCTCAGCCACTCGGTTTTAGCAGGCCCCTTTTACGCGCCAAGCCGATGAGGCGTCGCACCGTGGGGACTCCCTTCAGGCGGTATACGCGGCCAGCACGAAGATCTTCATGTGCCGCGCGTATGTGATCTAAAGACTGCGGGTCCTGCCACAGGCGAGCTAGCTCGGTCAGAAGCTGTAATCGCTCGAAATCCATGACCACGGCGGTGGGCTTGCCCCGCCGAGTAATGATTACCCGTTCGCCCTCTTTTATTTCGTCGAGGAGCTTCAAGAATTGCTGGCGCGCTTCGGTAGCTGTTAGGAATCTGTCCATATGTACAGATTAATGTACTGTCATCTGTCTCACCAGTCAAGCACCGCCCCTATATGTTTAACCTCCCCCCATAGGCGGTCATCTCGACATAGCCCAACCCCTTAATCGGCTTTTTCCGATACGTGCCGCGCACCTCGACGGCGCCTTCCCAATAGGTCACCCGTGTGCTCTTTCGGGTATCAAGTTCCTGATCCGGGAAGGAAGGGGAAATTTCAAGGACGTCCGAACGCCTCTAGTTGCGCGCGTGCTGCTTGGACTTGGCCCGCAACAGGTCCAGCCACTCCTTCACGCCCGGCAACTGCTGGGTTACCTTCTCGTCCACACCCTGCAGCCGCTGGCGGAAGGCCGCCCGTTGCTCGGCCGTTAGCTCGATCCAGCCGTCTTTCGTCTTCTCTTTCCAGACCTTCACGCTCTCGTTGTAAAAGTTCTTGGTCCAGTCCAGCATCTCTCTCTGCACGGCCGGGCCTACCTCCACGACGGCCTTCTGGAGGTCCACCGGGAGCGTGTCGTACCACTTCTTGCTGACGGTGAGGACGCTGGTCACGACGTAGTGGTTGGTGTTCGTGTGCCACTTGGCGACGTCGTAATACTTGAAGGTGGTAAAGACGGTGAGGGCGGATTCCACCCCGTCCACGGCGCCCTGCTGCAGGGCGGGAAGCACCTCACCCAGCGGCATGGGCACCCCTGTGGCCCCCAGGGCCGCCATCATCGCGGTCTCGATCGGCGTGGCCAGCACCCGGTACTTCTTGCCCTTCATGTCGTCCGGCGTCCGGATGGGGGCGCGTGAGCAGAAACTGGCGGGGCCGTATACCACCAAGCTGGTCCCCTTGAGCCCTTTGTCCTCTCCCATCTTCAGGAACTTCTCTCGGAACTCTTTGTCGTTGAGCACGCGATAGGCGTGGTCCATGTCGTTGAACAGGAACGGCGCCGTGAGCACCTGGAAGCGAGGGTCGACCCCCACGAGGAATTCCGGCGGGCCCACCCAGGCCTCGATAGTGCCGAGCTGGACACCTTCGATCATTCGAGGGATGGACCCGATCTGGCTGGCCGGGAACACCTGGCCCTTGATGCGGCCGTTGCTCTGCTTCTCCAGTTCGGTCACGTACCGCTTGCACAGCTCGTGCTGCACGTCGTTGATGGTGGCCGTCGCGCACTTGAAGGTGACGACGGTAGCCGCCTCCCCCACCCCGAGCGCCCACAGCCAGGCGGCCACGGCCAAAGCCGCGACTCCCCCAGTGGCCACCAGTCGCCGCCTCGGCGAGTTTCCGTAGGGTCTGTGCAAATCACGCATTGTGAGTCCTCCTCCGGCCATGAGGCCTGTCAGGACATCCCGGGCAGGACCAAGGAGATCCAGGGGATGTACGTAATGAACATGAGAGCGGCTACTTGGATGATGATAAAGGGCACCACGCCAGGGTAGATCTTACTGGTGGGCGCCCCGAACAGCGCCTGGGTCATGAAGATATTGAGAGCGAAGGGCGGCGTGAACATCCCCATCGAGAGGTTCACGGTGAGGATGATGCCGAAGTGGACCGGGTCCACCCCTACCGACTTCACGATGGGGAGGAGTAGAGGGGTGAGCACCAGGGTGGCCGAAGTGGGATCGATCAGGCCGCCCACAATGATCAGGAACGTGTTGATGGCCAGTAGCACGCCCCAGCGGGACGCATGCAGCGACTGGATGAAATCGGTCACGGCCTGGGGCACGCCGCTTACCGTCAGATACCAGGAGAAGACCATAGAGCCAGCCACGATGATCATGATCTGGGCCGTCACGATCCCGGAGTTGACGGCGATCTCCCAGATCTGCTTCCAGCCGATGTCCCGGTAGACGAAGGCGCTCACCAGGATGCCGTAGATGCCGGCGATCCCCGCCGCCTCGGTAGGCGTGAACATGCCGCTGTAGATGCCGCCCAGGATCACGACGGGCACGCCGAGGGCCCAGATGGCGTTCCGCGAGGACCAGAGGAAGGCGCGCAGGTTAAACCGGTCACCAACCTCCGGCCTGTGCCTGGTCGAATGCCAGAGGATGTAGCCGGCCATGAACAGGCCGATGAGCATGCCGGGCAGGAAGCCGCCCAGGAACAGCTTGGCGATGGAAACCTCGGCCGAGGCGCCGTACACGATCATGAGTATACTAGGGGGGATCACGGTGGCGATGGCGCCGGTGGAGGTGATCAGGCCGAGGGAAAACTCCTCGTCGTAGCGGTTCTTCAGGAGGGCCGGATACATCAGGCGCCCGATGGCCGCTACCGTGGCGGGGCTGGACCCGGACATGGTGCCGAAGATCTCACAGCTCATCACGGTAGCCAAGGCCAGGCTGCCGCGCACACCTCCAAACATCTTGGTAACCCAGTCCACCAGCCGCACGGCGACCCCGCCGCGTCCCATCAGCTCGCCAGCAAAGATGAAGAAGGGCACCGCCAGGAGAGTAAAAGAGTCGATGCTCCCAAAGATGTTCTGGGGGATCATCGTGGGCGGGACGCTCGACGTCCAGAGGGCCACCACCGTGCTGGCCAAGAAGATGAGATAGACGGGCACGCCGAGGCAGAGGAGGACAAAGGGCAAAAGGCCAACGACCCAGCCCATTCTATCGGCTCCGGAGCATGCGGCCGCGCGGGAGGACAGTCATACGCTCATCTCGGGCGGCGGGCCCAGCTCGTGAGTGACGGATTCCGGGGCCTCCCCACGGAAGAGGCGATAGAACCAGATGAGCTGCAACAGTATGCCGCACCCGAATCCCAGGGGGATGGACGCGTACATCAGGCCCATCGGGATCCGCGCGATTACGCTGCGCTGGCCAGTGACGGCCAGCATCCAGATCATCTGGACGGAATAGAAGATCACGTACAGGGAGACAGCGATGCCAAGGACATTGGTGAGCACGTCCAGGGCACGGCGCAGGCGAGGCCGAGCAAGGATATACACCGCGTCCATCTTCAGGTGGGTACCGCGGCTCGTGAGGATGGCTGCGCCCAGCATCACGACCCAAATGTGCATGAACTGCATTACCTCGTCGGACCAGATGAAGGGCCTGCGAAAGACGTAGCGGCCCACAATGTTGGCGAAATTGATGAGAACGGCGGAGATGATCAGCGGGCCGATGAGGAGCCGCACGGCACGGATGACGACGACCTCCACGCGGCTTTTCACTTTTACGGGCACCTCGGGCATGAGCGCGCGGCGCGCATCGGGGCCAGCAGACCGGCGCAAGGCTCGTATAAAGTAGCGGGAGGGACGAATAGCATGAGGCACCCACGCTGTCAACAGCCGTCCCATGGGCCGGGATGGAAGGATTTACACCTTCAACCTTCCCACATAGCCGGTCATCTCCACGTACCCCGAGCCCTGAACGGGTTTGTTGTGGAAGGTCCCGCGCGCCTCGACGGCTCCCTCCCAATAAGACACTCTGGTGCTCTTTCGGGTATCCAGCTCCTGATCCGGAAAGAAAGGGGAAATTTCCAGGCTGACCTCTTCCGATGGGATGGTGACCTTCCACCCCATGGGATAGATGCCGGCACTGTTCGGACTCTTCCATTTGCCCTGCGGCTCGATCAGGAAGTCTTGAAGCGTGAGATGGCGGGTGGTGCCATTGGGATAGACCAGAGTGCCGCTCGAGTAGGGATCAGGAGAGCCGTCTTTTTGCCTAATCATATAGAACATCAGCTCGGTCTGATTTTCGAGCTGGATGCTGAACCAGTCCCAGCCCACCTGATCCTCTCTCAATTGATTGCTGCCAAACTCGTGGTCCATCCAGCTAAGGCCGCTGACCTTTTCGTCCCTACCGGCGATTCGCAACTCGCCATCGGTCTTTAGTCGCGTAAGCGAATAGTAGTAAGAGGCGCGACCCGATCCTTCGCCCTTCTGGCTCAGGCCATCCTGACCGTGCAGGACCGGGGGCTTGAGCGAGGTGAGTCTCAATCGGAGCGCCAGGTCCCGATCTCGCACCTGAATGAGGTGGATCTCGCCCTTTTCTTCGACAGACCATTCCTCGTTCCAGACAAAATAGCGATCGACCGCCGCGCCGGCTTTGCCTTCGTAGCCGCGGTTGGCGCGCTCGCGAAAAAGAAACTTTTTCGCCTGTTTATCGGAAAGCGCGAAATGGGCCATGTAAAGGTCGGTAAAAAGGGGCGGCTTTGTCTTTTCGCCCTTCTGCCGATCGCGCAAGCCGAAGCGAAAAAAGGTCACCTGGTAGCCGAATCTCCTCCCGCTCTGGGTCACCAGATGGCCGGTGTAGTACCACCACTCGGTCTTGAAGTCGGGATGAGAAAAATGATCTCCTGGAAAAGTTATCTTCCTGCCTGGTGATGCGACTTTATAGGTGAAAGACGAAGCAAAGAGAAAGAAGGCTAGCAGTCCGATGATGCCCAGTCGCCGTGAAGACAACAAATGCTTGCCGAATCGCCGCATGGTTTGAGACGCGCTCAAAGTGATGCTATAAGGCACTTTATGGAAAAAACAGCATATATCGGTTCCACCCCCCTCACAACTCCCGACGAACTCAAGCAAAAGTTGGGAAGCCCGAATCTCTGTCTCATCGACACCCGGCCCGCGGAGCACTTCGCGCGCGGCCAAATCGCGGGTGCGGTTCATTTCGATCTTTTCGGAGTCAGTCTGATCGACACGAGCCCTGCCCCGCTGCGGGCTTTCCTCGCCATGATCCAACACCTATTGGAGATGCGCGGCGTCGGTACGGAAAAAGAGGTCGTCGTCTACGAGGAAAACTCCGGCGTGCGGGCGGCGAGAGGGTTGTGGTTCTTGGAATATTTTGGCCACCCCAACGCCCGCGTACTTGACGGCGGCATGCGGGCATGGAGGGAAGCCGGGTTTCCGGTCTCAACCGATCCGGTCTCACCGAAACCATCCCAATTCAAAATTTCCGAGAAAAGGGATCTCCTTGCCACCGCTGACGACGTGCTTCAGTCCCTGGGTGAAAAGGACATCGCAATCATCGACACCCGCAGCGACGACGAATACATGGGCCGGAATATCCGTGCGGCCCGTGGTGGCGCTGTCCCGGGGGCGATCCACATCGAGTGGACACAGAACCTGGACGCCAGCGGTAGATACAAGCCCGTCGCGGAGCTAAGGGCTATGTACGAGAAGCTTGGAATTACGCCCGCTAAAGAAGCTATTCCCTACTGCCAGGGAGGGTACCGATCCGCTCACACCTATTTAGCGCTTCGGCTCTGCGGCTTTCCCAAATTACGCAACTATCTGGGGTCATGGGGCGAGTGGGGCAACCGGCTTGACTTACCGATCGAAAAGCCGTGGGAGAAGAAGTGACATGGAGATCACCGGTCAAGTTGTGATGGTTACTGGTGGAGGATGCTGCTAAGCGTCCTGAACAAGAAACGCAAGATCCCTTTTCTCCCCCTCCTACTCCACCGGGCATGGCCTGGCGTCCCAGATCTTCGCCGCATACTCGGCGATGGTTCGGTCGCTGGAAAACTTGCCTGAGCAGGCCACGTTGATGATGGCTTTGCGGCTCCAGGCCTCCGGGTCGGCGTACAGGTCAGCCACCCGCTGTTGCGCTTGGGCGTACGATGTCAGGTCCGCCAGGTGCATGTAGTAGTCGCCGCGCTCCAGCAGCGTCTCGCGAATCGGGACAAAGAGGGTCGGCTCGTTCCGGCTGAAGTGGTCGCCAAAGATCAGGTCAACCGCCTGCCGAATCTCCGGCTCGTTCTCGTAATGCCACCAGGAGCTATACCAGCCGCGACTGTTTGCCACCTGCTCCGCAGTCAGGCCGAACAGGAAGAGGTTGTCCTCTCCGGCCTCCTCGGCTATCTCGATCGTTGCCCCGTCCCGGGTGCCGACGGTGAGGGCGCCGTTCATCATTAACTTCATGTTGCTGGTTCCGCTGGCCTCGTAGCCGGCTGTGGAGATTTGTTCGGATACATCGCTGCCCGGGATCAGCCGCTCCGCCAAGCTCACGTTGTAGTCCGGCAGGAACACCAATTTGAGCCGGTCGCGGACGGTCGGATCGCCATCGAGCACTTGGCCCACGTTGTTGATCAGCTTGATGATCAGCTTCGCCAGGCGGTAGGCCGGTGCCGCTTTGCCGGCGAAGAAGAAGGTGCGCGGCGGCATCGACAGCCCCGAGTTAGCCCGCAGCCGGTTGTACAGCATGACGATGTGCAGCAAGTTCAGGAGCTGGCGCTTGTACTCATGAATGCGCTTGATTTGGCTGTCGAAGATCGTGGCCGGGTCGACCACCTGACCAGTCGCCGCCTTCAGCCACTTTGCGAAGCGCGCCTTGGCGGCCTGCTTGGCCTTGCGGAAGGCGGCGCGGAAGTCATTATCGTCCGCCAGCGGCGCGATCTTGCGTAGCTGGGCGAGGTCGGTGACCCAGCCGTCGCCGATCGCCTCCGTGATCAGTCGCGACAGCTCCGGGTTTGCGAGCAGCAGCCAGCGCCGCGGCGTAACGCCGTTGGTCTTATTGTTGAACCGGTCCGGAAACATCCGGGCAAAGTCGGGCACCAGTTGCGTGCGCACCAACTCCGAATGGATCGCGGCCACGCCGTTGGTGCTGTGCGTGCCGACGATGGCGAGGTTCGCCATCCGCACTTGCCGGATCGGAGTCTCCTCGATGAAGCTCATGCGCCGCACCCGGTCCTCGTCGGCGGGGTAGCGCTGCCGAACGTCGTCGAGGAAGCGGCTGTTGATCTCGTAGATGATCTCCAGCAGGCGGGGGCAGGCCAGCTCGAAGAAACGGACCGGCCACTTCTCAAGGGCTTCGGGCAGCAAGGTGTGGTTGGTATAGGCGAGAGTGCAGACCGTCAGGTCCCATGACTCATCCCAGCCGAGCCGGGCCTCATCGAGGAGGATGCGCATCAATTCCGCCACAGCCATTGCCGGGTGGGTCTCATTAAGCTGGATGGCGACCTTGTCGGGGAGGGCGCGCCAGTCGGCATTCGTGCGTCGGAAACGGGCAACGATATCCGCCAGCGAACAGCAGACCAGGAAGTGCTCTTGAAAGAAGCGCAGCACCTGACCGGCCCTCGTGGAGTCGGCCGGGTACAAGACGCGCGTGAGCGTCTCTGCGACCGTGCGACCCAAAATGGCCTCAACAAAGTCCCCGGAGCTGAACTCGCCGAAGTCGAAGAACTCAGGCGAGGCCGCCGCCCAGAGCCGCAGTGTGTTGATAGTCCGGCCGCCGTAACCGACCACGGGACGGTCATAGGGAACACCCAGCAGGTGAGTTGGATTGTGCGCAAGCGCGCGAAGAGTCCTGTTCTCCAGCCGGAAGGAACAGCCCAGCGGAACCTGCACGGTTTCACGGGGCCGCGCCACCTCCCAGGGGTCCGGGTACCTCAGCCAATGGTCGGGATATTCCACCTGATAACCGTTCTGAATCTCCTGCCGGAAAATGCCGTATTCGTAGCGGAGGCCATAGCCCATGGCCGGGATCTGCAGGGTAGCCAGCGAGTCGATGAAGCAGGCCGCCAGCCGCCCCAGGCCACCGTTGCCCAGCCCCGCGTCTGGCTCGGTCTCGATCACTTGCCTCCAGTCCTGCCGCGGGTCCGAGCGCAGGTCTTGACGGAGAAACTGTTCGACTCCCAGGTTGATGACGTTATTGACCAGCGTGCGGCCGATCAGAAACTCCATCGACAGGTAGTAAACCCGCTTGGGATTCTCGCGGTCATGCGCCTGCTGGGTCAGCAGCCAGCGTTGGGTGAGGAGGTCTCGAAGCACGCGGGCCACCGCCTCGAAGCGCTCGCGCTGGCTGGCGTTCTCCAGCGAAACAGCGTGGTCGAACATGAGGTGCCGATCATAGTGCTCCGTATCGGTAAAACGGATTAGGCCGCGCTCGTCCTGCTTGCTCAAAGGTTCCATCCTGTCGCCTCCTAGGCTGTGCAGACGGCTGTTTGCCGATCGCCCCGGTGGCAAGCTTCACGACTATCACAAAATTGCGTGCTCGGTTAGGGCCAGCATTTTCTTGTTATCCCTGCCGGTCACTGATTTTGCTAGCGCCGCCAGCGGGCGTGGGGAGTGGAGTATGTTAAGGCGAAGGAGCTAGGGGAGCGGTTACATCGGGACCCATCGCTGATGAGCCGGTGGTATCACGCTTATGCGGCCAATCGTGATCTGAAGGCTGAGCGCCGGTTGGCAAAATCCGTCAGAGCACTGGAAAAAGTCCATAGTCAGGCCTGACCCGGTTTCCGCCCCCGTTTTATAGGACCACTGAGAACTCAAAAGGCACCACCTCAACCACGTGCTAGCCAGCCATCGGGAAAGGGAAAGGGCCTACGGAGAGTGTGGGCTGGCTCCAGATCACCCTTTTGGGGTGGAGAGTATCCGATAAGGAGCTATTATGTCAACGTGAACTTGGTTTGCGGACAGGCCTTTCTGCCATCGGTGACACGGGGTTTGGATTAATCGGAACAGGCTCGACGGTCGATGTATTTCACCCTTTTTCGGCCAGCCACGAGAGGACGCCCCGGAGATACGGCGGAATGTCGCTCGGCCGATCAAACGGGAAGTTTGGGGACGTTGTTGACTAGAAGGACTAACCCCGATCCGACAAACACAGCAAGCCCAATGCGATCCCTGGACTGCATGCTGCCGGAGTGGCCTACCTATGCGGCGTACCGCTGCAAGCACACTGGAGGTGAGATTCTAAACTCATGCCCTAGAGAGATCTTCGCTGAGATCCGATGCTTGTCAGGGCCGGTCCCTTGGACAAAAAAATGTCGCATCGGGGCTAATTCTTTTCGGTTCAAGGCTCCTTAGTCGGGAGCAGGTCAGGCGTTCGCTGGGAGTAAGTCCACTTAGACAACAACGTCCCGTAAAAAAAGCGGCCCGCAGGGCAGGGGAGAGCTGCTTCCGCCGGGCGCGTTAATGCGGCGAGTAGGCAGAGCCTCCGCGAACGCTCAAAAAAGTATTTGACAGGTGTTGTCATAT
>Ga0156242_1294_pt2 | contig 13746 bp, 13 predicted proteins | sample RifCSPlowO2_12_FD_107889 | JGI IMG/M metagenome (GOLD analysis project Ga0156242, IMG submission 107889) | Deltaproteobacteria bacterium RIFCSPLOWO2_12_FULL_57_22 | reverse complement strand
TTTGAGGATGAAGGCAAGAGTGGAAGCGGAGAGGAAGATAGGCCGGAGGGCGCGGAGGATTGAAGAAGACCTCCAAAAGAGCCAAGAGCGGACTTGACCCCTTTAGGCCGAGAGAGTACGCCATGTCTGAAATCTTCGGTTTCGATGCCTTCTCCCCCAAGGAAATCGCTGCGCGGGTCGAAACAATCGGCGTGGCCAAGGCGCGTCTGCCGCTACTTTCCATGCTGATGCTGAGTGTATTGGCCGGAGCCTTTATCGGCTTGGGTGCGCTCTACTTTGTGCTCGTCAAATCGGACCCTTCCTTGGGCTTTGCCGCTAGGCAGGTACTCGGCGGCGTGGCCTTTGCTTTGGGGTTGATTCTCGTGGTCGTCGCTGGCGCGGAGCTATTCACTGGGAATAATCTGTTGGCGATGGCTTGGGCCGACGGGAAGATTTCGACCCGCGATCTGCTGCGGAACTGGGCGATTGTTTGCGGCGGCAATCTTGTCGGCGCAGCCGGATTAGCGCTGCTGGTTTTTCTCTCCCGTCATCCTGAAATGAACAACAGTGCAATTGCCCAGGAATATCTCAGGATTGCCGTAGCCAAGGTCGCCATGCCGTTCTGGACGGCCTTCTTCAAAGGCATCCTCTGTAATGTCCTGGTCTGCATGGCGGTATGGATGGCGCTTGCCGGACGAAGCGTTATCGACAAGGCTGTGGCAATTGTCTTTCCCATATCTGCGTTCGTTGCGGCCGGCTTCGAACATAGCGTCGCCAACATGTACTTTATCCCGCTCGCCATGCTGCTGCAGACCTTCGAGAACATCGGGGTGACCGCCAATACCGTTACTTGGGTTGGTTTCTTCAGCAACCTGGTGCCGGTAATACTGGGCAACATCATAGGCGGCAGTGTGCTGGTGGGATTGGTGTATCACGTCATCTATCGACGGGCGCCAGGCCAGAATCAAAATGCCTAACAGTCGCATCAACGCGGACTGCCAACTACGCTGAGCTTCGTTGGCAGCCGGTTACGCGGTACGTTAGCCGTCATGGCTCAACCGTCCGAAGGAGTTAAAACACGCGCACAAATCGACACAGAGGTCGTCAGTAATCGGTAATCGGTGAATCGGTGTCAGGCTTGGAATCGAACGGGTCGGAAAAGGGGACATTCTGCTTTTTGAAGCGCTGAGCCCAACGGCGGATTGCCAGAGCGCCAAGAGAGAGCGTGTACGACTACTGGCAACTCCGTTTCGTCATCCGGCGACTTGAGCTTTAACCCATCTCGCAGGAACAGAAAAAGAGGAGGATACCTCAACATATCCTCTAGTGCCCCGGCGCCCTAAGGGTTCCAGAACGTCTGGCTTGATCCATTACATTTCCTGCCGTGATCGCAAAAGACGTAGAAACAGGGAGCCCGGCGGACTGCAGTGCTTCTGCCACCCAGGTGTTGCAGTTTCTGAAGAGGTGAAATTGTCCTCGAGCCGGATAGAACCGGCTATTTGCATACAACCCCGGGCTACCCTCAGCCGGAAGACCTTCCTCGCTTCTCAAGAAAGTTTCCGCTACAAATCGGACCAATCCTCTTAACCCATCGTCAGAAACGGCAATCTCGACAACCTCGCTGCCCCGAAAATGATCTTCCGCCGACCCCTTGAAACCAATGACGTGAAGAGCGCTGCGGCTGGACCAGAACGAAGCCTTGAGCGCCATTCCCAAGCCGGGATCTGCCGCCCGGTAGTAATCCCAATCTCCCCAGCCGATCTCGACAAAATCGGCGTCGGGAAAATCCCGACTCTCTGGGATGACGGTCGGCGGGATATCAGCCTTCCTTATCGCAACCCCCGTATGCCAGCCATAATTCACGATAACAACGCTTTTGGTCTTCTGAGACCTTCTTGCCAGGTCTGGCTGATTAATTGGCCCTGCACAGGCAGAAGCCAGGAAGGCGAGCACGAGTAGCCAACCGGAACGCACGGCCGGGCGTTGTTTCATATAGGGGAAACGGAAGGAGATAGTTCTAGCCAAGGTGCTTCTTGAAGCGCAAAACGCTCAGAACGATAAACAGCGCGCCGAAGCTCAAGAGCACCGCCGCCTCGTCCCAGAGCGCGAGCCAACCGGCTCCGCGAAGGATGATCCCACGCAAGATCTCGATGTAGTATGTCGCAGGGATGAGAAAGCTCAAGAGATAAATGACTAAGGGCATGGATTCGCGCGGAAAGATAAAGCCGGACAAAAGGATTGAAGGGAGCATGAACAAGACAGAGACCTGCATCGCCTCGCCCTGATTGCTGGCGAAGGTCGAAATAACAATCCCCATCCCCAGCGCCGGAATGAGAAAGACCCCGGACAAGAGCAGGAGGAGACTCAGAGACCCATGGATCGGGACCCGGAAAAGTAAGACCATCACCAGGAGGACCAATCCGGTCTGGATAAAGCCGATCGCGCAATAGGGGAGCAGCTTGCCGACGATTAGGCCGCCTTTGGAAATCGGGGTGACCAGAAGCTGTTCCAGGGTCCCGCGCTCGCGCTCCCGCACGATCGAAAAGGCGGTAAGAAAAACGGTGACGAGCTGGAGGAGGATCCCGATCAGTCCGGGGACAAAGAAGTTAGCGCTCTCGAGGTTTGGATTGAAGAGGAGGCGTGGTCGCACTTCGATGGCCATCAGGTCCTGAGTGAATCCCTCCCTTTCGAGCGACTTGAGAAACCCGAGGGTCTGGCTGGCCTGGAGCAGGCGCAGGGCAGTCGTGGAGTCCGATCCGTCGATCAAAACCTGCACCTTCGCCTGCTGCCCGTTGACCAGGTCCCTGGAATAGTTCGGCGGGATCTTAATTCCCGCCTTGGCCCGCCCGCTCACGATCGCCTGCTCCAGATCCCGATCCGAGTAGACCTCACGGATCACGCGGAAGTAGCGCGTGCTCTCGAATTCCTTGATGAGGGCGCGGCTCTCCATTTGCCGGTCGAGGTCAAAGACCACGGTAGAAATGTTTTTGACATCTATCTCAATGGCATAGCCAAACAGCAAAAGCTCGATCAGTGGGATGGCAAAGATAAACCGGGTCGCAGGGTCCCGCCGAATATGGAGGATCTCTTTCCGCATGACGGCCCAAAGTCCCCTGAACATTTCCCTAACCTCCGAGCTATGAGCGATGCCGACGCGTCAACGTGACAAAGACATCCTCGAGCGAGGGAAGCACCCGGCGGCACTCCAAGCGACCCCCGCCGGCCGGCTTTAAGAATCCGATGATCCCCTCTTCATCGGTTCCCTTACGGGCCAACAGATGGAGTGCCTCGCCAAAGATGGTGGCATCGATGATTTCCGGCCACTCCCGCAGCAGGCCCAAGGCCTGGGTGGGCTCATCGCAGAGCACCTCGAACCAAAGCGCCCCTTCGGGCGTTAATTCCGGCAGCCTCTTTAACTCCTCGGGCCTGCCGCAAACCATGAGCCTCGACTGATAGATGTAGCCAACTTGAGAACAGCGCTCTGCCTCATCCATGTAGTGCGTCGTGACGAACAGAGTGGTGCCCTCGCGAGCGAGGCGAAAGAGGAGATCCCAAATCTCGCGCCGCGCCACCGGGTCAATCCCCGCCGTAGGTTCATCGAGAAAGAGGATCCTCGGCTCATGCAAAAGCGAACAGGCCAGGGCCAGACGCTGCTTGAAGCCGCCGGACAGGGTTTGCACGAGCTGCGCCTGGCGACCTTCCAAACCCGCGAGATTCACCACGCTTTGGCGGCGCTCGGCGAGCCTTGCACGGCGCAGTCCGTAGATGGAGCCGTAAAAATCGAGGTTCTCCTGCACCGAGAGATCCTCGTACAAGCTGAAACGCTGGGACATGTAGCCGAGGCGCTTCTTGACTTCCTCCGCTTCGGCGACGACATCCAACCCGTCTAACTCCGCCCGACCCGCCGTCGGCTGCAGCAGCCCGCAGAGCATGCGAATCACCGTGGACTTGCCCGAGCCGTTGGGCCCGAGAAAGCCAAAGATGTTGCCACGAGAGATCTCCAGGCTCACGTCCTCCACCGCGATCAGCTCGCCGAACTTCTTGGTCAGCCCTTCGGCCTTGATGACGGTCTCCATGGGCCATCGCTTCAACGGCCCGGAATGATGACGTCAGCGTTCATCCCCGGCCGCAACACCTGGTCAGGGTCTATGATCACCACTTCGGTCTGGAAAACCTGCAGCACCCTCTCCTCCTGAGTCTGGACGTTGCGCGGGGTGAATTCCGCCTGCCGGTGAACCCGGCGAACCACCCCGGGGAAACTTTTCCCCGGGAAGGAGTCCACCCTGACCTTCACCTCAAGCCCCGGCCTCACAAACCCCAGCTTCTCCTCGGGAAGGTAGGCGCGCACCCACAAGCCGTCGGGGCGAAGAAGCGTGGCGACGGGTCTTCCTGGTCCAACCATATCGCCCGGTTCCAGATCCAAGACATCCACGACCGCATCGAATGGGGCTCGAACCACGGTTTCGTCGAGCTGGGTTTTAAGCCGTTCGACCCGTGCCCGCGCCATCTCCGCCGCCGCCCTTGCCTGGGCAATTTCCTCCTTGCGGTAGCCGCTCTCAAGCTGCCGGAGCCTCGCCTCCGCCTCGGCCAGGCGGTGGCGCGCGCGCGCGATTTCTTCCGCTCGCGTTCCCGCCAGCAACAGATCATAGCGTTCTCGCTCCGCCTTCATCTTCTGCTCGGCTTCCTCCGCACGGGTTCTGACGTCCTCGTATTCCTGTTGGGCGATCAATTCGCGCGCGCGAAGGTCCCGCATGCGCTCGCGCAGACGTCCGGCATTTTCGTACTGGGACTTGGCCGCAAGCCAATTCGCTTTGGCCTGATCGATCTCCTGCGGGCGCGGCCCCGCGAGGAGCTGTTTGAGCTCCTCGCGGTACTGATTCGCCGACGCTTCGGCCTGATCGATTTCCTCTCTCCTGAAGCCCGCTGTGAGTTCCGCGAGCCTGGCCTCGGCCTGCCTCAGCGACGCCTGCGCCTCGGCCAAGGAGGCGCTTGGCTCATCCGGCTCAAACAGGACGAGGACTTCGCCCGCTTTGACGCCCTGGCCCTCGCGCGCGACCACTTTGAGCACCCGCCCTCCTGCCTTCGAGCCCACGTGCACATCGTCGGCCTCGATAATACCCGAGACAACGAACTCCCCTCCCCCACCGCTGAGTCGCCAAACAGTGTAGCCTGCCCCCACCAGGAGCCCCGCGAGCACGACGGACGAAATCAAGACTGTCTTCTTGGCCATAGCCTCCCTACCGACCCAAAGCAGCACCGATCGCCATAATGTAAAGAACTCCCGTTGGGTTGGCAACTTCCGCCTGTGCGCCGGGACAACCCATAACGAAACCGGCCTGGAGACCAACTCCCGCCGCAGTCTTCGTCGGGGGATTGTTCTCTCGCACAACACGGTTTATATTTACGTGACCCGGTGAGTCATGTCCGACAAAGGTCCGATCCGGCTGCCGCAGCGACAAAGCGGTAATCCCTTCGCGGCGCTCCAGTGCCGCGATTTTCGTTTATTCTGGATCAGCTTCTTCATCTCCAATATTGGGAGCTGGATGCAGATCACGGCGACGAGTTGGCTTCTTTATGAGCTGACGAATTCTCCGCTCCAGCTCGGTTTAAACGGCGTGTTTCGGGCGGTACCGGCCATCGGCTTCGGTCTGTTCGGCGGCACCATCGCGGATCGGTTCGACCGCAAACGTCTCATCCTGGTGACGCAAATCGGTCTGATGCTGGTGGCCTTTCTCCTTGGATTTCTCACCCAGGCGGGCGGCATCCGGGTATGGCAGATCTACGCCCTGACCCTCGTCAGCGCCATCATTGGAACCCTGGATGGACCCGCGCGCCAAGCCATGTTCCCGTCTTTAGTCCCGCGCTCAGTCCTGCCCAACGCCGTCGCCCTTAACTCCCTCCTGTGGAAAGGCACCGTTCTCATAGGGCCGGCACTGGCAGGGATCGCCATCAGCACGGTGGGAACCGCGGGAGCCTTTTTCGCGAACGCGCTGAGCTTTGTGGTCGTCGTCGTAGCCCTCTTCTTGATCCGAGCCTCTTCTCCGGGAACCGGGAGTGCCGGACATTTCATGCGCAACGTCTCCGAGGGAGTCACATACGTCTGCCGGCAGAAAATCATCCTTGGGGTCATGGTCATGGAAGCTACCTCATCGATCTTCGGTTTGGACCAGGCCATGCTGACCATTTTCGCGCGCGATATCCTCAACGTCGGCGCCACCGGGCTCGGTTTTCTCCAATCCGCCCGCGGCCTGGGAGCCCTGATCGGCTCCGGACTCTTGATATCCGCCGGCCAACCGCGCCACCAGGGAAGAATTCTCCTCGCTTCGGCTATCCTCTATGGGGCAAGCTTCGCTTTCTTTGGCGTCTCACATTCGTTTACCTTTTCACTATTCTTGCTCGCGATGGTGGGTGCAACCGATACCATATGGGGCGCAACCAGAAACACGATTCTCCAGTTGACTTCCACCGAGGCCATGAGGGGGAGAGTGTTTGGCGTTTTCCAACTAAGCAACCGCGGTCTCAGCCCTTTAGGACAAACCGAGACCGGGCTGATGGTTCCGTTGGTGGGGGCCAGGGAAGCGACTTTCTTCGGCGGCTTGCTGGTGGCGGCTGTAACTCTAGTCACCGCCCGGAAGGTTCCTGGTCTGTCGGGCTTCCAATTGGAAGACCACGGAATCCAGAAACAAGGAGATTTACCTCTTAAAGATCGTGCCGGAATCGTTCAGCCTTCCGGATAGGAGTGCTTTTCGTTACCCGTAATGTTCGATGGCTCATTGGTTGCTTTGATTTGCCTTTTGGGAAAGTTATACAAAAGGGGGCGTGGCAAACATCATGGATTATTGGTCGATTCCGATCTTCCTGGGCATTGTAGAGGGCCTCACTGAGTTTATCCCCGTATCTTCTACCGGCCATCTCATCGTGTCGGGCAGCCTCCTGGGATTCACCGGAGACAAGGCCGTAACCTTTGAGGTGGCGATCCAGCTAGGGGCCATCCTGGCAGTCGTCGTCCTCTATTGGAATCGGTTCTTGGGTCTAATACCTCGCAAAAAAAACTTTCAGCATGGGACCCGGTCCTCCCTGGAAGGATGGCCCGGCATATGGCGCATCACGCTGGCGACAATTCCCGCCCTCATCCTAGGATACCTCGCTCACGACGTTATCAAGGCAAACCTGTTTACCCCGGTTACGGTTGCCTGGGCGTTAGCGGTCGGGGGCCTGGGGATCCTGCTCGCGGAGAAACTCGCCTCGGAAGCGCCCCGCCGTTCCCTGGACACCCTGACCCTCCTCCAAGCTGTCGGCATAGGACTGTTCCAGACGCTTGCCCTCTGGCCCGGAACCTCGCGCTCCGCAGCTACCATCGTGGGCGGACTCCTGCTTGGCCTGGACCGCAAGGCGGCCGCTGAGTTCTCGTTCCTTATCGCAGTGCCGGTTATGTTCGCCGCTTCAGGATACGAGATGCTTAAGATGGCTGGCGCTTTTACTCCGCACGATGTGACTCAGTTCGCGGTCGGCTTCGCGGTTTCCTTCATCGTCGCCCTGCTGACGGTGGCCGGCTTTATTCGCTTCCTAAGCCGCTGGAGCCTGGTCCCCTTTGCTTGGTACCGTCTCGCCGCGGCGCCAACCTTTTACTTTCTCACGCGCGGCCTTACTATGTGAGGGCTCCGAGCTGCCGCTATCTTTGTCTTCAGCGATCGACTTGGCCGGAATATGATTTGCTTTATCAACCCGCTCTGACCGCTGGATTAACTCGGGGATCGGAACCAGTCGATCGTGCGCCTCAAGCCCTCTTCGAGTTTGACCTGCGGTGAAACATCCAGGATCTCACGCATCCTGCGAATGTCCGGAACTCGACGGCGAATATCCTCGTAGCTTTTGCCATAGACCGCTTCCTGAGGGACGAAGGTCAACGAAGACCGGGAGCCTGAGAGGCGCACCATCACCGCCGCGAGGTCTTTGATGCATATCTCCTCGTCCGAACCGATGTTGATAATTTCCCCTACCGCCTCTTCCTTCAAACCCGCGGACACCGTGGCCCGAATCGCATCGTCGACATACGTAAAACAGCGCGTTTGCTTCCCATCGCCAACGACAGTGACAGGCTCGCCGCGCAACACTTGCCCCAAAAAGATCGTGATCACCCTTCCCACGTCCATCTGATCCAACCGCGGACCGTAGACATTAAAATAACGGATCACCACCACCGGAAGCCCAAGCTTGTGGAAGGCAAAGCAAAAATGCTCCCCCACGGCCTTTGAAGTCGAATAACACCACCGATCGATTTTGGTCGAGCCGAGAACACGGTCCCCTTCCTCCCTAAAAGGGACAACCGAGCTTTTCCCGTACACCTCCGAAGTAGAGCTGAAAACGACCTTTTTCTGGGCCTTAAACGCAACCTGAAGAACCGCCTGGATCCCGTTAACGTTGACGTTGAGAACCTGGTAGGGATCGCCGACATAATGCTCCACTCCGACCACGGCGGCGAGGTGATAGACCACATCGCACCAACTGATGAGCCCTTCCAATATCTCGCGGTTGAGAATAGAATCGCGAACGTAGCGGAATTGCGGGTTTCCAAGTTGATGACGCACCTTAAGGTCGGAGGCCACATCCAGAATCGTCACCTCATGACCCTGCCCCAACATTGCATCAGTCAGATGGGACCCCAAAAAACCAGCCCCACCTGTGATTAAAAAACGCATAACCTTTCCTTTCTCTTCGATCGTTTAGGCGATGTCAATGAACTTGAGGTCACCCGCTCGCGACGACATCGGGCCAAATACCCTATAACATCATCGACCTGATTGCCAAAATCACGCTCTCCATTCCAATCCGAGAGCGTGGTGCGGCATTGCAAATAGACCGTCCGGCTTTGGTAAACCGTCAAGCATCGGTCATCAGAGTCAAAAACCTTGAAACTCTCTCTGTTCTCTGTCCTGCGTCTCCAATTGAATGGTTGTGTGCTCAATGTTGAAGCGATGCTTCAGCATTTCCTCGATCTGGTTCAAAACATGATGAAAATCCTCTCGGCCGTCCACGACGGCGTGAGTGCTGAGGGTAAAAATTCCCGAGGTAACGGCCCAGACATGAAGGTCATGGACCTTTCGGACTCCCTTAACCTGCTCCATAGCCGCCTGAACCTCCTCGAGCTGGATTCCGCTCGGGACCGACTGCATCAGGATGCTGATCGACTCTTTGACCAGATTCCAGGAGGAATACAGGATCAGCAGGCCAATGAAAATGCTGACAATGGGATCTGCCAGATACCAACCCGTTAAAAGCATCATCACCCCGGCAAAAATAGCTCCCATCGACCCCAGTGCATCCCCGAGGACGTGCAAAAAGGCTCCCCGGACATTGAGGCTTTCATGGTGGGAACCGTAAAGGATGAGCCCTGAAGCAATATTCACACCCAGCCCCAGAGACGCAACGATGAGCATAGCCTTACTTTCAACCTCAGGCGGATCGAAAAAGCGGTTGTATGCCGCATTAAAAATGATGCCCACAACGAGCCAGAGCGAAAGCCCGTTCAGAAGGGCCGCTAAGATTTCCAGACGATGATATCCGTAGGTGCGTTTCAAAGTGGCCGGACGCCGCGCCATTTGGAAGGCAAATAGGCTCATGCCCAAGGCCGCGATGTCGGAAAACATGTGTCCCGCGTCGGAAAGCAAGGCCAAGCTGTTCGTTAAGAAACCTCCGACGACTTCCGCCGCAAAATAGAATGCCGTGATGGCCAGTGCCAATCTCAGGCGATAGGTTTCAGAGGTTCGCTCCATGGCAGGTGTCGGTGAAAATTAGCCAGCAGTCTCCATCTCTGAAAGCAAACTCGGTCCCGAGATCCGCACCAAAACACTAGGGGCTGGTCTCACTCTTGGGAATCAAGAAATAAAGCTTTCCCGGGGTATTCATCGCACCCGCCACCCATCCCGCCTCGGGACCGCTCCCGAAATAGAGGTCCACCCTACCCGGACCTTGAATGGCACTACCGCTGTCCTGGTTTAACACAAATCGCGAAAAGGGCCGCCAGCGAATCACCTTCCCCTGAGCATCCGGGACCGGTCGCCGGGAGATGACGAAGCCCAGCGCGGCTTTAGGAAAAATACGGGGGTCGGTCGCGATGGAGCGTCCAGGGGTCAGCGGGACCTCCAAGCTGCCCAGGGGACCGTCTTCTCCCAGGCGAAAAAAAACATAGCTCTCATTGCGCGCCATTAGGGAGCCCCCGTCCTCGGGATGATCCTTCAGATAGCGGCGCAGTCGCTGCATGTTAATCTCCGCCCGGGGAATTTTGCCGCTCTCGACCAGAAGCCTCCCGATGCTCGCATACGGTCTCCCGTTAGAAGCGGCGTAATTCAATGGAAGCAACCGACCATCCTTCAGCCGTAAAAGTCCCGAGCCCTGAATGTGCAGAAAAAATAACTCCACCGGATCCTTCACCCACGCAAGCTCGTACCCTTTGCCCTTGAGCAGGCCCAGGCCGTCAATTTCATGGCGCGAAAAATAGGGCACCAGGCGCTGGTCCTCCAGCCTCCCGACCAGCTTCTCCACGCGCGGATCGGAGGCCGATCTCACGACCTCCGTCTCTACGAGATCTTTCGGCTTTCCGTAGATCGGGAACCGGAACTCCTCTGTCTCAACCAGGCTGCCTGAGATCACGGGCTGGTAGTACCCGGTGAATAAGACGCTTCCACTGGCGCCCCTCCCATCGGACCGATGCAGATCGTAGTGGGAGCGGAGAAACTGTATCAGCGACTGCGGCTTAACCAAAAGATCCAGGCGCTCCAGAAACAAGAGCAGCGATTCCTTAATCTCTCGTGCCGTAACTTTTCTCGGCCACTCTCCCACCGGTCGCTCCGGCGGCACTCTTTGAAGGAACTCGAGGCTTCGATGAATCGCGCGGCGAAGCGAGTCCCGATCCAGGTCATCTCTGAAGACCGGGAAAGCGGCCTCGCGCGACCAGCCTGCCCTGCCCCAAAAGAGACAGAGAAACAGGAGCAAAAAGGCGTACGCTTTCAGCCGTAGCATCCCGGCTTGAACCCTATAGGTGTTTCGTGCAACCTGTTTAGCCATGGATCCCAAAGCATTGAAAGAAGAGGCCCATCGAGTCCTGGAGGGCCTCCCCGCTGAGTTTGGCAACCGCCTGGAGAACGTGGTGGTCGTGGTGGAGAAGAGGCCAAAAAAAAGCCAGCTCAAGTCCCTGGGCCTCGATCCGCAGCGCGACGTGCTTTACGGCCTGTACGAAGGGACTCCTTTGGCCGAGCGCTCCCTTCTCGATCCTCCTCTCCTCCCTGATAAAATCACCATCTTCTCCGAGCCCCTGCTGAGGGATTTTCCGAGCCCGGCCGAATTGCGCGAACAAATCCGTCTCACCGTGCTTCATGAGATCGCCCATTACTTCGGCATTGACGAAGAAGACATAGAGAAGCTGGGTTATTAATGAAGCCCTTCTACCGGGGAAAAGACTCTACAGCAAGCTTCCTCGCAAGAGATTGAAAATATTCGTGAAGGTCGTTAACAGAAATAGGGGCGATTAAGAAGTCGGGCCTGTCCGTCAGGTCATGGATCACATTTTCATGTTACCATTATTTCCCCGAGCTTTAAACTCGCCTGCTTCGATACGGGCAGGACGTCTCTACCCAAGTCCTTTCCGATCTATTGCACCGGTTGATGTTAGCAGAAACATATGCGAAGGGACTTACAACAAAGCGCCAGGCGTCGCCTCTGAAGACATGCTTTAAAGACGCCCGTGTGTTGACGGGTAGTTTGGCTGATTATCAGGTCCATTTCGAGGCTCCAGAAAAGACCCCTTTCTTCTCCGCCGGGCCGGGCTCCGGTTGACCTAACTGCACGTTGTCGGATACTGTCCGCCCCAAAAAGCGGGTACCGGGCCAGTCTGGTTTCTCTGATGGCTGCTAGAGGCGCTCGAAAGCGGGCCGGCGAAGGGTTGCGGGGGATAATTTTGAGTTCTCAGTCGTTGACCCTCAAAAGCGAGTTGCTAATCATGGATGCTTGGATGCCGGTCCGATCCGTTTCCTCAAATCTTTTTCTGGTGTCCGAGATGACAGACGGCACCGGCTAGCAATCCTGCCAGGCCGACCCCCAGGTGGAAAGGATGGTCGAAAAACTGTAATCCTAAACCTAGCCCGCGACCATCAGTGAAACCGGCAACAGCGAGAATGACATAGAAGGCACCGATTCCTAGCGAAGCCAAATATGGGCCCTGGACGCCCCCTTTGAATAAGGCAGTTATCGCCACCACACCAAGCAAAATATGGAGTAAAGAATGGGGTGCGGCAATAGGGTCAACTTTCAGTAGGATTGGAAAAGCCTGGTCGAGCGAAGGAATGACATTAAAGAGAAAGGTAATGATTCCTTGTACCAGGAAGAACCAACCGACTAGGGCCGTATACCAGTATGCAAGTCCTACCATTAGGCCTCGCCAGACTTTAGTGAGCGGAACGCCCCGATGGTAAGCATCCCAAACATGACTGTTGCGACCGCGAATCCAATGAACCACAACCAGTCGGCTATATCAGCAGCAGAGAAAAGATTGCGGTGCATATACGATGCAAGGAGCACACCGGCGGCAAAAACAAGCGTTGCTGTAACTCCAACTCTAATCTCTGACCACGACCGCTCGTGAGCGAACCACAAACATCCCAACCCATAGGCAAGGAAAGGGGCCGAGTAGATCTGAGCAAGTAATCGCGTAATTTTCCACGGCCATAGATTCGTCATGAAACCGGGCGCAAGCAGCAAAGCCAGCGCCAAAAGTGTCACAACGTACCCCTGAATCAAGAGATATCCCCGAGTCCAACTAGGCAAAGTTGAGTCTGTCGTTTCTTTTCTCCTGGTTTGGTCGGAGTGAGTCCAACTAAGCCAGAGAGCGATGAGCGGATAGATGAGATAGGCCCCGAACCAGATCCAGACTTGGATTTTCGTGAAATCAAACTCCTCAACATGAAATAACGAGACGATGAAAAGCATTCCGGTCCATATGTACGCCATGGACACCACAGCTCGCACCTGGGCCCAGCGGGTCGCGACAATGCATCCGATCATGAATGCTGCGCCAGAGAGATACATGGCGCCCAAGAAGCGCGCGTGCAGTGGCGGCACCAACCAAGGAATCGCCTTATTGACCTGAGGGGGAGCAAAATAGCCCCAAAAGCCGACCCAAAGCGCCAATGCGGCGACTGCGGCGAAGAAGATTCGTTGACCGGTCGTGACTCTAGCGGCGACGGTCTCGTTCATACGGCTCTTTCTCTACCACAAATGAGTCAATACGAAAAAAGAGATCACGTTTGATCCTTCCTACGGTTCGATAAACTCACCGTCCCGTCTTCAACCCTGAGGCTCAGACCCGAAGGGAGGAAGATCGAGGGATAGCCAGCTAATTTAAGAGTCTCTTACTCCAATCGAGGGGCAGATGTCCAACCCTATCTCGAAACCACCCGCAAGTTGACGTAACGCTACCTTATCGGATACTCTCTCCTAAAAAGCGGGTACCGGGCCAGTCTGGTTTTTCTGATGGCTGCTAGAGGCACTCGAACGCGGGCTGGCCCTGGGTTGTCGGGGTCATTTGGGAGTTCTCGGTGGCTGTAGCTCAAAACCAAATTCCTATCATTCCGCTTAAAAGTCAACAGCAGCCTTCTGATGGGTAACCCCTTTCCCTGGTTCAATAGGAACTCGATTTGGCGGGGAGAATAGCTGCATCGTTTCGTTACCGAGCGCTCTTTGAAGATTTTATGGAACGATCAGCCTGACCTTAGC
>Ga0156242_1266_pt1 | contig 14011 bp, 13 predicted proteins | sample RifCSPlowO2_12_FD_107889 | JGI IMG/M metagenome (GOLD analysis project Ga0156242, IMG submission 107889) | Deltaproteobacteria bacterium RIFCSPLOWO2_12_FULL_57_22 | reverse complement strand
CAACTTGCGCAGGTGCGTTTCAGAGAGGTTGCGTTGGAAAGGCGTCGGCCCGACCCGCTCGATCGGCAAAGCAACCATCACGAGCCAGTGGCCCGCATAGGGCTCCCGGTAGGCTCCCAGCGCCTTTCCGCCATCGCGCTCCACCACCCGCTCCAGCTCGGCTACCTGCGCCGGTGGCGTCCCCGCCTGGAGCTCGACCGGGGTCAGTCCCGTCGAGACACCCCCAGGCTTTCTGCGCCGCCGCCCTTTTCGAGCTTTCTTCTCCGCCATGCGTCCTCTCGCTTCTCAGGCCGGCCATCCGATGGCACCGGCCCCGAGCGTCCTACCTTCGACTAACAGCTTGCCGAAAAAAGCCTCGCGGTCTTCGGTCCGTCCCCTCGGCCGGCCTGGGAGTGTCTTGAGGGGCCGATGCACCGGACGAGGAGATCCAAGCGTAGCTCGGAGATGCTGTTACCACGTTGGCGAGCGTAGCAGAGGCGTATTGCATCGGACCCGAAAGATGCTTCCAGGCCGACAGCTAGAAGTTTGGAGTTTTTCAGCATCTCCTTAGACCTACGACCTCACAGAGCGTCAAGGAAATCTTTCAGTTCCATAGAAGAGACCGGGGAGCTGAGAATAGCTCTGAGCCTTCTTCCCCTTTCCGTCTCCTCGCCCGCGAGCGCAACGACCTTACGAAGGTCGGCCCTGTCTTTTCCCCATTCCCCGAGAGCGTAAAGCCCCTCTAACAAGCGGCGGCGCGTCTCGTAAGTGGGGCGAAAAGCGCCGGTCTCAGAAATAAAAGTTGCCACCATTTCCGGCAACTGGCCGGCCGGTGGTTCCCCTCGCGCTATGGCAGCCCTGATGGCGCTCGAAGCAAGTTCCCTCGTTTCTGCCGGCATCGTAAGGAAATAGACCCGGTCCGCATAGTTCTGGTTTTCCTCACGCTGGAGGAGCTCCCGCAAATCGGCTTCGCCGCGGTCTCCCCTGCTCGCCACGATCAGTTGAGCCTCGATAAAAAGCACGACTAAGGCCTGATCTCGATTCTGGTAATAGCGGGGATCCAGGATCTGCGCTACTTTGTCCATGCCGACGAGGAAAAAAATCCGTGCCTGTCTGCCCATGAGCGACCGTACGGCCACAGCCTGCTCATAATAGAGACCGCGGTTCGTGATCGCCACAGAGGCCCATCCCAATTCGCCGGCAAGACGGGAAAGAAGAAGGAGACGATCTTCCAAGGCGAGCCCTTCCGACTCCTCTTTGTCGATGGTGACCCGGCTGATCAGAAAAAAGACGCGATCGAGTCGGTAGGATTCCCTGGCCCGAACGGCTAGCTCGATGTGCGCCTCCGTGGGGGGATTGAAAGAGCCTGAAAGGATACCCAGGCGCTTGATGCCGGTATCCGGACGCGGATCGATCAAGAGGGCATGCGGCGAACCTTGATGATCGAGCTCCTCGACCGTCTCGTGCATACGAAACAGGCTTTTCAGATCGTAACTATTCACCGGCGGCTAACGCATGGTCGATGGTAGCCACAGGGCTAGCTGCGGAAAGACTGCCACCATGGCAATACAAAGTAGCGCCAGGAGCAAAAAGGGGGTAGCCCCGCGCAGAATGGTGCCCAGAGGCACATCCGGAGCTATGTTACTGACGACATACAGGTTCATACCCTTTTATGATAGAAATTTGTTTCTGAGTTTCAGCCGCCGAAAATCCAGGATCAGTTTCAAGACCATGCGCCGACCCGCGCTCGAGAGCGCAAAGAGGCTAGCAGAGAGCGTGAACGGACCCAGTGTCCCATTTTTTTGGAGAGAGTATTCGATAACGGGCTGTTATGTCAACCTCAGGTCGGTTTGGAAAAAGCCTTCTTGACAAGAGTCGGCAATGGGTATAAGAGAAAAAATGCGCCTCAGAACCTCCAATTTATAGACAGGCGCTGGGGCAGGCAAAGCGCGCACGCCGGGAGCCCCTATAAAAAATGGAGGTAACACTTATGGGAGAGCTGAGTCCACCTTGCGACTTTTGCCCGCTGTCAGCGGGCGGCACGCCCATCGACCGGGCTTCTACTTCGGCGCCGAGCTAGCTGAATCAAGCCCTCAACTATAGTGCCTGAAGGCACGGGCTCGCTTAGCGAGAATCGGAGGAAGGGCTTCGCGCAAGCAGGCTCAAGAAGACGCCGGGGGAGCCACGGCACGAATGGAAGTGCTGAAGCGGCTGCTGGCGGGCAGGCATTGAGACAAAAATTGAGATGTTCTTCACGGCGCATTAGCGCCGGCGACGGGTTTCCTTCCCGGGAAGGAAACCCGTCTTTTATTTGTAACTTCTTCTTGGTGTTATCTAAACCGCGGGAGGACGCCCTCACTCAGGACGCGGAGGTTTTCGAAAAAGACCGGAAAAGACGATCGCATGTCAAAAATAATGTGGCTGACTCCCAATTCGACGAATCGTTCGACATAGCGGCACAAGTCATCCGCCGTCCCCCAGATTAACGCTCCTTTGAGATCATCCAAACGGATATCCGCCACCTCTCCTTTCACCATCTTATAATGCTGGGCATCACGCTTGGCCTTATCGACGTCGATCCACCGAAGTGCGGCCTCGGCGGATGTACCTACCGCAGTCTGCGGCATGACCGCGATATCAAAGGGCCCATTTCCCCCTAGCTCTTTGCGAAGCGCTTGAGCGTGTTTAAGGCGCTCTTCGAGCTTTCCGAAAGGAATTCTGCTCGGTAACCAGCCATCGGCAAAATCCACCGCACGCTCCACCGACCTAACCGTTAGACCGCCATACCAGATTGGGAGAGTTTTTTGCGGAGGTTTCGGTTCGATGGTCACATCGCGGAACGCATACACCTCTCCGTGATAGGAAACGTCGTCTTTTGACCAGCAAAGTTTACAAATCTCTACGGTCTCTTGGATCGCCTGGACGCGCTGATCGAACGGAATCCCCGCTGCGGAAAATTCCCCCGGATCATATCCAGCTCCGACACCCATAATGACACGCCCGTTGCTCAAATAGCTCAAGGTGGCAAAAATCTGAGCGACCTTCAGAGGATGGCGATGGGGTGTGAGAACCGCAGTGCCGAGCTTAATTTTGGACGTCACGCCCAATGAGGCCGCAAGCGTCAGGGTCGATTCCGTTACGAACCTCGCATCTGTGATGCCCGCATGCTCGGTGTGATGGGAGGAAATAAAGAGATGGTCTCGCACCCAAATCGAGTCAAAACCCAGATCCTCCGCCATACGACCGCTTTCCAAGATTCCTTTTCGGTTGGCAAATTGCGTAAAGTGAGGGATTAGAACACCAAACTGAACCATGCCCAGGTCCCATACTTCGGTGCGGCGGCGGAACTAAAACAGTTGCCGGTTACAGATACATCACTTCGACTTGGAATCTTTTGATCCAACCCTCTGTGACAGAGACCGCAAAACCTTCTCTGGCGTGATCGGCAGGGAATCCACCAGTATCCCCGAGGCGCTTCTTATCGCGGCGGCAACCGCGGGGGCAACCGGCGCTAAACCTCCCTCTGCCATTCCCTTACTTCCAAAGGGTCCCGGCCCATCCTCGTTTTCTATCAGGACACAGTCGATAATTTTTGGCAAATCCTTAAACTTGGGAACACAGTAATCAATGGGGCTGGCATTTACCAACACTCCGTTTTCGAACTGTTGTTCCTCAACGAAAGTGTTCCCTATGCCAAACATCACGGATCCCTCTTCCTGCCCTTCACATTTCATAGGGTGGACGGCCTTTCCAACATCGGCTGCTGAAACATAACATCGTAGGGAAACCAGTCCGGACTCCGTATCCACACCGACGGAAGCCAACCCCGCATTAATCTCCCACGTACATATATCGATCGGCCCCGTATCTTCTCGTGGCAAGCACACGCCTTTGGCAATAAGCTTCTCTGTTCCTTGCTTCACCAAATCTGCCACGCTGAATAGAACCCTCTCTGGACCTACGATCTGACCATCGACGATAGACAAAATTTCCTTCTTATAGCCTGATCTTTTAGCCGCCTGATTCAAAACAATCTCTTTCAGCTCTTCGGCAGCTTGCTTTACAGCACCGCCCATCAGGACGGTGATTCTGCTGCCAAAGACGCCTGACGTCGGGGGCGTTACCGCAGTATCCGCAGGGGCGATACGGATTGAATCTAACGGCACACCCAAAACCTCAGCGGCAATTTGGACCAGTACTGTCCTAGCGCCGCCGCCGATTTCTGGCGTATTGGCTAAGACGAGAAACCTTCCGTCCATTTGGGCTTCGATAGCAGCTTCGTAGGGCGAGGTAGAGACATCCTTGATCGTGCAGGCTACTCCGCTCCCGAATTTCCAAGACTTGGAATCAAACGAACCTGGAACTGCGTCTCGGGTCCGCAGCCGCTCATATCGATCGACGCAAGTCTTGAGTACGTTGTACGGATCTCCGTCCAGAGGCGGGCCGCCAAAAACGTATCTCTCGCCAGTGCGCAGGAGATTCTTTAACCTGAACTCGACCGCGTCCAGCCCCAGCTCCATGCAGATGTGCTCCGTGTGCGCTTCGCAGGCCCAGGCGGTCTGCACGCTCCCGATGCCACGAAACGCGCCCGACGGAAGTTTGTTTGTATAAACAGCGTAGCATTGTGCGCGCGCATGTTTCAACCGGTAGGGGCCGGCAGATCGAAACGCCGCCTTCCTGGTAACGAGGGGACCGAAATCCGCATATGCGCCCGTATCCAAGTAGATAGTGGCTTCTCTACAAACGAGCATTCCTTCCCGGTTGAGACCGCTTCGAATCTCGATTTCCGCCGGGTGGCGTCTGGTCGTATACGCCGTTTCCTCCTGGGAAAGACGAATCATGACCGGGGCTCCGGTGACGGCAGAGGCCGCCACGGCCAACGGTTCAATCGCGATGAAACCCTTAGCTCCAAAACCGCCGCCGACGAAAGAAACCACGACCCTCACTTGATCCGGCTCAATACCAAATATGTGCGCTAGCTCATCCCTGACCTGGAACGGTGCCTGCGTAGAACTATAGACGGTCATGGAATGGCGATCGACCACTCCAACGGCACAGTGCGGTTCCATAGGATAATGAAACAAGGAAGGGAAATAGAATTTATCGCGGACCACAAACTCGCTTTCGTCAAAAGCGCGCTCCGGCTCCCCTTCCTCAAAACAAGAATACCCGCAGACGTTACGACTGAAATCCGGCACGATATCCGGTCGGGTTATTTCGTAACCTGGCTCGTGTTCGTGGATCAAAACATCTCCTTTGAGGGCCGATGATATGTCAGAAACGGCCGGTATGGCCGTGTACTGGATCTCAACGCGCCGGGCTGCATCCCGAGCCGCCCCCTCATCCTCAGCCACCACGATCGCGACGGGCTCACCGGCAAACCGCACCCGCTTGTGCGCGAGGATAGGTCTGTCTCTTATGGACTGCCCGTAAAGGCGTACGTTCCGAAGGCATGCTACGGATTGGCTCAAGAGGGTTTCATCGGTGATGATGTTTCGCACTCCCGTGACGCCTTCAGCCTCTCGTGTATCGATTGCTTCGATACGAGCATGGGAATACGGGCTGAAGATTATCTTGCCGTGAAGCATGTCGGGAAGTGAAAGATCGGCAGCGTACGTTGCGGACCCCGTCACCTTCTCCCAGCCATCTTGCGCCGGAACCGAATGGCCTACGTACCGCATTTGATAGTTCCCGTGGCCAAAAGTGGCTGCGAGAGCGTGCTCACGTTTTTCATACAGCTGGACTAAAAAGAGCTATCCGGCCATCGCCAGATCCTCTTTGAGACCCCTTTTACGGATCAGAGCAGACTCAAACCTGTAGAAGGCAAAGCTAATCGAGACTGTAACAAACACAACCATAAGCACGACTGCCAGCATCTTTTTCATGTCGCCAATCTCTTGAAAGGCTAGAAGGTCTCGACCCACGCCGCTCCTGGAACCAAACATCTCGATGACGATCACTCCCAGAAACGAAAGGCACCAGCAATAGCGAAGGCCCACGACAAACTCTAAAGAGACGGCTGGAGCTATGACTTTCCCGAACAAGGCGAAGGGCCTCATGCCCAAAGTGCGACCTAGCTTGAAATACACCCTAGGAATCCGACGGATGCCGCTCATGAGCATGATAATCAAGGGAAATACGCCCCAGGTGGCAGCAAACACGATAGCCGATTTGTTGCCTAATCCCAGCAGAAGAATATACACAGGATAGAGAACGCTCTTTGGAGCTGCCCAACCTGCGACCACTAAAGGCTCCATCATGTCATGCCAAAAACGGCTCAATCCTAACAAAACGCCGATGAGAGTTCCTAATAGACCAGCGAGAAGGAAGCTTCCGAGCACCCGCCCGAGGGTTGAGCCAAGACTTCGAATCAACCACCCCTCCCTCAAACCCTGCCAAAATTCCTGTATGGAGATTCCCGGGGATGCCAGAATGAAATTGTCCCCAATGATCCTTGAACATATCCACCATAAAGCAAGCAAAAAAACTGGCACACAAATGCGGCCTAACGTGATGGGGGATAGTGAGACCTCCCGACGGGGAAAAAGCGCTTTGCCATTCATAGAGCGCTGCCTTTCTTCAGTGTCGCCTCTTTATATAATGGCGTCAGATCGCCTCCAGACGCCGGTTATAGAGGCGGTTCTCTATCCGCACTAAAATGGCATTGCCTGAGATGGCAACAACAACGGCAAGCAGGATCGCCCCGTACATCCACTGTGCTTGGAACGACTCGTACTGAAACTTGATGAAGTGACCGACCCCTCTGGGGGCAAGAAGAAATTCTGAGGTAATCGTCGCAAGAAAAGCATAGACCAATCCAAGCCGCAGGCCCGTAAAAATCTGGGGAACAGCGCTAGGAAAGTAGATGCGAATCAGGATTTGGATGAAGGACATCCCCAAAGTCTTACCAATCTTTCGATAAACGGGTTTGACATGTTTAATACCGATGGCCGTATTGACGATCACCCCGATCACACTCGCCAATGCGGCAATAATCACGATCGGAATCATCGTCAGACCGAAAAAGGAGATAAAAACTGGGTAGAAAACAAAGATCGGGTTGGCATAATAAGCAATTAAATAGGGCTCAATCACGTTGTACAAGGTGGGTTTTAAGCCGAGGACAACTCCAACAGCGAAACCGATAGTTGCTGCGATGATAAAACTTAAACCGACCTCTATAAGCGTGGTTTGAATGTCTGCCCAAAACCGTTCATTAGTGAGTAGGATGGCCAGCGCCTGAACCATCATAGTTGGAGGAATGATCACATAGCTTTCCCGGATGGTGCGCGTCCAGCCCTCCAAAAGGACAAGAGCGAGAGCAACGACGCCGAGGCGCACGAAAAGCACCTCCCTAGATCGACGCATGTGCCTTGACGCCTCCCTGCGACGTGCTCTGTCTGAGAAGGGTCCAGATATGAGAGGTCAGATGCCCAAAATCTACGAGGCCCAGAGTATCGATAGAGCGAGGCCGGGGAATATTTACGGAGAGATCGGCAATGACACTCCCAGGTCGAGAGCAAAGGACCACGACACGATCCGACAAGAAAACAGCTTCATTGATGCTGTGAGTCACGAGAAGGATCGTTTTCCCCGTTTCCATCCAGATGCGCTGCAACTCTTCCCCAAGCAAGAAACGGGTTTGTTCATCCAGGGCACCAAAGGGCTCATCCAAAAGCAGGAGATCGGGATTCAAAGCCAACGCACGGGCTATAGCGACCCGCTGTCTCATCCCGCCAGAGAGCTCGGCCGGGTAGCTACGCTCGAACCCGCGCAGACCGACCAGCTCAATCATCTCAAGGCTGCGAACCCGTCGTTCCTCTGAGGAAAAACCCTTCGCCTCAAGCCCAAACTCCACATTCTGGAGGACGTTCCGCCAGGGAAAAACAGAGTCTTCCTGAAAGACCACTCCTAAAGAATGGTTTTTCAATTTCAGCGGTTGACCCTTGAGCGTCAAAAACCCTTCGGTAGGTTCAAGAAGCCCGGCGACGATCTCCAGCAATGTGGTCTTTCCACAACCACTCGGTCCGACGAGGCTGATAAACTCCCCGTCACGGACGTCGAGGTTGGCCTGACGCAAAGCCTCGACCCGCTGTCCCGCCTCGTTGTAATAAACCTTCGAAACGCCGGCAATCTTCAGCAATTCCACCACAAACCGCCACTAGGTCATCGATCGACCCGATGTAAAGACCCTGTCCTCATTCCCTACGTTGAATTCATTTTCCAAAGGGTATCTTTTCTGGAATCGTATGGCGAGGAACCCCGCCAGGCAGAAATTCCTGGTTGATCAATTCTTTCCACTCTCCAAACTGGCTCTTTAATAACTCGGTGTGCCGCATAGCATCCTGCGTCGTGCGCAGATAATCCACCTTAATGTCCATGTCAAAGAAGTTTTTCATATTAATGAAGCTCATCGCATGGCGGGCAACGGCCTCGTCGACTTTCGCAGCCTTGGCATAGACCTTAACAGCCACGTCGGGATTTTTGCCGATGAAATCGATGATTTCCCGGTAAGCCTTGAGAAAATTTCTCACCACCTCGGGGGATTTTTGAATGAGGGGTATCCCTGCGATGATAAAGTCATCAGGGAAATTGGGCTCATAGTCTGAGATCGTGCCGATGCTCCTGGCTTCTCCGGAGAGAATAAGAGGCGTGGCCGACAAGTTGTTGGCCCAAGCAATGTCGATAGCCCCCCGCTTGACGGCAGCCCAAGACGCAGACGCACTCCCGGCGACGATCAGCTCTGCCTGTCCGACCAGTCCTATCGCCTGGAGGGCAAGTGCTGCCGCGGCTCGAGTGGTCCCGGTTGGGCTGGTAATGGCTATTTTTTTCCCTTTCGCATCCTTCAACGAGCGAATAGGGGAAGACACGGGGACAATCCACATTATGCTACCGCCGCCATACGACCCAATGACCTGAATGGGGACCCCGGCCTGGAACGCGCTTACGGCAGCTACGGTTGAACCCACGCCAAAATCGAGTTTTCCGAGGGCGAGGTTGCGCATCACCTCCCCTCCTCCGAGCGAAGGAACGATGTCCTTCTCTCGAAGCTCCAGCCCATGGCGCGCGAAAAGTTCGGGACGAGCCATACCTACAAGAAAGGGCAAGGATGGGGCTCCCGCAGGAAATGCGGAGATCGCCAGGCTAAATGGCCTTGACTGCGCAAAGGTGGGAGATAAACTCCCCGATCCCATAATCGATAACAAAGCTACCGCAACAACCGCGCCTTTTAGTAACCTGCGCCACAGCAGTCCAAAACTTTGCCCAAGACAATTTTTCATGGCTTATTCCTCCCTCGTCTATCTAAACATCCGTGCGAATAAATACCTAAATTTACGATCACCCGCAGCCATCGATTTTCACTCTTTATAGCCCCCGGAAACGATGTGGAAGTCCCGCCCCGAGGGTGTGGCGATGGGCGGGGCATAGATTTCGATGATGCGCGCCGGCTTGTCGCCAACTGTGCCGGCAGAATGATGAACCCCCGGGGGAATAAAGGCGACATCTCCCGGCTTTGCGGTATATTTTTCCCCCTCGATCGTCACCTCAACCATCCCCTCCAGCACGATGTAAATGTTTTCCGAGTGTGCATGGTAGTGCGTTGGTCCCTCTCCTGAGTCTACATTGAGAACGTTGATGTGGACATCGACATTGCGTGCCCCGTCGTCAGGGCCCACAAGAGGAAGTTTTTGCCCTCGCTGGCCCGGCATGATCTCGGTCGGCTCACGATCGATTCGAGTCAATTTCGGCTTAACGTTCATACTTTTCTCCCATAGACCATCAGATCACGGCGATGGCATCGATTTCCACCAGCAGGTCCTCGTGTGCGAGACAAGAGACCTGCACGCCGGTGCTTGCCGGATAGTTGCCCGAGAAGTACTCGGCGCGCACTCTCTGCATCGCCGGCATATGGCGGATATCCGTTAAATACACGGTGATACGGACCACATCTTCGAGAGAGGCGCCGCCGGACCCCAGGACCGCTTTGATATTATCGAAGGTGACACGGGTTTGGAGCGCGATGTCGCCCTTCCCTACGACCTTGCCGTCTTTGTCAAACGCCGCCTGTCCAGCGACAAAAATCAGAGATGAACCGCCTTTCACCGCAATTCCCTGAGAAAAACTGAGATGCTGCGTGTTCCAAACTTTGGCGGGTTTCAAAACGTCTTTTTTCGCCATGGATAAACTCCTTTTTGCTCACTTTTGACACGTCCTTTTAGCATTCAAGGAAATCGTTTGTCAAATTTGCCAGTCGGATTCCTCGAGGCTAAAAGGCGCGTGGATAATATTGGCGCGTCATCACCAGCGCGCAGCCGCACCTGATTTTAAACACCGATAAACCAGCAGACCGGCGCTGAGCGAGAGTCGCGTCCGGTTCCCGAATGGTGAGCTTTAATCACTCAACCGCGGCTTGTCAGAAACCGGAGCTCGTCTTCGCCATTTTAATCTGACCCTTTACGCGCCTACGCAGAAAGCCACGGGCGTCAGCCCGTGGATGAATGCGAGAAGCGGATACCCTCCGAAGCCTTGGCGAAGGAGGGTATGCTTCGGCGGGTTGCGCCGAAACATGCGTGAAGAGGCCACGGCTGTAAAGCCGTGGAGCTTCACTCATTCCACAAGTGGCGGTAACGTGTCGCCACGACCTGGTCGTAAGCCACCGGTTTGGAGAGAAGGCCGATTTCCTGCGCAAACCGGTTCATCCCAGAGACGACCTCCTCGGAGATCGACGGGTCATAGTAAGGCACATCGCGCCGGATCAGCTCTGCAATCAGCTCCGCCTCCGCTGGAGGAAAGAGACGCTTTCCCACCTCCGTGGCCCGAGAAGGATCCTCCTTGAGCGCCCTCTGGGCCTTCACAACAGCCTTGACCGCCGCCTCAACTGCCGCAGGGTCCTCCGCAATCTTCCTCTCCGTCGTTATTAAAGCCGGAAACGTGTAGCGGCCAGCCTCAGATGGGCCATCTCCCCGTCGCACGTCCAAGACCAAAGTGCCTATCCCCTTTCGCACCGCAATCTCTGCCCCCATTCCGTTAGCCCAAAACCCATCCAGTTTTCCTTCTTCCAGCGCCCGTGCCGCAGAAACACCAAATGGTACTCCCGCGCCACTCGCTCCCGGTATCGGCCCGATCTGAACCCCGGCGCGCTCGGCATCTATCCCCGCTTCCTTCAGGAGCTGCCTGAGTCCCACATCCGGTCCCGGCGCTGCCCCGATCCGGAGCCCCTTCACGATCCCGATCTCTCCCCGCTTCGCTTTAAGGTCCGCGCGCACCACCAGAAACCAATACATCCTCTGCGCCAAAGCGACTAAAAGCTTACCCCCCTTCCAGTCCGGAAACGCAGCAAGCGTCGCATGGGCCGATCCCGCTACGAAATCCACCCCCCCATCGCGCATCACCTCCATCGCCCTGGTGACGGGATACAAATTCTCAAGCTTCGCCTCGTATCCCTCATCCTTAAAAAAGCCCAATTCCACCGCTGCTATGGCCGGAAAATACGAATTCGATATCATGTCCGCTACGGCAACAAGCATAAATACCCCCCCGATCAGAATCTTCCAGAGAAACGACACTATCTGAACCAAAGCTTCGCTGTCAACGAGCGGCACCCTCGACTGCGAAAAGACTGCCGCAGAATCAAGAGCGCAGGGGGTCTGCTCCGAAGCGGGGAGACATCCGACACTGCAGCTACTCAGAGAACAAGAGCGTATCAGGGTAAGCGCCTAGAGGCAGAGAGGCAGAGGCCTATTGGCTCCCGCTGAGGGGCAGGCCTCCTGCGCTCAATAACAACTAGGGCATTTTGAATGCGGCGTGTTGAGGATGAAGCCAACTACCACTATGATGGGAAAACTGAAATAGCGGGAAGGGTTGCGGAAAGATGGCGAAATGTGACTTTGATCTGTTCACGATCGGCGCGGGCTCCGGCGGGGTGCGGGCGAGCCGCGTCTCCGCTTCCTATGGCGCCAAAGTGGCGATCGCCGAGGAGCGCTACCTGGGCGGGACCTGCGTCAATGTCGGCTGCATCCCCAAAAAGCTGCTCGTGTACGCGGCGCATTTTCGCGAGGACTTCGAGGATGCGGCTGGATTCGGTTGGACCGTGGGCGAGCGCAGGGTCGATTGGAATAGGCTCATCGCCAACAAAAATACCGAAATTCAGCGGCTCAACGGCGTCTACCGGAGGCTTCTAGAAGCGGCCGGAGTCCTGATCATCGATGGCCGCGCCCAGATTCTCGACCCCCAAACCGTGGCCGTGGGGGAAAGGCGTTACCGCGCTAGATACATCCTGATTGGTACCGGAAGCTGGCCCACGATTCCTGACATCCCCGGGGCCGAGCACGCGATTACCTCCAACGAAGCGTTTTACCTGCCTTCGCTGCCGCGGCGGATCATCATCGTCGGCGGCGGCTACATCGGAGTCGAATTCGCCGGCATCTTCCACGCCCTGGGAGTTGAGGTAACCCAGCTTTATCGCGGGCGTCTCTTCCTCCGCGGCTTCGATGATGACGTGCGCGAGACCCTGGCAGACGAGATGAGAAAAAAGGGCATCGACCTGCGCTTCCAGACCACCGTGGAAAAGATCGAAAAAGGGCGGCAGGGCCTGCGCGCCAAACTCATCGACGGAACCGTTTTGGCGGTCGACCAGATCATGTTCGCGACCGGACGTCACCCCAACACCGCCGGGCTGGGTCTTGAGAGTCTAGGAGTTAGACTGACTGGAAAAGGCGCCGTCGAGGTGGACGAGTATTCCCGTACCAGCGTGCCGAATATCTATGCCATCGGGGACTGCACGGATCGCTTGATGTTGACGCCGGTTGCGATCGCGGAAGGCCGAGCCGTGGCGGAAACGCTTTTTAACGATAATCCCATGAGGCCGAATTACGCCAACGTTCCGACCGCCGTCTTTAGCCTACCGAATGTCGGCACCGTGGGGCTCACGGAAAGAGAGGCGCGCGAGCGAAACGGCAAGATCGATGTTTACCGCACCCGCTTCAGGCCGCTGAAGCACACGCTCTCCGGGCGAGACGAAATGACCATGATGAAACTCGTCGTGGACCGGGCCACAGACCGCGTCCTTGGCTGCCACATGGTAGGCCAGGAGGCGGGTGAAATCGTCCAGGGGATAGCTGTGGCGCTCACCTGCGGCGCCACCAAGGCGCATTTCGATGCGACGATCGGCATCCACCCGACAGCGGCCGAAGAGTTGGTGACCATGCGCACTAAAGTCCCGGAACCGGATGCCTCGAACGCCCGACGACCCGAAACTTCTTGACCGCGGCACGGACGTGATTTATAAACTTCGACAAGAGACATCATGAGCATCAATCTTCCGCCCAAAGTGCTGCCGGAGATTTTGCCGGTCTTCCCCCTTACGGGCGCCCTGCTGCTTCCGGGAACGGTCCTCCCGCTCCATATCTTCGAGCCGCGCTATCGCAACATGGTTGAGGACGCTCTGCAAGCAGAGGGAGTGTTCGGGATGATTCAGCCCGTCGTGCCCCGGCAGGACAACCGGCCATCACCCGGAGCCGACAAGGAGACTCCCGAACTCTACAAGGTTGGGTGCGCGGGCTATATCGAACGATGGCAGAAATTGTCAGACGGCCGGTACATGATCCAATTGAAAGGCCTCAACCGTTTTCGCGCAGAGACTGAGATGCCCCTGCTTCGGGGCTATCGGCGGGTCAAGGCTTATTACGGTGATTTCCCGGATTCGACCGCCAGGCCGGATTGGCGCTGTGACCGAGTTGCGCTGATCCGGACGCTAGAAGAGTACGGCAAAGCGCACGGGCTGCAAGTAGAGTCGAGCCAGCTCGATCGCTCCACCGATTTTGACCTGGTAAACTTATTGGGCGTGGCCCTCCCATTCCATCCCGCAGAGAAACAGGCCCTGCTCGAAGCGCCCTCCGTCAAAGACCGTGAAGAAGTTCTTGTTAATCTGCTCCAATTGGGCGCCGGGCCCACAGCCGCCGGTTCGGACACCCCGACCCGGACGGTCAACTGACGCTCGGCTCCTGCCTGGCTATAATGTGCTGAAGGCGGT
>Ga0156242_1075_pt2 | contig 14490 bp, 13 predicted proteins | sample RifCSPlowO2_12_FD_107889 | JGI IMG/M metagenome (GOLD analysis project Ga0156242, IMG submission 107889) | Deltaproteobacteria bacterium RIFCSPLOWO2_12_FULL_57_22 | reverse complement strand
TAGGGGCGCTTAATCGACCATCCCTTGAACAGTTGATTCTCCTTGAACAGTTGATTCTCCTTTAAAAGCAATAAGTTATAAAATTTCGGAGGCCTGGCATGGGTCTTGCTGCTCCCGTACGTCCGTGGCGGTATATCGATAAGCAACGGGCAACAGGAGCTCACGCTTTGAACCTTTTCAAACCCTTAGGGAAAGGGGCGACCTTCCACTTCACTATGCCGGGGGCATCTGAAACACCTGGTAGCAGTCCGAAAACCGCAGTTTTAAGGGTAAGGAGGCATAAGCGCTCGTGAAGATCGCATTATCATTATTGCTCGCCTCGATCTTAGCGGTCCCTCTCTCCGAGGACATAGCCTGGTCACAAAGCCTTCCGGCAGATCTCACGAAGCTGTCGATTGAAGAGTTGATGAATATCACCATCGAGAGCGTTTCCAAGTTTGAGCAAAAGGTGGTCGAAGCTCCGGCTTCGATTACGATCATTACGAGCGACGACATCAAAAAGTTCGGCTATCGCAATCTGCCGGACATTTTGCGAAGCGTACGCGGGCTGTTCGTTAACTATGACCGCAACTACAATTACGTGGGTTTCAGAGGCTTCTCACGGCCGGGCGACTATGATACCCGGATCCTGATTTTAATTGATGGCCACCGGTTGAATGAGCCCATCTACGATTCGCCGGGAACTGGCGGCGACTTCATCCTAGATGTCGATTTGATCGATCGCGTTGAAGTCATTCGCGGGCCGAGTTCTTCCCTTTATGGCAGCAGCGCCTTCATGGGCATCATCAACGTCAAGACCAAACGCGGCAAGGACATCGAAGGGGTCGAAGTGTCCGGCGCCGGCGGGCGCTTTAGCACTTACAACGGGCGGCTTAGCTACGGCAACAAGTTTGAAAACGGCCTTGAGCTGCTGGTCTCTGGCAGCGGGTTCGGCAGTGATGGCGACCGCCGGCTGTTTTACCAAGAATTTAACGATCCGACGACCAACAACGGTATTGCCAAGAATAGGGACGGGGAACAAGGTCAAAGTTTCTTCGGCAGTTTGTCCTACAAGGGCTTTAGCCTGGCAGCAGGATACGTCAACCGCGAGAAGGATGTTCCGACGGGGTCGTTTGAGACGGTGTTTAACGCTCACAGCAGCACGACCGATAGGAAGGGATTCGTCGATTTGAAGTACGAGCATGAGTTTGCCGGAAATCTGGGTCTTAAGGCGCGAACTTATTACGACAACTATTATTATAAGGGACTGGCCGATTACGACTATGGGTTGGCGAACCTGGTCCGTAACAAGGATTTCGGCTGGGCGAACACGGTCGGCACGGAGCTGCAAATCACCAAGACTCTATTCGATAAGCATAAGGTAATTTTCGGCGGGGAGTTCCAATATGTTCTGCGGCAGGACCAGAAGAATTACGACATAGAGGTTTATCTCGATGAGCGGAACAGCAGCCGCAACTGGGCGGTCTACTTACAGAATGAGTATGAAATCCTCAAAGGGCTACGCCTCACCGCCGGCGTGCGCTTCGATCACTTCAGTCTGTCGGACAATAGCGCGGTAAGCCCGCGCGTTGGGTTGGTCTATCTGCCGTTCGACAAGACGGTGATCAAGCTGCTCTACGGTCACGCCTTCCGCGCGCCCAATGCGTTTGAACTGTTTTATCAGGTCCCATCCAATTTTTTGCCGAGTAATGGCTTGGGGCCTGAGCGAACCCGAACCGTCGAACTTCTCGTGCAGCAGTACCTTGGTTTTAATCTCTGGGGCACAGCTAATCTCTATTATCAGAAGAGCAAAGATATCATTACCCAAATCGTTGAACCTGTGAGTGGGCTGCCGATGTTCCAAAACGCGGGTGGGGTCTCCCAAAAGGGCGTTGAATTCGAATTGGAAGGTAAGTGGCAAAACGGTGTCCGCGGCCGGATGAGTTACGCGGTGCAGCGGACCGAAGATGTCGACACCAAGTTAAGACTTACCAACTCGCCGGTTCACCTGGCGAAGTTTAACGGGGTGGTGCCGTTGATGGCTGACAAGTTATTTCTCGGCTTGGAGGAGCAATACACCAGCGGCCGGAAGACTCTGGCAGGAAATCAAATCGGTGGCTTTTGGGTGACCAACGTCACGCTGTTTAATCAAAGTGTTTTCAAAGGATTGGATTTGTCGGCGAGCATTTACAATTTATTTGGCAAAAAGTATAGCGACCCCGGATCGGGAGAGCACGAGCAAGACGCCATCAGACAAGACGGTCGAAGTTTTCGGTTCAAACTGACGTTCAGGTATTGATGAGAACGGCTATCGTGAGGAGAGGCTCCGGGCGTGAGCCTATATCGGTAGTAGCGTCGGACTTCAAAACCTGCCGGATCAACGCCGCCGTGAGTTCGACACGACCTTCAGCGCCGATCCAACCAGCGTTGAACGCAATATCTCTCAACCCGCACAGTGAGTCGAGAAAACGACCTGGCCGGTTTTTTGGATTATGCCCTCAGGCGCGGGCGATTCTGTGCATCCTGGCATGGCTCTTGGCTGGCTCATTGCATGTGATCTACGCCGCCTCCTTCTCGGAATACCAGATCAAGGCGGCGTTCTTGTATAACTTCGCAAAATTCGTGGATTGGCCGTCGACAGCATTTCGTGCCGGTCAGAACTCTCTGGTCATTTGTGTTGTCGGAGAGGATCCCTTTGGCGCCGCGCTCGACGAGCCGATCAAAGGGCAATCCATCGGCGGGAGGAACCTGGTCGTCAGACGGCTCAAACAGATTCATCGCGACGAGGCCTGTCACCTCGCCTTTATAAGCCGGTCCGAGAGAGACAAGCTGGGACAGGTTTTGAGCCTCATCAAAAGCTCACCATTTCTGACAATAGGTGACGACGGTAATTTCATCGACCAGGGCGGCATGATCAACCTCGTCGTCGAGGAAAGAAAAGTCCGTTTTGAGGTTAACCTTGAGGCGGTAGATCGGGCGGGACTTAAGATCAGCCCCGAGCTGCTGCGGTTGGCGAAGAGTGTCCGCGACAGGAGAAAACTCTAGCTTGCAGAGATTCAGCGACATATCCATCAGACGGAAGCTTACGCTGATCATCATGGCCACGAGCGGCGCGGCTCTCCTGTTGGCTGGCGCGAGTTTTCTTGTGTATGAGTCGGTCGCGTTTCCGCAATCCGTTGCGCAGAATCTCTCTTCACTGGCTGTCGTAATCGGTAACAACAGCGCGGCGGCTATTGTCTTCGACGATGAAAATGCCGCCATCGAGACATTAGCCGCGCTCCGATCTACGCCAAATATCGTCTCGGGCTACATTTATCGGAAAGATCGGACCGTTTTTGCAGGCTATGCGCGTGGGGGTCGGATGACGCCGCTGCAGTGCCCGGCACAATTGGACGGTTATCGTGTGGTCGACAATCACGTGGAGGTGTGCCGCCCCATTGTATTCCGCGGAGAAATGTTAGGGACCATTGGCCTAAAGTCCGATCTGCGCGAATGGCAGGCGCGTCTGTGGAACTATGGCCAGATCGTTTTCGCCATCCTGGCATTATCGCTTGTCGTGGCATTTGGCGTGTCGGCGGTGCTGCAGGGAATTGTGTCCACCCCGCTCCTTTCCCTGGCAAGGTTGGCGAGAAACGTGTCCAACGAGCGCGACTATTCGGTCCGGGCGTCTAAAACGAGCCAGGATGAAATAGGCGTTTTGGTCGATGGGTTTAATGACATGCTGGGTCAAATTCAACAGCACTTAAAGCGCGTCACTGCCCTGCGCGATGTTAACTTGGCCGTGACTGCGACCTTGGATCTCCGCGATGTCCTGAATATCCTGCTCGACAAGGTAGATCTGTTTCTTTCCTATTCCGTGGCCACAATCGGGCTGCTGAACAAACAGACCAGACTACTGGAGCCCGTGGCCTGTCGCAATCTTGACGAAAAGGAGTGGCGAGCAGAGGAGTGGAAGGGTGGGTGCGGCTCCCCCAATGAAGTATTGAAGGCCAAGGAGCCTCTGTTGATCCCAAATTGTCAAACCGATCCCCGCATCCGTGACCCCGAATTTTATCGCGGGAACGGGCTGGTTTCTTATCTTGGGGTACCCCTGATATTCAAGGACGAGATTCTGGGCGTCCTTTCCTTCTACACGAAAAAAGAGTATGAGTTCCACAACGATCAGATCGAGTTTCTCTCCACGCTGGCAGGCCAAGCGGCCATAGCTATTAACAATTCCCGGCTCTATGAGGAGATGACAGAGCTAGCGGCCGATCTATCAAAGTCCAATAAAGTAAAGGATGAGTTTCTAAGCGTCATGTCGCATGAGCTTAGGACGCCGCTCAATGTGGTCATGGGCTATGTCGCGATGATCAAAGACGGTCTATACGGATCCATCAGTCCGGAACAACAGGAGGCCTTAGAGAAGGTGATGAGCAAAGCCAGGGATCAGTTGACGATGATCACCGGCATCTTACACGCCACGCAAATCGAGGCGGAGCGAGTCGGCGCGGAAATGCAACCATTCAGCCTTCGAGACTTTCTCGACGATCTTAGATCCAGTTACGAGGTCCGCTTGGAGAAGGATCTGGCCATTCACTGGAGCCACTCCCGGGATCTGCCCGCAATTACAACCGACCGCGAAAAGCTTAAGCACATTCTTCAGAATCTCATTAACAACGCGATTAAATTTACGGAGAAGGGAAGCGTGGAGGTTTCGGCGCGCGTCGTGGCAGCCGGGGAACCAGGAGCAGCACGGCTGCCGCTGGCTGACGCTTCGCGTGAGCACAATGCGGCTCCGTTCGGCACGGGAACGGACAATCGACTCTGTTGGGTGGAGTTCACCGTGGCTGACACGGGAATCGGGATTCCAGAGAGCGCTCTCCCCAACATCTTCGACAAGTTTCATCAGGCAGACAGTTCGGAGACCAGAGTTTACGGCGGCGTGGGACTGGGGCTTTACATAGTGAAGCAGTATGCAGCGCTTTTGGGCGGGAGCGTTACAGTAAAAAGCCGCCCTGGTAAAGGTTCGACTTTCACGGTTATGATACCTTACGGAACGCCTGAGCCGGAGGCCTGAAATCAGGAAGTGAGTACCCAACAAGGTGCTTGAGGGTTGGCACTCCCGGTCTCTCCTAGAGTGGTGTCCTATCGTATTTCGTATTTCTTTTCCCGAACTAGCAGACTGTCCTGCCTCTTAAGCCTCGCTACAGGTGGCGCTATTTGGGGGCACCGCCCGCCTGCTGCGGCAAACCGCAAAAGCCCAGTTTGACAATCATCGCCGGAAACGGTTTATTCGCGAGCTATGCGCAGGATTGGGAATCGGTAATGGGGGCAGAATTGTTCGCCTTAACTGCCGCCCTAGGTTGGGCGGTTGAGGCGATCCTGGTGCGCAAAGGCGCTCAGTACGCCAGTATCTCTCTGGCTGTGCTCATGAGCTTCTTCGTCACTGCGCTCGTACTCTGGACCGTCAACTGGTGGTCATTCCCGTTGAGCCTGCTCTATTCGCCGGCGACCTTCTATTTCATCCTGGGCGGGCTGATCCAACCCGCCATCGTTCGTTTCCTCCACTACACGGGCATCGTCCGCCTCGGGGCATCCCGCGCCGCTCCCGTGCGTGGAATTTCGCCTCTCTTCGCCATCGTAGTCGCGTTCTTTTTCTTAGGCGAGCGTCCCGGCTTCTCCGTTTATATAGGAGCAGTCTTAAGCGTCGCAGGCCTCTGGCTGATCTCGTATCGGCGCGAGGGCGAAACGGCTTGGAAAACCATCGATCTCCTTTTTCCGCTGGGAGCCGCGCTCCTGACCGCGGTCTCCCAAAATATCCGCAAGACCGGCCTTCTCATTCTCCCGAACCCTTATATAGCGGCCGCCGTAACCACGACGACCTCTCTCGTCGTCTTTCTCCTGAGCCTCATTCTTACCGGGCAGATCTGCTCGATTAAAATGGATAAGAGATGCCTGCCCTCTTATGGCAGCGCCGCTGTGATCTCCACCGCGGCGCAACTTTTCACCTTTATCGCCCTGAGCAAGGGACAGGTCTCCGTGGTCGTCCCGCTGGTCAACGCCAATCCCCTTTTTATCGTCTTCCTCAGCGCGCTTTTTCTCAAAGACCTGGAGAAGGTCACCGGACTCGTGGTCACAGGCGCGCTCCTGATCGTCGGCGGGGTCGCGCTGATCACCTATCGTTAAGCGAGGAATTGTCTTCAGATCTCTACCGCGTGGCGCCAGAGAACTGAAACTAAACCAACAAGAGAAGACTCAGGCGGCGGATGCCCGAAGATTGTGATGATGGTCCGCTTTGGAGACCGGACCAATCCCCTGGATGATCTTCTGCCAGCTCTCCCCCTCATCGGCGCTGTAGAAGACCTCTCCATCCGTGGTGCCGGCAAACAGGGCAAAGCCGCCATTCCAGACGTCCATAGCCAGCGCTTCGATGTTTCCTCGAATGTGCCCGGGCAGCCCCTTGTTCAAGATCTCCCAGCTCCTACCGCCGTCCCGGCTGCGGGCAATGCGCGCATCGGCGCTGCGCGTCTTTCTCCAGGTGCCGGGACCGGTCTTTGCGCCTGCGGTAAAAATCACGCTGCCGTTGCGTGGATGCACGAGGAGCGGGTCCACATATCCGATCCTGAAATCCCTAGGCGTAAGGCTCACCCAGCTCTCGCCGCCATCCCGACTGGCGCATACGCCGGCTATGTCCGTCGGCGCGCCATTGGTGGTGGGCATGACCAGGTAGACCGTTCCCGGATCCGAAAAGGGAACCAGTACCCGGTGCGCATCCGGATTCAGGCCCGAAGCCGTCTTCCAGCTCCTCCCTCCGTCCGAGCTCTTTAGAAAGCCTCCCACTTCGACCGCGGCATAGATGATGTCGGAACGCCTAGGGTCAAAGGCGAGACTTTTGACATGCGCTTGGTGCGGTGGGCTAGGAAAGGTCCACTTCTCTACGCCCGGCACCTGGCGCAAACCGGAAAGCTCGCTCCAGCTCTGTCCCAGGTCATCGCTATAGAAGAGGTGGGCCGGCTGGGTTCCGGCATAGAGTCTGGGCCGTCCCCCGACCTCCCGGACGGCCAGCGTGTAGATCTCACGGTTTCCAATGCCCTGGTCTCTCCTTTCCCAGTTCCGACCTAAATCCTTGCTTGCATAAAGTGCTTCGCCATAAGTGCCGGCAAACAGGGTCCGGCTCCTGGACTCGTAAAGGAGCGAGCTGATATGCTCGCCAGGTAGAAGCCTCTCTTGCGGACTCCACGAACCGTGCCGGCGTTCGCAAGAAAAAATCCCCTCGGCTGTGCCGACCAGGAGCGTACCCCTGGGCAACTCACCCACCGTGGTCGTCTGGCCTCCGGGCGATAAACAGATTACCATGGACTTCTCTCCTCTCGCGTATCTAAACTTACCCAGGATTTTGACCCCTCGTCAAGCCAAAAATCCATACCTGCTATGCCTACAGATTCTGTGCTAACAGTGCAGCTGTTTTCACCCTAAGCGCTTGGTTGGTGCCGTCAGAATGGCTAAAAGTAACGGCATCACGCACATACTTCTCCATTGGTAAATCCTTTGTTGCCCCGTAACCGCCATGAATCTCAAGGGCTTGGACGGCAACTCTCTTGGCTGTCTCGGAGGCGATGACCTTGGCCATAGTATGAAGCTTGGGGTCGTAGAATTCGTCATGGTCAGCAGCCCAAGCGGCCTTCCAGTAGAGGAGCCGCGCAGCCTCAAGTTCAATGAACATATCGGCCAGCATCGCCCCGATGAGTTGATGTTCAATAATGCGTCTGCCCCCTTGCACTCGCGTCTTGGCATACTCAAGAGCAGCCTCATAGGCAGCTCGAGCCACTCCTACATTGCAAGCCGCTGTATAAGCGTTACTCGCTCGCATTCTCCTGCGCCAAACATCGAGGCCAACTTTAGATTCTCCCAACATAGACTCTAAATTTTCCTTAGGCACGCGAACGTTATTGAAGGCCATTCCAGCATTGGGGCATAACCGCTCACCGAGCTTGTCGTGAATATGGTCGACTGTGAGGCCAGGGCTATCGCTAGGCACAAAGATATAGGCGTTCCCTTCTTCGGTTCTGGCCAACACCCTGTAAAGCTTGGCTCGACTGGCCCCGGAGCTCCACTGCTTTACTCCATTGATTACCCACTCATCGCCATCGAGCACCGCAGTCGTGGCTACACGTGCGTCTGGGTAGCCTGACACGTTATCAGAACCAGTATTTGCTTCTGTGGAACAGGTGGCTATGAGGTACTTGTCATCGTCACGAAACGGGATCAGGAACTTTCGGCAAAGCTGCTCGGAGGCCACCCACTGGATCATCTGGACGATCTTCACGGTCTGGGCAATGATCACCGAAATGCCCAGGTCACCGACAGCAAGCTCTTCACATACTATGGCCGTGGTTAACGAATCCAGCCCCGGTCCGCCATACTTTTCGGCTAGAGTTAAAGTCCTGAAACCAGCCTTGGACAATTTCTCAATTATGTCCCATTGAAAACAATCGTTATGATCAGGAGACCGGTCCCTCTGTAAAGCTATAGGTTTGATCTCCTTCTCGACAAATTCCCGCGCCATAGTCCGTATTGCGCGTTGCTGTGGGCTCAGCTCGAAATCAATCATCGCATTATCCTCCTTTAAGCTTATGCTTTGATCACGGCTTTCCTAAATCAAGTTTCCACCGTGGCTGCTGGTGAAATCGATTGGCGCGCTCCGCTTACAAAAATCAAGCTGCCGAGCGATCCAACAGCCTCGTCTTTCAAACCAAAAATGCCCGGCTAGGGAAGACCCAGTCCGGGCTTTGATGCGCAAACCAAAAATGCGACCGGATCGGTGACCCAGCCGGAAAGATACTTCCAGAATCGCCGCAAATATAGTTAATATCGCAGCCGGGCGTCAACTGGAATATCGCTCGCGAATCGTGTCCGTTGCTCGTGAAGGGAACGGGGACGAGATGTTCACCAGCAACCCGCGTGGCTCATCCCGTACTTACTGAAGAAGTATCTTCTTCATCTTCGTGAGCACCGCGGGCGGCGTGCTTAGGATCGCCTGGACGACCTGGGTGACGCGCTCCCCATTACTCGGAGTGAACTCAATCCCCCCTGTCTTCTTGGCGTCAGCCAAAAATTCCGGGTCCGTATAGGTAGCCCAGAACGCCTTGCGTAATGCCTCTACCCTGTCCCTGGGAACCTCGGGATGCACCACGTACGGGTTGGTAATCTGGGACGAAGCATGGATGGCCCGCAGCAACTGCCTCGCCTCGTCCGTCTTGGCGAGCGTCTCGGCGGCCGGCACCCCTCTCAACAGGGGATGCTCCGGGGTCTTGTCGCCCATGATGATCATAAACCTCGTGACTCCGCCGTTTAACAACTGAAGGTGCCTGCCGGTGGTCAGGATTGCCAGCCAGCTCGCGCAGTAGCCGTCCACTTCCTTCCCCTCTGTAGCCAGAACCATCTCGGCTACCCCACGATAGCCCGTCACCAACTTCATCTGAGTTCCCAACGCTGCATTCATGATGGCGGGCATATCGTATGTCCCTCCGCCCGGCGCCATTGTTCCCAACGTCAACGGTTTACCATCCACCACGTCCCGGAACGACGCGACGGCGGAGTCCGTCCGGGCCACACACGCGTGGGCGGTAGCAATAGCGCTGCCGATCCATTGGTACTTCGCGGCATCAAACTGAATCCCTGGTGCGCCCATCGCTTGCTGCAGGATGAGCCCTTCAGCAAAGGAGGCGATCACGGTGCCGTCTTTCGGCTCCAGGTTGTAGACCGAGTTGGCCGCAATCAATTGTCCGGCTCCCGGTCTGTTCTGGACTACAATGGTCGGATTGCCTGGGATGTACCGAGGCATGTGTCGAGCCAGCAAGCGTGAGTAAATATCATAGGTGCCACCGGGTGCAGCGCCGACAATGATCCTGATCGTCTTCCCTCGATAGAAACCCGCCACTGCTTTCTCATCGATAGCCGGTCTCTCCGCTGACCCTGCAATCGGGACGTGAACAGCAAGAATCAGAGTGATAAGGAAAGACACAAAGAATATGCCGCGCCGAAGCTGCAGCCGTGACATACCACACTCCTTTCCCTCTTCAAGAAGTCGGCCTGTGGGAGCAAACGGGTAAGCCTTGAATATGTGAATTTGACCGCCCACCATCGTGTCCCCTGCAAGCGTCAAGTTCCCCTCTTAAAAAACCTCGGCTGGCCTGGACCCAGCTTGAACTAAGGTGAGACGAATCAAAGATGTGACCGGGTCGAGTGACCCCGCCGTAAATTATGCTAAAAGTACTCGAACCCACAGTCGCCCGTCAAGCGGCAAATCCAAGGATGAAGGCACAAGGATGAGGGCGGTGCTTTTTTTTCTGGCGAGCCTCTGGATTCCGGGTTTCTCCCACGGGGCCGCCAGCTTAATCTTCCTTAATCAACTGGCCAAGCTCACCCTGGTGCGCGGCTCCATTTTGATTCCTTTCATCCTCTTTCTTGCCTTTATTGGCGCCTATACTTCCAATAATCATCTGGGAGACTTGCTGGTTTTGCTCGTCTTTGGTCTTCTCGGTTACGTGATGATCTGCAGCGGCTGGCCCCGGGCGCCGCTGGTTCTCGGGTTCGTCTTGGGCAAGATCGCCGAGAACAACTTCTACATCTCCACCATTCGATACGGCTCGTCTTGGCTTCTTCGGCCGACGGTCCTGATCCTGATTGTTTTGACTTTGGTCGTCCTTCTCTATCCCCTAATCCGCTTCCACAAAAGAGGGGCCTCGGTGAGAGACCCAACGGCATGAAAACCTTGCTCAATCTTCGCTTCCTGCTCGCCCTTACCGATGCGGTAGCCGCGCTCTATGCCCTCTACGCATCTTCGCACTGGTCCTTGCGACCCGCGCTATTCCCCAGGGTAATCGGAATTCCCCTTCTTTTCCTGGCCCTCACCGAAATGCTCTTGAGCGTACGGGGCACCGAAAAACAAAGAGAGGGTCACGCAGTGGATTTTCAGTTGACGACGGATGTCGATCCGGCGGTAGCGAGGAAGAGAACGACATCAATCTTGGCCTGGATCCTTGGGTTTTTGGTTCTGATCGTCTTGGTCGGGTTCCCGCTCGCGGTACCGCTCTTTGTCTTTCTCTACCTCAGGATAGCAGGTAGAGAAGGATGGGTTCTGACCGTTCTGCTAACGGCGGTCTCATGGCTTTTCATGGAGGGGCTCTTCAACCGATTCCTCCACCTCCCCTTCCCCCAGGGATGGCTTTTCTCACTCTGGAGTTAATGACCTCAACTTAACCAATTGCCTGTTAGCGTTCCTTCGGGCCAAGCCCCGCGCTATTCTAAAATCAGATGAGAAGGCAAGTGATCTAGAATCGACCGCAAAAGCGGATCGTTCTTTTGGCGACCGTGAATTTCTAGAAAGATATTCTCCACCGCCGCGCTGACGGTATTTCGCGTCAGCTTTGTTTCCGAATGCAATTGGTAGACCATCAAACGCATCGGGACTCCGGGCCCGGTTGGGCTTGGGAAAAAATAGTTAGCGTTCGATAAAAGTTGGGCACCGAGCCGATGATAGAAATCAATGCGTCTGTGGTTAACCGAGTCAGCATGGGAAAAGTCCTCGCGGTCATCGTCGACCTCAAATATCAAATAACCAGCGGCGGGCCTTTCTCGCGATGTGATCCTCACGAGCTCTCGGAACAGCGTAGAGCCCACACCCCGGCCTCTCAGATCCAGGCGCACCCCCATGTAATCGAGCAAAACGAACCGGCTCGTTTTGGGTAGGTAGAGGATGGCGGTGGCAGCGACCGTCTCATTCAGCAGTAGCGCATAGATGCGGTAGTCATCACGCGCGAGTAATTTCTTCAATCTTCGATCACCTAATTGCTCGCTGGGCGGTATCGATTCACGAAGAATCCCCAAGCAGAGCTCGAAAAGCGGGGATGACGAATCGGCAACCTGCTTTAAAGTCACCTCATGCTCTGACTTGGACGGCATAGCGGCCTTAGAAATAGTGACTATCCAGGATGAGCATCAACGACCCCTATGACCTAGCGATTCCCAGGAGGAAAGCCGAGGAGCCGTTTCTGCGAATCGGCCCATGGCTTGACCAGAAGCGCATTCAGAAAGGTCGCAACCAAGAGAAGCGCGACTAGTCCCCAAAGCATTGAAGCGTAGCTCTGGCCGCGGTCATAGACGGCTCCGGCGAGGACCGGGCCGATCACACTCCCCCACATGTAGAAAAAACTCATCGTGCCACGGATGGTGGCGAAATATCTGCGGCCGAAAAAATCGCCCACCGTGGCCCACCCAACCGGAAACGAAGCATCAACCACGGTGAACAAGATCGTAAAAAGCCAGAGCGGCCATATCGCATCGCCCCAGATGAGCGGCGGAACCGCAATCGCGGGCACGAGCATGCACGCGGCCATTAGCCCGGGCTTGTTCACCCTATCGGCGATCCATCCCACGAAGAAATGCGAGAGGAAGTTCAAGAAAGCGAAAACACCAAGCAAAAAAGCGGCATGCTCCTGGCTCAAACCTTTCCAGACCATGAGGGGGACGAAGTGCACGCTTACCGTGCTATAGGCTGCCACCCGTGCCGTAATGGACAGGACAAGTATCCAGTACACCATCGTGCTCATGGCAGCGCCGACGGTGTAGTCCGTTTTCGGGTGGTTTTCTCGAGTTGGCGTGTTCGCTGAGTCGTTCCCGTATGACGCTCGCCGGGGTGGTTCGCCATCCGGGAGAAGCCCCATACTCTCGGGAGACCGGCGCACTAGCCCTCAAATAAGCGCGTTACGGACGGTTGAAATGTGAAAAAGGATTTTAGGACGGGAAAAGCCCTCCGAAATAAGGTATACGAAGAGTTGCAAGACACCAACGAAACCCCATAGGGGAGGGCCTCCCGAGTGAAAATATCTATCGCATTTGAGCGCGTAAGTCACGTCAATTCGGGTACGAGCGTAGATCCTGCGGAACTTCCGTGGCCCAAGACCGAGGGGCGGGTGATGCGTCATCCACTGCTCCATCTTGAGAGCGATCCACGGGGCGAGATAACGCATTATGGAGGTTTGGTACTGGCGCAGCAATTTGTGCGGCGGTTTGGGGTCGCAAAGCGGCTGGACGAGGCGCTGGCGTTGTTTAAGCGCCACGCGCCCTACCACGAGTCGGACCACGTGCTTGCGCTCGCCTACACGCTGTACGCCGACGGCACGTGTTTGGAGGACCAGGCGGCGCTGCAAGGGAGCGAGGCGGTTAGGCGGCTGGTGGGAGCCTGCCGGATTCCGGACCCGACGACGGCCGGGGATTTCCTGCGCCGCTTCAGGGTAGCACAAGATGTCGAGCGGCTTGCGGGCGTGACCGACGAGGTTCAGGAGGCGGTGTGGTCGAAGCTGCCGCGCCATGTTCGTCGTCGAAGAAAGAAGCAAGAGCTTGCGCTGGTGGATCTCGACGGGCACATCAAGCCTCTGTACGGGGTACAGAAAGAAGGAGCAGATTTCAGCTACGACGGACGTTGGTCGTATCAGCCGCTGGTGGTTTCGCTCGGTGGCAGTGGAGAGTGCCTGCGGGTAGTGAACCAGCCGGGCAGCGCCCGCTCTTCGGATGCGGCGGCAAAGGCTCTCGAAGAGGTGTTGCCGCTGGTCAGGCGCCATTTTAGAAACGCCCTGGTGCGCGGGGATACGGACTTTGACCGATCCGATGTCTTCAAGGCAGTCCTTGCGGCGAAAGCATATTTTGCCATTGGGGGGCGGCTTTATCCCAACCGCGCAGCACTTGTGCAGGCGATTGCCGAGAGGCGCTGGGAGCCCTTTGTTGCGCGAGCCGAACGGGAGCAGCCAAGCGGTCCTTCTCGTGAGGGGCGCACGCCGAACTACCGGCGGCAGAAAGCTGTTGAGCGACGTTTTCGCATGCTGCGCACGGTGAAGCAGTGGGTGAGCGAGATTGCCTACCAGCCCGCGGGGCTCGGCTCTGCGTGTCGGATGATCGTGCGGCGCATTTTGATCGAAGAGAACGATGGGCAAGGGGCGCTCTTTAAGCATTTTCGTTACCGGCTCGTGCTGACCAACTTGCCGCGCTCTTACAGTCCCCGACAGATTATCGATCTGACCTATCAGCGTTGCGACCAGGAAAACGTTATCGAGCAGTTCGGTGACGGGATTGCTGGCTGGCGCATGCCGGTGGCGGAGTTTATGGGCAACTCGGCCTGGCTCCAGATCACCCGACTTGCGTGGAATCTCGGCAAGTGGATCGCTCAGATCGCCTTGCCCAGAGAAGTGGTGCGCTGGGAGTGGAAGCGATTTCGCCGTCACTTTGTCTACATCGCTGCCAAGGTATTGAAGACGGGACGCCGCTTGGTGGTGCGGCTGGCCGGATCGCACCGATTTTTGCCCGACATCCTCACCGCTCATGCTCGGCTGCAGACCTGAGAGGATGATTTCGGAACGCAGAAAAATCTCGCTTCTGCAAGCGTTGAAGGGAGAGTTGCGTCCAAAGTCAGTCCAAATCCCAGTACGTCATCTTCTGACGCTGAACCGAAGCCCTTTTGCGATGGAAAGATGT
>Ga0156242_1094_pt1 | contig 15066 bp, 12 predicted proteins | sample RifCSPlowO2_12_FD_107889 | JGI IMG/M metagenome (GOLD analysis project Ga0156242, IMG submission 107889) | Deltaproteobacteria bacterium RIFCSPLOWO2_12_FULL_57_22 | reverse complement strand
CCCATACTAGCCGCTACCGCGAAGGCCTTGCACGGCGACAAGGAAAAGTGTTTGGCAGCAGGTTGCGACGCTTACATATCCAAACCTTTCACTTACAAGGAGTTGGGGGCGGCCATCGAAAAGTTGCTGAAGGAAAAATCCCAGCCTACCCCATAGCGAGGAGTCCCTCCGATTCAAGACGCCACCGCTACCAGCGCGATCCTGATCGTCGTGGGGGGCGCCGGCGATCTTGTTACGGCCGGGCTCGTCGGCGGTCTTGTGTATCCGGGAGGGAACGTGACAGGGGTGTCCAGTCTTTCCCCGGACTTGAGCGGGAAGCGGCTGGAACTGGTCAGGGAAGCCCTTCTCAAAGCGATCCGCGTGGCCGCTGCTAAGTTATTGATTTTGGTGCCCGGAGCCGGAGTTGAACCGGCACGGGATCTGGCGACCTTTCGGGATTGCGAGCCTATATGCTACTGAATGGTTCCCTGAGCGCGGAGTTGATCTATCTCGTCTGGCGTCAGCCCAAGAAGATCTTTTAGCACCTCATCCGTATGCTGACCTACGAGCGGTGATACCTGCCGGATACTGGTAGGGGTCTTTGACATACGGATCCACGGCGCTACTAATGTTATGCCTCCAGCCACGGGATGCTTCACCTGGAGGAAGGCCCCGCGGGCTTTGAGGTGTTCATCGCTAAGAACCTCAGAAACGGATAGCACCGGCGCGCCCCAATAGCCGAGATCACGCAGTCCCTCCCACACTGCCCTTCGGGTCTTGCCTCCGACCGAAGTACGAACCAGTTTTTCCAGCTCTGCTTTGTTTTTGTTTCGCGCCTCCGCTGTCGCAAACCGAGGGTCCTGAGTCAGGTCCTCACGCCCTATGAAGGCAGCTAACCGCTGCCAGTTCTCATCACTTATTTTAGGTGTCCGGGAAGCAAAATTAAAATAGCCATCGGCAACCGCAACGATGCCCTTTCCGCTGACCTGGTTTCCGGTGAAGTGCTCGTGCCATGTGCTCGCCATCATGCCGAGGAGCGCTTCTTGCATGGAAACTTCAATCTTTTGTCCCTCGCCTGCGTGCTCTCGAGTGTAGAGGGCCGCGAGTATTCCGACGGCCAGACTGACTCCTCCGACCTCGTCACCAACCCCGAGCGCTTTGGTACCCGGCCTTCCGCTGTACTCCCATGCTTTGTGTGTCCAACCGGTCATTGCGTTATTAACGGCGGCATTCGAGCCGTAGCGGGAATAAGGACCGGAATCTCCATAGCCGCGGGAACAGGCGTAAATCAGACGGGGATTTAGAGATCTTACCGACTCGTAGTCTAGGCCGAAGCGTTCCATCGTCCCGGGGAAGTAATTCTCCACCAGGACGTCCGAAATCACGATCAATCGGCGGGCGAGATCAACACCCTGCTGAGTCCGCAAGTTGATGACGATGCTCTTCTTGTTGGGATTGACCATCATGAACTCGTATCCGTCAACGTGAGCCTCGGGAGGCATCCAAGAGCGACGAAAAGCATCACCTCCAGGAGGCTCCACTTTGATGACTTCCGCTCCTAAATGTCCGAGCAGCATAGTGCAAAAAGGACCGTTGAGAGCATGGGTAAAATCGATAACTCTAACACCGTCAAGAGCTCCAGCCATGGACACCCCCCAATATGTGCCGCATTACGTTCTGTATTGTCGCAGAGTCAGTCTAGACACTGCCATGAAATTCCCACAGCTCCGGCAGTTCGTTAGATGACCCCTTCCTGAGCCAGCCTGCGCACTTCCCCGGCACTCAGCCCCAAGAGTTCGCCATAAACCTCAACGTTGTCCTGGCCTACGAGGGGAGCTGCTCGGGTGATAGCCGAAGGGGTTTCGCTGAAACGGGCCCACGGGGCCAATACTTTAATGGTTCCAGCTTGGGAATGCTCAATTTCTACGAAGGCCTTGCGTTCCTCGAGGTGGGGGTCTTTCATCAATTCATCGAGGCTGAGCACCGGGCCGCTAGGGAGCCCGAGAGCGCTGAGCGCCTCCCACAGCTCGCGGCGGGTCTTGCCCCTCACCCACTCGGAGACCAGCTCCTCCAATTCATGATAATTCTGCCGCCTCGCCTTGGCGCCGGCATACCTTGGATCCTCCGCCAGTTCAGGCCTGCCCATGGCCATGGCAAGTCGCCGCCACAATTCGTCGGGCAGGTCCGGCAGATGAAAAGCGTAATAGCCATCCGCACACTGTTTTGGCGGCTGCGCCACCGGACGCTTCTCAAAATAGGTGTGAAAGCTACTGACCATGAAACCCATCAATGCTTCCTGCATGGCGACCTCGATCTTTTGCCCTCGCCCGGTTCTTTCGCGCGCATAGAGCGCCGCGCAAATACCCAAGGCCAGTGAAACTCCGGCGGCTTCGTCCCCTATGCCAAGGGCCCTGATACCCGGCTTGTGGGCCAACTCCTGAGCAGCATTCTGCCAGCCGGAGGTGGCCATGATCGTCGATGCGTTTGCCCGTACATGGGCGTACGGCCCGCTCTCACCGTAGCCCTTGCTCGTCGCGTAAATAATGCGAGGGTTGACCTCACGCAGCGTCTCGTATCCTAACCCCAGCCGCTCCATCACCCCAAGGGAGAAATTCTCTACCACTACATCGGACTTCTTCACCAGCCCGCAAAAAATCTCCCTGGCCTTTTCATGCTTCAAGTTCAGAGTGATGCCTTTTTTATTGCTGTTCACCATAAGGAACTCATAACCGTCACGCTTCGCATCGGGGGGCATCCATGAGTGTCGGTAACGGTCGCCGGAGCCGTACTCTATCTTCAAGACTTCTGCTCCCATATGCGCCAGCAGCATGGTGCAGAACGGTCCGTTTAACACGTGGGTAAGATCCAATATCCGAACTCCCCTAAGCGGGCCAGGCATCAGAGCCTCCTTCGCCGTTTCTCACGGGTCCGGGCGGAACTTTGGCAAGGCCACCTCTGGGGTCACATCCTCGAAAAGCGCTCGTACTCGCATGCCCACTTTGACCTGCTCCCAAGGACAACCGACAATATTACTCGTGATCCGTACCCGATCCTCCGTGCCGTCCAGGAGGATCTGGGCAGTGACATAAGGAGCATCGTTCGAAAAAGCGGGCAGAATGACATGGTGCACTACAACGTACGAGTCGACTCTCCCCGTGCCGTCCAGCTTCACCCACTCAAAGTCCCAGCAGTAGCAATCACGGCACACACCTTGGGGCGGCCACCTCATCTTGCCGCAGCGAGCGCATCGCTGCGCTCGCAGTTCATGCGCTTTGCAAAACTGCCAGAAAGGCTCCGTATCGAGGTCCGGTATGGGTAAAGGCTTCGTGTACTCATCCATGGCTTATGCCCTGCGCAGCAACATCGCGCTTCCGCCCCCTTCGCCGCAAACGAGCGCGATCCTCGGGTCCCTTACCTGGCGGCACCTGGACCGATCGAAGGTGTGGGGTCCCTCGCACAGATCGTCTCTCACCCCTTCAGGCCGTAGCTGCTGCACTGCCTCGATGAAGTGGTTCAACCCGTGTATGTGCGCCTCGGAGAGGAGCCCGCCGTGAGTATTCACGGGGAGGTCTCCGTCCAACGCGTTGTGCCTTTCCCGCACCCACGCCCCCACCCCACCCTTCTCCACTAGCCGGAAGTCCTGCATATGAACCATGCACATGAACGTGAACGGGTCATAGATTTCAGCCAAGCTAACGTCCCTGGGTGAGATCCCGGCCCCTTCATACAGAAGCGGCGCGGCATTCACCCCGTTGGTTTCCCACAGCCCCGCGGTTTCGCCCGCCCCGCCAATCCCCGCCATAATGTACACCGGCGCATGTCGCAGGCTCCGCGCCCGCTCTGCTGAGGTCACCACCAGCGCCACGGCGCCGTCGCTCTCCTGGCAACAGTCCAACAGCCGGCACGGATAGATGATCCACCTGGAGTTCTGGTGGTCCTCGATGGTGATGGGCTTGCGCATCATCGCCTTCTTGTTGAGGGTCGCATGCTCGCGTTGAGTCACGGCTAAATGAGCGAAGTCCAGAGTGGTGGTTCCATACCGGGCCATATGGGCCGTCGCGTGATGGCCGAAAGTTGCTGCGGCATGGTGCGAACCAAAGGGTGTGATAAACTGATCGGATCCAGCGACGTCGTTCGCGCGCAGCAGCCGTGCGGCCCGACCTTCACTGTATGTTTTCCGTGCCCTGTACACCAAGACGTGCTTGCAGATCCCGGAGTAAACCAACATCGCCGCCGACAGCACAGACGCAGCGTTCCAGCTCCCACCACCGTCATTGAGGCAGGTAAAATTACATCGCTTCATGCCCAGCATGTGAACCATCTGCTGGGAATGCACGGTATCGTTCTTCTTGTGAAAATAACTGACCACCCCATCAATGTCCTGGACCGACAGCCCCGCGTCCTCTATGGCCATGAGGCTGGCCTCGGCCGCCAGATTAGCCACGGTCGTTCCCGCATTCCGAGTGAACAACGTCCACCCTATCCCTACGATCGCAGTTTTATCTTTTATCGGCTGCTCGGCCATTTCTCGCCCCGTAGTTCTCGGTCTTACTTCATGAATCCCAGGATCTTAGTGTATTCTGTGGTGAGCCTCTCTACCATCTCGGCTTTATCCTGGGTCATGTACAGCACCTTCTTTCCCTGCGCGTACTTGTACGCCGTCGTTCCGGGCACAAAGGCGGAGCTCTCCCCGCGGTACTGCTCCCAGATCTCTTGCGCCTCGGGGGTTGTGAGAAAAGCGGCGAAGAGGTGCCCGACGTTCGGATGACGAGCGCTCTTGAGCACGCCAGCATTGGACGCATGGGCGATCACGGGCTCGATGCCGGCGTGGACGACGGGCGCGCCAGTCACTTTCGCCCTGTGAATGAAACCCTCAGCTAACGTGATCACCGCCAGGATCTCGCCTAACTGCAAGCGCGTGTAGATCTCTGCCGGCTGTCCCAATACGGGCTGCTGTCCGGCCAGAGCCTTCACGTACCTGGTAGCTTTCTCCTCGCCCCATACAGTGGCAAGCCGGGCCAACTGGTGGACTGCGGTGGTCATGCCCAGCTTGCCCCCCTTCCACTTGGGATCCACAAGATCTTCCCAGGACCTGGGTACGTCTTTGACTGCCAGGACCTTACTATTATAAGCGGGGAGAATAAACCCGTGGGCGAGAATGACCGTGCCGTTATCGTATTCAACCGACTTCGGACCCACGCCGAGCCTGGCGTAGTCGAAAGGCTGGTGTAGCCTTCTCAGCCATAACGTCGCGTGATGCGCGTCGGTCACCACCATGAGGTCCCACTCTGGAGGCGCGCCGGCAGCCGCAAGGCTCGCCACTTGCCCAACGTCCCTGGCCATATTCCCCGAAGGGTGATAATTCAGCCTGATGTTGAGACTGTATTTTTTGTTGAAGCCCTCGCCCAACTTCTGAGCACCCTCAGGGGTCAGGGTGGACGCGGCATAGAACTCTATCCTCCCTTCCTTCCTGGCTGCCGCTATCAATTCGTCTACGGGCGCGGCAGACCCCTGCTGGGCCGATGCCAGAATGGCAGCTAAAGCAACTAAGCCGCCCACCAAAAAATTAAGCGGTTTCACAGTTGACCTCCTCGAACGGGAATGGGCTTTGGATTTCATCCTCACAACTTCCGCTTCTTGGCAGGGAATCAAGCTTTGTAGACCTTGAGCGGTATGCAATGGTCCAAGGCCGACGAGATGACATCGAACTTACTCATGTCAAAGGGCAGCAACCCGTTGAAATTCACACCAATTCCTGTCGAGAGCGGTTTGCCCCTGGCCCAATGGCCGGCATTTCCCGCAATGCCGATCACCTCCGGATGAATACATTCGGTAACCCGGGCCACGGCTTTCACGCTCTTGACCGGCGATTCCAACCGGATAGTATCCCCATCCTTGATCCCTTTTCGCTCGGCAAGTTTTGTGTTTATGAGTACGCCGTAAGAGTAGGGAAGCTTTTGGCACAGCTCGTTGATCCACGCGTTGGCATTGCCATGTGCCCCATAAGCGTAGGGTAGCTTATAGCTGACGCCTATGGCATCGATCTCTCCCCGGCGAATTTGTTCAAAGGAGTCACAAGGCCGCCAGTTGGGCACCGGCTCGTAATCCGAGAGGTCCCAATCGAGGCCCATCGCCGTGAGAACCGTTTGGAGCTCCTCACGCAGCCCGATGAAATGCTCCAGATAGATAGGAATCCGAGCTTTGATGAAGCGACCGGGGTAGCGCTCTTCGACATCCCGCTCATGCACCAAGACTCCGTTTTTTTTGAACCAGTCCCAACCGTGCTCCTCACCATAGAGGCTCTTGGCGTGCCGGTCAAAAATCTCCGCCTCGGTGTACCGTTTGCCGGCTTCAAGCAAATAGGGAGGTTTGAGCCCCATGGACCGGTTCGCTACCAGGTAGACATCGTCCAAGATCCCGGCCCGATGATAGATCTCCATCATAACCTCGACGGGGCTGCGGACTCCCTCCGGCGGCTTCAACGCCGCTTGCTGAATGTGATGGAAACCGACATGATCTCCTGCTAACGCATCCCCCGTTCCGGCATCCACGTGGGAGCCATGAAAAGCGTTCGCCTCCAGATACGTCGGCACCGGCAGCACGATATCATCCAGCTCGTGGGTCTCGTGAATCTCCAGGGCAAAACCCACCACCAGATCGATACTCTTGTACCAATCCACCACTGCCTTGGTATCACCCCAACCCCCCATCACGTAATTCGCCGGGGTGTGAATCAACAGCTCTATCTTGTGATCGATCCCGTATTTGCCAGGGTCCTTGAACACCTCGGGAACAAGCGTCCTTGTGTGTCGCGCGACCGGAAACAGCTCAAAGAGGTCCCACCGGCCAGGGGCGGTAACGGCGCGGCCCGGGAAGGCTCCAAGATTCCCGACGGCGCGACCGGCTGAACCACGGTTCTGAAGCATCCCATCTTCCCCCGCTTCCGGCCACGACCTGACAGGCCAGTTGTGGGCCACGTCGGTAGCGTGACCGCTGCCCACGACGCCCACCGCCCCCACCACCAGGTTCATCAGTGTCAGACTCCAACTGTGATGCCAGGCATGCTTGTGGCCTTGCGGTCCTCTCATCCACTCAACATTGACCGGACGATAGGGCACATCAACGCCGTCGATCTTGAGCGTGGCGCCAACCTGCGCCGCCTCCCCGAACTCTCTCGCCATTCGCCTGATAGTCTTGGCGGGGATAGAGGTAATTGCCTCTACCCGCTCGGCCGGATATTCCGCCGCCCGTGCCTTGAGCAACACAAAGGCCGGCCTCGCCTCCTGGTCCTGAACCCGGTATTCTCCTTCCAGCGCCGGCTCCTTCAGCGTCGGATCGTCATACGTCTTTACCCTGCCGTCGCTTAGATCATGCAGAAGCGGTTTCCCGGTTGCCGTGTCGCGGACGTATTTACCATTCGCTCCGAGCAGATAGGCAGCGTTGGTGTGGTGTTTGAGGAACTCGGCATCGTAAATTTTTATTTCGTTAAGAAGAACGTTTAGCATCCCGAGGCCGAAGGCGGCATCGGTTCCGGGACGGATGGGAAGCCACTCATCAGCCTTGGCCGCCGCGTTATTTCCCACGGGATCCACCACCACCAGCTTCATGCCCCGCTCCCGGGCCTTGGCACATTCGGGCACGAGCCTGTTGAAAGCCTCCCGCGTGGCGACTCCCATCTGCGTCCCGCAGTCAATCAGGTAGTTGCAGTGAGCAAAATCGGGCTCCGTGTGAAACCCGCCGGCTGTAATATGTTGGATCGAGTGAATCGTCTTGCCGCATGTGGGAGAGACCCCCGTCTGGATGTACGGCGTGCCAACGGCCGGCCCCAGAGCCCCCAGCCAGGTACGTAGGTCGTTGCCTCCCCATAGTTGAAGGTAGAGCTTGCGGGGATCCTCCTGGCAGACCTTGCGCATTTTCCCGGAGATGATCTCTATCGCCTCTTCCCAGGCGATCTCCTGCCACTTAGGATCGATTCCGATGCCCTTTTCCGGATTTGTTCGTTTCAGGGGTCTGGTCACCCGGTTTGGGTTGTAGTGATTGATGATCCCCGATTTGCCCTTGGCGCACATCCGGCCCTGGTTCTTGGGCGAATCGGGATTTCCGATCACGTTCAGCACTTTTCCATCTTCCACCTGAACGAGCACCGCACAGCCGACCAGGCACATGCGACACGTAGTCGGCACCCAGTCGCTCGAAGCCGTCTCATGTCGCTGTCCACCAGGCCGGTGAACGGTGTGTGTGTAGGCATCTCTTCCTTTAACTATGGTGACCACGTCTTTCCCCTTATGTTACTTGTTACCCTACCCTCCCTCATAAGAGGGCAGCAGCATCAACTCCACCCTTCCACCGCGAAGGATGGTTTGGGCGCTCTCCAGTTCCCCCATGTGCACTCCATCAATAAACACCGCCACGTGGGGTTGAAAGGCCCCTTTCCTGGTCAGCGCGTTCCGTGCAAAAGTTTCTCCGCACATCACTCCGAGCTTTTCCGCCAGCATTTGGATCGTGCTTCCATCGGGAAGTTCTACCTCGACCTCCCGTTCTCCGGCCCATCGCTTCAGCTCGCCCATCATAACTACTTTTACCGCAATGAAATTCATGTCGCCCGCTTCTTCGGCGCTGATCACGATCGTCGTGGACCAACGGGACCGCCACCCCTGCCCTTCCGTAAAACTGAGACGATCTCTCTGACTCCCGAGACGGTCTCGATTCGCCGGAGAGTTTCCAGCAACTCCTCTGCCTTTGCCCGTCCGAGAACCGGGTCCGCGCAATCAAAGAACTTTTTATCGACTTCCTCCTCGGCGAGGAAAAGCGGCGGTTGGCCGCGGATCTGGGTCGCCCGGTGGGAAATGACGGAACCATCAGACAGGTGGATCGTAACCAGGCCGAATCGCCTGCCCCTGGACTCGATATCCTGAAGTTCGGGAGGGACAAAAACATGAACCTTCCGCATCAAACCCTGTAGTTCAGCGCTCTGGATCATGGCCTCGTCGAAATGGCGCAAGCTGATCTCCCCGTCACGGATTGCCACCGCAACGGCGTACTCCAGGCTGAAGCGGGCCTGTTCGGCGGTTCTAATCCCGTCCGGCCTCAGCAGAACCCTGAAATCGAGCTGGTGAATCGCGCATTCAACCTTTTCGATTCGGTCGCGCACGAGCCGATTTGAACTGCGCAGCGCAAGCACCGCCTCCAGACAAAGATGCGTTGAGGTACAGGTAGGAAAGCGTTTCAGAGAAACGCCAGGCGACAAGAAGTGGAACGGCCGGCCCAAGACTTCTCTCATGCGAGGCCCGGTGACGGAATCGCCGAAGCCAAATACTTCGATCATCCCCTTCTCTGCCTCTAGAGAGCTTGGGTTCGCCGTAAAACTTTTCTCCGCCAGAAGCGCAGCCAGGACACCGTTTCTCGCAGCCTGACCTGCATGAAGCGGCTTGGTCATGCTGCCGAAGTTCGCTTGCAATCCTCCGGCCATGGAGGATGCGATCCCCAGAGCATGGCAAATTTTCTCCGGCGAAAGACGCAAAAGCCAGGCCGATCCCACCGCGCCGCCTAACGTACCGATGATCGCCGTGCTGTGCCACCCTCGGTGATAGTGCTCAAGGGAGATCAGAGTTGCCAGCTTACACTCCACCTCAACACCGACGATATAAGCGCAAATCGCGTCCATTCCGGAGAGATTGCGGGCTTCGGCAAGAGCCAAAACAGCGGGCAGAACCGGAGCCGAAGGATGCATCGGAGTCAACGCTACTCCCCCGTCATCGAAATCGAGAGCATGAGCGAGGGTCCCGTTCACCCAGGCGGCATCCGCAGCCGTTGACTTCCCTGCACCGCACCAGAGCGAGGCCTCCCCCTCTGTGCTCCCCCGAGCCACTTCCCGAACAATCGCGGAGATCGAACCACGGGAAGAGGCCAGGGCGACTCCGAGCGTGTCCACCACGTGCTGCTTGGCCCTGGTCAGTACCTCCGATGGAATATCTTCGGCCTTTGTACGGGCGGCAAATTCAGCTATGGCTTCGGTGGGTCCCATTGGGCATGCGTGGAGGCCACGTGGAACGTGAAGAAGCAAACGCTCAGGCCTCCTTACTTTCCGTACCCTGCCCGCGTCCTTTTGCCTGCATCGCCGTGGCCGTCAAAACGGGTAGAAATCTGACAAGATCCACGACGACCCCGTAGTGAGCGACCCGGAATATGGGTGCCTTCGGATCTGAGTTGATCGCGATAATCAACGAAGAATCTTTCATCCCGGCCACATGCTGCGACTCCCCGGAAATCCCGCAAGCGATGTAAACTTTCGGACAAACCGTCTTGCCTGAAATCCCCACCTGTCTTTCCACGGGGAGCCACCCGAGGTCGGCGATCGGGCGGGAGCAAGCCACGGTTGCTCCCAGAGCATCCGCCAGGTCCTCTATAATCTTGAGGTTGCTCTTCTCACCAATTCCCCGACCCACAGCGATAATTTTCTCCGCCTTGGAAATATCCTCGCTCTCGCTCCGGCGCGTGATCCCTCCATTGCGAATGCGAAGCTTGGAGGGTCGCTTGAGACCGATCTCCTTGATGCTTGGCGGTTCCTCATTTGCAGGAACATCTTTGTGAAAGGAAAATCTCTGTAAGGCGATAAAATAAGGCGGCGATCCTTGAAAGGATACCCTCCCCCAGCAAAGCTCGCGCAAAAAGGGTCGGATGACTTCGATCCCAGAGTCTTTGACCTCGACGTCGAGGCAATTGGAGACAATCGGCGCGTTGCAACGATACGCCAGGGCGGGCGCTAACTCCGCGCTCACGTAGGAGTGGCGAAAAAGGACGATATAGGGCGAGGTGGCCTCAAGGATCGACTCGAGGGCCGATCGGTAAAGCTCGGGTTGGTACTCGCGCAGACCGGGGTCACTGACCACCGCAATTTCTTTGCACTTTAATTTCCGGGCCTCGGCCAGCAATTCCTCGCCGATATCTCCGACCAACGATCCAACGGTAAATCCGCCCAAAGCCTGGGCGACCTCGTTCCCCTTGCTGACGAGCCTGGCGATGTCCCCTTGGAGCCTCCTGCCGTCGTGCTCAAGGTATACGAGAACGTTCAAGCTCATCGACCTAGGTGGCCTCGCGGATCCTCTCCACAATGAATATCGCCAGCTCTTGAGGGCTTCCCTCCAGCATGACGGCGGACTGCGGGACCACGGGAGGCATAATTTCCTCGATCCTTTCCTTTCGATAGCTCTTTAGCACCTCCTCTGGGAAGCCGAGTTGTTCTGGATCAAGCACTTCGATCGTTTTTTGCCGGGCCCTTAACCGGCGCGCCGGAGGCGCGTACGTGAGAGGGCAGATACCGGTTTGAACGGCAAGGACGGAGGGAAGCTCGACTTCAAGCCTCTGAAGCCTCCCTTCTCCGAGTTCTCTTTGCACGATAACCGAAAGGCCGTCCGCACCGATCTCGATCGAAGTGACGGCAAAAATAAAGGGCCAGCCGAGGCTCGCCGCAACGAGACCTCCGACCAGGCTAGCCATATGGTCCGCCGATTGAACACCGACGAGCGCAAGATCGGCTCCTTTCGTCTCAATGGCCTTGCCCAGAAGTCTCGCCACCTCCCACGGACCCCCGGCCGAGCTGTCTATCCGCAGCGCATCGTCCACCCCTTTGGCGAGCGCCAGGTAAACGATTTCCTGGCTCTCCAGGCCGCCCAAGGTGATCGCGGTAACTCTGGCGCCGATCTTTTTCTTCCACCTGATCGCTTCATCCAGGGCATACTCATCCGACTCGTTGAGAATGAAGGAAGCCGTCTCATGGCTAAGGTTGGTACCACCCGGAGCAAGGGAAAAATTCCCCGCTTCCTCGGGAATCCCTTTGCAGCAGACCGCAACGTGCATCGCTAGCTCATCCGCGCCGCCTGGCGGCCCTTGGCATAGCGGGCGGCGGAGATTCCGGCCCTTCGCCCGGTGACCGATCCCCGCGTCAGCCCCGAACCGCTGGGGTAGTTGTGATAGAAAAATCCTCCGACCATCTCCCCGATAGCCCAAAGCCCGGGTATCAAACTGCCATCTTCGCTCGCGACCCTGCACTGAGGGTCGACCCGAACACCGCCGTAAGTGAAAGTGATACCGCAAGTGACCGCGTAAGCGTAAAAAGGCGGCGAATCGAGCGGGACAGCCCAGTTGGACTTGACGGGCGTGATTCCCCTGGTCCGTTTGCCGTCTCTCCTGGAAGGGTCGAATTCGCCATCTTGAGCAGCGCGATTGAAACCTTCGATGTTGAGCTTTAGCCTTTCGCTATCCGCTCCCAGCTCATCGGCAAGCTCTTCGATACTCTCAGCAACCAGTGGGCGGCTATTCAAATAGGGACTCCTGAGTAACGGGACTGTCTTTTTGTCGAAAATTTGAAAAGCGATGCATGCCGGTTGCTCCAGGATCTTTCTTCCAATCTTCGCGTAGGTGTAAACCTGGAAATCCTCTCCTTCGTCGACAAAACGCTCACCGTCCCGATTCACCATAACGCTGAACGGGTAAGAATAGCGTGTTGTGTCCGTGGACTCTGCTTCCACGTCCGCAGCCTCCGCGTCTATGACCGACGCATGGCAGCCGCTCCAATGGCCGAAAGGCGCCGCCCCCATCTCGAGAGACATACGGAGCCCGTCCCCCGTGTTGTAGCGCGTGCCCCGAACCTTAACCAGATCCCAACCGGGACCGAGATAGCGCGCTCTCATTTCCGGGTTGGCCTCGAATCCGCCGCACGCAAGGATAACGCTCTTGGCGCGAAACTCTTTTCGCCCCTCAGGTGTTTGGGCCAAGACTCCATAGACGGCGCCGCTTGAATCCGCCAACAAACCCATAGCGCGCACGCCGTAGCAGACAGGAATTCCAGCCTGGCTGACGATGTCGAATAGCATCTCGACCAACCCCTTGCCTCCTCCTCTGGCCATCACCGCGACCGTCCCTGATCGCCAGACGAACTTCTCCCCGAGCCTCGCCGCGTGCGTCAAATAGAGCTCCCACACGAGCCCGCTGGAGGCCATCCACGACATCGTGGTTAAGGACTCCTCGACCAGAAGCCTGGTCAACGTCGGATCGGCGAGTCCCTCGGTGACGCGTATCAAGTCGTTGTTGAAGCTGTCCGCTGAATATGGCTCCACCTCGACCCTGGCGAATGGCAGCGTGGGCGATTCGGCTAAGATCGGGCGGAGCTCGTCAAAATTCCGAAAGGCACAGCGGAAGATCCCACCCGAGAACGCCGAGTTGCCACCTCTTCTTTCCGCCGGCGCGCGCTCGATGATCGTAACCTTCCCGCCCTCCTCGTGCGCCGCCAGGGCAGCCACGAGACCGGCATTACCGGATCCGACGATCAGAACGTCAGTATCATTTACCGATCCAACTGCCAATGCTTTCCCCCTTCCAGGCCGACGATCCCCCAGGCATGCATCTCAGGAAAATCCCCGGGAACGACCGTTTCTCTCGCAGTTTCAGGAACGCTCCCCGTACAGCGTACGGAAGAAGCCGCTATCCTCCTGCTCCTTCACGTAGCGGTGATCGACAAACTCGGCGGGCTTTCTACTCTTGGCGCCGGGATGGCGGGGAGAAATTTCGGCGAGGATATTCTCAATCCCCTTAAGATCCACGTACGGGATCCGCTCCAAAAATGGAGCGTAGGTATCGTAGGTCTGCGCAAGCTTTTTGAAATCGGAGGTCCGCGTATATTTTTCCAGGACCTTGATGCTGAAGTCCCGCTGCGTGCGGTAGATTTTGATCCCTTCGGCCACAGCTCGCATAACTCCCCGTAGCGCCTGATCCCTTTGCTTCATCGTCGCTCTTCGAACAATAAAAGGGGCATGGGGGAAAAGGAGGTCGCGGCCGAAGTCTACCAAAACATGGAAACCCAACTCCATTAAGTCAAGGTTCAGCGGCGAGGAGACGAAGCCGGCTGTGACAACTTTAGCCTTGAGGCCGGCTGCGATTTCGGGGATCCCGCCCAGTTGAATGATCGCGACATCCCGATCGGGCAAAAGCTTGAACTGCCTGAGGGCAATGCGGCTAAGAAAGTCGGTTGCTGATCCGAAGCGGGTAATCCCCACGCGGCCCCCGCGTAGTTCCTCCACACTCTTTACGCCAGGCTGCCCCATCATGTAAAAACCCACAGGCCGGTTAAGAGCGGTAGCTAAAATCACCACATCGGCGCCACCCAGATTGGCCTCGACGGCCGGATTGGCGGCAACATGGGCAAGGTCTATATCCCCCGATACAAGCGTTTGGATCATGGTCGAGGCGCCGCGAATGAAGATCAGCTCCACGTCGACGCCGTTCTTCTCAAACAGCCCTGCTTCCTTAGCGATCCAAGGCACAGCCAACGCCCCGGAAGGGGAAACATAGGCCAGCTTAAACTTTTGTGGCTGGGCTGCGCACTCTGTGAGGATCGGTCCCGCCAGCACGATAAAGACCAGAACCGAGATTCCGATGAGAAATTTCCCGACGGCCTTCATCCTATCTCCTTTCGCGTGTAAAGATAGACCCGGTCGCCGAGCATGGGTCTTGGGGGAGAAATTTTACCGGTTAAGCCAAACGTTGATGGAGCAACTCATGGATCCGCTCGCCGGTCATGGGGAGCCGGTTTATGCGGACGCCGATGGCATTGGTTACCGCGTTGGCTATGGTCGCCCCCACAGGGTCCAATGAGCCCTCGGCGAAGCCCTTCGCGCCAAAGGGGCCTGTAGGCTCAGGGTCTTCGATAACTTCAATCAGCAGCTCCTGAGGAACGTCGAAGGTAGTGGGAATGAGATAAGTCGCAAAGGAGGAGTTGATCACTCCCTCTTCTACCCTTACCTCCTCCATCAGGGCAGATCCCAGGCCCATCATCATGCCGCCATGCACCTGGCCTTCCACGGCCAGCGGGTTTATCATGCGGCCCACGTCGGTGAGGGCGACATACCGGAGAACCCGAACCTGCCCGGTCCCTTCATCCACCTCCACCAGAGCCACGTGGACATTAAAGTTAAAGGTTCCCGCGGGGCTACCCTGTCCTGTTTCCGGATCCAGAGGGACAGTGTCCGGCAAGAATTCCGCAACCGACGTCATGCTATGAAAAGTGTGCTTGCTGAAAAGTTCCGCCAGCCT
>Ga0156242_1319_pt1 | contig 15122 bp, 18 predicted proteins | sample RifCSPlowO2_12_FD_107889 | JGI IMG/M metagenome (GOLD analysis project Ga0156242, IMG submission 107889) | Deltaproteobacteria bacterium RIFCSPLOWO2_12_FULL_57_22 | reverse complement strand
GGGCTTTCAGTTCTTCGAAAGAGAGCCGATCATCGCCAAGGGCCACTTGCCAGTTGAACTGGACAACCGAGTCGAGCGACAGGACGCCCCCTGCTTGCATCTTGGGGCTCTTCACATCGGCGCGGGCAGACAGGCGAAGCTTTATCCCCTTACCCGTCCACCACGCAGGCAGCAGGACTCCAAAGCCTGCCTGTTCCAGCACCAACGCCTTTTGGGTGAGGAACTCATAGGCGCCGGTCGAATCCAGTCCGTAACCGTCCGGAGCCGTCGTTCTAAGGCTGGCCTCGATGCGCGGGCAGATCCCCGAAGCCTGACCCAGGGATGACAGGTGGTATTCCTGTGCGTTGAAGCCGCCGCGTTTGAGAATAGATAGCTTCTGCCCCTTAGCGTTCCACGCGTCTTTCGCCGGGATGAGCAGGCTGGGATCGTCAGTGGCTTGCAGCAGATATCGGACATGCCACGCACCACGCCCGTAGCGACCTTCTCCATTGCCATCGCCATCGGGCTCCTCCAGTCGGAAGCAGAGCCGGAATGGGGTGGCCGCCGAAATGAATATCGGACGTTGCCAATCGTGAACCTGGGCGGCAAACTGTGCCAGCTCGGCCGCGTCGCCCTCCATAACCCCGTCAGGCGACCGTAGGGCGTACAGCCACTGGTCGTGAATGCTGTCGAAGCCTGATGCCCTCTTCTGGTGTTTATGTGTACGGGCGGGTTTCAAACCTGCCCGTACTGGGGCGATGGTAGAGCGCACGAGGCGATCGACCATTTGGCCGATGAAACCAGAAAGTACCAATGCCGAAGGCATCTCCGGCGCCGCGATCGCTTCGCGGGTCAACGCTCGGCAGACTTCGGGCATGGCCTTGGCAAGGTTTGCCAGGAGATCAACATCGCGCCCGGCAAAGACCGGCTTCCAGCAGGCGCCATAGTTTCCATCGTCCTTAGTAAATCCAGGAAGAAATTGCTCCCGCGCCACGAGCGCCCCAGCAAAGCGCATGGCCATCGCCCAGAACCTCAGGTCCTGTCCCACAATCGCGCCAGGCGCCAGTGTCTGCTTGCCCACGCAGGCGCAAAGAACCTCAACCGTCTGTTCTGGGGACAGGCTAAGCACGCTTACTCTCCAGGGTGCCAGGATGGTCTTCGCGGGCGACTCGGGTACCTGAGCGATAAGCGAGCTGGACACAACCGGCTGGTTGTCCGCAGTAGGCAGCCAGGCGATCACCGCCTTGCTACGTTCCATGTCCGCAGTGAAACCGAACCCTGCTTTGATGATAGCCGCCGCTAGCCCTCTGACCCCGGCGTCATATGGCAGGGGTTGCGGACGTTTCTGCTCGCGGAGCCTAGGAGGATGAGCCTCCGGTTCCGCAGGCGTTTCGCCCCATAGGAGGAACCGGTTGTCATAGAATCCGCCGTGAAGGACAATCATACCGGTGTCCGGCGCCTTTCGCACCTCTTAGGTGGTTGAAGATTGCGCTTGGCAAAGATCTTCTGTTCAGCCACCGAGAACGTGAATCTTCGGCCGCAAGCTGAACACATGAGCGTTATGGGGGAGAGCTTACGTGTTTCCTGCGCAGCCTGCAGGAGTCTCTTACGGCGCTGGCTATTATAATAGGCTTCGTCAATCTTCGCTTTCTGCATTACTTCACCGTTTGGTAGCCGAGCCACAACTTGGACTAGCATTCGTTCTTGTAGGAGCCAAATTAGTCAAACTGCTGTGCTAAACCATTCTGGCAGCACTCCATCCACTCTCTCAGCTACTGCCTCAAATCGGCTCTCTAGCAGGAACTTCCACGCCCGTATCTCCTCGCCAAGTGACAACTGTCGCCGGGTAGCGATGGGTTGCTAGTGCTCCCTTTTCTAACTCGTGGTCAATGACTATGCTGACTTGAGGCAGTTCAACACCATGGCGGGCTAGATAGTTCCTTACTCTTTCCTCTGCTCTTTGCAGCGTTTCTCTGATATTGGTCGGTTCCATCGGTACCCTTCGTTGACCCGGCCAAATACCTTGATATAAACCACCCTATCGGAGCCCGAAGGCATGTGCCAGGGTGTCGTCCGTGGGGAAACGGCGGTGAGTTATCATAAAGTTGGGGGTCTGTCTTGCCTATTCAAAAGCCCTGCCATTGAGTAAAACGCGATGATGTTGGACTGACCTATGATTGAATTGAAGGAGAAATCAATTCAATCCTGGCGGTCAAAACTGGGGCGGTTTTGTCGAAAGAAGATCTCACTCCTTCTCTCGATGTTACGCAATTTACGCAAGTCTGACACGACTCCTGAATGGCTTTCGGGCCGGTTGAAGGGAGAGGTTTTTTGGTAGCCGCTACCTTTTCTTCGACCGGCGGTGTCTGGTCCTCGAACGGGAGCCCGAACTGGGCACCCGACTCGCTCCCTGCTGTTTCACGCTCCATCACCGGTTCTCCACTTGGCCTTATATAAGCAGCCTTCGATAGAATGGCAAACTCCCGGACTTTAGGGTCAGGTCTTGCAACATTACATTGCCTGACTTTGAATGTTCATCTCGTCACTCGATCTTATGCAAAGACGCAGTCGGGCGAAGTTGCGAAACCGGCCAATTTTACTACGGAACCTGGATATAACAATAGAGAAAAAGGGGGCTTGCAGTGCTATTACACATCATTCTCCTCTTTACCCCTTCTTCGCACCCATGCTCCACAGTGCTCTTACCGGGAGCGCATGCAGCCGTGGGCCAAAAGGCACGGATTCGGTGCCGGTGTAAAGCACCACACCGCGCTGGAAGTGGCGACCGGTTGCCTCGGCGAAGGTTCGTAGCCCTTTGAAGTCCTGCGTGGTCACGGTGGCCCCAGCTTTGACCTCGATACCCACCAAATGACCTGCCGGATCCTCAAGAACGATGTCAACCTCCTGCCCTGTCTGGGTGCGAAAGTGAAACAACCGAGCTTGCGTTCGGCTCCAGGTAACCTGCTTTAGGAGCTCCATCACCACAAAATTCTCTAGAAGAGGCCCCAGGAGGTTGGCGTCCATAGTGATTCGTTTCTTGCTCAGGCCCAGAAGCTGGGACATCAGGCCGGTGTCGCTGAGGACGAGTTTCGGCGCCTTCACCAGTCGTTTACCCAGGTTGCCAGACCATGCAGGCAGGGTCTGAATCAAGAAGGTAGTTTCCAGAAGGGCCATGTAACGCTTCAGTGTGGTCTGCGGAATCGCGATGCTACGAGAAAGCTCCGATAGGTTTAACAGCGACATTGCACGGGCTGCGAGCAGGGAGAGCAGGCGGGGTAATGCAGTGAGCCCCTCTACGTTTGCCAGGTCGCGCACGTCTCGTTGCAGGATTGTGGTGACATAGGAACCAAACCAGGCCTTTTGTCTCGCTTCAGAGAGCCGGCCATGGACAACCGGGTATCCGCCGCAGAGCAATCTCGCGAGAAGTCCTGATACATCTTCCCGATTTTTTGTTCTGTTCGGCAAAGAATCGCTAAAGACCGCATCTATGAAGCCTTCCTTTACACCCTCGATTTCCCCTTGAGACAACGGCCACAGCGTCAAAATTTCCATCCTACCAGCCAGGGATTCCGACAGGCGTGGAAGGAGCATGACGTTTGCCGACCCTGTGAGCAGGAAACGGCCTGGGCTCCGATCTCGGTCGACAACGGCCTTGATAGCCAAGAAAAGTTCGGGTGCCCTTTGAACCTCGTCAAGCACCACCGGTCCCTCGAGGCCGGCAATGAAGCCGGAAGGGTCTCCACGGGCTGCGGCCAATACTGCGGCATCGTCCAATGTCAGATATCGAGCCGGATGCCCTCCGGATGCAAGCCACTCTGCCAGGGTACTTTTCCCTGTCTGTCGAGCTCCATGAAGCAAGACCACTGGATTGTCCGCCAGTGCTTCTAGCAGAGCAGCGGAGACGTTGCGCTGAATCATGGTTGAATATTAGCCATTAGACGGTGATTTTTCAACCACATTCTGGTGTCTTTTCCTAGTCTAAAGATTACCCCCAAAACCCCTCTACCGTAAAAGCCCCGGAAAAGTGACAGTTTTGACCCCTAAAACTGTCACTTTTCCGGCATTCCAGGCTTTTTTCCCTCCGGTAATATGCGCCCGTAAAATGAGGATGCCAGTATGAAAAGGTCCAACCAAGCATCTCTTTTCGGGTCGCTTCTCTCCTCAGACGAAGCGGCAACTCGGAAGAAAAAAGAGGGCCTCGGAAAAGTCTGAACGAGGAGGAGGAAAAAATTTTGGAGCCACCCGCCGGATTCGAACCGGCGACCTGCTGATTACGAATCAGCTGCTCTACCGACTGAGCTAGGGTGGCTCACTGGGGTTTAACGAAGTTCAGGAGGGCGGCGATCACAAAGGAGCCGGCATAGGCAGCGAGGAAATCGAAAAAGAGACGAAAACTGGGCAACTGATCGAGGATCTCCTTAAGGCCTAGATACCGGATAGCAAACTGGCCGACAAAGGCGCCGAGCAGTCCCACGATGAAGAACAGAACTGGGTTTCCCTTCTTCGCAAACGCCACGGTCTTGATGCCGGCAAAGCCCGCGACAAAGGCGATGAGGAGAGTGCTAAGAAGATTCTCCTGAAGATACTGAAAAGCCGCCTCAGCGATCTCTTTCACTCGAGCCCTTCTTTAATGCCGCTAGGATCTCCTGAGCCGCTCGCTTAGGGTCGGCTGCGCTCATGACCGCGGAAATCAGGGCGACCCCCCGACTGCCCGTCCCTTTGACGGCGGTGATATTTTCCGCCTTAATTCCGCCAATAGCATAAACGGGAAGCGAAGTTTTTTCCACCACCTCTTTCAGAGCCCGAGCGCCCTGCGGGTCTCCGTAGGCCGCTTTCGAGGCCGTTGAATAAACCGGACCGAACAAAATAAAGTCGGCCCCTGCGCGCTCCGCCGCTTGCGCCTCGTGGACGGAATGGGTCGAGACCCCGATCAGCTTGTCGCTCCCGAGGAGCCTTCTCGCGACGCCGGCCGGCATCGAGGAGCCTCCTAAATGGACCCCATACGCGTCCACTCCGAGGGCGACGTCAATGCGGTCGTTGATAAGGAGGCTGGCGTGATAACGGCCGCAGAGCCTTTTTGTCTTCTCCGCCAACAGGAAAAGATCGCGACCGCCGAGGTCTTTTTCCCTAAGCTGCACCGCGCGGACGCCGCCTTCCAGGACCTGCTCCAGAACCCAGAGAAGATCTCTCCCCTGGGTCTGCCGGCGGTCCGTAACCAGGTAAAGATCGAATGTCAGCGCGCGCGGCGGCAACGGTGGCTTTACCCCAAGATTCCGTCGATGGGGCTAGAAGCAGTCGCGTAGAGCTTCTTCGGGATACGCCCGGCCAGGAAGGCCTTTCTTCCAGCTTCCACGCCAAGCCTCATCGCCTCGGCCATCAAGATAGGATCTTTCGCCCCCGCAATTGCCGTATTCATCAGCACCCCATCGCAGCCCAATTCCATGGCGATGGCAGCGTCCGACGCGGTTCCCACTCCGGCATCGACGATCACTGGGACCCTGGCCTGCTCCAGGATAATGCGAATGGTGTAGGGATTGCGAATTCCCAGTCCGGAGCCGATCGGCGCCGCCAAAGGCATCACCGCGGCGCATCCCATCTCCTGAAGTTTCTTCGCCGCAATCGTATCGTCATTGATGTAAGGCAGGACGACGAATCCCTCTTTGATCAGGGCCCTGGCCGCCTCCAGAGTCGCCGGAATGTCGGGGAAGAGCGTCCGCTCATCTCCGATGACCTCCAATTTGACCATGTTGCCCACTCCGGCCTCACGAGCCAGACGACAGGTCCGCACAGCCTCTTCTGCCGTGTAGCAGCCGGCCGTGTTGGGCAGAATCGTAAATTTTTTGGGGTCCAAATAGTCCAGCAGATTTTCCTTGCTCGAGTCGGTAATGTTGACCCGCCGGACCGCCACCGTAACGATCTCCGCTCCGGAAGCTTCGATCGCCTTCTGCGTCTCGCGGAAGTCTTTGTACTTCCCCGTCCCAACAATCAGGCGTGATCTGTAAGTCCTATCACCGAGCTTGAGTAGATCTTCCATAACTCACCTCTTAGCCTCCCCCGACAAAATGAACGATTTCTACCGTGTCCCCTTCTTTCAAAAAAGTCAGCGCGTGCGCCGCGCGGGAAAGCACGTCTCGGTTGAGCTCCACGACGACCCGCCCGGGGCGAATCCCCATCTCCTCGAGCAGCAGGGCAATGCTCATTCCCGCGCTAACTTCTTTCTTTTCTCCGTTGATCTGAACTATCACCGAAATAAAAAAACCGCACCCGACACGACCACGTGAGCGTGGCCAGGGAATACGGTCTTAAGTTCGCCCCTTTCTCCGCCAGGAAAATGATCGGAGGGAGCAAGGACTTTGACGCTTCCCTACGCCGGTACTATCCGGATCAGGTTCAAAGGGTTGCCCGAATGCCGCCTCCTCGGGCTCTCAGTCCACCAGAGGTGGACACCCCCAGCCAAAAACACAACTAACAGATGGACTGGAGCAAGTCAAACCTCTCAGAACTCGACTGCGACGCTGGCGTAGCCTACGACTTCCGTCATCGGCACGGCGTCGCCCGAATGGCAGTGCTTGAGGAGAAACGCCCTCTTTGCCCCCAGGGCATTGGCCGCAAACAGAAAGGTGGCCGTGGGGAGGACCCCGCACATGCTGATATCTCTTTGTTCGACCGTCCTCAGAAGCGCGGCGGGATCAAGGGCCAGGACCTGTTCCAGGGCCAAGCGGTCGAGCCTCTCGGTCTCTTGAGGCGAGAGATAGTGGCTCAAATCGCTGCTCGCGATAAGGAGCGTCTTCTTCCCCGCGGACTGATTGGTCTCGTAGAGGTGCGCCACTGCCTCGCCGAGCTCGCGGCATTCGTCCGCGGAGAGATAGGACAGAGAGATGGGCAAAATAGTAAACTCTGCCAGAACCCTCTGGAGAAAGGGGAGCTGGACCTCGATACTGTGTTCTTCCAGGTGGGCCAGATCATCATCTTTGAGAAAAGGGACACGCGTCTTTAGAGTCTCCTTGAGCCTCTGATCTACGTCGACATCGCCCAGCGGGGTTTCCCAACTGTGCGCGTCGCTGAGGGCAGCCTTCCATCCCCTTGCCCGGTGATTCACTCCCAAAACAATCGCGCAGGCAGTATTCCTCTCCAACGCGGAATAGAAATGCGCGGCGCAGGGACCTGAATAGATATAGCCGGCGTGGGGCACCATCCCTCCGAGAAGCGAGGGGCGGGAAGCCCTCGCTCCCAGAGGACCCAGCGGGTTCGAAACGAAACAGTCCTCGATCAGCTTTTCCAGCTCTGCGGGTTCTGCGGGATAAAAGGAACCCGCAACTGCCGCTCGCCTAATTCTGTCCATAACCCCCGGGGAGTTTCTGGTTTTAAGTTCTCAGTTTCTAGTTGGTTGAGAGATGCTAAGCCAAAACTAAAAATTAAAAACTATGAACTTTAGGGCGCCGCGATCTCCACCTGCAGGACGCCGATGTGCTCCACCTCTCCCTCGACTTTGTCCCCGGGCTTGAGGAAAAAAGGCGGGACCCGGGCAAAGCCCACTCCCGAAGGCGTCCCGGTGCTGATAATTTCCCCCGGTTCCAAAGTCATTCCCATGGAGAGGACCGAAATCATGGTGGGAATGTCAAAGATCATGTCCCGCGTGTTGCCGTCCTGCATGGTCTGGCCATTCACGCGACAGACGAGGCGCAGGTTCTGCGGATCAGGGAGCGCGCTTTTGTGGACGATCCAGGGCCCCAAGGGGCAGAAAGTGTCGAGCGATTTCCCTTTGAACCACTGCCCATGGCGGCGCTGCAGGTCGCGCGCAGTCATGTCCAGACAGACCGTGTAGCCAAAGATGTAATCGTAGACTTTCTCCTTAGGGATATCTCTCCCTTTCTTCCCCATCACCACCGCCAGCTCGATTTCATAGTCGAGTTTCTCGGTCGCCTTATGGTGAATGACCTTTCCCAGATGGCCAATCACCGATGTTGCGGGCTTGGTAAAGTAAACCGGCTCGTCGGGGTACTTGAGCTCCAACGATCTCGCCCTGGCCCCTTCTTCGACATGTTCCCGATAGTTGATACCGAGCATGATCACGTTCTTCCTGGGCCAGGGAACGGGGGACAAAAACTTGATCTGATTCAGTTTCAACAGGGCTCCCGCGCGGGCGAGCTTTTTAACACCTTCGGGGTCCTTCGCCGCAACAAACCTCGCCGCTTTCCTGGCCGCGCCTAGAGCCTTCCCTCCGGCTTCGATAAAGGCCTGCAGGCTAGTCAAATAGGCCGGCGCTCCCCCTCTCAAGTAGCGCCGGTTCACTTCGGCGAGATCGATGACCATCTCCTCCGGGCCCATGAGGCCCACCCGGTTCTGGTTTTTTCTGGCGAATGTAACAAAGCGCATGTTTCCCTCCAAATATCTTCTGAGTGCGGCGCCTCTCGTTGGCCAAAGAGTCTCAACACCCTATAAGAGAGGGCCGGACGGATGTCAAGGATGAGAAAAACCGGGCTTTTTGGAAACCACATTCAAGCGGCTAGGGTTTATCTTCTTTGAGCCAGCGAAGCGCGAGAAGGGCAATCAACACCAGCCCGGCGAGGATGAACCAGGCCTGCCGGTAGGAGTGGCTGCGGTCAACCACGAACCCGAAAATAGGAGGAAGCATGACGATCCCCAGAAACGCGCCCGTATTGCTCAAGCCGATAGCCATGCCGGCTCCGTGGATGCCGACCTGCTCGGCTAACAGGGCCAGGTAGACTCCATTCCATCCCAACAGAGTCATGCCCAAAAGAGACACGACCAAGAAAACCAGCCAAAAAGGAGTACGGGGGGAAAACTGCGAGGTCCCAAGGGTCGTGAGAATCGCCAGGAAAGTGACCAAAAGCAGCACCGGCCTTCGCCTGCCAAACAAGAGCCTATCGCTAACCAGTCCCCAAACGATTCTCCCCCCCACCCCACATATCTGACCCAGAGCGAGCATGCCCGCAGCCAGGGTGATGGGAAAACCAAGAGTTTCCTTCAAGTACAGCTCCAGATAAAAAAGCATGCACCATTGCCCGCCCGCCAAAATAAAAACATATATGATCCCTGCCCAAATATCGCTTCGCCGAAGAAGCTCTCTGATCCCCAACCGAGCCGCCTTTTCTTTGTGGAGACTTGACGCAGCAGGCTCCTGGTAAAAACGCAATGCCAGCAGACCCATTCCGATGGTAAGCAGGCCAGACACGGCAAGCGCAAGGCGCCAACCGATCCGCAGCGCTAGAGGCGGAAGCATCACGGCGGCGAGCGCCCCGCCCAGGGGAATTCCCATCTGCCGCAGACTCATGGCCGTTCCCCTTTCATTTTGAGGGAACCAACCGGCGACCGCTTTGCTACCTGCCGGCGTAGAGGTAGCCGTGGCGAGGCCGCTGAGAAACAGGACGGGCAGAAGCGTCGGGAAGCTTCCCACCCAGTTCATCCCCATGATGATGAGGCCGCTGGCGATGGAGCCATACGCGATGATCAGCCTCTCTCCCAAAAAGTCCGCGGCCCTCCCCGCCGCGATGGCGACCATCACCACGCTGCCGTTCATGATGGTGCTCAAGAAGCCCACCTCGGTCCGGGTGAGCTGAAGTTCTTCCTGGATCAGGGGCGCCAAGGCCGGGATACCCAGATGAATGATGGACATGCCCACCTGGGATAACGTCGCGATAAAGAGAAAGAACCAGCGCTTCCTGGATGTTTGCGAATCCGATTTCAATAGCTAGGCTTCATAACACATCCATGAATGAAGCTAAAAGCCCGACTGAATGCATTTGCGCCCCGGTCGGGGCGATGCTAATTTTTAAAGACCATGAAGGGGCGGAAAGAAAGCCGGACCACCATGCAGGTCGGAGACCGCATCCTGATCGACAAAGAGGGCTCCAGAAAAGTTTATATCGTGGCCAGGGTTGATGTCCCCCATTCCCAGGAGCGGGCCTTTGCCAGCAGATCTGGAGGGGATTTTACGATCGGCATCAAATTCTGGAAATCCGACTACGTGTGGAGCGAAAAAAGCCGGATGTGGATGCGCAAGAGCTAGCCCGTCTCGCATGGATTCCGATCGCGCCACAACGCAAACGCCTCAGCGGCTCTCTGTCCCAGGAACAGGGAGCAAACGTTTAAAAAATTCCCGCAAATAGGCTAGAATCATCCGAGCATGACGCCAGAGCTGGAACACGCCCTCAGCGAGATTCGCAAAGGCAAGGCGCCCTCCTGCCTGCTGCTTCATGGAGACGATTTTCAGGTCCATGAGGCGACCCGGGCGATCCTCGAACTCTGGGCCCCCGCCGAAAACCGATCGCTCGCGCTCGAGCGCTTCGACGGGCGCACCGCCCCGTGGGACGAGATCGAGGCATCCCTGATGACCCCACCCCTCTTCGCTCCCAAAAAAACGCTGCTGGTTGAGGACGTCCCTTACTTTCTCTCGCGCGAACACAAAGACGATCTGAGGGAAAAAGTGCTGCGGCTGTGGAGCGAACGGAAAGAGGACGAGGCGGCGCGGCTCTTTTTGGAACTACTGAAGTCGGCGGGATGGAATCAAGAACGCTGGGAGAAGCTGGAGGTCCCCTTGACGCGAGCTGAACTGAACGAGCTTTTCGGCGAAGGAGGGCGCGAGGCTAAAGAAGAAGCGGAAGCGCTCCTCGCGTATTGCCGGAGCCAAAGCTGGAGCCTCAGCGGCGGCGGGGTTGAGGAGCAAAGACTCATCGCGTACTTGGAGCACGGCCTTCCCCCGTGGGATTCTCTTCTCCTCACCGCCGCGCGCGTCGACCGCCGGATGCGTCTGTACAAGAGATTTGAGGAGAAAGGAGCCGCCATCGACCTGGCCTTGACTCGGGAAAAAAGCGGGCGCATCAGCAGAGACGTCTTGAGGGAATTTCTCCGCCGCCGTCTCGAGGAAGCGGGAAAGAGGATCGAGGCGCAGGCCACAGAGATGATTCTAGGGCGGGCCGGTGAGGAGCTTTGGGCCCTGCATCAGGAGTTGGAGAAGCTCTTCCTCTACGTAGGAGAAGAGCCCCGGATCAAGGCGAGGGATGTAGAGGAGGTCATTCTGGATCAGAGCGAGGGCTGGATCTTCGATCTGACCCGATCGATCGCAGAGCGCGATCCGTTGACGGCCCTCGAGCATCTGGCCCGCCTCTTATCGCAAGGGGATCACCCGCTGAGGCTGCTGGGAGTCATCGCGAGCGAGGTGCGCCGCTTCCTCGGCGCACGCCAGCTCTTAGAGGGAGAGTTGCGCCAGAGCTGGAAGCGGGAGATGAGCTTTGAGCAGTTTCAACGCAGCGTCTTGAAGCAGGCCCTTCCGCTGCTGACCCGCAGCCCCTATGGGGACTACCAGACCTTCAAGAGCGCGGCAAGGTTCACCACGGCAGAGCTTGTGCGCGCCCTGGAACGCATCTATCAAGCGGACATCCGCCTCAAATCGAGTTCCCATCCACCCCGCCTGGTCCTGGAGAGACTTCTCTTGGAGATGTGCCGGGAGCAGGCATGACAGAAGCGCGCTTTAAGAGGGTCATCTCCGCCTCGCTCGTGGCGTTCTGGGCTGTTTCTCTGATCATGGTTCCCTCCGGTGGATGGGCGGCAATGGCCGTGCAGGCTTGCTTCAGCCCCAAAGGAAGGTGTTCCAGCCACATCGTGCGCGAGCTCGCCCGAGCACGAAGCGAGATCCTGGTCGCCGTCTACGCTTTGACGAGCGATGAGCTGGCTTGGACCCTGATCAAGGCGCGCGAGCGCGGGGTGAAGATCCAAGTGGTCCTGGATCAGGAATTCGATGCCACCAACGAAACCTCCAAAAGGGCGCTCCTCGAACAGCAGGGTATCCCGGTTCGACGCATCTCCGGCCTAAATACGGGCCGTCCGCAGCGAGGCCCCGGGCTTATGCACGAGAAATTCGCCGTTATCGACCGGAGGGTCGTGCTCACCGGCTCGTACAACTGGACGGTATCGGCGGACCAGTTTAACGATGAAAGCCTGCTGGTCTTCCATGACGCCGGCCCGCTGGCGGAAGAATTTCGTAAAGAGTTCTTCCGGCTTTGGGAGAAAAAACGGTGAATCGTATATCGCCCGGCCTGTTCTTGGCGATCGCGGCCGCCTTTCTGGCCGGGTTCTTCTCTCACGCCCTCTACCGGAGATGGACCGGGCCCGCTCCCGAGAGCCAAGGCTATCCGGTTACCTACTCACCCTTGCCTGCTCCCCCTGCGGCGCCGGCTGAGATTCCGCTCATCCAGGCCAAAGACGTCGAGAGGATTAGAACCCTGGCCGGCAGCCAGGCCAGGATTCAGGGACGGGTGTACCGCGTGGGATTTTCCGCCAAGAGCAACACTTACTTTCTCAACTTCGGCCCCTCACGCTCCGCCTTTACCGCGGTGATCTTCGCCTCCGCCCTGGAGGGATTCGAGAAAAAAAAGATCCGACCCAAGAGCTACGAAGGAAAAGAAATCGAGATCACAGGGGTCATCAAGGATCATCCCCAATACGGCCTGGAGATGGTCCTCGAAGACCCGGGCCAAATCAGAGCGCTGGATTGAGGGGATCCCGTAAAAAGAGGTTGGAAAAAAATACCATTCGGGTACAATAGGGCGCAATGCAGGAAAAAAAGAAGTGCCTCATTTGTGGGCAGCCGCAGCCGCTCAAAGGCGGGATCTGTGACCCATGCCAGGAACGCATTCGCCGCGAGGCGCTGGGTGAGCAGGCCAACGTTCGCTCTCAGGCGGACAAGGAGCTAAAGAAACACGGGGTTACGCCTGAGACAGGAAAAGAGCGAAAGTAACATGGACCCAAAGGCCGGCCTGGAAAAGGCGGTTGAGCTTTTCCAACAGGCCTACCGCTGCCAGATGGAGGGGGAGTTGGACGAGGCGATCCGACTCTACCGGTCCTCCATTGAATGCTGCCCCACAGCGGAGGCTCATACGTTTTTGGGCTGGACCTACAGCTTCCAGGGAAGCTACGAAGCCGCCATAGAGGAATGCAAGAAAGCGATCGCGGTCGATCCCGATTTCGGCAACCCCTACAACGACATCGGAGCCTACCTCATCAATCTGGGCCGGCAGGAAGAGGCCATTCCGTGGCTCGAACGAGCCATTGGGGCCAAACGGTACGAGGCCTACCATTTTCCCCATTGCAATCTCGGACGCGTCTACCTGGCGAAGGGGATGCTGAAAAAGGCGCTGGAGGAATTCGAGAAGGCCCTGGCTATCGATCCCACTTATACCTTCGCCCGTCAGGCCGTAGAGGCGATTCACCAACAGCTCCATTGAGCGACGGGCCCCTTTGGAACCGGCGGGAGGCTAAGCGTGGTCTACGTGAACCGACGAATCAAGGAGGATAGGCGGTCCTGAAACAGAAAAGACATCTCCTTTGGCCACTGCTTCTGGTTTCGTTCCTCTTGCCTGTCGGTTTTGCCTTCGCTTCCAGTTTTCCCGAGGAAGAGCTCACTGCGCGGGCAGCCTTTCTCATGGATGCCACTACAGGACACATCCTCTACCAAAGGGAGCCGGATCTACCCCTGCCGCCTGCAAGCACGACTAAGATTGTCACCGCCATCGTGGCATTAGAGAGCGACAGACGCAAAAACGATCTTCTGAGCGTGACCAAGAGCGCGACTCGGGTCCCTTCCTCGAAGCTTTATCTCCGTCCCGGCCAGGTCATGACCGTCAGGGACCTCCTTTACGGCGTGCTCCTCTCTTCCGCCAATGACGCCAGCCTGGTTCTAGCTGAGGGAATCGCAGGCTCGGTTGCCCGCTTTGCGGAGATGATGACTCTCAAGGCACGCGAGATCGGGGCGCTCAACAGCCACTTCAAGAATCCCCATGGGCTGACGGCCCCGGAGCATTACTCGACGGCCAGGGATTTGGCCCTGATTTTCAATTACGGCATGAAAAACCCGGGCTTTCGGGAAATCGTCCAGACTAAAACGATCTCCGTGAGTTCCGTCTCTGGCAGCAAAGTCAAACGGGTACGCCACCTCCCGGTACGAAATCACAACCGCCTGCTCTGGACCTTCGACGGAGCGATCGGTGGTAAGACCGGCTATACCTACGCGGCCCAGAGGACTTTTGTTGGAGGAGCGTCCCGCAACGGAGTCACCTTGATCGTCTCCATCCTGGGCTCACGGAATCTGTGGCGGGACACAAGAAGGCTGCTCGAGTACGGGTTCGAAAATTATCCGACTCTGAGCATTGACTCCCGCAAGCCCGAGACGCCCCCAGCGGTTGACGGGCATCTGATCGTGAGCAAAGGTAAACCCTCTTCTCCTCTGTTTTCCTGGGAAGAGGAAAACCGGCTCAGCTCCTCAAGCGGGTATCTCTTGCAGGTTGCCTCTTTTCGCGAGCGCGACCGCGCCGAAGCCCTGCAAAAATCGATTCTCGCAGCAGGCCACCAAGCCTTTGTGGATAGTGCCCCTATGGCCAACGGAGAGACCACCTATAGGGTTAGGGTCGGCCCCTATCCGGAGCTGATCGAAGCCCAAGATGCCGCGCGGGAAATCGAAAGGCGAATCGGGTTTAGGCCCATTATCATTCCGGCCGAAACAGCCAAGAAGTGAAGCTAACCGTCTCTGAGAGTCCTGGCCCAAGCCTCCTATAGTGACGGAATTAAATAAATTGACATCAAATCCCCCCTTACCCCCCTTTTGTAAAGGGGGGATGGGGGGATTATGGTAATTTTCTTTTTTCCTTCACTATAGTTCACCACAACCATCCCAGCGAGTGCGAATTTGGCATCCACCTCGGCGTAGCTAACACCGCGTGCCCTTTCTCTCTTACTTTCTTCGCCAAGACACGGTTCTTCCTTCCTCGCCAGTTTCTTATGAAAGGTCGGCAAAACCGCTGAGAGGAAGCAAGACGCTGTTTGTCATTGTTTCTTCTTCGACGTTAGCCGTTGTCATTTTTTGTCACCCCCATGGCACAATATTGTCCCTCTCGGATTACATAGATGTCTTTAAAATCAACAAGTTAGATGAAGATAGAGTCCCTGGCACAGACCTTGCTCCGATTGATAGGTCTGGAAAGGTTTATAAGGTCCATTATGAACAATTCGCAAGACGAGCTTAGGCTTCTAACGTTGAAAGACGCAGCAGAAAATCTCCAGATTTCTAAACGGACTCTTCTCAGAATGATCCAGAAGAAGGACGTGCCGGCTTTCAAAGTCGGCGGCCA
>Ga0156242_1128_pt1 | contig 15122 bp, 14 predicted proteins | sample RifCSPlowO2_12_FD_107889 | JGI IMG/M metagenome (GOLD analysis project Ga0156242, IMG submission 107889) | Deltaproteobacteria bacterium RIFCSPLOWO2_12_FULL_57_22 | reverse complement strand
TACCCTGCAACCATCGTAGTCCACGAGTGGAACGGACTCAACGAGCACATTCGGGACGTCACGCGCCGCTTCGCGAAAGAGGGTTATGTCGCGCTTGCCCCAGACTACCTATCGCGCCATGGTGGCACGCCTGTGGTTAATCCAAAGGGAGAGGGTCTTAGGAACATAGGTGAGCTGGCGCCAGCGGAAACCATGGCTGAAGACAGTGACGCAGGGTTCAACTATCTCAAGCGCTTACCTGAGGTCCGGAGCGATCGCGTCGGGCTCGTAGGTTTTTGCTGGGGAGGAGGTGGGGCGTTTTTCATCGCGACGCAGGTTCGCGGGCTCAAGGCCGTTGTGGTCTACTACGGCGTCAGTCCAAGACCCCTTGACCTCGTCAAAAACATCGAGGCGCCGGTGCTTGCTCACTACGGCGGCGAAGACACGAGAGTGAACGCGGGGATTCCGGCTACTGAAGAGACCATGAAGAAATACAACAAGTCTTATACCTACAAGATCTTTCCCGGTGGCAAGCACGCGTTCAACAACGACGACCGGCCCGCCATTTACCATCCTGAAGCGGCTAAAGAAGCCTGGGCGAGAACCCTCGAATTTTTCAAGACACATCTGAAGGCCTAGCGCGGCGTTATATTTGTGAAATTTCCTCGACCTTCACCTTCATCCTCTCCCTTCGAGGGAGAGGGTAGGGGTGAGGGTGCAGCAGGGTGGGCCTTTCTTTTTTAAGCCTTCGGATTTAAGATTCCTGCTATAGTAACGGAATTAAATAAGTTGACACAAATTTCCTCTCGCTCTCCTAAATCCCCCTCTATCCCCCTTTACCAAAGGGGGAGAAAGGGGGATTTGAGGGACGATAGGGTGATTATGGTAATTTGCTTTTTTCCTTCACTATAGAAGGAGCCAACCATGTCAGTTGAACTAATTTTGTTAACGCTCGTTGCTCTCTCTCAAATAACTGGATTTACAATCTTGGGGGTCATGCTTTACCGGATGTGGGAGCAAACTGGAGCGGTGGGCGCAGCCACCTTTCCCCAGGGCCGGCGTATAGAGGAAATCTTGAAGGACGTCCGCGAAGAACTCTCACGCCAGCCTGGCAAACCTGCCTAAATTACTCGTGGCTTAATTATCCTTTAGCCCTTTGAGAAACTCTCTGAGGGGTCGGGTGTTGAGAACGTCGCTCTTTTTCGCCCATCCCCTGCGCGCCTGGGCCACGCCGAATTCCAGAAAGCGGATGTGATTGACGCTGTGGGCGTCAGAATCGATCACGAGCTTTACCCCCGCCTCCACCGCCTTGCGAATATGCTCGTCCTTGAGATCCAAGCGATCAGGATACGCGTCGACCTCCAATACCGTTCCCGTCTCCTTGGCGGTCTTGATGATCGCGTCCATATCGACATCGTAAGGCTCTCGCTTCTGAATCACACGGCCGGTGGGATGAAAGAGGATGTCGGCGTGGGGATTGCGCATCGCCCGGATGATTCTTTCGGTCATCTCTTTGCGGGAGAGGTTGAAGTGGGAGTGGACGGCAACACCCACGACATCGAGTTTTTTTAACGCCTCGTCCTTGATGTCCAGGGTCCCGTCCTTGTTGATGTTGACCTCCGCCCCTTTGAGAATCCTGATCCCCTTGAGTGTCCGGTTGATTTTGTCGATCGCCTCCATCTGTTTGAGGAGCTTTTTTTCGTCCGACCCCCCGGTCATGGCCAGACTCTTGGTATGGTCGGTGATCGCGATGTATTCCAAGCCGAGCCGCCTGGCCTCCTCGGCCATCTCTTCGATCGAGTTCGCCCCGTCAGTCCAGGTTGTCTGGATCTGTAGGTCTCCCCGCAGCTCGCCGTACTCTACGAGGTCAGGGAGCTCGCCCTTCTTGGCCGCCTCGATCTCACCCTGATTCTCCCTCAGCTCAGGCGGGATATAGAGTAAGCCCAAGGCCCTGTAGATCTCCTCTTCCGTCTCCCCGGCGATTCGTCTCTCACCGCGGAAGAGCCCGTACTCGTTCAGCTTGAGCCCTTTCTCTTGCGCGATGCGCCTGAGCGCCACATTGTGGTCTTTGCTGCCGGTAAAATAGCTCAGCGCGGCGCCGAAGCTCTCCCCGGGCACCACACGCAAGTCCACATCCATCCCGTTCTTCAGCTTGACCATGGTTTTGGTCATGCCTTTACCGTAGACGTGCGTCACCTCGGGCATCGAAGTGAAATAATCCATGATGCTTCCCGGCTTCGAGGAGATCGCGAGGAGATCCGCGTCCCCCACGGTCTCCTTGCGCCGCCGCACCGAGCCCGCCACCGCCACCGCCTCGACCTCCGGCAGGCTGCGCAGACGGCCTTCGATTTCGAGGATCAAAGGAAACACACTGCCGAGAGGAAAGCGCCCACTCCCTTGCTTGAGAAACTCGATCCCTTTCAGGATCTTCTGTTCCATCTTCTCACCGAAATGAGGCAGGCCGCGAATCTTTCCGGCGCGGGCCGCCTGCTCGAGGTCGCTTACCTCTTTCACGCCCAGCGTCTCGTAGAGGACTTTGACGCTCTTGGCCCCCACCCCCTCGATCGCCGTGAGGCCGCGAACATCCACCGGAGTCTCTTTTTTCAGCTCCTCGTAATATTTGAGCTTACCGGTCTGGATGATCTCCTCGATCTTTTCAGCGATGGCCTGGCCCACTCCCGGAATATTGCGCAGCTCCTTGATCCCTCCTCGCTTGTAGAGTTCCGCCACCGGCTCCTCGAGCGCCTCCAGAGCGTAAGCCACCTTCTCGTAAGCGCGCGGCTTGAACTGAATCCCCTGCATCTCCAGGTAGAGGGCGATCTCTCGAAAGATCTGGGCCAATTCCGTATTGCGCATCGTCTTTACGTTTAGCATCCACTCCAGAGATTGACAAGATTTTCTGAAGTAGATAGCCTTGGAAACGGAGACGGCAATGCGGAGGACTCTACTTTTAGCCTTTTCCTTTTTATGCCTGGCCGTTCATCCGGCCTGGCCTCAGACTCGAGTTAAACTCAATGTGATCTACCCCGCCATCAGCGGTATCAATGCTGCAGTGTGGACAGCGGCTGAGGCAAATACTTTCCAAAAATACGGGCTCGATGTGACGCTGGTCTACATCCCAAGCGCCCCCCAGGTGGTCAGGGTCATGCTGGCGGGCGACTCCCAAATTTCCTTAACCGGAGGCGCGCCCGTGGTCAACGCGAATCTGAGCGGCGCGGACCTCGTCTTTATCGGAGGGGTTGCCAATGTGCCCGCCTTCTATTTGATGGCATTGCCGGAGATCAAATCGATCGAGGATCTGAAGGGAAAAACCGTCGGGGTTACGCGCTTTGGCTCTTCGACCGATTTCACGATGCGCTATATTCTTCAAAAGCACGGTCTGCAGCCTGAAAAAGACGTCACCCTTCTCCAGATAGGAGGGATGCCCGAGCTCGCAGCGGCCATTTCGAAGCGGTTCATTGTCGCCGCGCCTTTCTCTTCGCCCACGAACTTGCGGGCTAAAAATGCCGGCGCTCGAATCCTGATCGATATGGCCAAGGCCGGAGTCTACTTCCCTCACACGAATATCGTTACGACGCGACCGTATATTCGAACCCACCGGGATGTGGTCCTGAACTTCCTGCGGGGATACTCCGAAGGCATACAGAAGATGATCACCGACAAGGCCTTCGCCAAAAAAGTCCTTCAAAAGTACACGAGGGAGAACGACGACGAGATCATTGAGACCACTTACCAGTATGCCCTAGACTACGTGGCACGACCCCCCTATCCCACCCGGGAGGGAATTATCGAAACCCTCAAACAAAGCACCCATCCCAAGGCAAAAACGGCCAATCCGGATGACTTTATCGATATAAGCCTGGTAAGAGGCCTGGAGGATAACGGCTTCTTTAGGGAAATCGGTCTACAAAAGTAAGCCATGAAAGAGAGACTGGAATGATCAAACTACAAAGGATCGCTGCCGGAGTTTTTTGCTGCCTGCTCTTGGCCTCTGGGGCGATTCCCGCCTCCGCCCAACTGACCCGATTAAATGTCGGGTACAGCGCCATCAGTGGCGATCAACTCATGGCCTGGGTGGGCAAAGAGGCGGGAATATTTCAAAAGAATGGCCTGGATGTCCAACTGATTTACTTCACCGGCGGGACCACGGCAGTCATGGCCCTGGTTTCAGCGGATACCCCTGTCAGCCAAGTCGCGGGATCCGGCGTGGTCAACAGCGTCCTGGCTGGGTCCGACGCAGTCATGGTGGCAGCGGGCGTGACCTCTCTCAACTACTTGCTGATGGGCCGGCCCGACATCAAGACCCCCGAGCAGCTCAAAGGAGGCTCCGTGGCGATAAGCCGTTTCGGCTCCGCCTCAGACTTCATCGCCCGCTACGCCCTGTCGAAGATCGGTCTGACCCCGGGAAAGGACGTCGCGATCGTGCAAATCGGCAGCACGCCGGCGCGCATGGACGCCACCATGACCGGGAGGGTCCAGGCGACGGTCATCAACCCACCGGCCAGCATCATAGCGCTGAAGAGAGGCATGACGATCCTCGCCGACCTTCCGAAGCTGGGGCTGGTCTACCAGCATACCGGCGTGGCCACCACCAGGCGGTTCATCAAAGAACACCCGGATATCGTCCGGAGGTATGTCAAAGCACACGTTGAGGCCGTGCACCGGATCTGGACGGACCCAGAGGTTTCCACCAGGGCGCTGGCGAAATACTTCGGCCGCGGAGTTGAGCACGATATACTGGTGAAGACCTGGGAAGGCCTGCTGGAGGAATCGATCCTACCCAAAAAGCAGTATCCGTCTCTTGAAGGGATCAAGACGATCCTGGCGCCGCTGGCGGAAAAAGACCCCAAGGCGAGAGCCGCCAGGCCTGAAGATTTCGCGGATTTGAGTTTCATCAGGGAGCTGGACCAGAGCGGTTACATCGACGGCCTCTACAAAAAGAGGTGACCGAGCCAAAGGCTCAGTACTTGATCCCCACCGTCGCTCCCGAACGAAAAACGTGTTACAGCCCAAAGAACCTACGGGACTCCGATCCGTGGCAGGCGAAGAGACGCGACAGATCTTCGGTCGAAATATCTACTATGGCTGGTTCATTCTCGCCACGTCCTTCTATCTTCTCTTCATCGGCTACGGGTTGCGCTATACTTTTGGGATTTTCTTTATCCCCATCCTGGCAGAATTCCAATTCGACCGCGCCACGCTTTCGCTCGCCTTTTCGATCAACCTGCTCGCCTACGGGATGAGCCAGCCCCTAGCCGGGCGACTGTCAGACCGGTTCGGCGCCAAGTTCGTCATTCTGGGATCGGTCCTGGTCAGCGCCGCCTCCATGTTCTTCCTCTACTTCGCCTCTACGCTTTGGCACTTTTATCTGCTCTACGGGCTCATGGGTATCGGTAACTCCGGGACCGCCTTTGTGACCCATGTGGGCTTTATCTCTCGCTGGTTTCCCGAGCGCAAAGCGACCGCCTTGGCTATCGCCAACACGGGGGCCTCTTTAGGGCAGCTCACCTTAACTCCCCTCTCCATGGCCCTCATTCTCAACTCCAACTGGCGCACCGCATACCTTATCCTATCCGCAGCGATGATTCTGACCGCTGTGCCGCCCATCCTTCTCGCCCTGGGAAGAGATGGGCCCAAGGAGTCCGAAGAAGCTGCGCCCCGGCCCGGTCAACCCAAGGCTCGACGCGACAATCCTCCAAGTCTCCGCCACTGGAGCGAGGCTTTCAAAACTATTCCCTTTTGGCAACTGGCGGGGAGTTATTTTGTTTGCGGCTATACCGTGACGACAGTGACGGTTCATCTGGCCTCCCACGTCCTTGACCTGGGCTACCCTAAGATGGCTGCTGCCCGAGTCCTGGCCATTACCGGCGGGGCGAATATCGTCGGCATTCTTCTGATCGGCACCCTGGCAGATCGCTATCGAAGGAAAAACCCTCTGGCCTTTACGTACTTAGTCCGCGGTCTCTCCTATTTTTTCCTCCTCTACGTCGAGACCCTTTCGGGGCTTTACCTGTTCTCTCTCCTCATCGGGTTGAGCCTGTTAGCCACGATTCCGCCGACCTCCGCCTTGACCGGAGATTTCTTCGGCAAGGAAAATGTCGGCACTGTATTCGGCTTCATCACGCTTGCGCACCAGATCGGCTCGGCGGTGAGCGCCTATTCGGGCGGAAAAATCTTTGACCTGACCGGCAGCTACCATCCCGCCTTTTTGATCTCCGGGCTCCTGTGCCTGGGCGCCACGGTATGCTGCCTCACGATCCGAGAAGGACGCCGGGTTCCCACCCCATTGCCAGCGGAAGTGGCAGTGCCCTGATCGGGTCGAGCTTGATTCCCGTACGAACAACCTTGATTCAAGCTTATTCCGCCTTGACGCCATTGGGGTTCCATGTTAACGGATTGCCGTTCAACTTCAGAAGGAGGCTCAGACATGCGTAAAGATAATGGGCGAGGGCGATCGATATTAGAAGGCCGATGGGGAAGACTCGGCATGATTTTAATGATTTTTCTCCTCTCCGCCGCCGTGGCCCACGGAGCTGAATACCCCGCTAAGACCGTCCAAATTGTTAATCCTTATCCGCCGGGAGGCACGACAGATATTGTTTCGCGCATTCTCACGGATAAGTTGTCCGCGCTCCTGGGCCAGCCGGTCGTCGTGGTGAACAAGACCGGAGGCGGCGGCACTATCGGTATTCAGTCCGTGAAGGACGGAGCCGCTGATGGCTACTCGATACTCGTCGCCCCTCCTCCGATCGCTCTGATTCCCATCGTCAGCAAGGTCGCCTTTAGCCTCAAGGATTTTACCGCAATCAATATGGCGGTTAGCAGTCCCAGCATGATCATCGTAAAAAACGATGCTCCCTGGCGCACGCTCGAAGATTTGATCGCTGAAGCTAAGAAAAACCCCGGTAAACTGAGCTACAGCTCTGGCGGTCCGAGGACGACCCCACACTTTGCCGGTGAACTTTTTAAGATGGTCACGGGAACGGATTTGACGCATGTCCCGATGAATGGAGAGGTACAGGCGGCTACCTCAGTTTTAGGCGGTCATACCGACGTGAGTTTCCTTAGCCTGGGGTCTATCCAGGGTCACATTGAAGCGGGAACGTTGAGGGCCTTGGCAGTAGCCTATCGCAAACGCCTGCAAGCCTTTCCCAACATCCCGACGACCGCCGAAAGGGGTTATGACAAGCTAAACATAAGCGTCTGGGTCGGATATTTTGTTCCAGCGAAGACGCCACGCGCCGTGACGAATAAATTGGCAGAGGTCTTTGACCAGGCGCTACAGGACAAGCAAATCATCGAGAAGATCGAGAAGGCAAAAGTGACGATCGAGAATCAAGGTCCCGGCGAGGCGGCAAAGTATCTGACTGAGGAACACGAAAAGTGGTCTGAGGTGGCACGGGTAGCCAGAATCACCCAATAGCGATCAGCTTAAGTCGACCACCTAAACACTCCGTTGGACGTAACGAGGCTCTCTTTCCCTTTTCACGGGAATGAAAAGAAGCAACATTATCATCGCGATCATTCTCCTGGGCTTATCCGGATACCTCTTGATCGAGTCGATGAGATTGAGCCTCGGCGGCTTGAGAACACCACAGGCTGGCTTTTTCCCCACGATACTATCCGCCGTATTGGCCGTCCTTTCTCTGGCGCTCTTAGGGCAAGCATCCAAGGAAAAAGAAAAAAGAGCCAGCCCTTTCCGCCTCGGGCGGGAATCATGGCGAAGAATCGCCTTGGCTGTGGGCGTGCTCCTTGCCTTCGGCTTTTCAGTCGACTTCCTGGGATATACCCTTAGCAGTTTCTTATTGGTCGCCATTCTCTTGCGTGCAATCGAGCCCATGAGGTGGTGGTTGATCATCATCATAGCCTTGTCAACTTCCGTGATCTCGTATGGGATCTTTGGCTGGTTGTTGCAGACGCCTCTGCCAACAGGGATCTTCGGAATTTAATAAAATAAATCCATGGACGTATTGGGCTATGTAGGTCTTGGCTTTTCAGTCGCTTTAGAGCCCCTTAACCTCCTGTTTTGTTTCGTGGGGGTATTGATTGGGACTCTGGTTGGGGTGCTGCCGGGATTGGGGCCGGTAGCGGCCGTTGCCTTCCTGCTCTCCGTCACCTTCAAAATGGCTCCGGCAACCGGAATCATCATGCTCGCCGGAATATATTACGGGGCCATGTATGGCGGTTCAACCACCTCAATCTTGGTTAACATCCCGGGGGAGACGGCTTCGGTGGTTACCTGCCTTGACGGCTATCAAATGGCAAGACAGGGAAGAGCGGGTCCGGCCCTGGGCATCTCCGCGTTTGGCTCCTTCATCGCCGGCACTCTTGGCGTGGTTGGTCTTATGTTTCTGGCTCCGCTCCTGGGACAGGCAGCTTTAAAATTCGGACCGCCAGAATTTTTTGCCCTGACGTTCACGGGGCTAACCCTGGTCTCTTATCTATCGCAAGCACCACTCACCAAATCCCTGATCATGGCTGTCTTAGGACTGTCGGTCGGCAGTGTCGGAATGGACCCGGTCTCCGGGGAAGAGCGCTTTACTCAAGGCCTGCTCACTTTGCGGGATGGTTTTGGGCTTGTTCCCGTGGCCATGGGGATGTTCGGAATCGCCGAGGTGCTGGAGAACCTGGGAGAAACTGCCAGAAGAAATGTTTATGAGACAGCGATCAAAGGACTACTCCCCAACCTCAGGGATTGGAAAGACAGCTTTTGGCCCATTGTCCGCGGCTCGGTAATGGGTTTTTTCCTCGGCATCCTTCCGGGTCCCGGTCCCGTCATAGCCTCTTTTGCCTCCTACGCTACCGAGAAGAGGCTTTCTCGACACCCTGAGAAGTTTGGCACCGGTGCCATTGAGGGAGTCGCCGGGCCTGAATCGGCCAACAATTCGGCCACAGCCGGCTCCTTTATACCTCTTCTCTCTCTAGGTATTCCGACCAGCGGCATTATGGCCCTCTTCATGGGAGCGCTCATGATTCACGGTATCCAACCCGGCCCTCTGTTCATCAGGAACTATCCTGAGCTATTTTGGGGGGTCGTAGCAAGCATGTACGTAGGAAATGCCATGTTGTTGATTCTGAACCTGCCTTTGATCGGCCTCTGGGTAAGGGTGTTAAAGATTCCTTACGCCATTCTTTTCCCTCTCATTTTCCTCTTCTGTTTGATCGGCGTGTATAGCTTAAACGGCAACGTCGCTGAGATATTTATCATGGTCGGGTTCGGCATTGCCGGCTTTTTACTGCGAAAGGCTGGTTTTGAGGGAGCACCCTTTCTGCTCGCCATGGTTTTGGGACCGATCATGGAAAGCTCGCTACGACAGTCTCTTATCATCTCCCACGGAAGCTTTAGCATTTTCTTTACCCGCCCGATTTCTGGCGCCTTGATACTGCTGAGCTGCGCCTCTCTGATCACGCCTCTGATCTTGCCTCGCAAAAACGGAAACAAAGATTAATGGAAAGGCCATTTTCATGGATGATGCGTTTTTAATCGTCGCCGTCGAAACGCTCTTGCGCATAACCCTGGGCCTTCGCTTTCTCTACAGCGGTCTCAGCAACGTCCGCAGATGGCCCAACGCCGTGGAGAATGCCGGGCTCGTCTTTCCTTTCGGGCAAACGTTCTTTGGCTTTATCGCCGTTTTGCTGATGGTCGGCGGAGGCATAGGCCTGACACTCGGGCTCATGACCCGCGTCGCTGCCTTCATGATCGTCCTGTTCTTGATCCCGACCCTGAGGATCCAGTGGTACTGGCTGCGCACCCTCCCTGTGACCATAGAGGAAGTCAATAACGCCGTCCCACAAGAGGAAATCAAAAAGAAGATCCAACTACTAGCCAGACAGGCATATCACTCGCACGAGACGGGGTGGCAAAACAATCTCTTGTTTCTGGTTGTAGCTCTGTTCTATTGCGTCCGTGGGGCGACCGCGTTAGGTCTTGATATCTGGCTCCGCTAAGCGTCAACTGGTTTTGCACATGATCACGGACAAGAAGGGCGAGGCGGCAGTTTCGGATATCGAGCAGTGGGCCAATCGAATCACGACATCCGTCGACGCACAGATGGCGGCTTCGGTTTATTACGACGAAGACTCGAGCACCTACGTTTTGCGCCTCGCGAAAGGAAACCGGGTGCTGCTGTTTCGCCTGTCGGAGGCGCAAGTCCAAACCCGAGAGCGTGAAGAGGAATGTGAAAAAACCCTGCGAGGGAAGATCAAGGGTCTTTCGAGTTAAAAACTCTCTCCGCCCCTTCCACAATCGCGCTTCAGGAACTAACAGAACTTGCCTTTTAACTGGACTCCCGAAGCCATGGTAGCTTTCATCTCTTTAGCGTCAGCGTTCTTCTTCGCTGTCGGACAAATATGGGTCCGGATCGGCTTGCAGTACGCTCCCCCTCTTTCCGCCGTCGCCATTTCGAATGCGGGCACTGCCCTGTGGGTATGGCTTACCTTAGCCCCTTTCGTGTCGTTTGCTTCCAGTTCACAGACGGGAATCTATCTGTATATGTTCCTTGGCGTTCTCTCGCCCCTGGCTAGCCAAGCGCTGCTCTTCGCTTCCACATTGCAAGTCGGCATCTCTCGCGCCTCACCCATACGAAATACGGCGCCGCTTTTTGCAAGTCTACTCTCTGTCGCTTTTTTGGGAGAGCGATGGACGACGGCTCTGGTGGCAGGTACGGTTTTAATCGTCATGGGAGGGACACTATTGGGAATGCGCGATTCCGCCGATCCCCACGAATTCAAACGGACCTATCTTATCCTCCCGCTGATCGGAGCCTTGTTGGGTGGAGTCTCAAGTCCGCTACGGAAGTTTGGCTTTTCTCTGGTCCCTTCAGTTCCGCTGGCAACCTGCGCTCTCATGACTGGAGGCATGCTCGCCCTTCTTGCCTACCTGGCCGTTACAAGGACGTATAAGAAGCTTGTCATGAGCCGAGAAACAATCCTGTGGTTTGGCTTGAGCGGTCTCGCCTCGGGCATCGCCATCACGTTAAACCTCGCAGCGTTGGAGGGCGGACCCGTCGTCATTATTGCCCCGCTGATCGCCACCACACCGCTCTTTACCGTCATCTTGAGTGCGCTCTACTTGCGAAGCTACGAAAAAGTCACCATGAAAATCGCCCTGGGAGCGACAGCAATCTGTCTGGGAGGAGTTATCTTGGTTGCGTTTAAATTCTAGTGAAAGGCGAACGGATCGGAAAAGGAACATCAGATGATCTGCATATGCGTTAGCTCGCTACTCTCCGCGCCTCTACCCGCGTGCCGCGGTCGCTGAAGCCGGGGTAGTTGCTCATGGTGATGGGCCGGATGTGGAAGTAGTCCCCTGCCAGCTCCACCGGGTTCAGGGGCGAGGCCATCACGCTCTTGAAGTGCTGCCACCCTTGGAACTGGTAGTTCTCCCACGCGTGGTAGATGATCACCTGCCCGGGCCTCACCGCCGGAGAGACGATGGCCTGGATGCGGAACGACCCCACGTCGTTGAACAGCTCCACCGTGTCCCCATCCTGGACCTCCCTCGCACGGGCATCCTCGGGGCTCATGAACGCCACCGGCTCGCCCCGCTGCAGTTGCATCAGCAAGCTGTCGTCGACCCACGCCGTGTGGATGCTCCAGCGGGCGTGCCCGCCGCTGATCTGCAGGGGATAGTCACCGCCGGCCCTTGGTGGGTCCTTGTGCACCGGCAGGTGCTCCCCCAGTTCCATAAACAGCTCGTGGTCCAGGTAAAACTGGATCCGGCGGGTGAGGGTGGGATACGGCTGCTTCTTCTCTGTGTGCCACGTCAGGGGTATCACTGGCTGGCCGGGCTCTATGTCGCACGCCGCCCCGATGGAGCGCATCCCGGTGCCCACGCCGGTGAAATGGGCTATCCCCCGCTCCTTGAACTCTTCCCAGTCCATCGGCTCCACGTTGCTGGCGTTCAGGAAGGCGTCCCTGGCCAGCCCCTCCTCGTCGCTCTCCGTGTACAGTCCACCGAAGGTGATCTTCTCCTCCAGGCCCCCGATGCGCCGCTCCACCCCCTTACCGTCCACGTAGCCGGTCATCCCACGCTCCCTGGCCCGCTCCTCCATCTTCCTGGCCAGCAGTACAAACAGCTCCCACTCGCTCTTGGACTCGTAGAGCGGCTCCGAGGCCCGATCGATGAGGTGGACGAAGGGAGCGGCCGGCATGCCCATCAGGAACAGCGAGTGCCGCTCGTACCAGCTACAGGCCGGCAGGACGATGTCCGAGTACAGCGCCGTCGAGCTCCAGCGCCAGTCGATAGTCACCATCAAGCGCAGCTTCGGTAGGAAGTGCTGCAACAGAGTGTTGGTGGAGCGCACCCGCTTCAGGAAATTGCCACCCATGGCGAACACCACCCTGGGCTCCTTGTCCGGCCCCGGGGCCATAAATTGCCATCCCCTGGCAAACGCCTCCCGCACGTACTCCCCCACCGGCCGCTTCAGATAGGGGTCCCAACTGTTGTACTTCTCGCTCTGCTCCAGGAGCCCACCGTGGATGTAGTACATGAGCGAAGTGGGCGTGATGTCCCCCCGGGCGAAGGCATCGTGCATGTATTCGTACAGGATCATCTCGTCGGTGAAGCCGTCTTCCCGCCACTGCGCGAAGCGAGGGTCCGCCCCAGCCGCGGACAGGATGATCTGGTCCCCTCGCTTCTCCAGCCCGCCCAGGGATGTGTCCAGCCCCAGCATCGACTCGGCGTTATAGTTGCCGCCCTTCCGGCCCATGTTGCCGGTGAGGGCGAAGACCAGCAGGATGCATCGCTCTATGAGGTCCCCGTGGTAGAACTTGCCCCACCCGCAGGTCTCGATGTTCACCACCCCGCCGGCCGCGGCCACCTCCCGAGCCAGCTGTTCGATCATCCGTGGCGGCACGCCGGTGACGGCACCGGCTTGCTCCGGCAGGTAATGCTCGTCCAGATGGCGACGCAGCACCTCCATCACCGGTTGCACAGCCACCGTCCCCTGTAGCGTTTCAACCTGGTAGGTGCCCTCCAGGGCCGGCACCATCCCGTCCAGCGCCAGGCTCTTTCGGGGCGCTTCCACCACCCGGCCCGATGCCTGGTCGTACAGGTAGAACACGTCCTTGCGCCCGCCGCGCTTCAGGTCCTTCTCTCTCAGGAATCTCCCCGTGGACTCCACCACCAGCAGCGGCAGGTCCGTCTGCTCGCGGACGAACCCCTCCTTATAGAGCCGCTCTTTAACGATGACCTGGCACATGGACAGTGCCAGCGCGGCGTCGCTGCCCACGTTCACCGGCACCCACAAGTCGGCGTGGATGGCCGAGGGGCTGTAGTCGGGGGTGATGGCGACCACCTTCGCCCCGTGATAGCGCGCCTCGGCGATGAAGTGGTAGTTGGGAATGTTGGTGTAGACAGGATTGCCTCCCCAGATGAGGATCATGTCCGCGTAGTACCAGTTGTCGGCCGAGTCCCCCTCGATGATCTTCCCCAGGGTGATCGCTACTCCCTGGTGGTCGTCCCCGTTGTCAGCCGTCACGTTAGCGCTGGGCGCACCCAGCGCTCCGAAGAAGGCGTTAGACCCGGTCCCCACCGTGTCGGTGTTCTGGACGTGGGTCCCACCACACTGGACGATGGCCTGCGGCCCTTCGTTGGCGAGGGTGTCCAGGAGGGCATCGGCTATCTCTGTGAGCGCCGCGTCCCAGGTCGTGCGCTTCCACTTGCCCTCGCCCCGCTCGCCGACCCGCTTCATCGGGTACTTGACGCGGGTGGGGTCGTACATGCGCTGGGCGTAGCAGACGCCCTTCTGGCAGCCGCGGGGGTTGAAGTCGGGCGTGTCGGGATCGTTCGGGGCGGGGTAGTTGGCCGCCTGCTCCTCCCGCAGCACCACCCCGTCCTTGACGTAGAGGTTCATGTTGCAGGCGCGCTGTATACCGCAGTTGCTCTGGTGCGATGCCTTCACCACCCGGTCCCAGTCCCACTTGCGCCGCCGCAGCGCCAGCAGGTCGTACTCGGGGACCTCGCCCGGGGCGAAGCCATCCTGCTTCAGCCCCTCCAGCTCAAGGTTCAGCCTGATCATGTGGGCCTCCTCAAAACGCGCCGAAGGATCATTTTTGGATCAGCCGCATCAATTAAGACCGTAAAATTTTCGCGGATTTACCTCAAGAATTTTGCTGACCGTCGCGGGCGCAATCCGCTTGTCGTTACGCAGCAGATGAATGGCGTTGAGCTCGCTGGATGGATCATGGTGACCATAGTCGGTCCCGATCATCAGGCAATCCTCACCCGCGTGGCTCAAGACGTAGGGCAGATCGTCGGTGTTCTCGCAGGCGACCCACATATGATTGGCGGTCAGCGCGTCCGTCGGAAACGACTTGCCCTTACGCCGGAAGCGGTCGGCCAGATCGTTCAGAACATAGGGCACCCATTGCGCGCTGACCTCAACGAAGCCCCAACGGACGTGCGGGAACTTGCTCGGAATCTCCTTTTCGAGAAGCGTATGAAATGCGCCGACTACAGCCAGCTTGAACTTGGTAAAAGTCGTGTCCTCGTTGAAGAAGTCGTGATGAAGGAAGCTCCCGTTCGCGGAATGGATGCAGATCGGTAGATCAAGATCCCGGGCCATCTCCCAGAGCGGGTAGAAATATGGGGCGCCGAGCGCCCGCTCGCATTCCAACCCCCGCATAAAGATGCCGCAGGCCCCGTTGTCCTTAGCCCACGCAAGTTCGTCCCTGATCGCAAACGGCGCTTTCTCGAGGAGGCGAAGCGGAGGCTTCGCCACCCAGCGCAACCGGCCCTTGCCCTGTCGCCAAAGATCGGCCATCCAGCGGTTATAGGATTTGCACAGGGCGCGCTCACGCTCGGCTTCCTGTACGACCGGCCGGAGAAAAAGCGTCGGATAAAGGACCTGCGTCTCGATGCCGAGCTCGTCCATGTGAGCGAGCCGCGCCTTGACGCTTAGCATCTCTCGCGATTCCTGTGGCGTGTCGGTACCGACGTTGCGATCCTTGCCGAACGCTCGGCCCTCGATCATCCAGAAGTCACGCACGGCGAACCCTTCGTTGCTGAGAATTTCATCCCCGAAGGTCTGCCTCAAGAGTTGCGGCGTGAATCGTCGTTCATACCCTTCCAGATAACTCCAGGTCTGCACCGTCTCGATCACATGAGCGTCAGCGTCAATCGCTCCCATCGGCTTCCTCCG
>Ga0156242_1247_pt1 | contig 15898 bp, 12 predicted proteins | sample RifCSPlowO2_12_FD_107889 | JGI IMG/M metagenome (GOLD analysis project Ga0156242, IMG submission 107889) | Deltaproteobacteria bacterium RIFCSPLOWO2_12_FULL_57_22 | reverse complement strand
GATGATCTCAGCTTCCCTCGTGTTTCCCTTTAGGGCCAGGCAGCTCCCCCTGCTGATTGGGCTGCCGACAGCTCTTCTGCTGCTTGTTAGTGCCCTAAGTGAACTCAAGCCGGGGCTCGTTCGGCGCTTTCAGGGTGGGATTGGTGCGTTGTTCGCCGAAGGGATAGGCGACAGAACCGGGGCTGTGGTTTCTTCGTTGGTCGAAGCGGAGCTTCCGCCGTTTCGTTGTCTGCTTATTGGCGGAGCCTGGTTCTGTTTGTTGCTCGTTCTTGTTCTATTCCTGGGTTTCTTGGCTGCTACTCTTCTTTTTGTCCCGTGTTTTCTCCTTATACTCGCGCGCTATCCATGGTGGCAGGTTTTCGTATACACCGCGGTCCTTTTCCTCGTCGAATGGTATGGTTTCGACGTGCTGCTAGGTCTTACGCTGTGGAAAGGGGCGGCGCCGGAGATATTGCATAATTTTGTCGGGGGCGGCGTCTTGCCGCCGTTCTTTTAGGTCAGCCACTGGTCACGATAATGTTTGGAGCTCAAATCCCAGAACCGAAGAAATCTGAAGTTCAGCTACGACGCATGGAGACGATAAGCAACCGTTACTCGCTCGCCTTTGTAAAAATCTCCGAGAAATTCCTCCTGGGTGGAATAGGGGCGATTGGGAACCAGCCTTCCGGGAAAGGAAACCACGAGGGGATTTACGTCGAAGGGATACGGCTTGACAATGGCGTTTTTCTCGTCGCGGACATCGACGGTTAGAGTCGCGTCCTTCTCGCCCGGACCGACCGGAACCGGGGTGTCGCTCAGGCGGTTGCTCGGGCCGTTCTTCCGCTCCGTGCTGTTGAATGGATAGCGGTTGCAGACATACTGGGCCAACTGATCGAAGACTTCCATGTATTTGAAGTTTGTCCACAGATGCTCTTCCGACGAAAACTCCTTCCACTCCCCACTCTCGCGCATTACCGGCAAGAGCTTTCCCCGAAAGGCCTTCTGCCCGGCTATAAAATCCGCGACGTCGGCATCCACGGTGTAATCCGGCATGTACGGAAGCAGGCCCATCCCTTGCGTGAGCAGACCCTCGCCATGCATGGACACATTATAGGCCGCGTAAGGATCGCACTGCGCAAGCCGGTCGATACCGTTACGGTAGAAACCTAACCAGACTCCCTTGCCGAGCTTACGAATGCTCCCAATGTAGTCGGGCGGGTAACCCCGCGGATCTAAAGTGGGCTTGACCTCCCAGTCCCACCATCCGCTATCATGCTCCTGTGCTGCCAACACCATCGAAGTATAGGGTCTCGGCCGGGCGAAATCTTGGTTCCCCCAGTGGGCGGCGAAAAGGCCGGCCACTCTCGAGTGGTCAACTTGCAAAACCAGCAAAAGGCGCGATTCATCGTACCGACAGACCATCATGGCGGGGCTTCCTCCTGCTATAAGCCTGGGTTATGGGATGAATTAGCATTCCACATACCAACTGAATCATTCTTCTGTCAAGAGCAGCTCGGACAAATTTATTTCGACGGCGCGCCCTCACTCTGTAGGCGCATAGCCAAACCCCGGCATCCATCCGAGAGCTGAGTTGCGGCTAAGCCCGGAGGCCACGGAGAAGGTCTACTTTTTGCCGCCATCAGCCTTTCGCCTGCAGGACCGCAAAAGCGCCGGTTTGCGGAGCGGTCAGGCCGTCGGGGCGCTCAACGATGTGGGTCGTCCCAAACTTGAAGAGATCCGTCGTTGGGTAGCCTGCCGATGCACGACGAACAGGAGAATCGCCACACCGGCCACAGAAGGGATATATGTGTCTTGAATCAGCAAGTAAAAGAAAAAGCAGACTCCGGCAACAAGAAACAACAACTGCTCGGAGCGCCGTAGCACGGTGAAGAAGCAATTCACAAGCCCCGCCTGAAGGCACACGATCATGAGCAACCCCGCTAGCATCGAGGTTATGATCCAGGCGCCGCTGCCCTCGGGCTGGAATATGAAAATCGGACTCGCGACAAAGATGAACGGGACCAGAAACCCCGCAGCCGCGGCCTTTGAAGCTTCTAGGGCCGTTTTCAGATAGCCCGCGCCTGCCAGCCGGGCACCGACGACCGCTGCTGGAGCCACGGGCGGGGTTACCATCGACATGACAGCGTAATAAAAAACAAACAAATGCGCAGTGAGTAAGGGCACACCCAGTCTTACCAGCACAGGCGCGGCCGTTATGGCGACGATGAGATACGCCGCGACCGGCGGCACACCCATACCCAGAATTAGCGACGCTACGGCCGTGAGGACGAGAGCCAGTCCCAGATTTCCCTGGCTCCAGCTTTCCACCACACCAGGTAGCCTAAAGGCCAAGCCCGTCAACGTTAGAACCTCGACGAGCATCGCGACGCAGACCATAGAGACGGCGATAGTGGCCCCCGTCACCGCCCCGCTAGTGATCCCTTCGACCCACTGACGCAACGAAGGTCGCTTCCCTGGCGTCAACAGGCCGGCAGCGACGACGGTCACCACCGCCCAGAAGGCAGCGAATCTTGGACTGTATCCGCGAGCCAGCAAGGTCGTGATGACGACGAGCGGAGCAAGAAACCCCGGCGCCGTAATGAGGATCTGTTTGAGTTGCTCTCTGCCGAACGCTTCTACGGAGGGCTGGAGATTCATCTTGACGGCCGTGAGATACACGTAGAGCCCGACCGAGTAGAAGTACAAGAGAGCAGGCAGAACAGCGGCGACCGCGATTGTGAAGTAGGGAACCCCAATGAAATCCGCCATCACAAAAGCGGCAGCCCCCATTACCGGCGGCATGATCATCCCCCCATTTGAGGCCGCCGATTCTATCGCCCCGGCCTGGTGGGGAGCGTAGCCGGACTTTTTCATCAACGGAATTGTGAACGAGCCCGTCAGGGCGACGTTGGCATCTGTAGATCCGAGACACGTGCCCACAAGCGCGCTGCTGACCACGGCCGACATCGCCGGACCGCCCCGCAACCGGGCGGCAAGGCGTCCGATGACGCTAACGAAGTTGGCCACGGCTGTAACCTGCATGATCCCACCCATGATCACGAAGAGGAAAATGTAGTACGCGGATATTTCGAGCAGTTGCCCGTAGACCCCGGTAAGATTCGTTGTTAAAGCGGCGATAATGCTAGTGAGCTTGAAACTGTCCGTATACAAGGGGGCGGGCAGATAGACTCCGAGCAAGGCGTAGAGGATGAAAAGCAGGGCAAGTAGCGGAAGTGCGGGTCCCGAGGTTCGTCGGCAGGCCTCGAGAATGCAGACGATCAATATCGCTCCCATGACGGAGTCTATGGGAGTGGGGAACCCCTGACGCATCTCTAGGGCAGGCCGGTTGACATACATATATCCGGCCACGACGAGGGAGAGAAGCAACAGAACGATCATGAAGGGCCGCCACCTGCCCCCGCTCCTGATTAACGGCAGATAAGCCAGGACCAGAGCAAAGGTGAGGTGAGCGTTCAGAAAATCCCAAGGCTCGAGCAAGAGGCGAACGACCTCAATCATCTGATAGGCCACGACGGCGACGGCCACCGCGCGCAGCACAAATCTGAGTTTCTCATCCATGAAGATGCCCTACAGAGCAAGTTTGGCGGCCGGATCCGGAAGCCGACCGCCCGGAGATCGGCGCGACACAGGAAATGGCGGGCGTCGGAGGCTCATTGGAACCTCTTCTGGGCAGAACCAGTTTCACATGCGGGTGGGTCCTGCCGGCGAGATTCCCGGCCCAGACGACCCGCTAACTACTTAAGGCCAATGGGCACACCCACTTTCTTGTAAAACGTCGCAGCACCCGGGTGAAAGAAGTCTGCGGTGGTGTTGAGCGCACCCATCCGTTCCCGGTTCAAGACAGAGGAAGGGTAAGCCTGATTAAATTCCTGCAAGTGCTCGTACAGTATCCGGGCAATCTCGTAAACGACGTCGGGATCCATGCTCGCATCGGCCGCCCAAAAGAGCGCGCTAACGATTCCCCGGAGGGGGTCTTTCTGATTGGGGCCGTAAGAACCGGGCGTGACTACATCGGAAGGCAGATCCACCTGCAGGACTTTAGCTGCAGCCTTGAAATCTTCCAGAGTGAACCCCATGAAATAGAGGCCAGGTTTCAGGATTTGAAGCTGGTTGAGCTCCTCGCCTACATGCCAAGGCCCGCCCGGCATCCCATCGGCGTCCACCTGCCCGACATCGATGGTCCCATCTCCGAGCGCTCGCGCTATTGCCGTAGGAAAGGCATGGGAAAGCGTGACGCGGTTGCCGATTTTCCATACGTCGTTAACCAACACTTCCACGAAGCGCCCGGCGCTGAAAAACCTGGGGTAGGCCATGATCCGCTTGCCGATGAGGTCGTTCTTGCTCTTTATATTGCGGTCGTACGTCGCCAGCACCAGCGTGGCGTTCGAAAAGAGACTGATCGCCCTAGTACCCGCGTATGGCTCCTTGAAGAACTCGATCCCCTTCTGTGCCCACAACACCGTCACCAGCTCGGCGGTGAATAGATTCGATGCCCTTTCCGCCGGCTGCTGAGTCATAATGCGGAGATGTTCGCTCGCACCGCTCGCGCTTCGCAGGTGGAGGGTCACTGACTTGCTGTATTTGTTGACGAGGTTCGCCAGGGCCAGTGAGAAACCATAGCTGCCTGTACCGGGTCTGGCTGCATACAACCCGATCTGTCGCCGCTGCTGCGAATGGGCGGGCTCGGCGATTCCCGCAACCAGCAGAGCCAGTACGATCCCTGCGACGCCAGCGGCGGGCAGGCGCGTCCTTGAGGCAACCCTGAAATTTCTCATCGTCAAGTTCCTTTGTAGCATCATGTCCTACGCCTCCTTCTTTGATTTACCGTACCGCGGCGCCACGCAGGCGGGCAGCCGCGTTCAATACCGCCTGCTGAATTTTGACGTAGCTGCCACAGCGGCAGAGGTTGCCGGCGAGGTATGCCCTCACCTCCTCTGCGGACGGGGCAGGGTTCTCTTCTAATAGCGTCTTCGTCGTCAGAATAAAACCGGGGGTGCAATAGGAACACTGGAAAGCATTCTCGTCAATGAAGGCCTGCTGGATCGGATGCAGAGTTCCGCCATCCGCCAACCCCTCAATGGTCAGGAGCTCCTTACCTTCTGCCAGCGCCGCCAACATCAAGCATGAGCTGATGGGCTTGCCATCGGCCAGGACCGTACAGGCCCCGCACATGCCGATACCGCAGCCCTCGCGGGCACCGAAGAGCTTAAACTCCTCACGTATCACCTCTAGCAGCGTTTGGTACACCTCGACGGCTACTTCCTTTTCCAGACCGTTGACCTTCAGCTTCACTATTTGCCTCATCACTCCTCCTGCCGTAGCACTAAAAACATGTTTTCGTCGTCCTCAGATTAAAAATGCTGAACCTCCGCGATATTTTTCTCCTTCAACCCTCGAAGTATCTTTTCCGGCGTAATGGGTAAGTCCTTAATCCGCACGCCTACCGCATTATAAATAGCGTTGGCGATGGCCGGCATGACGGGAGGCAGCGAGGTTTCCCCGATACCGTGAATCTCACCTGCCCCTTCGTGCTCAAGTAGCGTCACCCTCAGCTCAAGCGGACCATCCTCGAAGGACGGTATCATGTAATCCCCAAGATTCCTGTTGACCACCTGTCCGTTGTCGTCGTACATCATCTCTTCGAATAGCGCCTGCCCTAACCCGAAGAACGTGCTCCCCTCGGTCTGTAGCTCGCAGAGGCGGGGATTGACGACCCGTCCGGCGAAAACGGATGGATGGAATCTGAGAACCGTCACCTTTCCGGTCTCAGTATCTACCTCGACCTCACATGCGGCTGCGGCCTGGTGCCAGTGCACGGAGCCTATACCCTGCCCCATCTCCAGATCGAGGCCACCCTGAGTTGTAAAGGCGCCCTCTCCGATCAAATCGCCCCGGCACGCCCTCCTTAAGATATCGGCGTAACCGAGGGAGCGCTCCGGCACACCTCGAACCTCCACCTTACCCTCCCGCAGCGTCAGATCGTCCGCGGAGACCTCCAAGAATTCCCCGGCAAGGTCCATGAGCTTGCGAGTGAGGTCCTTCGCCGCCAGGACAATGGCGCTACCCATAGAAAAAGTGGTACGGCTCGAACTCGTTTGCTGATCATATGGGGTAAGGTCGGTGTCCGGCTCGGAAACCAGAACTTTTTCCAAAGGGATTTGTGCCGCGTCGGAAGCGATTTGAGCCAGGACCGTTTTGGCTCCCTGGCCGATCTCGACGCTGCTCGTCAAGACATTCAGGCTCCCATCCGCGTTAAGCTTGAGGACCGCGGTGGAAGTGGAAGGCGTAATGGTTGCCTTGATAACCAAGGTGACTGCTTTGCCGCGATGAACTTTTTTTTGTGAAGCAGACATCGAACCGGCAAAACTCTTTTTTCTCCAGTAAGCCTCTTCCGGCGCCCAATTCACCGAAGCAGCGGCGCGCCGGAGAAGCTCCTCATAGTGGACGCCCTCGAGCTTCTCACCCGTTGCGTAGTGGTCCCCGTCGCGCACGATATTTTTCCGGCGGAACTCAACCGGGTCTAGCCCCAGTCGCTCCGCAATCATATCCATCTGGCTTTCATAGGCCCAAACGGCCTGTGGCACGCCGAATCCACGCAGCGCCCCGGCGGGAACCACGTGGGCCCAGACCGCATAGGAGTCAATCCTGACATGCGGCGTCCTGTACGGGCCTGACATTGCGGAGCCCGCATTCCGCGCGACGATCGGTCCAATGTCTGTATAGGCCCCTGTGTTAAACAGCGCCCTGACCTGCCGCGCCACCAGGATTCCGTCCTTCATCACACCTGTCTTGAGATGGATCGTCGCCGGGTGTTTGCAAACCGTGACAAACTCCTCTTCCCGCTGAAGCGTTATCTTGACCGGCCGATTCGCCTTCCATGCCAAGAAACTCGTGATCGGCTCAAGCCGCAGCGAACCCTTGGAACCAAATCCGCCGCCCAGCGTTTGCGTGATGACCCTGACCCTGGTTAAAGGCAGATTGAAGAGGGAGGCCATTTGCGCACGGATCGCATGGGGCATCTGAGTCGAAGTCCAGATCGTCAGTTTGCCGTTCGCGTAGTGCGCCACGGTCACATGGGGCTCGAGCGGTACGTGCTGCACCGCGGGAGAGCGGAAGGTGTCTTCGAATACGAAGTCGGCTTCAGCGAAGCCGCGCTCCACATCTCCGTGACGCAGCTTGAAGTGGCTACAGATATTGCCAGCGTCCGATAGGTTGCCTACCAAACTCGAGAACGCGGGATCCAGCTGGGGACGAGGATCGTGGACCAACGGTGATCCCGGTTTCAGCGCCTCCTCTTCATCAAATACTGCAGGCAGCTCCTCGTACTCGACCTTGATCAAAGAGAGCGCTTCGTCGGCCCTCTCTTCACCCACGGCGGCGACGGCCGCCACAGGTTCTCCAACAAACCTCACTTTCTCCGCCGCCACGACCCTTTGGTCGCGAAACACCCGCCCATAAACTCCCTTAATCGGGGTTTGGGGCGCAAAATCGGCCCTCGTCAAAACAGTGCTAACCCCCGGCAACTGCTCGGCCCGCGAGCCGTCGACCGCTGTGATCCGCGCGTGAGCAAAGGGACTCCGCAGAATCCTTCCAACCAGCATCCCGGGGACTTCGAAATTGAGGACGTAAGGGATTCGCCCGGTAACGCGGTCGTGCCCGTCCAACATTCCTATGCTTTGACCGACAATTGACACTCTTAAGTCCCGTTTCTCCCGCTCGCCAGCGCCTTTTGGATCGCGCGCCGCACGAACACACGAATCATCTGTTTTCGATACCAGTCCGAGCCGCGCATGTCCGAAATAGGATCGATCGCGGAGGAATACGCGTCAGCGATCTCTTTGGTCAGCTTATCGGTCAGCCGTTGGCCTCTCGCCAACGTTTCCGCCGACTGGACCTCCTGAGGCGTTGACGCTACGGCGCCCGCGACCACCCGCATGTCTTTACAGATACCGTCCGGTTCCATATCTAGCACCGCGGCCAATCCCACGCATGGGCGGTCCTCCGAGGAGCGCGTCACGTACCTGATATAAGCCGATCGGGTTGTTGGAGAGGGATCCGGGATAATCAGCTCGGTCAAGACCTCATCTGGCGCTAATGATGTCTCGTAAAACCCCTGGAATAGTTCGGTTAGGGGGATCTCCCGCTCTCCCCGAACGCTGTTCGCCTTAACTCGGGCTCGCATGGCGACGAGGACGCACGGTGGATCGGAGGCGTAGTCCGCCTCGCTCAGGTTTCCGCCCACGGTCGCGGTGTTGCGCACGCGGACATTTGCCACCTCGCCAAAGGTTTGGGCGAGCGTGGGGTTCTTCTCTCGCACTAGAGGTGATACCTCGGCCTCGCGAATCGCCGTGAGGGCGCCGATTCTAAGCCCGATCCCGGGCTCATGTCGGATGTAGCGCAGATTCTGCAACCGACCCAAGCTCAGCAATGCCGAGGGAGCAATCAAGCGATTCCTAAGCATGATGACCATTGCCGTGCCGCCAGCGATAATCTTGGCATCGTCCCGGTGTTCGGAGAGCATTGAGACAGCTTCTTGAATGGAGGTAGGTTGGAGAAGTTTTATATTGGGCATGAGTCTAAATCCACCTTCCCTTCACGTGTTGGTTCCTATAGCTTCTAGCCTTGTTTCTTCTGCAGGGCACGGAGCACCTTTTCAGGCGTAATCGGCAGTTCAAAGATGCGCACACCAAGAGCGCGACAGATCGCATTGCCAATGGCCGGCCGAATCGGCGGAAGAGCCGTTTCACCGATCCCGTGAACCTCCGTGACGCCCTCCGGCTCCAAGAGGTGGACCGTCAGCTCCTGAGGCACGTCATTAAAGGACGGTATCATGTAGTCAGACAAGTTCGGGTTAGTGATCCGGCCGTCCGTGTCAAACACCAGTTCTTCGAATAGGGATTGACCCAGACCGAAGAGAGCCGAGCCTTCCACCTGGAGCTCGCAGAGCCTCGGATTGATCACTCGCCCTACATAGAGCTCAGCATGGAGACGCGTGACTTCGACCCTACCGGTCTCAACGTCTACCTCCACCTCACAGGAAACCACCGCTGGGTGCCATTCCGCAGACCCGTATCCCTGGCCGGTTTCGGAATCCATCACGACCTCGCTGCCGTCCGGTCCATGTTTCGCAATGAACGTTCCCTGCCCCAGGATATTGGTCCGTTTCGACAATCTGATAACATCGGCATAGGAAACCGACCGATCTGGCGCGCCCCGCACCATGACTCTCCCCTCTCGCAGGGTCAGATCCTCTTTGGCCGCCTCGAGCTGCTCCGCCGCCGCATCGAGCAACTGCTCCTTGATCTCCTTGACGGCAAGGCCAATGGCGGTGCCCATACAATAGGTCGACCGGCTGGCTGCGGTCATCCAGTCAAACGGAGTAAAGGCGGTGTCCGGTTCAGAAACATGGACCTGGCTTAACGGCACGTTTCCTTCGGCCGCGGCGATTTGGGCTAGGGAAGTCTTCGCCCCTTGGCCCATCTCCACCGTGCTAGTCAACACATTCAGGCTGCCATCCGGGTTGAGCTTCACGGTTACCGTGGACGTCGTCGGGGTAGCCATGCCCTTTATGATCGCGCTCAATCCTTTCGCCCGGATCTTATTCCCCTCTCTCACTACCAAAGGACCCTTACGCCAGCCGATCTTTTCGGCCGCGCCCTTCAAGAGCTCAGTGTAATGCATCTCGGCCATGGGCTCGCCGGTCGTAAAGGGGTCGCCCTTTTGCAAGACGTTCTTTAACCGCAAATCGAGCGGATCGATCCCCAAGGCATCGGCGATAATATCCATCTGGGTCTCGTGCCCCCACGCCACCTGGGTGATACCATACCCACGAAAAGCCCCTGTAGGCACGAGGTTGGTGTACACACCGTAAGAGTCCACGTATAAGTTTGGCACCCGATAAGGTCCGGTAGCCGCATAGCCCCGTGTGATCAGATTCGGCGTCGTGTCGGAATAGGCGCCCGCGTTGTAGTAACAATACGCTTCCGTAGCCACCAGGGTTCCGTCTCGCTTCACTCCGGTTTTTAGCTTAACCTTCGCAGCGTGCTGAACCGCCACGAGGAAATCTTCATCGGGCCGCATTACCAGCCTGACCGGTCTACGTGCTTTCCAAGATAGCAGAGCAGCTACCGGCTCAAGCTTGGCCATGAGCTTCCCGCCGAACCCACCTCCCAGCGTAAAAACGACCACCCGAACCTCCGAGATGGGAACCTTAAAAAGCAGGGCTAGCTGGGCCTGCACAGTGCTCGGGTTCTGAGAGGAGGTCCAGACAGTAACCTGACCGCCGCGGACTTGAGCCAAAGCGATGTGCGGCTCTAAAGCCACATGTCCCGCTGGCGGACAGGTAAAAATGTTCTCAAAAACCATGTCAGACTCGTGGAACCCTCGCCGAATGTCGCCCTTGCGCTGCTTGAACTGGTGTACGATATTCGTCCCTTCGAGCGACTGGGCCTTGACGTCGAGCCTATGTGGCAGTATCCGACGCGGCCCTTCATGAATGAGCGGCGCCCCCGGCGCCAAAGCCGCTTCAGGGTCGAACACCGCAGGGATTTCTTCGTATTCCACCTCAATCAGGTCCAACGCCTCGGCAGCGATCGTTTCGTCCTCCGCCGCTACCGCAGCGACCGCATCCCCCACAAAGCGCACCTTATCCAAGGCAACAGGGTTTTGGTCGCGGATCACCTGCCCGAAATAAGGCTCGATCTGGTTTTGTCCTACTAGATCCTTCCGACTGAGTACTGCCGCTACTCCGCGGAGCCGCTCGGCCTTAGAGGTCTCGATCTTGACTAACCGGGCATGTGGATAAGGGCTTCTGAGGATGCGCGCATGCAGCATTCTTGGCAGCTCGTAGTTGAGAACATAATCGATACCGCCGGTCACGCGCGCGAATGAGTCCACCATCGGAACGGATTGCCCTATCGCCATATCAACTCCTTGTTGCTCCTCTTGTGTGAAGAACCTAGCTGAACTACGGGTCTTCCCGTGGGACGAGAACGGACCTCTTTAGCCCTCTATCCCGCGCTAACACTTCAATCCAAAATCCACCCCCAGTGCTCGCGGGTCGCGCGCGACCGCTCCGGAGTGCTGATGATGTTTCCGGCTAGAGGATGGTTTTTCCACTCAAAAGGCGTGGTGGCGTCGATTATCATTCGTGAGTTCGCCTTCAATTCGCGCCTGTCAGGCGCGATGGCCATGTCGATCCGGCTCCCTTTGGCATCCTTGATAATTTCCACGCCGCGTTCGGGATCGCACCGTGCCACGATCGCCCAAACCACGTCCTGCAGGCTCGTGACGTCCACGTGTTCATCGACAACAACCGTCAGCCGGTTCATCTCGACGGCGCCGGCGCATTGGGAGGCAATGAGCCCCGCCTGCTTGGAGTGGCCGAGATACTGGGTCTTGATCGCCACCACCGTCATCAGGCGGTTTCCACCCTCGGGCGGGCTCCACACGCCGCACACCCCTGGGACTCCGGCCTTCTCTAGCTGATCCCAAATCATGCCGGAGCGAAGATAGGCGAGAAAGCGGTTATCTTCGTGAGGAGGTTTGCCTTGAGGGCAACCTAAAATGATCGGGTTGTTGCGGTGATAAATACGATGAATTCGGACGACTCGGTCCTTTTCGTATCCGTCCTGATAATAGCCCATCCATTCGCCGTACGGGCCCTCCTTGCGGAATTCATCGGTCGTCACGAACCCCTCGAGCGCGATCTCGGCATGGGCCGGAATTGGCAATCCCGTCACCTCCCCCTGGATCACCTCAATGGGCTTCCCCCGCACTCCACCCGCCCAATCAAACTCGCTCTGGCCAAAACTAAGCCCCTCCACGCATGACGCTAAGAATAACAGCGGATCGGCCCCCACGACCGTAACGATTGGGCAGGGTTGCCCACGCTGCATGTATTTTTCTTTGATGATGCCGCCGTGGTGCGGTGGGGCGACCCTGATGCCGATGCTGTTCTTATCAAACACTTGGTTGCGATAGGTGCCGGCGTTAATCGCCCCGGTGTCGGGATCGCGCATGATGTTGACGCTAGCGGTTCCGATGAAACGCCCGCCGTCGAGCGGGTGCCAGATCGGCGCTGGGAAACGACTCAGATCCACCTCGTTATCCCGCAGGACATTCTCCTGTATGGATCCTCGTTTGACCTGGACCGGAGGAATGGGCGTGAAGCCCTTTAAGATGTCGCGCCAAAACTGCAGCAACCGCTCGTGCGAAGCCCCCGCGGGATCCAGGCCGAGGGTGATGGCCTGACGTTTTCGCGAGCCCATGCTGTTCGACAGAACACGGTAGCCGGGCTGAAAATTCGGTATCTCATCGAAAAGAACGCACGGACTGTTTTCGTTATGGTCGAGCATCTCCGTAATGGCACCGATGTCCTCCTCCGAACCCGCACCCCGCACATGCTTCAGCTCGCCCGCGGCTTCGACTAACCCAAGCCATTCTCGCAAGTCATTCCAACGCGGCTCGTTGGCCTGGATTTCCTCAATCTGCACTCTCTTCGCCATTTAATTTCCCCCTTTTAGGTAGGTTATGTCCGGTTCCGTTAATGGCCGCACGTAATTTTCGGGGTTCATACGCCGGGCTATCGTCCGAATAGCTGCTTCAATATTCCTTCCTCCTCGGGAGTTCGGTTGGGATTCTCCGCCAGGTCGCTCAGCCAATATTTGTCCCCTCGCTTTGGATCCTTGCTCCAGTATCCTCCGCCGGTCTGAGGTATGACGTAGGGAGGCAGGTGATCCGTCGGGACGTCTACCCGCCGGCTCATGTGGTAGAGCGCTTGGCTCCACGCGGTCTGCCCCTCCTTGGCCAGCAGCCAGTTGGTGAAGACGGCAGCCGCGTTCGGGCGCGGGGCCCTGTTTAGAAGAACCAGGCTACCGAAACTCGCCGTGCTCCAGCCACCGACGTCCTTGAATTCGCCCAGCACGCCGACCTTGAGCCCGCGTTGAAGCAACTGCGCGAGCACTCCCCCGCTGGGGGCTACGAGGACGGCATACTTCCCTTGGGCGACCCACTCGATCTGCCGGCGCTGATCCCGGTCCACTGCGCCTGCTTGCTCGCGCAGTTTGCGGTAGTAATCTTTGGCCTTGTCCGGTCCCAGCAGCTCCCATATCCAACGGAAATGGAAATGCGCCGCTCCAGAAGGAAGGGGGTCGTTGAGAACGATCTTGCCCTTCCACTTGGGCTCAAGCAGACTGTGCAGTCCGTCAACGTCACCCGGCTTCACCTGATCCAGGTTGTAAACGATCAACGGACTCAGGTGATTGACAAAGATGAGATTGTCAGGCGTGGTTGAGTCCGAATAGAGAAGGCGATTGTCGCGCCAATGCTTCGGGTCTGCTACCTCCGGCAAAATCAGCGCGGGGGGAATCAGGCCCAGGGCTTGCTTGGGGAGGTACACGACCGCTGTGGAGGTGCCGGTCAGAAAGACGTCTACGTTGTGTAAGCCTGCGTCCATTTCTGCCTTGAGCCGCGTGGCAAGTTCACCGCCTCGCCCCCCGGTATACTCAATCGTGACTTTTGGAAACGCCTTCCTGAAGCCCTGAGTTATAGCCGTTCGAACGATATCGCCTGGAGGGCCAAACACGACGACTCTGCCCTCTTTCTCTGCTCCGGAAACGGCTTGCTGCCATTTTTGTTGGGATCCAACAGAGCGTTGCGCCAACGCAGAGTCGCTGAGGAACAACGGCAAGAAAAGGAGAACGGCAAAAGGGATCATCAACCTGCAACCGCGCATAATCCCTCCCAATTGAATTTTCCTATCCTCGACGCAAATAATAGCCTTTTTGCCGCCGAGCTAACCCGCCTTTACCCCGTGCCACAGAAAGCCTAGCACATGAGTGCAGGGATGAATGTTCCGAACTTCCGCGAAGGGCGGCGCTCCTGCCCGCGCCCGGGCAGGCGGGCCAAAGCCAAGGACGCCTGTCTGCCGTTGCACAGGCAGGTAAGTCCGTGGTACGGGGCTTACTCCGGTTTGATTTTGCCTGTAGCGCCGACTCATCTGGACGGGCGATGCTACTCTGCCTTCCAAGGGCTGTCAACACCGGAGCTCGGTCAAAAACCTTAAACCAACCGGTAAGGTTTTATGACCTCGTGTGGCAAGCGCGTTGCCAGAAGCATTGCATACAGAAATATTTTTGCTAAAAGAGGCGAATCGAGTCTGCACCCGCGCGTTGCGTACCATGAGAGATTTGATGGTGTCGCGAAGGCTTAGGTTATTACAAACGCCGGCGGCCGCGTTTTTTTGGAAGCGGCTTGCTCTGTTACTTCTGTTCGGACTCCTTTTCCTGACACTTGCCTATCCTCTCATCCTTCTTTTTCTCAAAAGCTTTACCATAAGCAAGCCAGGTCAACCAACGGTCTGGGGCCTGGAAGGATGGATCACAGCATTCACGGACCCGAAACTCCTTGTGGCTTGCGGAAATACCTTCTTTCTGGCTTTTGTGCGAATCATCCTGAGCACCGGCCTCGCCATTTTTTTCGCGTGGGTAGTCACCCGCACCGACACGCCTCTGAGAGGCCTCATCGAGCAGATGCTCTGGCTTGGCTTCTTTCTTCCCCTGCTTCCCATGACCATGGGCTGGATTCTCCTCTTAGATCCCTACAACGGTCTTCTCAACGAGCTTTTCATGAAGGTTTTTAACCTCTCCGCTGCACCTTTCAACATTTTCAGCTACTGGGGAATTATCTGGAGCCATCTTGCGTTCAGCACCTCGGTCCGATTCCTTCTCATCACCCCCGCCTTTCGTCATATGGACGCAGCTTTAGAGGAGGTATCTCGGACGTCGGGAAGCAGCAACTTCGGCACGCTATTCCGCATTACCATTCCCCTTTTAGCACCCGCGATCTTGGTCTCTACCGCATTGGGCTTCATCAAGAGCCTGGAGTCTTTCGAGATCGAGCTGGTCCTTGGCATTCCTGCGGAAATTTATGTACTCTCAACCAAAATCTACGACTACATTCATTGGGATCCTCCTCTACATGGCCGGGCCACGGCACTCTCGAGCTTGTTCCTTCTCATCATCTTCCTCCTCATTTGGCTTCAAAGGTTGCTGTTAAGCGGGCGCCAATACACCACGATCACCGGCCGGAGCTTCACCGTCCGCCCTTCCAGCCTGGGCGCCTGGCGGTGGCTTACATTTGGTCTGTGCGTCCTGTTCCTCATGGTCACGATTATCCTGCCGTTAGGGGCGCTCGCCATGGGAACTTTAATGGAGTTCTTTGGTAATTTCGGCTTGGAACAACCCTGGACCATGCGCCACTGGACCGGTGCCTTCACCGATCCGATTTTTCTACGCTCCCTCGTCAATACGCTTATCTTGGGGATAGGCGCAGCCGTGGTCGGCACGCTCTCGTACGCGCTCGTAAGCTACTTTATCGTCCGTACTAACCTGCCGGGCCGGGAATGGGTCGACATCTTGTCCTGGCTACCCTGGGCCCTTCCCGGAGTTCTAATCAGCCTTGCTTTGCTTTGGGCAGTACTAGGCTCGGGTGCCACCGTGAAAGCGCTCTACGGGACGGTTTCCTTGTTGATCTTGGCCATCATCATCAAAGAAATGCCTCTCGGCACCCAGATCCTCAAAGCCGGCGTCATGCAAATAAGCAAAGAGCTTGAGGAAGCCTCCACGGCTTCCGGAGCTTCATGGTTTTTCGGTTTCCGTCGGATATTTTTGCCCCTTCTTATGCCGACCCTGGGGGCTGTAGGGCTGATCGTTTTTATCTCGGCCGTGCGCGACGTCCCTACAGTGATTTTCCTTTCGACGCACAGCTCTCGGACGCTTTCGCTGCTGATGCTTGACTATATCGCCGACGCCAATAAGGAAAAAGCGGCAGTGCTCGGCGTATTTATCGTGGTAGTTATCTTCGCTCTTTTCTTTATCAGTCGCCTTTTAGGACTCAA
>Ga0156242_1131_pt1 | contig 15908 bp, 14 predicted proteins | sample RifCSPlowO2_12_FD_107889 | JGI IMG/M metagenome (GOLD analysis project Ga0156242, IMG submission 107889) | Deltaproteobacteria bacterium RIFCSPLOWO2_12_FULL_57_22 | reverse complement strand
TCGTCTCTCTCTACGGGTGTATAGGAGGCTTGGGATTGACGCTGGGTCGGGGCACACTTTCGGCTACACAGTAGAGAACCATGTATTACGGGGCTAGAGGAATCGTCGGGCTGGTCAAGCCGACGTACCGTCCCGGGTCGATGGAGAGCTTTATCAAGCTCATGCCTGAAGGGGTAGGTTTTATCCCGCTTCATGTCGGCGTCAGGGCCGGAACCGAGCAGGAGTTCCAGGAGGCTTTGGCCATTGCTGAGAGGAAGGTCGCCAAGCTCGCCGAGCTGGGAGCAGACATCGTGGTCATCATGGGCGCGCCTCCGACCATGGTTCGCGGATACGGCTTTGACACAGACCTTGTAGCCCAGCTCCAGGAAAAGTACCGCGTCCCCGTTCTCACCGCCACGATTGCCCAAGTCGAGGCCTTCAGGGTCTTGGGGATCAAACGGCTGGTCGGGATCACCTATTTCAAGGACGACCTCAACCGCCGGTTTGCCAAATTTTTTGTGGACGGCGGGTTTGAGGTGGCGGCGATGAGAGGACTTGACGTCCCCTTTAAGGACGCGGGAAAGATCCCTTCCGAAGAGATCTACGCCTTTGCGAAGAAAGTTTTCGTTGACGCCGGCGGCGCAGATGGGATCTATCTGCTCGGGGCCGGGTGGCACAATCTTCCCGTCATCGAGCCTTTGGAGCGGGATCTCCAGACTACCGTCGTCTCCAGCATCCCGGCGCAGGTGTGGGCCACGCAGAAGCGGCTTCACCTGCGCGCGCCCGTGAAGGGTTACGGCCGGCTACTGGAGGAGATGCCCTAGACAATTGCAAATTGCGGATTGCGAATTTCGAATTGAAAAAAATCTGAAATCTGTAATTTGAGATTTGAGATTCCGAGCGAAGCGAGGACATGCGAGTTGTCATTCATGGATTGACCAAAGAGTTCATGACCGGGCAGGGTAAGATCCGTGCCCTGGCGGGGGTGGACTTGGAAGTCCGGGACAGGGAATTTTTCGGCGTGATCGGGCCCACCGGGTGTGGGAAGACCACTCTTCTTCATATCATCGCCGGCCTAGAAAAGCCGACCGCGGGCTCGGTCGAATTCGTCGGGGAAAAGCGGACTAAGGCGATGGTCTCGATGGTTTTTCAGGACGCTGCCTTGCTGCCATGGCGGACCGTCGACCGCAACGTCCCTTTAGGGCCGGAGTTTCGCGGGGAGCCGAAGCCGGTCTACCGGAGGGTGGCCCAATTTTTCCTCGAGATGGTCCGGCTCCTGGACTTCGGCTCGGCCCATCCGAACGAGCTCTCGGGCGGGATGAAGCAGAAGGTGGCGCTCGCCCGCGCGCTGGCGAACGATCCGGAAGTCGTCCTGATGGACGAGCCCTTCGCCAACCTCGATGCGCAGACGCGCCTGCTCTTGCGCGAGGAGCTTCTGCAGATCTGGGAGAAAGATAAGAAAACCCTCATCCTCGTCACCCACAATATCGAGGAGGCTGTGATGCTGTGTGATCGAATCGCGGTCATGAGCGCCGCACCCGGCGTGGTCCGGAGCGTGATCGCCGTGGACGTGCGCCGGCCGCGGACCATCAAAAGCATGTTGGATCCCGATTTTGTTCGCTGCCTAGAGAAGATCTGGGGCCTTTTGCGCTACGAAGTCGATAAAGCGATGCGGGAGAACCACCCCTCGGGCTCGACCCCTTCTCAGGAAGAGCAGACCCGAAAGAATTACTTCGGTTGGTGGTGAGAACGGCGCGCTTGATTCCACACATAGCGGGCCACCGCCAGATCTTCGTCGGCGATGCCGTTGGACTGAAAGAGGATCTTCTTAGGACGAGGTTGAGGCGCGCCTTCGGCAACGATCTTCTCCAAAGGAATCACATCCTCCCAGCGAACTATTCCCGCCTGACAAGCAGCGATCAAGTCGCCGCTATCGTTTTGTGCGGTTGGGAGATCATCCGTAACCACGAGTTCCATCCGCCGGATGAGATCGCCTGAGACTTCATGTTTTACCGCTTGGTTTGCCCCCATTGAGATGACTAAGACTTCGTCCCTGATTCTGCTGCCGTCGATCAGAGGAGTGGAAGAATCTGTCGCCACCACAACGATATCCGATTCCGCTTCGATCTCCTCGGGAGACGAAGATTCCTTGAACTTCACGGACAGTCGTTTGCCCATCTCGCGGATGAAATCTTTTCTCTGCCTCGGATTGCGACCGAAGACCAGAACCTGCTTGATCTGGCAGGAGTGTACAATCGCCTCAACCTGGAAGGTCGCCTGCCATCCTGGACCGATGATCCCCAGCACCCTGGCCTCCGGGGGCGCGAGGTATTTTGCCGCCACGCCGCTTGCCGCTCCCGTGCGCAGGCTGCTTAGGTAGGTAGCGATCATGATAGCCTGGATCGCTCCTGAGCGCCCGCTGTAAAGCGTAATGGTATTTGTTGGCATCATGTAGGCCCTCAGGCAGATGAGATCCCAGCCAGCGTGCCAGGCGGCCATCAAGTTGAGCTGTTTCCGGCTGCTCTTGATCCTGCGGCGGGGCAGGCCCTGTACCTTGCCGGCCGCCCGGTCTCGAAAGATTCCCTCGACGACCCGGATGGCGCGGGGCATGTCGATCAGCCGGCGGGTCAGTCGCTCGCTGAGTATGAGCGCCATGACGTCCCTACGCCTGAGGGGTATGGGGAAGGATCACCTGGAAAGAGGAGCCCTTGCCCGGTTGGCTGCGGACTTGGATCTCTCCCTTGATGAGCTCAAGGTATTTCTTGACGATCGTCAGCCCCAGGCCGACTCCCTGGGCGGTGTCAGTGGAGCGGACCTGATGATATCCTTCGAAAATCTTCGGCAGCTCTTCGGGCGCGATGCCTCGGCCGGTGTCCTCCACCACCAGCGCGACGGATCCGGAGGCTGGCCGGTTCTCGATCCGGATGCGCACTTCTCCTTTAGCGGTGTACTTGAAGGCGTTCACGATCAGGTTGCACAGGATCGTTTCGACTTTAGCGCCGTCGGTCGTAAGGATCGGAAGATTGGGCTCTATGTCCCAGACGACCTTGAGCCCGCTTTTCCTTTGCAGCTCGGCGACCAGAGGTTCCAGCGATTTGAGGATCTCGTCGATGATCACCGGGGAGATATCCAGCGGGATGGCCCCCGCCCTGATCCGCGAGAGGTTCAACAGATCGTTGAGCATTCGGAGAAGTGTTTGGCACTGGTCTTGAATCTTGCTCAGGGACCCTTTTTGCTCTTCGGTCAAAGCTCCGGTGGCCCGCATGTTGATGATCTCCAGGAGCCCGGTGATGACGGTCAGCGGGGTCTTAAGCTCGTGCGCGAGGCGGGCGAGGAATTGAGAACTCTCTTGGTTCGCCCGTTCGAGATCACCATTAAGCCGCTTAAGCTCCTCGAAGAGGAGCGCGTGGTGTATGGCCACCGCGGCTTCCGCGGCCAGCTGTTGGAGAAAGAAGACGTCCCTTTCGGTGAAGTCTTTTACAGTACGGCTTAATACGACCAAAGCGCCGATCCCTTCGCCTTTCAGGACAATGGGAACCCCGAGGTAGCTTCGAAACCCGAGGGTTTCCACTACCGCCCCCTTGGGACCCGAGGCGTTGTGCTGTTTCAGGTCCCGGATGAGCAGGGGACGACAATCCTTGATGAGAGAAGACGATTGTACCTGGCTCTCCAGGCTGGCCTCATGGTAGGGGGCAAGCTCCATCCCCGAAATCGCGCGAATACGGAAAGAGCCGTTAGGCTCGCGCAGCCGTACAAGAGCGCAATCGGCTTTGAAAATGTTCAGGACCTCTTTGGTTAGGCGTTGGAGGAGGGCGTCGAGATCGAGCACGTTGATCTCGGAGGTGAGTTGATGCAGCACCCCTTGCTCCTCTAACAGGCGGTGGGTTTGCTGGGAAAAGCGCGCGTTCTCCATAGCGATGGCAAGCCACTCGGCCACGGACTCGAGAAAGGCCGACTCGCGCTTGCCGTAAGCTTTGGTTTTGTTGGATGCGACGTGCAGGCTTCCGACCACGCGGTCCCAAAGAACGAGCGGCAAGCCGATGTAGGAACGAAAGCCCATGCGCTTCAGGTGTTCATCTGTCTCGAAGTCTCGGGCCACCGAGGTATCTTCGCGGATGAAGGGCTTGCGCTCCCGCACGACCCACTGGGTGACGTTCTCTTCCCGCGGGGAAAGTTCTGGGTCGTCGTCAAGGGAGTCCTGGGGGAAGGGAGAGATCAGGAAGAGACCGGTGAGCTTATCTTGGCGGTCCACCCGGCTGATCGCGATCCGGTCGCAGGGGACGTACCCCTTGATCCCCACCGCAAACTCGCGAAAGACCGCATCCAGGCTAAGCTTGGAAACCATAGCCCGGCCCAGATGGGAGATGGCCTTCTGCCATTGGAGGTTGGAGTCGGCAGTTCGCTTCCGCTGAGCGGCCTTGGTTATGGAAGCCCGGGCCATGAAGCCGTAATTTACCACACCCCGCGCACCTTTGGGAACCTTGGAGGCTGAGCTCCCTAGCCTACGCCACACTCTTGACGGCGAGGCCGAGCCGTCCCAAGATAGGTGCCAGGAGCTCATATGGAAGAGAAGATTCCCAGAAAGTGGGGTTATCTCTTAGTTTTATTACTGCTCCTGGCGGCGGCAATTCTCGCCTGGAGGAGCATGAGGGAGCCGGGAACCGTCCCGAGTGTTCCCGCGCCGCCTGAGGAGCGGGCCGGCGAGTACGGACAAAGGGACAGACAGATCCAGCAGATGGAGCGTCAAATCACTGAACTTCGTAAAGAGATCGAGGAACGCTCCGCGCAGGTCAGGGATTTGAAGTCTCAGCTTGAGGAGACGTCCAGGGCGCTTACCTCTGCGCAGCCGAAGCTCGAACAGGCGAGACGCGAAAGGGGACCTGCGGCAGTGTCGCCGCCCCAGCCGAGCGCCAGGGAGCTCCCGCGGCCCAGGGAAAGACCTGGGTCTGGAGAAGTCCCCGTGGCCAAGGAAGACTTCCCGCCCAAGGAGCCGGAACCGGCTGGGATCTGGGAGCGCCCGGCCGAGCCCGGGACCTACGAAACCATTCGGGTCACATTCGTGTTTGAAGAGCCATCGGGGTCTTCGCGTAAGGTGGCCACGATCAAGGAGGGGACAAAGGTCACGGTGGTCGGCTCTCGGGGAGAATGGCTCGAGGTCCGATCCAAGTATGGCAACCCTCCGGGTTTTGTGCGTCGGGAGGACGCCATGTTCGTGAAAGGAAAGGATTGATCGCCATTTGGGCAAGCGCGCGAGAGTGTGATACTGTGCGCCGTAAAGGAGGGGCTAATGAAACGATTTGTTTTTTTGGCTGAAGGCTTGAAGTTGATAGTTTTGATGCTGACACCCGTTGTAGCAGTCCCTGTGCAGGCACAGGACTTCAAGTCGATCCTCGCTAACCCGGAGCGACCTCAAAACGAGCGGGCGCTCGATTCTTCCCGCAAGCCGGAAGAGGTGCTTAAATTCTACGGCGTCAAGCCTGGAGACAGGGTGGCCGATATTATGGCCGGAAGGGGCTATTACACTGCGATCCTATCCCAGGTCGTCGGCGATAAAGGTGCGGTCTACTCCGCAAACGAGACCGTGAGAAAAGAATTCGCCGCGCGTTTTCAGAATCCTCTCTATGCGAACGTAAAGCCCGTCGAAGGCAGAATGGACATGCTCGCTCTGCCTTCTGACGGTTCGCTCGACTTTGTGCTGATCCACCTGAACTATCACGATCTGGCGCCGCAGACGCGAACGGCAATGAACCGAAGGATTTTTGCCGCCCTCAAGCCCGGCGGGGCATACGGCGTCGTCGACCATTCCGCTAAGGATAAAAGCGGTAATGAACATACTCTCAGCCTGCACCGTATTGATAAAGCCTTGGTGGTTAAGGAGGTGACCGAGGCTGGTTTTGTCTCGGTCAAGGAAGGGGTGATGCTGCGGAATCCCGATGATACGCGTACAGAGAGCGTATTCAAAGATCGCGGCAACAGCGATCGCTTCGTGCTGCGATTTGAAAAGCCAAAATGATTCTCTTGCCGCCTCCTTGAAAAAACCTGACTATGTGGCGCGATAGCCTGGGCTCGATCAAATTCAAAGAGAGGATGGAAAGATGACAAGGATTGGAAATCCGTTGCAGCGGGAAAGAGTTATCCGAGGTAGGCTGGCGGCCATGACCGAGAACAGGGCATGCCGCGCTTAAGAATCGGGATCGATATCGGTGGCACGTTCACTGATCTCTGCGTTCTCGACGAAAATGGGGGCGAGGTTTTCAACCTGAAGGTGCCCACGACCCCGGGGGATCTGACCGGGGGTGTGATGGAGGCCTTGGATGCCTTCTTTCTGAGCAGCCATTCTCCCGACGATGTGACCTTTCTTTTTCATGCCACGACTGTGGCCACCAATGCCTTGCTGGAGCAGAAGGGAGCCAACACGTGGCTCCTCATCACAGAGGGCTATACGGGCGTGTACGAGACGCCCGAGCTTGGCGAGATCCGGATAGGATCCTACGATTACCTCTCTTTTCCCAAGCCACGCATGCTGGTTCCCCAACGGCAAACCATTCAGGTCCCGGAACGGGTGGATTTCCGCGGCAACGTGCTGCGTCCGCTTGACGAAAACGAGACGCGGCGGCGCTTGGCTCGCCTGCGGGACGCAGGGGCCGAGTCGGTGGCGGTGTGTCTGCTCTTCTCCTTCATGAACCCGTCCCATGAGCAGCGACTGCGCGATATCATAAAAGAGGTCGCCCCCGAGGCTTACGTTTACCTTTCTTCTGAGACCCTCCCTCAGATCCGTGAGTACCCGCGCCTGGCCACTACGGTGGTTAACGCCTACATCGCTCCCGTTGTCATCCGGTACATTCACCGTCTTGAGCTGGCACTGGCCTCGCGCGGTATCAGCCGCCCGCTTTACATCATGCAATCGAATGGGGGGAGCCTGACCAGTGGAGGATTGCAGAAGATTCCAGTGCAGATGATTGAATCCGGGCCCACCGCTGGTGCTCTGGCTGCGGCTCATATCGGCCGAATGACCGACCACCTAAAAGTAATCTCTTTTGACATGGGAGGCACAACTGCCAAAGCCGGAATCATCGAGGGGGGCGAGCCTAGAGTCGTCCCCCGTTTCCAGGCCGGGGAGTGGCTTGTCACGGCTCCGTCCCTGGACTTGGTGGAGATCGGATCGGGCGGCGGGAGCATCGCCTGGATCGACCAAAGCGGAATGCTCAAGGTGGGTCCGCAGAGCGCCGGCGCCGAACCCGGCCCGGCATGCTATCCCGGGGGTGGTGAGGCTCCTACGGTTACCGACGCGGACCTGACGCTTGGTTGGCTCAATCCAGACTACTTTCTGGGTGGAAAGGTTCGCCTCGACCCGTCGGCGGCGGCCCACGCCATTGCTCAGAAAGTAGCCGAGCCATTAGGCCTCGACTTGATCGCCGCAGCTAACGGCATAGTCAAGATCGTAAATTCCCAAATGGTGGAGGCCCTACGTTTGGTAACCGTCTCCAGGGGCGAGGATCCGCGCCAGTACGTATTGGTCGCTTTTGGGGGGGCTGGCCCGGTGCACGCTGCCCAGTTGGCGGAGGAGTTGAAGATTCCTCGAGTCCTGGTTCCCCCATTCCCCGGGCTCGCCTCGGCCATGGGGCTTCTCGTGTCGGATCTCAAGCGGGACTACGTTCAGACTCGTTTCGCCGACCTGGAGGACGTAACGGCAAGCGAAGTCCAGGAGCGTTTTGAGGCCATGGAGGCTCAAGCTCGACAGGAGTTTGAGGCGCAAGGTATCTCCCCCGACCGCATTCAGCACGAACGGGCCCTGGACCTCCGCTACAGCATCCAGAAATATGAGCTCCCTGTACCCGTGGCGGGGAATGGATTAAAGGAGGCCGACAGGCTCGCATGGCGTCGGTTGTTCGATGACCTTCATGAGAAGCACTACGGATCCCGGGCGACTGACCAGCGGGTTGAGATCGTGAACTACCGCCTGACTGCCAGGGTGGTTCTTCCTAAACCTGTAGTGCGGGAGTTGTCTCTTGACGGGGAGAACCCGGATGTCGCGCTGAAGGGCCGCCGCCGGGCCTATTTCGATGGCTGGTTTGATTGCCCCATTTATGCGCGGGAGCGGCTTCTCTGTGGCAACCGTCTTCAGGGGCCCGCCATCATTGAGCAGATGGATTCAACCATTGTGGTCCAACCCGAGCGCGAGGCCCTCGTGGATCGCTTTGGAAACGTCATCATCGAACTCGACACGGAGAGGGTATGACAGAAGGACTGGACCCCATAGTCCTGGAGTTGATCCACTCGAAGGTCACCAGCATCGTCGAGGAGATGCGGGTGGTTCTCTTCCACAGCGGATACTCTACGGTTCTACGCGAGTCAGAGGATGGCAGCGCTGGCCTTCTGGACTCCCGACTGCGCACTGTGGCGGTCTCCAAGAAGCTGCCGCTTCACTTTGGTTCCTTCTCGGCAATTGCCGAGCATCTGCCGCGATACTATCGCCCGGACGAGCTGGGCGAGGGCGATGTAATCCTCTTTAACCACCCCTATGCGGGCAATGTCACGCACCCATCGGATACCGTGATACTCATGCCGGTTTTTGTGGACGGGGCCCTGGTGGCGTACACCGCCACTCTTGCCCACAAGCCCGACTTGGGCGGGCCGCGGGGTCTCGCGGTTGCCCGCGATTTGTGGGAGGAGGGGTTGGTGATCCCGCCGCTAAAATACTATATGCGCGGGGAAGTCAACCGCGAGGTCGAGTGGCTCATCGCCGCAAACAGCCGCATCCCGGTGGAGACCCTTGGCGATCTACGGGGGCAAGTGGCTGCCTGTCGGGTGGGAGCGCAGCGCATGCAGGATCTGTGCGCCCGCTTTGGAGTGCAAACCGTTACTGGCGGATGTGAGGAGCTGAGGCACCGGGTGGCCGGGCGGCTACGCGAAGTGTTGCAGGCTCTGCCCGACGGAACGCATGAGGCGGAAGGAATCCTGGACCACGACGGGATTAATTTTGATCGACTGCTTCGCGTCCACGTTCTGGTCACTAAAAAAGGGAGCGAAATCCTCTTCGACTTTAGCGGCTCGGACGAGCAGGCGCGCGGGCGGGTCAACGTGGTCCCGGGGCTGATCAAGAATTGTTGCTATTTCGCCCTGATGGCCATGACTGACGCCAATCTCCCCTTCAACCACGGCTTTGTCGACGTTGTGCAAACCCGCTTCCGGGAGGGAACGATTGTTTGTCCCCGCCCCGGGGCGGCAGTATCAGACTACGTGCCGCTGGCTTATTTGACTTCGGACGTGGTCCTTAAAGCGCTGGGGGAGTTTTGTCCGGAGAAAGCCGTAGGCTCGGCCGGAGGGGGCGGCGCCATCCGTATTCTCGGGACAGCGCCGGCGTCGGGAAAACCATGGATGCTCATGGAGCTACTCGACACGGCGCTGGGCGCAACTTCCAGCCGCGACGGTGTTTCCCTCATCCATGGCACGTTGGGTGTGGGGCAATTTCGCCCGGGTCCGATCGAGATCCACGAAACGGAGTTTCCTCTCCGGATTGTCCGCTTCGACGTGCGCCCCGACTCGGGCGGTCCGGGTAAGTTTCGCGGGGGACTTGGCTGCACGCGAGAGTATGAGGTTCTGGAGCAGGCCATGGTACCGGTGCGCGGCAAAGGCGACCTGAGAAGCAAGATGCCGCCGTGGGGGGTTTTTGGGGGACGCCCGGCGACCGTTGGGGGCATTTCGGTGAACGGTGTCGAGGTGCCGGCGAGAACCCGTGAGGTGCAGGTTATGCCTGGCGACGTCGTGCGGATAGATATGAACGCAGGGGGTGGTTACGGTGATCCCCTGGATCGCGATCCGGAACTTGTCCTTGGCGATGTCGTGGACGGATACGTCACTCTCCGTGGCGCGCGCGATGACTACGGCGTCGTGATTAATTCCGAGAATCTTAGTGTTGACTACGAGGCCACCGAAAGCTTGCGGAAGCAAAAACGAGCGCAATCTATCTATAGTGGCGGAATTAAATAAATTGACATCAAATCCCCCCTCGCTCTCCTAAATCCCCCTCTATCCCCCTTTACCAAAGGGGGAGAAAGGGGGATTTGAGGGAGGATGGGGGGATTATGGTAATTTTCTTTTTTCCTTCGCTATAGCTCATCCAACAAGCTCACGTATTAGGAAGCCCACTCAAAAGCTCTCCCCGGTCGTTTTTACTTTTCCTTCTTCTTGCAACTGACGGCAACACCGGCGCGGCTTTGCGGATGGATGCTGGTTTCAAACTCAGGCAAGCTTTTCATGTATTGATAGTATTCATCGGTGCCGCTCAGCTTGTCTAAGAATTTTTTCACTTTCTCGTCGAAGGCTCTTTCCTTTTCCGTGACTTGCGAGTTAGAGGGCACCGTAAATGCAAGAAGAGCAGCTAAAAGCGTCAGGATGCCTGCGCACAAATATTTTTTCATCATGTTGGAAGACGGATCGGGCATACTTTACTTTTTCTGATCCAAGGACCTCCAGGAGTTCTGCTAAGGAGGCTATCGTGACGCCATACTATTTAAGGGAGAGGACTTTGGCAAGGGACTTTTTCCCTTGACGCCCAGAATGGACTTGCCCTATTTTAGGGCCGGTTGTCGCATAGCAACAGAGTCCATAGAAAGGAGCATTTTTATGAAAAGGAGTGTTCCCGAACTTCGGGAAGTGACAAGGAAGCACCTGGCCGAGCGATGGGCGGCCAAAGAGATGGGTACGGGCCGCATTGACATCGTGCATTACGAGCAGAAGAGTTTCGAGGCCACGGTCAAGTCGGGAGATAAGGAACTCAAGTTTTGGATCGATGAACCTGCTGAAAGAGGGGGGTTGTGTCGGGGGTCCCATCCTCTGGGTTATTTTCTGGCCGGGGCCGCGGGCTGACTGGCTACGCAATACGCCAGTTTGGCGATCAGCCGGGAGCTTCCTATTGAGGATCTGAGGGTAACGGCGAGATTACACCTGGTTCGAAATCTCCCGAGTAATTTCAGAGACCTGGTCTTTGACGTGCGCCTTGAAGGGAAAGTCGCGGAGGCCGAGATCGAAACCCTAGCGCGAGACGCGAGCAGGCATTGCTTCGTGGAGAACACGTTAGCTAAGACGATGACTGTTACGACCGAAGTGAAGCTCAATGGCCAAAAGCTCCTCACTCTCAATCGAAATCCACAGGAGGAGGTGCCCGTTTCCAGCTAGATCGCATAGAAAGGGGGGTATCATCGGCGGCAACATGCCATCAACAGTATGGGTTGTTACCCTCTATGAACCTAAACCCGATGAGTGGATAGACTTTAGGGCCCAATTTTTTGTGTGTAGCGATAAAAGGAGGTCATTCACCATGGCACACGAACACAAATATACTATCGCGGACGATAAGGCGGTGCATGTGCTTCTGGATAAGATGCTGGGCGGAGGAACGCGACAGAAACGCCGCGAGAAGCTTTTGAAGGCACTGGATGAGGCATCTCGGCACTACCAAAACTCTACTGGGAAGGAACGACAAGCTTTCTTCCACGGGCTTCTTACCGGCTACGCTGTTGCACTCAAGCTCTGGTAGCTTTCTCCCTTAAAATGGCCCTGATCGAGAAGAGGAGAATGGGATTCAGGCCTTTCAGTGTTGAGAATCTTATCTCCTCCGTGATATTCGGTCCGCCATGGCTCGCCGTCCTCGGATCTTTTGCGGAATTCGGAAAAAGAGAGTCCATTTTTCCTAATTCCTGGAAAACCCACATAAGAAATCCTTAATGGCCCTCCATCATACCTCAAATTGAGGAGCTTGGTATGTCTTTTGCGTCCCGTCGCGGTCAGAGGACTCCTTTCATCTTTTGACCCTTAGACAGCCAAATGGAACTTGCAGGTCGTTTCGCGGAAGCACTGATCCAGGTTGAGGTTCCCAAGAACGGTCACCATAAAGGGCTGATTTCGTGCCAGGTCGCGTGCCCTGTACACACGGATGCGCGAGGCTACGTGCGCGCGATCGCCAACGGTGATTTCGAACAAGCCTATCTCATCGCTAGAGGACCTAATCCCTTTGCGTCGATCTGCGGCAGAATCTGCGGCGCGCCGTGTGAGCTATCTTGCCGCCGGGGAAAGATTCCCCGGACAGATGACGACGGATCGTTTGTAGCGATCGACCGGCCGATTGCGATTCGTGCTCTCAAGAGGTTCGTCTGCGAATCCTATGGTGCAGAGGCGCGACCTGCAGGGCAACTCCTGGAAGCTGTTCGGGGATATCTGCCAAGCGTAGCGGGCGATGCCGAAGAGATGGCGTTTTTGCTTCGGGCGGCCGTTCAAGGAACGTTTATCCCCGCCAAGGGGGAAAGGGTCGCCGTCATCGGATCGGGTCCGGCAGGGCTAAGCGCGGCACACGATCTGGCGCTTCTCGGCCTCAAGCCGGTGGTGTTCGAGATGGAACCGCTGGCGGCGGGAATGCTGGGGGTGGGTGTGCCGGAATATCGTCTTCCTCGTGAGCTGATTCGACGAGAAGTTTCCGTGATCGAAGCCCTCGGCGCGGAGATTCGTTGCCATACCAAAATCGGGCGCGATGTTTCGTTTCAGTCTCTGCGAGAAGACTTTTCCGCCGTGATCATCGCTGTGGGCGCGAAGCGGTCGAGAGCTTTGGGTTTTCCCGGCGAGCAGGGTCCCGGCGTTTTCGGCGGCGTCGATTTCCTTCGATCGGTGGCGCTCGGTGAGAGTTTAGCGCTGGGATCGGACGTGATCGTGATCGGCGGGGGAAATGTGGCTTATGACGTTGCCCGTACGGTAGTTCGCCAGGCGGCTTACGATGCCGCTCGAACAGCAGCCCGTCTCCCGGGAACACGGCGCGTTCGTCTGGTCTCGCTGGAAACGCTGGAGGAAATGCCGGCTGATACCTTGGAGATCCTCGAAGGAGACGAGGAGGGGATCGAGCGGGTATCGGGTTGGGGGCCTGTGGCCGTCCTGCGGGGCGATCAGGGAAATGTCGCCGCGCTCGAAATCAAACGGTGCTTGCGTGTGTATGATGAACAACGCCGTTTTTCTCCTCAGTTCGATGAGGAGAACCGGCAGGCTCTGGATTGCGACACGGTTTTGATTGCCGCGGGGCAGGCGCCCGACCTTTCTTTTTTGGAAGAGGGCGGCGCCGATGTCGAGCAGTTCCGGCCGGGATGGCCGAAGGTCGATCCGACGACACTCAGGACGTCGGCGAAGGGCGTCTTTGTCGCAGGGGACCTCGCGCATGGAACTCGGCTCTTGATCGACGCCGTTGCGTCGGGAAAGAATGCGGCCCGCTCCGTCTACCAATATGTGACCGGGCGGACGCTTCACCCCGAGACGCTCATGAGCTTCGTTCGACTCGACCGTTACAAGCGCGAACGCGGCTTTGAGCGGATTCCACGCGTGGAACTCCCATCTTTAAAGCCGGAAGAACGCCTTAGAGACCCGAAAGCGCTGGTTGAAAAATGCCTCGAAAAAGAAGAAGCGATGCGGGAAGCCTCGCGCTGCCTCGATTGCGGCGTGACACCCGTTTTCGATGGGAGCCGTTGCATCCTGTGTGGCGGATGTGCCGATGTTTGCCCCACGCTTTGCTTAAAGATTGTCCCTCTCTCCTCCCTGAACCAAACGGGGGACTTGGCCGACCTTGTGGAATCTCAGTTGGGTGAAAGCGCGGACTGGGAAACCAATTCGGCGATCTTGAAGGATGAGGATCGCTGCATTCGCTGCGCGCTTTGCGTGGATCGTTGCCCTGCGGACGCCATTGCCATGGAACGAGTGAGCTTTCGAACCGAGTGGAGGACCGCATGACGACCGACGCCAAACCCACACAAACTGCCCGATCCCGACTGGAACCAGAGGCGATGCCGCGGCGGGACTTTCTCGGTCTTGCCGCGTGGTGGTCGGCAGCAGCGGCTCTCCTTTTCGGATTCCTTGGGGCGATGCGGTTGCCGAAAGCGGCTGTGCTTCCCTCCCCATCTAAGAAATTCAAGGTCACGCTCCCTGCTTCAGTAGCTACCGGGCAGCCGTATGTACCCGCCGGTCGGTCCGTGGCCATCTATAAGGACGGCGCCAATGTCTACGCGATCTCCACCGTTTGCACTCATTTGGGCTGCATTGTCAAAGCGACCGACAGCGGCTTTGACTGCCCCTGTCATGGCTCAAAATTTGCGAAGGATGGGTCCGTGTTGAAGGGGCCGGCACCCAAAGGACTGCCGTGGGTCGAACTGAAGCATTTGGGCGGAGACATTTTCTTAGTCGACGAGGGAAAGGCAGTCGCGGCGGGGACAACGGTGATCGTATGAACAATGTCGTGGAAAAACGGAACGCAGGAGAGGAATCGGCGGTTGGGCGTTTCGTTGAAAACCTCAAAGCCGCTCCTCATCGGTTTACCGAGACGATGTTCCGTTCGGGAAGGCCTCATTCGGATCGGACTCGCTCGACGTTTGTCTTTGGAAATGTCTTTCTCCACTTGCATTCGGTTCGGACGCACCGATGGAGCCTTCGATGGTCCGCCACTTGGGGCTTGGGCATTGCAGCCTTCTCCTGCTTCTTTGTTCTCGTGGCGACCGGCGTGCTGCTCATGTTCTATTACAAGCCGTACCCGGACGTCGCCTACCTTTCCATCAAAGACATCCATTTCGTCGTGCCCACGGGACGCTTCATCCGGAACATTCACCGCTGGTCGGGCAATATGATGGTGGTGATCGTTCTCCTTCACATGGCCCGTGTCTTCTATACCGCGGCTTATCGGCCGCCGCGCGAATTCAATTGGGTGACCGGCATGGGCCTATTGGCGGTCACTCTCGGCCTCTCTTTCACCGGATATCTTCTTCCGTGGGATCAGTTGGCGTATTGGGCGATCACGATCGGAGCGAACATCGCGCAATCCCCACGGGAAGTGACGGATGCGCTGGGGATGACGCAATGGTTTGACGTGGGTGGATTGCAGAAGTTGATCCTCTTGGGTTCCGAAGAAGTCGGAGAAGAGGCCCTCATCCGCTTCTATCTTTTTCACGTAATGATTCTCCCGCTGGCTTTGGTGGCGCTCATCGCGGTTCACTTCTGGCGAATTCGTAAAGACGGCGGCCTGGCAAGACCCGTCGACGCGGACACCCGGCTCGGGCCTCCCTCGGGGGAGGTCTATCCGGTTTTTACAGAGGCGCCGCAAAAGACCTACAGCTTGGCTGCAATCGTAAAAGGAAGGACAGCGGTCGTGGGGCGCGGACCGGAACAGACGATCCCTTCTATGCCTCACCTCCTGTTCGGCGAAGCCGCAGTGTTCATGTTGACGATCGCGCTCTCCGTAATCCTTGCGATTTTTCTCGACGCCCCGTTAAAAGAGGTGGCCAACCCGGCAGTCCCTGAAAACCCCGCCAAAGCTCCGTGGTATTTTCTCGGGCTTCAAGAACTGGTGTCGCACTCCGCCTTCATGGGGGGCATCGGAATCCCGATGATCGTGCTGATCGGTCTGGGCCTGATTCCTTATCTCGATCGAGAAACGGAAGGGACCGGAATATGGTTCGGCGGACCGGGAGGACGGCCGCTGGTCGTCGGCTCGGCCATCTTCGGCCTTGCGGCTGTAGTGGCGGTTGAGGCGTTCGTGATTCGGTTCGGCTGGATTCGACAATGGTGGCCCAACACGCCTCAGCTTGTGGTTACCCTCGTCAACCCGGGAACGCTTCTTACCTTTCTTTACGCCGTTTACTCCGTTTGGTGTCTCAGAAAGTACGACTCGACGCGGGCAGGCGCTCTCGCTCTTTTCACCTGCTTTGTTTGCGGCTTTGTCGTGCTCACGGTGATTGGATCGTATTTCCGCGGACCGAACTGGGATTTTTATTGGTCTCCATCGCAATGGCCAGGACACTAACCCCTTCGGGATTGCAAATGGCAAATCTCAAATTGCAAAGTTTAACGAGGAACAGTCCAAGCTAGGAAGATGAAGGCGAACAAACACCTGCTGCTTTGGTCAAGTC
>Ga0156242_1045_pt1 | contig 15974 bp, 17 predicted proteins | sample RifCSPlowO2_12_FD_107889 | JGI IMG/M metagenome (GOLD analysis project Ga0156242, IMG submission 107889) | Deltaproteobacteria bacterium RIFCSPLOWO2_12_FULL_57_22 | reverse complement strand
TCAGATCAGCGGTCACGGTGAGCCAGTCCCAGTCTGGCTGCACACAATATGACTGCTCACCGTCGGCGCTGGGCGCGCCGCAGCAAACCGAACCACCTATCCCCGCGGCTGGCCACCGTTTGGCGCCGGTGAGGCGCGCTCTTGGGGCCCATCGAGGCTAATCTACTACGCCAAGGTGGCCTTTGAAAAATGGTGGCTATGGCGCTATTTTTGACCAACTGGCACCGGAGAACCACCTAATCAGCCGCCAGGGTATGAGCAGGCCATGAGCAAAAAATTGCCGTCAGGCAAAAACGGCTCCATTCGAGATGGGGAAAATGTCTGCGGCTACTGCCTTTTTCTTCAGCCATACCGTCCGGGGACTCGCCCTTTACGGGGAAACTGCACCTACCATAAGGAATGGATCCAAAACGCCTCCTTGACTACGTGTAGCGACATGAGCAGCCGCCGTCTGGAGGAACGGGGAATCTACCAGCTCGTGCCGAACAATGGCGCCGGATGGCGCTACGTGCGGCGCACAGAGAAAATCCGCACACGCCTTTTTTCAGTCAAATAGTCATACCGTGTAGTTGAGGGTGGCGAGTGAGCAGTAAGGGGGGAAGCCCTACGCCCCAAAACCAACACTGTCAAGAAAAGAATTCCTGCTATCGGGATTAAGGAAAGAGCTATTTAGGGTGGGGGATTACATCCAGAAGGATATAAGTGTCCCCTTCAATGCGGAAGTAAAAACGCCAGCCGCCATTGACCCGCGCCTGCCAGATGTCGCGGGCCTCATCGTACTTTTTAGCCCGTAGGGAAGGGTGGCGTAGGTTTTGAAGCAGGAGAGCTACTTTGCGGTCAACAGCCCTCTGGATCTGAACCGGAGCGGCGGCATAGCTCCTGTCGAATTGTGGAGAAAAGCGAGCCTTCACTAAGGCTTCTTTAGCTTCTTCGCTTGGCGATGGAGGTACCGGATGGCTGCCTTAGCGGATGAAAAAGCAGGGGAGACCCTGCCTTTCTTAATATCCTCCTCGGCTTCGGCTAGGCGTTTGTCAATAAACTTACGGTCGACAACAACCTTCGGGGCGAGAGTGATTTTCTTTCCCTCAACCTTTGCTTCCAGGAGATCCCCCACAGTCAAGTCCGCCTTCTTGCGGATCTCAGCGGGCAGAGTCACTTGGTATTTCTCTTTAACTTTCACTAAAGCCACAGTGAATGCTCCTAGGTTAGAGAGTTAGAAAGTCAGTATAAGCTTACTGTAAGGATTGTCAAACCAACAAAAACGGGGGTAGTGTCCTAAAAGGATACGCGGCGGCTTGAACGGATCTACTTCCAGCAGCCGCAGGACCTGCGCAACGAGCTTCGAGTCGCAAGTACCGCAGACAAGCATCAGCGAGCAATTTTGCTCTGATGTAAGGACCTCGACATCCTCACAGGTGCCGGCATACCCGTGTAGAAACTTTTCAAGCTGCTCAAGCATGAACTGGAATCGCTCTGCACACGGATGAACCAGATCGTTTGTGGCCTTAGGGAAAGACCAATGAGCCTAGTCGAGGGAAGGGTACACCCGAAGGGGAGAGAATTGCATGACAAACCCCGGGGGCGACCCGCAGACACCAAAAGGGACCTCTATGGCAAAGTTGACATAATATATCTTATCAGACGTTAAATATATCCCTCATTTTTTTCTTCCCCGTTACAGGTCTACTTTCCGGGATAGGTTTTGTAAAGGCGATCAAGGAAGCCGCTCTCCTCAAGCCTGCGAAGAATCCGGTCGTCAATCATCTCCTCCACCTTTAGTTTCTCGATCGTCGGGTTGCGCAGCTTCATGAATCGCTGGATGTTACGCAGCCCTTCCACCGTAGGAAACGGCCTTCTCTCTATGCCATTGATAATGTCCTGATAGCCTTCTTCCGCGACCGCCGGATCAGAGAGTTTGAGCTGCTTCATAATGGTGCCGATAACCGCGCCCTTGTTTTTGGGAGCCAGGCTAAACGCGATTCCTTCGAGCATTCCCTTGAGGACGCCTTCGAGAATCTCGCGCTGCTCCTGAAGATAGGTTCCCTTGACAGCCAATCCCTGGGCGGAGAAAGGAATGTTTGCTTTCTGCAACTCCGCGAGAATCGTGAACCCTTTTTGTTTGAGCCTGCGGCTGAAGACCCCGTCCAGAACAGTCGCGTCAATCTGCCCACCCTCAAGCGCCTGCGTCAGGACTGTCTGATCGCCTATCACCAGGAAGTTGATGTTGTCCCGGCGCGGGTCAAGGCCCAGATATTCCAGTCCGAGCATGGCGCCTAGCCAGACCGTGCCTGCAAGAGTCTGGACTCCAAAGCGTTTGCCGCGAAGATCCTTCGCGCTCTTGATGGCGGGCGCGGCCACCAGATCGAAGGTAAGCCGGTTGGTCAGGGAGGCAACGACCTTCAAGTCCGCTCCGCCCCCAACAGCCCCCAAGACCGTAGTTCCTCCGGTGTAAGCGACGTCGACATCGCCCGCAGTTAGCGCGGCCACCAAAACAGGAGCCTGACGGATGAAGATCGCGTTCGCCGCGACCCCGTTTTTTACGAAGAATCCCTGGTCCTGGGCGACCCAGAGCGGCGCCACCCTGGCATTCATGGCGGCATGGGCGATGATGGTCTTTGTGGGGGCTGTGGCAGACTCGGTCTCGCCAACGTTACCCAGGAGCAGAAAAACAATAAGAATAATCCACAGGAGTTTAACCACTAAAGCGCAAAATAGCCGGAAAGGGACCACAAGGAGTCTCATAGGAACCTCCATGGTCGGATGCCGGTGCTATATCGCTATCTACGGAAAAGAGTCAAGGTGAATCAGGGAAGATTAAACGGGTTGACAAAGACGAATGCCGAGGGCTATTAAATCAAACCATGAAAGGGTCGCTCGATCTAAAGACGCATAATCCGACATCCGGCGTGGCCCTTAGGAGAGTAGTGTGCCTGTAACTAGGGAAACATACGGGGGCTATGTGATTCAGGCAGTGTCTTTTAATGGAGCGCTTGGCCGTCCTAGACGGAACAAAAAATGGGGAGAGTGGTATCCCGCTTATCGGATCTACAGGGAAGGGACTCCTCGGAAGCCAGTTCACCAAGACAGACTGGACCACCCTTATCAGAGTCAAGAAGAGGCAGATAGAAGCGCTTTCAGAGCTGCAGAAGCGTGGATTGATGAGCGAAACAAGGGCGTCTGAGCGGGGTTGCATCTGCGTCTCATTTCGCCTTTTCAGCCTTACCTATCTTTGCCTCTAGTTCATCGACCTGAAGGGATATTTCTGCGCTTCGTTCTGCGCCAGCAAAGCTGGTGAGATAGTCGCGGTAGATGCTCAAGGCCTCTTTATCTTGGCCGGCGCTACGGTTCGCGCGAGCGTTTCCGAGCATGGCGTCGCCACGGAATGGTCCGGATAGCCTTGCTGCAGCGGCGAAGCTTGTGGAAGCCTCCTTGTATTTTCCGGTTTTTTCCTCCGCATAGCCGAGGGTGAGCAAGGCAAGCTGCTGCAAGTATTCCGGCTCGATTTTTTTTCGTGCCAGCTCCTGCAAGACTGGCAAGGCCTTCTGTGGCTGATCCTGGGCGAGATAAATGTTGGCAAGGTAGAGAGAAGCTACGCGGCTGTAGGTGGATGAGCCGGACTTGCTGACCTGGGTAAACACTTCAGTGGCCTCGCGGTATCTTCCTTCCTGAAACAGGCTCAGGGCACGGGAATAGCCTTGAGCCGCGAGACGGTTTTGGCGCCCGCGGTACAGGTCCCAGCTGCCCCAGAGCAAGAAAGCTCCGAGGATCACGGCCAAGGACGCTATGGAAGCCGTCTTGTGTTGCTGGACAAGGTGGATCAGTTTGCCGGTCAAGGTGACGAATTGGTCCGGCTGGCGCAGATCCTTGCGCGTGATTCTTTTAGGAGAGTGTGGCATTCATGTCGAAAGAGCCGTAGGGGTGCCTGGGAGGAATGAGAGTTGACAACCGAGCCTGGGCCCCGGCGCCATTACATTTTATACTTGAAGTCCTCAGGCGACATCTTTTCCAGGATCTCGGCCCACTTTTCTTTGGAGACATTTGAGACGTTGGCAATTTCGGCTTCTTTGCCTTCCTCGTTTTGTTGGAGAATGCTGGAAGCTTCGAGAACGGTTTTTGCCACGTAGATCGGGCTTTTCGTCCTCAGAGCCAGAGCGATAGCGTCGCTGGGGCGGGAATCGATGACCAGTTCGCGGCCGCCCACCAGTAGGTAGATCAAAGCATAATAGGTATTCTCTTTGAGTTCCGTGATCTCTACGGATTCCACCGACCCTCCCATCTCGCCAAGGATGTTCTTGAGCAGATCATGGGTCATTGGACGGGCCATCTTGATCCCTTCCAGTTCCGTGGCCATGGCCGTGGCTTCCAACAGACCGATCCAAATGGGAAGGTTCAGTTTGTTGTCGCTGTCTTTGAGGATCACAATAGGCGTTTTGGTGACCGGATCTAGCGTGAGTCCGCCCACTGACATCCGGATGGAATCCTCTTTCTTGCTCATGCTACCCCCCTTGCTTCAAGCGTAGTTGCAGCGTCGCTCACCGCCAGCAACTCTCCCAGAAGTGAATTGGCCGAAGCGCCGGTTACCCGGACTGGCCGCAGGCATCCCGTGAGGTTCTCCGGTCCGGCCACGTTGACTATTTTATTGGTTTTGGTGCGCCCTGCAATCTGACCGCTTCCTAATTTCGCTGGCCCTTCGACCAAAATCTCCTGCACGTCCCCGATCAACATCCTATTCTTCCGAAGGGAAATTTGGCTCTGCAGCCGTTGGACCCCCGCCAACCTTTCCTTCTTGACTTCCTCGGGAACGTCGTTGCGATAGAGTATTGCCGCTGCCGTACGAGGCCGAGGCGAATACATAAAAGCGAATATCTCATCATACTCTACTTCCTGGAGGATAGCCAGCGTCTGCGCGAATTCCTCCTCGGTTTCACCCGGGAATCCTACGATGATGTCCGTGCTGAGGGCCACGTTCGGACAGCGGTCACGCAGCCTGCGGAGCCGGTCCAGGTACTCTTCGCGACGGTAGCCGCGGCGCATCCTTTGAAGCACGCCGTCCGATCCAGACTGCACCGGCAGATGCAGGTGCTCGCAAAGTTTCTCCAGCTTGCCATAGGCTTCGATCAGATCGGGGCTGAGATCCTGAGGATGCGAGGTTGTGAACCGGATTCTCTCCAACCCAGCGACATCGTTTATCCTATTTAAGAGCTGGGGAAAGGTCAACTCCTGGGTAGAAGTTTTCCCGTAGGAGTTCACATTTTGTCCGAGCAGCATGACCTCTCTGACTCCGCGGCGAACTAGGTCTTGGATTTCATGAAGAATCTTTTTGCTCGGTCGGCTGATTTCCCGGCCGCGTACGTACGGAACGATGCAAAAACTGCAGACTTTGCTGCATCCCTGCATGATCGTGACAAACGCCTTCGGACCCTGCACTTGGGGCCTTCCCCCGGGCTCCTCCATATAGGCCGGGTCGCGGTAAAAGGCCAATTCGGCCGGCCGCTTCCCGAGGGTCTCCGCTTGGCGGACCATCTCGGGAAGCTTATGAATGTTGTGGGTGCCGAACACCAGGTCAAGGTACGGGATTCGGCGCAGAAGAGATTCTCCCTGTTGCTGCGCCACGCAGCCCCCGACGCCGATGATCAAATCCCTTTTCTGCTCCTTGAGCTCGCGCCACCGCCCCAGTGCGCTATAGACTTTCTGCTCGGCCTTGTCGCGCACGCTGCAGGTGTTAAGAAGGATCAAGTCGGCGTGTTCGGCGTTCTCCGTGGGGATGTAGTTCAACCGCCTCATGACCTGTAGGATGCGCTCGGAGTCATGTTGATTCATATGGCAACCGTAGGTCTGGACGTAAAGTTTTTTCATGGCACCATTCGATCGATAACCCGGTAGAGTTGGCTGATATTTCCGCATTCCTCGACAACGTCGCAATGGGGAGCGTAGCGTGGCATTTCGCTGTCGCCGAAGCCCCACTTCCACCGGCTTTCCGGGTTCAGCCAAACGAGTCGCTTGGCCTTTCTCCGGATCTCCTGCAGCGCCCGCTCGTTCGGACGGTTATAGTTGTTGCGGCCATCCCCGATGATCATGACCGTGGTCTTCGCGGTCACCGCGGCGTAGTGTTGCCGGTAAAAGATCTCAAAGGCACGGCCAAAGTTAGAACGGGAGTAGACATTGATAACCTCTCCCTTGAGGGCCAACTCGACGGCCAGGTGGATTTCGTGCTCTTCAAAGAGCTGCGTGACCTCCCCAAGGTCGCTGACGAAGACGAAACTCCGCACTTTGCTATACAGCTCCTGCACGGCGTAGACGAATTGGAGCATAAAGCGAGAGGCATTCAAGACCGAGTCTGAGATGTCGCATAGGATCATGACCTGAGGCTTTTCCCTTTTTCTGCGATCAAGCTGGATTCGGAAAGGAACACCCCCGTATTGCAGGTTCTTGCGCAAGGTATCTTGGAGATCGAAACGCCCGCGGCGAGCCTTCTTGCGCCTAAGCGTTAAGAGATTTTTAAAGCGCTGGGCCAGCCGCGTGACGGCCTCGTTCATTCGCCGGATATCCTCTTCCGTGTAATAGGCAAAGCTCTTCTGCAGGAGGTAGTCCGGCCGCTGCCGCTCCGAAGCGGTGATGCCCCTCTTCTTGAGCTCCTGATGGAGGATATCGCGAAGCATCCGGGAAAGATCTTGGAGGCGGCGATCCACGTAGCGTGAGATCCTTTTCCGGGCATCGCTGTCGCCTGGTCCCTCTAGCGCCGCAGCTCGGAACCGCTCCAGCTCTTGCTCCACTGTGCCCAGTGCCAGACGGGTCGAGATTCTGGAATAGAGCGCGATCTCCAACGGATCCGCGGCCGGCCCCAGCTTTTCTTGTGCGACCGCCTGCCGGATAAGCCGCTCCGCCCGGGCCAGGTCTCCGGCAAGAATCGCGCGGGCCAGAGCAGAGACAGTTTGCCAGCGCTCGAGCATCTCGCGGATTTCGTCTAAAAGCCGCTGGAACTCGACCGGGGTCAATCCCAATTGCGCCATGAGCTCGCGTTCGGATTCTCGGAGAGCGCTCCCCAAGCCCAGAAAATAGAGATCGAACAGTTCCTCGAAGGTCCGGATATCCGTCGCTCGCTTGATCAGGGTAGCTCTCAGGCCATCGCGAAACGAAGAGGCATCCTCGACGCCGAGAAATCCAAGCGCGCGAACCGCATCCATGTTCTCGGCCAAAGAAACCCGCGCCCCGTGACGCCGCAGCAATTGGGCAAACTCGATGATGCGGTCATCCATGGCGCTTAGTGCAGGAGATCCTTGTCGGTTTCGAGGATGGGGGCTGGCAGTTTCGCCTTGCGCTCGGCGAGATATTCCTGCATCTCTTTTTGAGCTTTGCGGATGTCGCCTTCGTATTTCAGCAGAGTCGACAGGGTTTCTTCCACCAAGGGTTGGTCCAGTCTCGCGATGTTGAGCAGGGTCAGCGCCCTCACCCAATCGAGGGTCTCGCTGATGCTGGGTTTCTTTTTGAGGTCGAGCTTGCGCAGCCGCTGGAGCAGGCGAACCACCTCCTCGACGAGCTTCTCCCCTACCCCGGGGACCTTGAGCTTGACGATCTCCAACTCCCGCTGCGGATCGGGATAGTCCAGATAGAGATGGAGGCAGCGCCGCTTGAGGGCGTCGGACATCTCCCGGCTGTTATTGCTCGTGAGGACCACGAATGGACGGTGGTTCGCCTTCAAAGTTCCGATCTCGGGAACGCTGATCTGAAAATCGCTCAACAGCTCGAGCAAAAACGCTTCAAACTCAGTGTCCGACTTGTCCACCTCGTCGATCAAGAGAACCGTGGGTTCGCGGGAGACGATGGCGCGCAACAGCGGGCGGGGCAGGAGGAACCTCTCGGAGAAAAACACATCGTCCTCGCTGGCGATGCGCTCTACGGCATGCTGGAGATCTTGAGATCCGTGAAGGATCTCGCCAATTTTGTCCTTCAAAATCTGGGTATAGAGGAGCTGTTTGGCATATTCCCATTCATAGAGCGCCTTCGCCTCGTCCAGCCCTTCGTAGCACTGCAAGCGAATCAGCTCCAAATGGAGCGAAGAAGCCAGGACCTTCCCCAGCTCGGTCTTCCCTACCCCCGCGGGCCCTTCGACAAGGATCGGTTTGCCCATCGCGCAGGCAAGATAAACCACGGTGGCCACGTTCCGGCTGCAGAGGTATCGCTGTTCGGCCAACCGCTTGATGACGTCGTCTACAGAGGCAAACATAACGGGCCCCTCAAAAGACTTGAGCCTAGCACAAAAAATTTCCACGAACAAATTCGGCCCCTCCCCCTTTCCATTGCACACGGACGGCCGTTTCTGTAAACGAATAGTATGTGCACCCTGGCCCTTTATTTCCGGCAGCTTGACAGCACTCCCTTGATGGTCGCGGCCAACCGGGACGAGTTCTATTCCCGTCCTTCCGTGCCGCCACAGGCATTGCTGTACTCGCCTCTCATCTATGGCGGCAAGGACCTTCGGGCTGGCGGCACATGGCTGGGGGTGAATCAACACGGCTTGCTGGTCGGAATCTTAAATCGCAGGTCCGATGGAGCCAGCGACCGAGCCGGCAAGAGATCCAGAGGCCTGCTCTGTCTGGACATCCTTAAGGCCCCAAACCCGATGGAGGCGACCGAGCTTCTTCGGCGCGAGCGCGCTAGCGCTTATCTGCCCTTCAATCTTCTCATCGCTAACCGCGAGAACGCCTGCGTTGCCTACAATCAAGATGAAAAGATCGAAATGATTCCCTTGGATCAAGGGATCCATGTGATCAGTAACACATCCATCTTTGATCCCCGCACCGAGAAAATGAACTTGGCCTACCGCCTCTTTCTCGATGCCGCGACCCGGCTGAGGGAAGCAGGGGGATCATTCACGGAAGAGAACTCCGCGCCGGACAACCCCGGGGAACAAGGTCAGCCTCCGTGGTTAAACTTTTTCAAAGCGGCCCTGAGCAGCCACCAGCCGGGCCGCGAGGCGAAGGACCCACGGGATGCGATTTGCGTCCACGCGGACCAGTATGGCACCGTTTCCTCGAGCATCATCTTTTATTCGAGCCGAGAAAGACAATTCCACTATTATCACGCCCCCAGCGCTCCCTGCCGAAGCGAATTCGTCAAATACCCCTCCCTTGAAGTTCTATGAGCGGTATCGACCAGCCGCAGTGTGCCGTACGGGTCGTCCTTTTCCGGCCCAGGGAAGATGATGGATTTGACATCTATTTGATGCGGCGCGGTCCCGAATGCAGCTATGACTTCCCCGGCCGAGATATCTCGAAGGAGGACTGGCGGGAGGCGATATTGCGGCGGTGCCGCGGGTTATCGCGGGGCCAAGCGCAGAAGCGTCTTGGCTCGGAGCTCCGCTCCGCGATTGCCTTGGGCCACTGGGTGGCGGCCATTCGGGCGCTCTTTGAGGAAGTTGGAGTGCTCTTTTGTGTTCCCGAAGCAGGGGATCCGCGGGAGATCACAGAGCGCGAGGAACAGTTAGCCATAAAGCGTCGGGAATTGGCCGCAGGAAAGCTGGGTTTTCGGGCTTTTTTGGAGTCGGAGGGACTGCTTTGCGACATGACTCGGCTCGCCTATTTCTCTCACTGGCTGGAGCCGGCACCGTCGCGCGGCCCGGCGCATACGCGGTACTTTCTCGCCCGGCTGCCCCGTAATCAAGGCGCGGTAAGGGTTGCTCCGGAGTTTCGAGAATGGTTATGGCTCACCCCGGAGCGGGCTCTTCAGGAGCATAGCCACCACACGTTGCCTATCACCTTTTCAGTCTTCGCCTCGCTTAGAGCGCTGGCCGACCTCGATTCCTGGCGAAGTCTCTGCGTCGAATACCGTTTGCAGCCCGAAGGGGAGGATCCTCGAGAGCCTTGACCTTTCTGCCTGCTGCTACCGTCACGGCTTCCGTTTCAATATATCCTCGAGGCGTTTTCGCTCCTCCTCGTAGATCTGCTCGCGTGAAGATCCTTGCTTTTCTCCTGACGAGACCTTTTTTTCTTCGGGCCGGAAGTACCCTCTAAGTTCCGGCCAGAACACCCAGAGCAAAAAGGCGACCAGCCAAATCAAAAAAACGGCTGCGACAGATCTCGCAACCAGGGCAAAGCAACCTCTTTTCCTGCGTTTCATCAGCCGGCAAAAGAGAACGAAAAGGAGGCGGCGGTCAGTATTGGGGTTTGAAGTCGAAGTAATGGGCCGCGTCGATGACCCGGATCGTGCGGCTTTTTGACCGCATCACGATCGACTGCGTAGTAGCTCCGCCCGCAAAGAAGTGGACGCCTCGTAAATAGTCGCCATCGGTGACCCCGGTCGCAGCAAACATGACATCCCCGCCTGCCAGCCCTTCGATGGAAAACTTTTTGTTAATGTCTTTAATCCCCATCGCTTGCGCTCGCTCGATCTCCTGCGGATTTCTCGGCTTCAGGCGCCCCTGCATGTCCCCACCGACACAGCGTAGCGCAGCCGCGGCCAAAACCCCTTCAGGGGCGCCGCCGATTCCCAGCAAGAGGTCAATGCCTGTTTCTGGCTTGGTTGTTGCGATGGCCGCTGAGACATCCCCGTCGCTGATCAGCTTGATCCGCGCGCCGAGGCGGCGGACCTCCTGGATGAGGGCTTCATGCCGGGGACGGTAGAGAATGATGACGGTCAAATCCTCGACCCGTGTTCCTTTGGCCTCCGCCAGGGCCTTGAGATTTTCCGTGGGGCTTTTATCCAAATCTACGACGCCTTTGCCCACAGGACCAACGGCAATCTTATCCATATACGTATCCGGGCAATGGAGGAAATTGCCGCGCTCGGCGATGGCGATAACCGACAGGGCATTGGGAGCGCCGTTGGCGCAGATCGTGGTTCCCTCTAAAGGATCCAGCGAAATATCCACCTCGGGACCACCGCACCCCACCTTCTCCCCGATGTAGAGCATCGGCGCTTCATCCCGCTCCCCTTCCCCGATGACTACGGTGCCGTTGATCGCCACGGAGTTAAACGCCTGTCGCATCGCATCCACCGCTGCCTGGTCCGCCGCCCGCTCGTCTCCCCTGCCCATAAAGCGCGCGCTCGACAGGGCGGCTGCCTCCGTGACACGGACAACTTCCAAAGCTAGGTTTCGGTCCACGTTTTTTTCCCTCCTATTAGCGCCTCTATCAGTGTATGGGCCTGTTTTACAATAACCCCGGTCTTTTTAGCGTCGCTTTCGTTGTAGCCGCGCCGGCTAGACTCTTTTTTCTCGCGGGACGAAAAGAGCACGAAAGGCACCGGATCGGAGACGTGAGTTTTGACCGCGATCGGTGTGGGATGATCGGGCACGAGAAGCAAGCTCCACTCCTGCCACCGGTCCATACCTCGCAGGACGGTTCCGACAACCTTTTCGTCGAAGTCCTCAATGGCTTTGATTTTTTTTTCCACGTCCCCCATATGTCCGGCCTCATCCGGCGCCTCGACATGTATAAAAATGAGGTCTTTTTCCTCTAGCGCCCGCAGGCCGTATTCCCCTTTACCTAGGTAGTTGGTGTCGACGAAGCCGGTAATCCCGGGAACCCGAATTCGATCGAGGCCGGCATAGGCTCCCAGCCCGTTGACGATATCCACCGCGGAGATTACGCCTCCACTGATGCCAAACCGCTCCCGGAGAGTTGGCATGGTTGGCGCCCTCCCCTGTCCCCACAGCCAGATTGAAGTGGCTTTTCGCGTTCCCTTCTGGCTGTGTTTGCGGCTGACCGCCTGCTCGGCCAGAAGGTCCTTCGATCCTTCCATCAGCTTAAGAAGCCGCTGCGCGCCTGGACCTCGAGGCAAGTGGGGACCAATCTTTTGATCTGTGATGTCGTGCGGCGGAGTGGTTTCCATGGACCCCATCCCTTCCAGCCAAACCATCAAATGGCGGTAACTCACTCCGGGATAAAACTCGATGCCGTTTCCGCCCAGGCGACGGTTGAGATCGTGGACGATCTCGGCCCCCTCCTCGCTCGAGATGTGGCCAGCGGTAAAATCCTCCATGACCGCCTCACTTCCCTCCCCCCGCAAGGTCACCAGATTACAGCGAAAAGCTATGTCCTTTTCGCCGAGGGCTACTCCCATGCTGGCCGCCTCAAGGGGAGAGCGTCCCGTGTGGTAAAGCGCCGGGTCGTAGCCAAGTATGCTCATGTTCCCGACATCGCTTCCAGGAGGGAATCCAGGGGGAATCGTATGGGCAAGGCCTAAAGTCCCGTGGGAGGCGAGCCAATCCATATTCGGCGTTGCCGCCGCCTCCAATGGGGTCTTGCCGCCCAACTCCGTGAGGGGATAGTCAGCCATCCCATCCCCTTGCAAAATAACGAATTTCAATTTTTTTTGTATCCCTTCAGGATTCCCGCCAGCGACTCAATATCAGGAGCGATCCGGATCGGCTGGCCCGATTGGCTGAGCGCGATATCGGGGTCCTTCAAACCGTGTCCCGTAAGGGTGCACACGACTACTTCCCTTTTGCGGAAAAGCCCTTCCCGGCTCTTTTTGATCACGCCCGCGATCGAAATGGCCGAGGCTGGCTCGCCGAGTATCCCCTCTGAACTCGCCAATAACTTATAAGCGCCAAGAATGTCATCATCGCTGATCGCCTCGATCACTCCCTGAGATTCGTCGCGCGCTGAAAGCGCTCCCTGCCAGCTTGCGGGGTTTCCGATGCAAATGGCGCTGGCGATCGTTTCCGGATGCTCCACCACTCTACCAAGAACGATGGGCGCGGCGCCCGCTGCCTGAAACCCCATCATGCGGGGCAAAGCCGCGATCCTGCCAAGCTGAGAGTATTCCTTGTATCCTTTCCAATAAGCCGTGATGTTCCCGGCGTTTCCGACCGGCAAAAAATGATAATGCGGCGCCGTGCCCAAAACGTCGCAGATCTCAAAGGCTGCCGTCTTCTGCCCCTCGATGCGGTAAGGATTCAAAGAATTGACCAGGGTGATGGGAAAATGGCGCGTGGCCTCTTTGACCAGCTTCAGGGCGGTGTCGAAATTTCCCTCCACTTCGATCACCCTGGCCCCGTGGATCATCGCCTGGCTGAGCTTACCGCGAGAGATATTTCCCTGAGGAATGAGCACGTAGGCCTCAAGCCGGGCTCTGGCGGCATACGCCGCAGCTGACGCCGAGGTGTTTCCGGTGGACGCGCAAATGACCGCTCGGCTCCCCTCTTCCACCGCTTTACTGATGGCTACCGTCATGCCTCGATCCTTGAAAGAACATGTGGGGTTGAGGCCTTCGAGTTTGAGAAAGAGTTCGATGTCAGGATTGATCAGGCGCTCCAAATTCCGGCAGCGCACGAGGGGAGTGTTGCCTTCATGCAAGGTGACAATGCTCTCTTCCTTCTCGACCGGTAAGAGGTCCCAATAGTAACGGATCACGCCGGGCCAGATGGAAGATGCTGCTGCAGCGCGTCGGGCGCGGGTGAATTTCTGAGTTTTAGTTTTCATTACGGTGAAGCGAAGGAGACCACGCGGAGATATACGCTCTTGGCTTTGACGACCTTCAGGCGGTTGATGCGGACAAGAGCCATCCTGAGATCTCTTTCCGTAGCCTCTTTCGTATGCATGACGATGGGAACGGTGTTCCCTTGCCTCTCTTCTTTTTGAATCACGGAAGCGATACTAATGCCATAGCCGCCGAGAATGCCAGCGATTTGCGCTAAAACGCCGGGTCTGTCCAATACCATGAAGCGGAGGTAATAGTCGCTCCTCAGCTCGCTGATGCTTTTGATCGGGATGCGGCTCAAGCTCCCCATCGGGTAGCCCAGAGGCGGTATGCGCAGGGTTTTTCCATGGAGCCTGTTTCTGGCGATCTCGATGATATCGGCCAGGACTGCGGTAGCCGTAGGCATCATCCCCGCGCCCTGCCCGAAGTACATTGTCGGACCTAAAGCTTCTCCCTCGATAAAGACCGCGTTGTAGGGACCGCGCACCAGGGCCAGGGGATGCTGGACCGGGATCATGGCCGGATGGACACGCGCTTCGATGGCGCCGTTTTCATATCGGGCTATAGCCAGGAGCTTGATCCGATACCCCAGCTCTCTGGCGTAGGAAATATCCATCGGCGAGATGTGCCGAATCCCCTCGGTGTAAATATCCTTAAGCTTCACCCGCGTGCCGAAGGCCAAGACGACCAGAATGGCAAGCTTATGCGCTGCATCTATTCCGTTGACGTCGAAGCTGGGATCAGCCTCCGCGTATCCTAATTCCTGCGCGCTGGTGAGGGCCTGATGGAAATCTTCCCCCTTTTCCTCCATGGTCGTAAGGATATAGTTACAAGTCCCGTTCAGTATGGCGAAGAGGGAACGGTTCCTGTCACCCGCCAGCCCCTCTTTCAGAGTTCGGATGATAGGGATCCCTCCTCCCACGCTGGCCTCAAAGCCGATATCGATCCCGTGCTTTTGGGCTTGGGAAAAGATCTCTTCCCCGTGAACGGCCAGGAGAGCCTTGTTGGCGGTCACGACATCCTTGCCCGCCTCCATAGCCTTCAAAATGTAGCTGCGGGCCGGTTCGTAGCCTCCGATCAATTCGACAACGATGTGGATATCGGGATTGCGCAGGATCTCTTCAGGGCGATGAGTGACAAGACCAGCGGGAAGCTTGAAACCTTGCCGCCTATTCCTGTTCCTGATCAGGACCTTCTTTAAAATTAAAGGAGCACCTACTCTTCTCTTTATAAGCTCCTGATTTGTCGTTAGTAATTGTATGACCCCCTGCGCTACCGTGCCACGGCCTAGTAGGGCTATATTGATTCCCCTCTTCATGGTCAGTCCAGAATCTTTATCAGTCGAGAATCTTTCCTAGCGCCCGGCGGATGGTTCGGATGGCTTGTCGTGTGCGGTGCTCATTTTCGATCAGGGCGAAGCGCACAAAAGGATCACCGTACTGGCCGAAGCCGATGCCCGGCGAAACTGCTACTTTCGCCTCCTTGAGAAGGAACTTGGAGAACTCGACCGAGCCCATCGGCTTGCACGGTTCGGGAATCTCTGCCCAAACGAACATCGTCCCCTTGGGCTTTTTGATCTTCCACCCTACCCGCGCCAGACCGTCGACCAAGGTGTCCCGCCGCTTGCGATACGTCTCGCGGATCTCCTCCACGCACTCCTGGGGTCCGTTCAAGGCCTGGATGGCCGCGATCTGAACCGGCTGGAAAATCCCGTAATCCATGTAGCTCTTTAGCCTGGACAACGCATGGACCAGCTCGCGGTTGCCCACACCGAAGCCGACCCTCCAGCCGGGCATGTTATAGCTTTTGGAAAGAGAGAAAAACTCGATCCCGAGCTCCTTGGCACCGGGGACCTGAAGCAGACTCGGAGGTTGGTACCCGTCAAAGGTAATGTCAGCGTAGGCCAGATCGTGAATGACCAGCAGCTCGTGCTCCTGAGCAAAGCGCACGACCCGGTGGAAGAAATCCAAATCCACCACCTCTGTGGTCGGATTGTGGGGAAAGCTGATGATGAGCAACTTAGGCTTGGGCCAGGTCTGCTTAATCGCTTCCTCCAGGTGTGAGAGAAACCCTTCGCTCGAAAGCATGGGGATGCTGCGCAGGTCGCCTCCCGCTAGAATGACGGAATATTGATGGATGGGATAGGTGGGGCTCGGGCAAAAGACCACATCGCCCGGATCCACGATGGCCCACACCAGGTGCCCCAATCCTTCTTTTACCCCGATCGTAACGATCGCCTCGGTCTCAGGATCGATATCGACCTGGAAACGTCTCTTGTACCAGCCCGCGATGGCGACCCTGAGCTTGTAGATTCCTCTCGAGACAGAGTAGCGATGGTTATGCGGTTTCTTCACCGCTTCGATGAGCTTTGCCACCACATGAGGAGGGGTAGGATTATCGGGATTTCCCATACCGAAATCCACGACGTCTTCCCCTCTCCGCCGCGCATCGAGCTTTAAACTATCAATAATGTTGAAGACGTAAGGGGGCAGCCTTTTGATGCGCTGAAATTCCACCCTGTTTACCTCGTAGCTCTCAGCTATCAGCCGTCA
>Ga0156242_1230_pt1 | contig 17025 bp, 19 predicted proteins | sample RifCSPlowO2_12_FD_107889 | JGI IMG/M metagenome (GOLD analysis project Ga0156242, IMG submission 107889) | Deltaproteobacteria bacterium RIFCSPLOWO2_12_FULL_57_22 | reverse complement strand
TCTCTTTTTACAGACGTGATCAGATTTTCGGGCATAGGGTTCCTCCAAAGACGTTTCTCGTTCTCCTAACACCCCAGGGTTTAGAAAACAACTCGATTTTCTATGCCGTTAGGGCATCATGTATGACCTTTGCCTCGTCCAACACGAATACGGGGGTCAGGCAGCGGGGCGGGATAAGGCGTCTTTTTACGACGGGAAAGCCATCCATACGACCTGCTTGCGCGTACGCGCAGGCAAATAGACAGCGCTCCGAGGTCATGCTGTGGGTTACGTGAAAAGACCCCTTTAAATTTCCTGCAAAGGGCAGTGGAAGAAGTTGAGCAATGCGCTCAGAGAAGGGCGACGGCACAAAAAGTCAAAAAGGTCTGCCTGACCCCCGCCTTGCGCGAGATCATGTTGTGGGTTACGTGAAAAGACTCCCTTAAATTTCCCCCATTTGACGCCGTTCCTTGGAAGTTGTAGGTTGAGTTAGGATAGCAGAAAGGAGAAAGTCTTTATGCCACCGATCCTTGATGCTGAGTTGAAGACCTACGAAGAGAACCGCGATCAGTTGCTTGGGACAGCCGAGGGCAAATTTGTTCTCATACAGAATAACCAAGTCGTTGGGCTTTACGACTCCAAGATGGACGCTATTGCCATGGGCTACCAACAGTTTGGAAACGTTCCTTTCCTTGTCAAGCAAATCGTAAAGGTAGAGGCACCGCAAAACTTTACTTCCAACCTTCTCGGCGTCTAACGTGCCTTCCTTCACTTCCCAGGTTCCCAATCTCCAAGCAGTCGGCCCAATCGTTGAACTTCGCATCGCTGTCGGTGCAGCCGTCGAGTCGATCCTTCGAAAGGCCGGGAATCCGGTCCCTACGCCCATCGCGGCCGTAGCGATGATTGACACGGGCGCGACCGGTAGCGTCATTCGTCAGGGCTTGGCCGCTCAACTTGGCCTCAACCCGGTTGGCGTCACCCATATCAACACCCCCTCTTCCACTAATGTTCCCTGCTACGAATACCTTGTAAGGCTACTGTTCCCAAATAACGTCTTGGTAGAAACGACTGTATTGGAAGCGCCTCTTCAGGGTCAACATATCCAGTGCCTCATCGGCCGAGACGTTCTGGCTCACGGGGTCTTCGTTTATATCGGTTACGGAAACCTCTTCAGCTTAAGCTTTTGACCGCGATGACCTCTTCGACCATCACGCCGTAAAGGCGATAGCACGCGGGATAAGAGGTCTTTTGCGGCGGGAAAGCCATCCATACGACCTGCTTGCGCGTACACGCAGGCAAGTAGAAGCGGTGGGGCATGTCGCGCCGTCCTCGCATTCTCACCCCTTCGATAGGGCCCTGCGGGCCTACTCAGGCCAGGCGGTGGACCTCCAAGAAGCCGCGGGACGAGCGAGCCCTGCATCTGCGTTGCCGAATATTGTCTGGTGATCAGTCGGTGGCATCTGCCTTTATGGCCGCGAGGAGACCTGCGTGCGTGCTTGCCTGCGTGTACGCGCAAGCAGGTCCACACAGGCAGATAGACAGCGGTCCGAGGTCATGCTGTGGGTTACGTGAAAAAACTTCCGCCCCCTTTAAATTTCGCTAATTTTCCCGGACGTCGCCGCCGTCGTCATTGTGGGCATGATCATGATGCCCAATGATGACGATGATCATCAGCATGTCGTCGTCGGCGACGACGACATGCCGGTTACTGGCATGGTGGCGCGTGTCCGTCAGTGGTTCAGCCTGCCGGCACCTTGGCCACTGGCTTGCCGCGGAGCCCCTCATCGACAAGCTGCGCAAGGAAATCGGCGAATGGCACGATATTCTGCCGCACGCTTGCCTTTTCCAGAGCGGCCATGTAGGCGTCCCGCCGTTCCAGCGGCACCACGGTCCAGGGGTATCCGCCTGCCGCGAGCATCACGTTCATGAGGAATCTGCCGATACGGCCATTGCCGTCCGTATAGGGGTGGATATAGACGAAGATGAAGTGGCCGAGCACGACCCGCACTGACGGTTCGGACTCCTCCGTCAGCATCTCGAAAAACACCGGCATGGCATCGCGCACCGCCTCGCGGTTAGGCGGAACGTACATTGAGCGCCGGATGAAAACCGGCCCGTTGCGGTAACCGGCAAGGTCGGCGGTGCGCAGCAATCCCGCCGTCACGCTCGGCGCGAACAATTCACGGTACCAGGTGCCGTGATCCTCGTCTGCAACGGCTCCTGGATTCTCGCCACGCAGCACCCTGCGCAGGCTCTTCTGCACCGCCTGGTAGGCAAGCCAGTAGCCGCGAGCCGCGATCGCATTGCGCTGCTCGCGGTCTTGCTCGTTTGTGTCAGGGTTCCAATCACCGCTGCGGACGCGCTCGATCAGCAACGGGCTGACGCGGTAGCCTTCAATGGATAGCGAGTGATAGGCGTCAGTGACATAAACCTCCTGCACATGCTTCAGATAGGCGTTGATATTCTTCGCTTGTCCGGGCGACACGGGAAACCTTTCGATCACTGCCCCGCGCATTTGCTGCCACATGAGGCGTATCCGGCCCGCGTAGGGGGACGCCTCCCGCCTCGGGAGCACAATATCGATCCTGGTTTTGAACGGGTCCTGTTCGCGCAAGGTATAACCGGCGGCGCGCATGGTCTTCAGGATGTCATCGGCGATGCGGTCACGCCCGAGGTTGCGGAATGCTCCCGCAAGCCGTCCGGCGATCGTGCTGTGCCCGCCCTCCAGAAGGCGGTCCAGCACTTCCGAAGCATCGCGGATCGTCGCAAGTGCCGCGCGCGCGTCAGTGGGATTGTGCTCGAAGAATCCGGGCGAGCTGGCAATCAGCGCCGCAGGCAGCGAGAATAGCCGCAGCCCGTTCCTCTCTTCGATGTCCTTCTCCTCGGGTACGGCGGCGCGAACATCGAACAACGAAGTTCCGTACGGCAGCGCCGTGGCCTTGTTGCCGCCCCTGGGAGAGCGTACCACAAGCTGGGGCGGTACGGCATGGTTCCCGGCATGCAGGGACAGGGAGTGCTCCGGTGAAAGGCACCAGTCGCTGCCAAAGCGCTCGCGCAGATAAGCGGCGCAGAAGGCCCAGAAGGAGGCATACCAGGCTGTGCTTTCGCCGCCCGCGTGATCCGGGTGCGTCGCTATGTACCAGCCCTTCATGACCTCTTGCAGGAAGCCGTTCTTGAGCAGGCGCTCCCGGTGCACCCGTTTGAGGTCGGCGGCCCGGATGGCGACGACACCCCGGTCCTGAAGCGCCCTCAGGGCTTCAAGGGATTCGGCCAGTTTCTCCTGCGGCGTTGCCATCAGCTGTATCCTGTCATTAGGTTATGGCGCTGCGCGCTCGCCAGGTTTTCGCGCTGCATCTTCATTAGGTTATTATGTTGTATCATTTTTAGGTCATCGTGTCGAGCGAAGATTAGGTTTTTGTGCGCCGTCCTGATTTACCATAATCCACCACCGTCCTTCCCGGATTCCGAAATTCCGATCACCGATCTCCGACTCCCGCGTTCATTTCTTGATCAAACGGTCTTGTTCCCACAGAGTGCCGGCCGCAGCGTCGCGACATCGACGCCCAAGAGGACGGCCGTCGCCATGTCGGCCTTCGTCCGATCGCTTATCACCTCGCGCTCGAACTCGGCCGACGCTGCCAGAACGTCGAGATAGAACCGGCCGCCGACGGTGGTCGTTTCGATCTGTTCCTGGAGAGATCGAAACCCGACCCCGGCTTCGCGCAGGCCCTTGATGACCTCGACCAGGTGGGGAAGGGAGCGCCCAAGGCGGTCCAGCTTCCACACCACGAACACGTCGCCACTTTGAGCGGCTTCGAGCGCCTGACGCTGCAAATCGAGATTCTGTTCTTCGGTTGATACCCGCGCATAGCCGATGTTCATGCCGCCCGCGAGAACGGTGCGGGCATTCTGGCCGCAATCTTGACGCCGCCCTGGAACTGGCGGCGCGGTGAACGCCTTACGCCGTCCGGATCGTCACACGCCGCACCTGCCAGGGACCGTGACTGTAGCGACTTTGCCACCTGGGAAGACGCGCAGGCTTTCTTAGAGCGGGCCGGGCGATCCGCACCGGCTCGACCGTGACAGCGATAGTATCGCATGCGAGAGCCTGCGCTAGAAAGGCCGGAGGGGATAAGGGGTTGGGGGTCTTTTACGACGGGAATGCCATCCATACGACCTGCTTGCGCGTACACGCAGGCAAGTAGAAGCGGCGAGTCCCGTCGCGCCGCGCTCGCACTCTCACCGGAGGATCTTCAAGAAGCCACGAGCGAGGTTGGCATCCGCGTTGCCGAATATTGTCTGGTTTTGTCTGGTCATCACTCAGTGGCATCTGCTTTTATGGCAGCCGGGAGATAGACAGCGCTCCGAGGTCATGCCGTGTTGCCTGAAAAGACTCCCCTTCAAATTTCCCTCTAATTAGAAAAGAGACATCGACCCATCATCACGCAATCCGTTGAATCTGCCTCTTTGTGCATAGGCGTGGATGCCTGGTGCCAACTCGAGATGTCTCGCCCAGTCGAGCATTATTTTAACGTTCGTCTCTACTGTCGCAGGTTTCCACTCTACATCACAGTCTGCCGAAAGACGTTGCGCAAGTCTCTTGAGCGAAATGTGTTGCGACGAGACCGTTGTCAGAATTTTAATAAAAGTAGAGAACATTGGCCATTTAAGAGCAGCCTTTCGTGCAATCTCAATACGGCGATCGGAATCGAGTGCAAACGCGTAGCACTCCACCTTAACGAAGATTGATTTGGAACGTCGAGATATTAAATCCATTTCTTCAAGCATGGACAGCGATTTATAGATGGTGCTGCGGCGAATACCAGACCAATCAACCGACTCTTTCTTCTGGGCGGCAGTAGCAATGCGTGTTGCCACTTGCACAACGGGAGCAAAGTGAATTGCGGGAACAGTCACCCCAGGCAGAGGGGTCAAAGTCCGCTCATGGCTCAACTTACCGACCCTCTGAGTCTAAGAACCGCGAGTGCAAAACCCAGTCGAGTGACTCAATCCCCGCGAATGATGTCCGTGCAAAATTGTGACCGGATCGGGAGACCCAGCCGAAGTCAGTCTGGCGTAAAATAGGGCAAGGTCACCAAGAAGGCAACAGCCAATAGGCAACCGCTCTGATCTAGCTTTTTCCTCTGCTTATCGAGGTTCCTCATGCCTCGGGCTGATTTCCGACCTACCGTATTTTGCGGCGCGTTCTTTGACGGTAAAGCCAATCGTCCGCTTCTTGGGCTCCGGCGGGGACATAAGTACCTCAAAAAAAACTTACCACATAGTTCGCACCGGATACTGATAAACCAACTTGTCCGACGTTAAGACCACGAGACCATGCACCATCGCCTGACAGACGAGCATCCGGTCAAAAGGGTCCTTATGCAGCAGCGGAAGCCGGGCGAGATGGAGTGCCGCTTCTTCGTCCAGCGGCAGCGGCTCAATACCATGCTCTTGGCGCTGGGATGGAACAAATCGATCGGGCGGCTCCGGCAGGGGCAGCCGTCCCAAGGCGTACTTGACCGCGATCTCCCATGCGGAGACTGAGCTCAGGTAAACGTCATTTCCCGGATCGACAAATAGATCACGAGCACGAGCTGAGAGTTCAGGGGCATCGGTGATGATCCATAAAAAGGCGGAGGTATCCAGGAGCAATCTCATGGCTCTTGGCCATAGAAGGAAGCCAGAACATCGGAGGGCAGAGGTTCAAAGAACTCAGCCGGTATCTTGACCTTCCCCTTGGCAAGACCCACAGGCCGCTTAGTCTTCCGGCCGGGCGGGATAGGACGGATCTCGGCGATCGGGACATTCCTCTTGCACAAAAGAATCGATTCTCCCCGGGCAAGTCTTCCCAGGTAGCGTGAAAGATGCGTTTTTGCTTCATGAATGTTGAGCTTGATCATAGTTTATTTATAACCTAACAAATAAACTAAGTCAAACTTCGCTACGACTCCTCTTAGTCCGGAGAACGTGCTGAGCCCGGGGCTCGGGGGCACTAAGAACCACTCGTCACCCAGCCTTTTCTTCGTTTATGTGTTCCTTCCCGGGGTTCATCGCACGTACGACATGTCGAATGTCCCCTCGGGGATTTGACGCGGGACGTCGCCGGGCTCCCCAAAGACCTTGATTAGCTCCGCTGCGTAGGCGTACTGCTCCTCGATGAACTTCTGGTCCCACCGAGTGATGTATACGGCGGAGCTGCGCTGGTGCAAGAGCTTGGCGCCATGATCTGTCTTTATCCCCATCGCCTTGGCGCCAATTCCACTCCTGAATATGTTATCCCGGCGGTCGGAAGCGCCCTTCCGATAGACGCAAAAGAAGCGATTTATATTGTATTCCAAGAAATGGGAAAGAAGGACTTGTCATCTCTTACGGTTAAGAACTACTGCCGTTGATCCCTCTCGGATAGCGGCTTTTGAAGGCACGGAGTTGACGGCATGATAATTGCTGACATCACGGGAAACACGAGCTTGGAGGGAGAACATGTACAGGGTTTGCATTGACGTGGGTGGAACCTTCACCGACTGTTTAACCTTAGACGACCAGGGAAACCTTCAGGAATTCAAGTCGCCAACCACTCCGCAGGATCCTTCACTGGGTTTCCTTACCTGCTTGGCTAAAGCCGCCAGACACTATAACCAGTCCGTCGCTTCCTTTCTGGCTGATGTTCAACTGCTCATCCACGGCACGACCCTTGCCACCAACACCCTCATCAACGAGAACGGCGCCAAGACCGGCATGATCACGACCAAGAACTTTCGCGATGTCATTGAAATCCGCAAGGGTTACAAAAACATCCGAACCTCGATGTACAATGTCTTCGTACCCCCTTACAAGCCGCTGGTCCCAAGGGACTTGCGCCTGGAGGTTGAAGAGCGCACCCTCTACAACGGCGAAATCCTGACTCCGCTAAACGAGGCTGAGCTGCGACAAGCCATCGCACGCCTCAAAGAAAAGGAAGTCCAGTCTGTCGCGATCTGTTTCCTGCATTCCTACGCGAACCCCCAGCACGAGCAACGGGCCGCCGAGATCTGCAAGGCCTCTTTTAACGGCGCGTACGTGACGGCCTCGCACGACATCCTGCCTGTCTGGCGGGAGCACGAGCGGTTTTCAACAACTGTCGTTTCCGCCTATGTGGGGCCGGTGGTGGAACGCTATCTCCGGGCGCTGGAGAAGCGGCTTCGAGACTCCGGATTCCACGGGAACCTCCTCCTGATGCTCTCCAGCGGGCTGGTAGAAACCCTTGAGCACTGCATTCCGCGAGCCGCCTTTCTGATCGGCTCAGGACCAGCCGCGGCTCCCGCCGGGGCGCTCTATTTGGGCAAAGCCTTGGATCACCAAAACCTCCTGTCCATCGATATGGGAGGCACTTCTTTTGATGTCGGCTTGATCCGGCAGGGTGAGATTCCCACCACCACCGAGAGTTGGATCGGGGACGAACGGGTCGCAATCAAGCTGGTCGACATCCACTCTGCGGGCGCCGGAGGCGGCTCCATCGCGTGGATCGATTCTCTGGGCCTCCTGCGGGTTGGACCCCAATCCGCGGGCGCCGAGCCGGGACCTGCCTGTTATGGCAAAGGAGGGGCGAGACCCACAGTTACCGATGTGGACGTAGCGTTGGGCTACGTCCCTGCGGATTATTTCCTGGGTGGCGAGATTCCCCTTGACATGCAACGCGCCACGGAAGCTGTTAAAAGCGTCGCTGCGCCGATGAATATGTCAATTCCTCAGGCCGCGCAGGCCATCTTTACCACTGTGAACTCCTTTATGGCGGACCAGATTACCGAGGTTTCCACCCGGCGGGGTTATGATGTTCGGGACTTCACGCTCGTGGTTGGGGGAGGAGCCGGTCCCATCCACGCCGCCTTCATTGCCGATCTCCTTGGAATCCCGACGGTCCTAGTCCCCTCCGTAGCTGCTGCCTACTCGGCCTTCGGGATGTTCGCCATGGACATCGGTCGCAATTTCGCTCGCTCTTACTTTTCCCGGGCTGATCACATCGATCTGGATAGAGTCAACCGGCTCTTCTTGGAAATGGAGCAAGAGGCCCTTGAAGGCTTCAGGTCGATGGATGTCCGTCCTGACGAGATCCTCTTCTACCGGACGGCGGACATACGTTATATCGGGCAGTTCCACGAGGTTGAAGTGGAGGTAGCGGCGGGAAAGATATCCGCCGATGAGATACAGACTGCCCTCCAGAAATTCAATGAGAGGCACGAGGAGCTTTACACTTTCAAGATGCCGTGGAAAGGAGTTGAGCTTCTTAACTTCCGTCTTCGGGCTGTTGCTCCCAAGGCGCCGTTTCATTTACACGAACTCGCTCCGGGAAGCGCTGATGCTTCGGCCGCTCTAAAAAGACACCGATCCTGCTGGTTCAATGGACAGAGGGTGGAGACCCCCGTGTATGACGGGGATAAGCTCCTCGCCGGGAACCAATTCCACGGACCTGCGATCATCGAAGAGAGCACGACGACCGTGGTCATCCCGGATTCCTTCTCTTGTTCCGTTGATCAGTGGAAAAACTACGTGCTCAGGCGGTTGACTCAGGCATGAAGCGAAGTGTAGGAGGAGAACGTCTATGAAACAGCGAAGCGTCGATCCCATCACTCTTTCTACTATATGGCACACCTTTCAAAGCACCTGCCGGGAGATGCGCTATGTCCTGGATCGGACGGCGCAGAGTTTTCTCATGGCCCAGCTCCATGACGTGGCCGCCGGCATTTGGGACGCTCAGGCTCGCACGCTTGCGGTTCCCGCGGGCCCGACCTCCCAGCTTCTGTCGCAGAAGTTTTCGGTCCGCTACATCCTGGACAAATTCGGCGACAATCTTCACCCCGGTGACGTGATCCTGAACAATGACCCCTACCACGGCTACTGCAACCACCTGCCTGACTGGGGTTTCTTCCGCCCTATCTTCTACAAGGACGAACTGCTCTTTTTCACCATGGCACGGGGACATCAGATGGATACCGGCGGCTCGTACCCAGGGGGCTATTTTCCCAACGGCTACGATATTCATGCCGAAGGCCTCTGCATTCCTCCGATCAAAGTAATCGAGAAGGGCGTGGAGAGAAAGGATTTGTTCGAGCTGATCTGGAATAACGTTCGCTTCCCGGAAGCGGTTCGCGTCGACAATTATGCGCTGATTGCTGCGACCAAAATATGTGAAAATCGGCTCCTGGCCGTGGTGAAGAAGTACGGAAGGGATGCCGTCATAGACTGTATAGAGGAGATGCTCGCCCGGATGGAGCAGGCGATACGGGCCGCGATCGCCGAGGTGCCCGACGGGACGTACTATGGCGAAGCTGCGTCCGATGACGACGGTACGGAACTTGACGTGCCCGTGTGGGTGCGGTGTGAGGTTACGGTCCAGGGCGACGAGCTGACGATCGATTTCTCGAAGAGCGACAAGCAGAGGAAAGGATTTGTGAACAACGTTTACTCCGCCACGTACAGCCGCGCCATCGCCGGAAGCTTCCTGTTCTTCGATACCGCCCTCGCCGACTTCCACAACGAAGGAAGCATGAAGCCGATCAAAGTCATCGCCCCTGAAGGGAGCGTGGTGAACGCCAAGTATCCAGCCACCGTTGGTGGGGGGCCGGTAAACGTGGGGCACCAGGTCCTGGAGGCCACATTGATGGCGCTTTCTCAGGCCATGCCGCATAAAGCAATCGCTTCCTGGTCACGTCACCAGGGACACTACATATTCGGCACGGACCCTCGAACCGGCGAGCGGTACGTGCAGACAACTTTCGACGCTGATGGTGGTGCCGGCGCAGTGACGGGATATGACGGATATGAGGGCGCGGCTGCTTTCCCCAGCCTCGCATCCGTGCAACGGGGTGATACAGAAGAGGTAGAAAGTCGCTTTCCCTGGCGTATCTTGCGCTATCATCTAATCCCTGATCTTTCCGGCGCGGGCAAATGGCGAGGCGCTTGCGGCGTGCGCTGGGAGGCAATGAACGTCGGAGGTGAGGGGGGTATGGCGACAGGAAGCTCGGACGGTCACCAAACCCAGCCGCCAGGAGCTGCCGGAGGATCGCCGGGCCCGCTGTGCAAGGCCTACTTGCTGCGAGGTAACGACAAAATGGTTGTGAAGCCACACCGGATGTACCAGCTTCAGACTGGTGACGTGCTGGTAAAGATCAGCGGTGGTGGTGCGGGAGTCGGCAACCCGCTGGAGCGAGACCCCGAGAAAGTGTTACAGGACGTGGTCATAGAGTTCATCAGCCTCGAAGTAGCCCGTGAGGTCTATGGGGTGGTCATCAACCCCACGACGATGGAAATCGACTGGGAAAAGACCGAAGCCTTGAGAGCTCAGAAAGGAACGGGTAAAGCCTGATATTCAATGACTGCCGCCGAAGTCCGGGCGAAGGGAAAAGAGCTCACAGGGCGCAGGATTTACCGTGGATACGCAGCCAGATCTCCCCGAAAGTAGGGAGGCGCCTGCAACGCAGGCTTCCCGAGAATTTCAGATTTTCGTCAAGCCTTTCGGCGCGATCTGCAACCTGGATTGCGGCTACTGCTACTACCTTAAGAAGAGCGAGCTCTATCCCAAAGGCGGGCCTTTGCGTATGGACGAGGGCCTCCTGGAGCGCTACATCATCCAGCACATCCAAGCTTCCCCCAGGCCACTGATCGCTTTTTCCTGGCACGGAGGAGAACCCACGCTCTTAGGCCTGGACTACTTTCGAGAGATCGTCGCGCTGCAAAAAAAACACCTGCCGGTCGGACGCCGCATCATCAACGGCATCCAGACCAATGGCACGCTCATCGACGAGGCATGGTCGAGCTTCTTCGCCGCGGAGGGATTTTACGTCGGGCTCAGCCTCGACGGCCCACGGGAGTTCCACGATCGCTACCGCCTCACCAAGGGCGGAAAGCCCACGCATAAGCAAGTGATGCATGCCTACCGGCTCCTGCGCAAGTACCGGGTGTCGTGCGATATCCTTTGCGTGTTAAACGATCAAAACGTCCGCCACCCCATCCAGCTCTACCGGTTCTTCAAGGAGATCGGCGTTGAGCATCTTCAGTTTCTTCCCGTCGTGGAGCCCGCAGGAGACGGAAAGGGAAAAGTGAGCCGCCACACGGTCCCGCCCGAGGCCTACGGCTTGTTTCTCTCAACCGTCTTCGATGAGTGGGTCCGGCACGATATCGGCCGCATCGTGATTCAGACCTTCGACGAGGCGCTCAAGACGGCTTGCGGTCTGGAGCACGCGCTCTGCATCTTTCGCGAAACCTGCGGGGATATCCCTGCTCTGGAACATAACGGAGACCTATTCGCCTGCGATCATTTTGTCGATCCGCAGCACTATCTGGGAAACATTCAACAGACGCCTTTAATAGAGATGCTGGAGAGCCCCGCGCAGAAGGATTTCGGAAGAGCCAAGCAGGACCACTTGCCCCGTTACTGTAGAGAGTGCGGCGTTCTCCCGATGTGCCACGGTGGCTGTCCCAAGGACCGCTTCATTACGACTCCCGACGGCGAAGACAGTCTAAACTATCTCTGTGCCGGCTACAAACAATTCTTCACTCATAGCCGGCCCTATCTATTAAAGCTCGCCAGCCTCTGGCGCGCCGAAGAGCCGTTGGAAAGGATGATGCAAATGGCGCGGACCGAGACCACAAAGGTAATCCCGACCGCAAGTCGAAATGATCCATGCCCCTGCGGGAGTGGCCGAAAATACAAAAAATGTTGCCTGGGCAAATTAAGTATGAAGGCTTGGTCATCGACACGGAACGATTGATAGAAGCGGCGCGATGAACGGGAAGCCTGTTTCCAAAAAGCAGAGCCTCCCCGATTTTTTGCTGAATTTCGGAAAAAAGAGCCGGAAATTTCCCAGTTTCTGGAAAATAAACCGCCCTGGCAATCGCCGTAACGTCCAGGCTTGATCCGTTTTATTGGTACGGCTTTTGCTGATCCCGCTAAGAAGAACCACATGCGGCAATGAAGCTTCCCGTGGACCGTAGACAAAAAAAGAAGAAAACCAGCTAAAACCCATGCGACCGCTTCAGGAGCTTGTCGAATATTCCTCCTCCCTTCACGGACACCTCTGCGCCGGGCAGATCCTTGGCGTCCGCATGGCCATGGTGGGTTGCCGTGAAATAGACATTGAGGAACCCAGGGGTTGCAAGAAACTGATCGTCTACGTGGAGATCGACCGTTGCGCCACGGATGCCATTCAAGCCGTCACGGGATGCTCGTTGGGCAAGAGAACCTTAAAATTTTTGGATTACGGGAAGATGGCCGCCACCTTTATCAACCTGCAGACGGGAAAGGCCATTCGCATTGTGGCAAAGGATGAGTCGAGATCGCAGATTCCTGCTTACGTCAACGGATGCTCCAACCAGCACGAGGCGGAGAAAAGCGCCTACCTGATCATGCCGGAGGAAATTCTGTTCGACATCCAACCTGCGAAGATCCAGATCCCCGCCGAAGATATGCCAGGGCTGAGAGGCGAAAGAAGTGTCTGCACACAATGCGGAGAGGGGATCAACTTTAGACGCGAAGTCCAGATCAGCGGGCAGATATTCTGTATCCCGTGCGCCCGAGGAAGCTATCCAACCCAATCCGGGAAACAGCGACTCGCAGCGTCACATCCGAAAGTGCTCCTTGTCGTGGGGGGCAAAAAAAGCGGCAAGACCACCTTGATCGAAAAGCTCATTCCAGAGCTGTGTGGCCGAGGCTACCGGATAGGAACCGTTAAACATCACCACTCCAGCTCCCCGCTGGATGTGGATCGCGCGGGAAAGGACTCCTGGAGACACCGCAAGGCAGGGGCCAGGTTTGTGGCCCTCGTTTCTCCGACCGAGGTGGCAACGTTCCAGAACACCGATGAAGCGACGCCGTTGGAAGAAGTCATTGGGTCTTTAAGAGACGTGGATCTCGTCTTGGTTGAGGGCTTTAGAGCTGAGTCAAAACCGAGGATACAAATCCGCGGAGGTCTGACACAGAACGCCTCCAGCTACGCCAAAGATAAGTATCTTCTTGCCCTGGTGAGTCCGGAGAACCCTAATGGCGAGGTTCCCTGTTTCCGTCCAGATGAGATCCGGCCCCTCGCTGACCTGATCGAGGAACGAATGTTGAGCGGCTCTTCTTCGACATTGACTTTCCATCCGATCAACGACAAACACTCTCCCCGTTGAGAACTCGGCAGAGCTCTTAGAGACGGGATCCGGAGCGGACACCTGTGACCTCTCGTCCCCTTTTTCCGTCAAACACCGCTACGGTAGCGGGTCCCTGAGAAAAAGAATTGAAATTAGTTTCTTTTCGCAGAGAGTCTCCGGAACCCTAAGCCCGTAAGAAAGGGGTCTGCTCCTGGCTTTTACTTTCGAGCCGGGCCTTTTTAAGTTTTAAATCCGGCGGCGGCCTACGGTCCAATACGGCAACCGCATAATACCATCGGGGCTGGGGCTGTTTACCGTTTCGCCCGCCTCTCCTCCTTAATCTTCTCAGCCAAATAAACCTTGATCAGGGATTGATACGGAATATCTTTTTTGTTGGCCAGGACCTTGAGTTCATTCAGCATCTCCCGGGGAAGGCGGAGTGATATGGATTTGACCGGCGCTTCGATTCCAGGATCAAATTCGATACCGACACGCTTTTCTTTTGAAAAATCAAAATAGTCGGTCGTGTCATGAGTGTCCCAGAACTCTCGCTCTTCGTCTTCAGTCTTGAATTTCGGGATCTGTTTAATCTTCCTTTTCATAAGTCTCTCTCTCCCTCCTGCTCATGGGTCGGGCGCTGATGACTCGGATGCGCCTGCTGCGCAGAGTGAAAACAACGGTTAGAAGTCGGCTACCCAAGGTCTTTCCCAAGGCGGCGTATCGAGCTTCACTTCCCCCCTTAGTGCTACGGCCTATCAACAGCGGTTTGTTAAAGAAGATCTCTTCTGCTTCCCGATCAGTTACCCCGTGTTTCTTTTCGTTCTTGCCAGAGTTTCCGTCATCCCACTCAAATCCGCGCACCCCTCGGAGGATCTCCTGCATAGATTCAGTATATTACTATCATATACGTACCCAAAGCAAGAGTCCGCAAAATTCAAAAGGCCCGGGCTGGTTAGAGCCTCGGGCCTTTGACTTTTTAAATCCGGCGGCGACCTACTCTCCCGCACGGCGACCACATAGCATCACCGGCGCTGAGGACAGTTAAAATTAAAGGGGTCCTAAAGGGGTCACCCCTTTCTTTCTGCACCACAGACAGACTAATCCATCTGATAGAGAATCGGGCTCCCGACTGGTGTCCAGCAACCCTGCAAGTCTTTAAACTCGTTGATATAGGTATCCCTTTCCGGAAAAAGAAATGGTGATATCCTCTTTCGACCGACGAGCACGGATATCGCGATTCCCGATATGATATCTCCCTAAGAAAAACTTGCTTCTGATACACGCCTTGACGAGGAGAGGGCCAGAAACAGACGCCTAGCCCTTCCCTCTCGGGTACAAGGCATCCATCATCTTGCGCTTGTGATGCAATGGCGTGCCCAAGTACTGGTACAGCGTGTGGGCCATGACGCTATGGGCCATCAACGGATGTCCGTAGTCTGTACCCGGCCCGGCGTGCACCATGTGTGAGAAGTTACAAACCTGGTAGTATGCCTCGCTGGCTACCGCCTTGGCCTCATGCACGCTGGCGGCGGCCGGCAGGCCTGAATCGAGCTTCCACAGGGTCTCGTAAGTCAGCCAGCGCGCTGCGTCAAGGTGGATCGACAACTCCACACAATGGTCTTGGACCCGCTGGAAGCGGCCAATCGGTTGGCCAAACACTACCCGGGTTCGAGTGTATTCGGCGGTGAAGTCAAAAATCTCCTGGCACGCCCCGACCTGGTACGCGCAGAGTATCGGGAGCGCCTTTTCCAGGGCGCGATCGAGAATCTGCCAACCCGCGCCCGCCTCGCCGAGCAAGTTGGAGGCCGGTACCTGCACCCTATCGAAACGCACTTCGGCAACCGATGCCATGAAGCCAACGTGAGGCGTAATCGATATTCCCGGGCTCTCTCGGTTCACTAGGACGAGCGCTATCCCGCCATTCTCCATCCGTGCCGCGCAGATGAAGCTGGTTGCGGCCTCAGCGTCGTATACGAACCGCTTCGTGCCGTCGAGGACGAGACCATCGGTTGTCCTGGTAAGTCGCGTTTCAACCGACTCGGGCCCCCAGCGCACTCCCTCGTCCGTGATCGCCGCGATGACGATGGACTTTCCGGTGCAGATCCCCGGCAGCAGAGATTCCTTCTGCGCCTGGGAAGCACCTTCCAGAACGAGCAGCGCGCTGAGCACGCCGGAGGAGAAAAGAGGGCCGGGAAGCGGCACGCGCCCCAGTTCCTCGAACACAACAGCACAGTCAGTGAAAGAAGCCGAAGCACCGCCGTACCGCTCGGGGATCACCATACCCAGCCATCCCAGGCTGGCCGCCTTACAGTATAGATCAGGCAGGAAAGTCTTTTTGTTACGGAACCACTCGGCGATGATGTGAGAAGGTGCCTCGGCTTTCACAAAGTCGGCAGCCGCCCTTTTGAACATGTTCTGTGTCTTGGTCAATCTGAGATCCATGAGCTGTCCCCTTGCTACGGCTAAATGGTGGTGGGCGCTTTCTCTTTTGTCGGGCGACCCAGGCCGACGCGGCGCGCGAAGACCAGCCGGTCGGTATCCAGCGTGCCTCCACCATGCAGCATGCCGGGGCCGCTGCGCACTACATACTCAAAGTCCACTACCTCATTCACTGTCAAATCTGGAACCAGGGCATCGTAGCCCATGATTCGCTGCAACCGCTCACCGTTTCGGAGCCGCACCATCCGTTGGTAGTACCTGAACTGGGCACCGCCATATGGATGCGGCTCCCTGACGTAGCGATGCCAGAAGTTGCGCCGCGCGAAGTGGTGCACGACGTGGAGCTCGATCAGCATGTCGGCGATGATGTCCCGTATGCTCGTGTCCTCCATTAGAGGCGTTCCTGCGACTCGCATCTGCTGGCAGTATTCCACAACCCGCTCGACCAGGGGGTCCGCCCCCACCCTCCCCTCGCCACCGTGTTCGAGCTCGAGGTGGGTGTTAGCCACCCTCCAGCCGTTGTTCTCGCCGCCCACCAAGTTGAATGCCGGCACGCGGACGTTATCGAAAAAGACCGAGTTCTTTATCCCCATCATGAGAGACATGGGCTGGATGGTTATCCCTGCTGAGTTACCCGGAATGTACAGCCAGCCCAGGTTCTCGTGCCGGGGGCCAGACGGGTCGGTGCACACGAGTGTCCAGAGGAAGTCCGGCGGATGGTGGTAGCCAACCATAATCTTCTGGCCATTGACCACGTAATGGTCCCCATTCCTGATGGCCTTGGTACGACAGGTGGCAATGTCGCTACCGCCCTGCGGCTCCGTGAGCACCTGCCAGACCGATACTTCTCCGCGGAGCATGGGAGGTAGGAACTCCCGTTTCTGTTCCTCGGCGCCCCACTTCAGGATGACCGGCGCGACTATACGCGCAAGCGTGTAGAAAACGGCGGCAAGGTTGATGCCGTAGTGATCAAGCTCGGTTTCCAGAACCAACTGGTGGTCGATAGTCAGCCCTGCCCCTCCATACTCGACGGGGAACATTGGAAACAGCCAGCCTTTTTCCCCCAGCTTGCGGGCCAGCTTCCGCCGGAACTGGTACTCTTCCTCATTCTCCCGGGTCGACCATGTGGCCGACCACCTTAACCCCTCGGCCCCGCGCATGTTCTCTTGAAGCCATTCTCGGACCTCCTTCCTGAACACGCTGATCTCCTGGGTGTCTGCTTGCACGTTGAAGTCCATGAGCAACTCCTGTGTTAGGTTTTTAGGCTCCAGCTCTAAATCGCGCCGCGTGCGAAGCTCCTCGATCGCTTCCCGGTCATAGCCAAAGCGCTTTAGGATTTCATCGGTGTGTTCACCCGGAAAAGGCGCAGGCCGAAAAAAACTGCGGCGGCGCGGGACTCGATAAAGGCCAGGCTCCCCTGAAAAAGTTTACTTACCCCAATTACGAGCAGATGTCCATCTCTACCTGTGCCCTGCCCGCCTGCCGGGGCGCCTGCCTGTG